>Ga0099828_10002416_pt1 | contig 12818 bp, 15 predicted proteins | sample CZO8metaG_2_FD_79338 | JGI IMG/M metagenome (GOLD analysis project Ga0099828, IMG submission 79338) | Vadose zone soil microbial communities from the Eel River Critical Zone Observatory, Northern California, USA - CZOApr15con2H1.8 metaG | ecosystem: Environmental > Terrestrial > Soil > Vadose...
CGGTCGCAATCTACACTCCAAACCGCATCGGCCTCGGATGCATGCGCGGTTGTTGCTTTCTCGGGTCCCGCTGCCGAGGTGCCGTGCCAACAGGGCACGGCGGCGCGGCGGGCTTTTGGAACGGCACCTCGGAATCGACACTCGAAAAAGCAACAACCGCGCAAGCATGCGCGGGCGGCGCTTCGTTCAGTCTTTGCGGCTGGCGCGTCCTGCGGAATCGTCCGCAACGCCGATGCCGCGCTCTACCCCGCGCACGGCGGCTCCTACCAGCGCCATCTTGATCAACTCGCCGGGTAAAAACGGCAGAAGGCCCGCGGCGAATGCCCGACTCCAACCCATCGCCGCCAAGGTGCCGTTGGAAGTTGCGAGCGGCATCAGCGCCAGCCACGCGCAGCCTCCGGCAAACGTCACCAACTCTCCGGCCAGGAGCGCGCCGCCGAGCCGCAGCAGGGAGCCCACTGCGTCGTGATGCCCTCGAATCCGTTCGACCAGCCAGCCCGTCAGAAACGCTGCAGCCGGGTAGGCCAGCAGATAGCCCGCGGTCGGCCCGGCCAGCCGCGCCAGCCCCGGCAAGCCGTACGGCTGAAACACAGGCAGGCCGGCCAGTCCCTCGAGCAGGTACAGGCCCAGGACGATGGCGCCGCGCCGCGAACCCAGCAGCACTGCCACCAGCATCACGCCGAACGTTTGACCCGTCAGCGGCACCGGTGTCCACGGGAGCGGCAGGGCGATCCAGGCGCAAAGCACCAGCATCAAATTGGCTGCGGCTACCCGCGCCGCATCCCACAGGATGCCTTGGCCGGCAATCAGCCGGTCTGCCAGAACTTTTTGCTGGACCATCCGCACCCTCGAAAAGCTGGCTGATTATACCCTGGCCGCCGCCCACATCGGCACGATTTCGCAGGCGCGTTGAGCTGGGCCAGCTCAGCGCGGTTCTTGCTCTTGTGCCTCCGTGGCGGGCTGTTTTCAGCGGCGCCGTGGCAAGGGAGCTGTGAAGGGCACCTGCGGTGCCAGTGAGCCCTGGGCAAGTGCGAGGGCCGCGGCTGGGGCTCTTGCGGGGACTCAGTAGAACAGGTCGCGCAGCAGCGCTGTCCCTTCCGCTTCAGTCAGAACGCGCTTGCGGATCAGCAGGGCGATGAGCTGGTTGAGCACGAGTCGGTCGCTTTGTTGAGCTTCCTGTCTGACGCCAGGCGGCGTCTCCGCCGGACCAGCGGGAGGCCCCAACTCGCCGCTCAGCTCTCGCACCCACTCTTGCAGGAGCTCCACTTGGTCAGTCTTTACCTCGGTAAAGGCGATGCCCATGCCCATCCCTGTGTGCGCGTAGATCACCACGCCTACGGCTTCGAAGGAATAATTTTCCCGGGTGAGGCGCAACTCCACCCGCGCTCCTTCCGCGAATGTGTTGATGCTGTCCACGTAACATCCGCCGAAGCCAAGATCGCTGCTCCGGCCCTTAATCGTTGCCTTGGATCGCAATTCCGTGACTTCCGCGGTGGCCGAGAAGGCAAACCGGCTGCTGGCGCGGCGCTCAACTATCTCGGGTCGGCGCGGTGAACGTACCTCGACTGTGTCGGAGGTATCTTGTTTGGGATGACGTGCGGCCATGGCTCAAGTTTCCAAGAAGCTCCTTCGCGTCAGTGGGGATCCGCGAAGTAATGCCGCTGCGGAGCCCTAGGAGGGGCAAGACCATTCTGTGTCTCGCTCCCGGGAAGAAGCAAGAGGAAAAAGTCGTGGGTGGCGCAAAAGCTAATGGGATTCAATCCGCGGGTCTGTGGAAGTGGCCAGGGCGCCTTGCTTATCCGCTCCGCGGAGCGCACCGCCGGAGTCGAGGAGGAACGAGCGCCGCCCGGTTCTGCCGTGCTCAGCAGGCACGGCGGCCAATTCAAAGCCGGAGTCATCTTTCGCGGCTTCCTCGCGCGCGGTTCGGGCCAGCGGTCGGTAGCGAAACAGGTAGCCGCCCTTCTTGCCGGCGGCGAGTTCTGGGTCCAGAAGCCCGGCGGCTTCGGGTGAGATGCCTTCCTTTGCCGGCGGGCCAAGCTGCGCCAGTGTCTCCGGCAGCTTGCCGAAGGCGCGCCGGTAGCTGCCCACGGCATCGGCGATCTTCCGCAGCGCGGCAATCGCCTCGGCCTCGCCGGCCTCGAGCTTTGAGTCTTCCCACTGCCGCGCCAGCGCCGGAAGGTCCAGCAGCAGCAGCCCGACCGAAAGCATCTTCCAGCTTCCGCCTTCGCGCACCAGCCCGAAGCGGATGCGCCGCGCTTCCGTGCCGCTCTGCGGGGTTCCGGGAGCTTCCCCGGGTACGCGCACTTCTACGGGAATAAAAGCGAGGTTCTCGCGGAGCTGCGTCTCGCCAAAGCGCATCTCGGCGGTGACCCCGGGGGTCTCGCACCGCACCACAGTGTGCCCCTGCGGGTCGTTCGAGAGCAGCGGCCGGCCGGAAGCCTCGAGCAGCACAAAGCGCTTCATCAGCGCCGCGCGGGTCGTGGCGAGGAGCTGGCGAAAAACCGCAGCGTTATCTGCTGTCAGGTAGCGCGCGAACAGCTCATCGTTCTGCCGGCACGCGGCCATCAGCGCCTCGCTGAGTTCGGTCGAAGGGCTGTTCTCCGGCGTCTGCGCCGGCGCCATCGGGGGACGCGCAGCGGCAGCAAACAGGAAAAGCAAAGCGACACAAGGAGTCTTGAATCGGCGCGACACGGGCCTTTCGTTTCAGGACTTGGCCTGCGCGAGAATGGCCGCCAGGTTTTGCGTGAACTTCGACCGCGGCATCACCTGCTGGCAGCCTGCGGCCTTGGCGCGTTCGGCCAACTCCACCTGTACGTGGGAGAGGAAGGCGACTACAGGCCGTTGGTTGCCTGCGGCGCGCAACTCTTCGAGGGCCTCGATGGCGCCGCTGCGCGCGTTGAGATCCACGATCAGCAGCGCCGGCGCGCTCTGCCGGGCCTCGGCGAGCAGGGCGTCGCCCGTGGCCACGGTCTTCAGCTCGACACCAACTTGCCGGGCCGTTTCCTGCATCTTCGCCTGAAAGAACAGGTCGTCCACCAGCGCAACCACGTTCGCCATGGGGCTTGGCTCCTTCCGTTCCATCTTCTCCGTGTACCACGCGCAGCCCGCCGCGCACAAGCCCGGCCCGCAATGCCCCGCCCTGCCCGGGGCGGTTTCGACAACGGTCGCGGAGTGCGCTATAAAGATTTCTGTTCGCGAGAGATTCTGATGGATCCGCTCTCGAAGCGCGTGCTCGAAGCCTACGACCTGGTGGGCCGCGAGGCGCTCGAGCTTTCCGCGCTCGCTGAATTCGCCTCGAGCCCGGGCAAAGGCGCTGAGGCGGACCCCAACGAAGGGCTCGCGATGCGCGCTGCACCGGCCGGCGGTGATGCGGTGCGGGCGGTCGTGGCGGAAATGGTGGAATGCGGCTGGCTTCGTCCGGTCAGCGCGCCGGACCTGTTCGCGCGGACCGAGGACGGCCGTCTGGCGCTCGCCGGGCCGCGCGACGTCACGCTCTACACGCGCCCGGGCTGTCGTCTTTGTGAGGAAGCCAAGGCGCAGATGGCGCCACTGCTTCGCGAGTTCGGTGCCACCCTGCGAGAAATCAACATTGATGCCGACGCGCTCTTGCGCGAGCGCTACACGAACGACGTGCCGGTTATCTTCCTCGGCGCGCGCAAAGTGGCCAAACACCGCGTCGACTTGCTGCGCTTCCGCCACCAGCTCGCCGCTGCTTCCGATTCGGCGTAGCGGCGCTGCTCTTGCCCTGAGCGAAATTGAGGGATGCCGCGCCCGGACTCAGTCCTTGTTGGTGGATTTGGCGCCGACGCTTTGGTCGGGCACATCGCCCGCGCGGCCCTTCACGCGGTCGTAGGTGGTGACCTGGCAAGTGGAGCCCAGCGCCTCGTTGTAGTACGTGGGGACGCCGAGGGCCGCGCGCAACTCCTCGTTGAAGCGTCGCAGGTTCGCCAACTGGGGGGCCAGAGCAGGGAACTTGCGCCCATCGTCCGTAAGGAGGAATTTCTGGTAGCCGGCGTCCCACAACCGCGTGAACTGATTGCCCATCAGGATGGAGGGGAGGATGGTCATCTGGTAGCGGCCATCGGGAGACTTGCGGAGCTCCGCCGCGCAACCGTACTTTTCCACCCGCGCCACGCCCCGGGTGCTGTTAACGGCGAGCCCCGCGGCCGACAGTGCTTCCAGGACGGCCTCGTCAAAGCGACTCTCAATGTCCCACATAGCTCGAAAGAGTAAGAAACCAGCCACCCGGCTGTAAAGGTAAAACTGCGCGGGCGGAGCCTATAAGAGAGAGGCAGCGCATATACGACTCATTCAGTCCTATATCTCAGGAGCTGTTCGGCCGCGCTTTTGCCCCGTTCACTGGCGGGGAGCCACCATTCCCTACCGAATTTAGGGTCTTTTTGCTAAACTTATGATATCTAAACTGAATACGCGGGGGCCCTTGCGGCATCTATTCCCGCAGGGGGCAGGGCCCTTACTCCTCAACACAAAGGGGGAGCTTGCCGAGGGCTCGGAGGAGGAAACAAGTTACGTGGGCGCGCTGAAGAACCCGTCCCTGGTCGAGCCGCCCTCTGTGGCCTCAACAGAAGTCGGTGTTTCCGTGCTCGACCGCATAGGTAATACGCCGCTGCTGCGGCTCGAGCGGGTGGGTCGCGAGTTCCCCAATGTCGAGTTCTACGCCAAGGCGGAGTGGTTCAACCCGGGCGGCTCGGTCAAGGACCGGCCCGCGCTGAACATGATCGGCGAAGGCGAGCTCTCTGGGGAGGTGCGGCCGGGCAAGACCATCCTGGACTCGACCAGCGGCAACACGGGCATCGCCTACGCCATGATCGGCGCCGCCAAGGGTTACCGGGTGAAGTTGTGCGTGCCCGCGAACGCCACCATCGAGCGCAAACGCATCCTGGCGGCTTACGGAGCCGAACTGGTGCTGACGCCGGCCGATGAGGGCTCCGACGGAGCCATCCGCCGGGTCCGGGAGATCTATGCTGCGGATCCGGACAAATACTTCTATGCGGACCAGTACAGCAATCCGGCCAACTGGCGCGCGCACTATCAGACCACGTCGATGGAAATCTGGGAACAGACCCGGGGCCGGCTGACGCACTTCGTCGCGGGCCTCGGTACCAGCGGCACGTTTGTCGGCACCACGCGCCGGCTGAAAGAGCTGAACCTTGAAGTCCGCTGCATCAGCCTCCAGCCGGACTCGGCGTTTCACGGCTTGGAAGGCTGGAAGCACATGGCCACCGCCCTTCCTCCGAAGATTTACGATCCGGCCTTGGCCGATGACGACCTGCCGGTGCTTACCGAGGATGCCTACCGGCTGGTGAAGCGCCTGGCGCGTGAGGAGGGCTTGCTGGTCAGTCCGAGCGCTGCCGCGGCGCTGGCGGGCTGCTTTCAGGTGGCCAAGTCGCTGCCCCGAGGGCAGCGCGCCGTGATCGTCACCGTGTTTCCGGATGCCGGCGACAAGTACCTGAGCGAGCGCTTCTGGGATGAGTCCTGAGGTCACTGGAGAAGGATGCTACTGTATTTGAGCAAGCAGCTTATGCGGGAGATTGAAACGAAGGCCGAAGAAAGCTATCCGCACGAGTGTTGCGGCGCGCTCTTGGGTAAAGATGGTGCCGGCAAGCGTGAGGTGTTGGATGTGTTCCCGCTGGTGAATCGCCGCGAGGACTCGCCGCGCAATCGCTTCGCCATCACGCCGGAGGATTTTTGCGCGGCGGAGAAGGCGGCGAGTGACCGCGGCCTGGAACTGATCGGCTGGTATCATTCGCACCCGGACCATCCGGCGCTGCCGAGCGAGTATGACCGGGAACACGCCTGGCCGTGGTACAGCTACATCATTGTCAGCGTGGCTGACCGCAAGCCGGGCGAGATGAAGTCGTGGCGGCTGGCGGACGATCGCGCGCGCTTCGAGCTGGAACCGATCGAAGTGAGGTTCAGCTCATCGGCCGTCTCGCCCGCGCGGTGAGCCAATCGGGGGGAGAAATGCGATGGCAGTGAAGGTCGTCATTCCGACGCCGCTGCGGCCCTACGCGGGCAAGCAGGATAGCGTCGAATTCGACGCCCGCACGGTGGGCGAGGCGCTCAGCCGGCTCACGACGAAGTACGAGGAGCTGCGCAAACACCTCTACACCGATGACGGCAAAATCCGCAGCTTCGTGAACGTCTATCTCAACGACGAGGACATCCGCTACTTGCAGAAAGAGAATACCCAGACCAAGGACGGCGATACGATCAGCATTGTCCCCTCGATCGCCGGCGGTTTCGCTTCGCCCGCCGCAAGTGGCGCAAACCGGTAAGGGAGAACGCGCATGGCAACCAAGCTGGAACCTCTGACCGATCGCACGGCCGAGCCGAAGCTTTCCAAAGAAGAAATCCTGCGCTACAGCCGCCACCTGATCATGCCCGACGTTGGCATGGAGGGTCAGCTCAAGCTGAAGCAGGCCAAGGTGCTGCTCGTGGGCGCCGGCGGCCTGGGCGCTCCGCTGGGGCTTTACCTGGCGGCCGCCGGCGTGGGCCGCCTGGGCCTGGTGGATTTCGACGTGGTGGACTTCACCAACCTCCAGCGCCAGGTCACGTTTGCGACCAGCGACGTCGGCCGGCCGAAACTCGAAGCCGCTAAAGAGCGCCTCGCCGGGCTCAACCCGGAAATTCAAATCGCTGTGTACGAGGCGCGGCTCACCAGCCAGAACGCGCTCCAGATTCTGCGCGACTACGACATCATCGTGGACGGCACGGACAACTTCCCCACGCGCTACCTGGTGAACGACGCCTGCGTGCTGCTGGGCAAGCCCAACGTCTACGGCTCTATCTTCCGCTTCGAGGGCCAAGCCACCGTGTTCGGTTATCCGGGCGGGCCGTGCTACCGCTGCCTCTATCCCGAGCCGCCCCCGCCGGGCCTGGTGCCGTCGTGCGCGGAAGGCGGAGTGCTGGGCGTGCTGCCGGGGATCATCGGGGCCATCCAGGCCATGGAGACAATCAAGCTGATCATCGGCCGGGGCGAGCCCCTGGTGGGCCGGCTGCTGTTGTTCGATGCGCTGGCCATGCGCTTCCGCGAACTGAAGCTGCGCAAGAACGCCGCGTGCCCGGCCTGCGGCGAGCACCGCACCATTACGCAATTGATCGACTACGAAGAGTTCTGCGGCCTCCGCGGCCAGGAAGCGCCCGCAGCGACCGCGCAAGTGCCGGAAATCACCCCGCGCGAGTTGAAGGCGCGCCTGGACCGCGGCGACGACGTTTTCATTCTCGATGTGCGCGAGCCGCACGAATACCAGATTTGCAACCTGCACGGCTATCTGCTCCCGCTCGGCGAGCTGCCCCGGCGGGCGCACGAGCTCGACACCTCGCGGGAAATCGTGGCCCACTGCCGCAGCGGCAAGCGCTCGGCCGAGGCGGTCGAGTTCCTGCGCAAGGCGGGCTTCCGCAAGATCTGGAACCTCAAGGGCGGGATCCTGGCCTGGGCCGATGAGGTGGATCCGTCGCTGCCGAAGTACTGAGGAGAGCGATTCGGACCATGAGCCGCACACCGCACCGAACGCAGCTCCCTGGGCGCACGGTCTGTTGTTGTCCGCGGGCGGGCTGTGACCGGGGCCCGTAGGGCCAGGGCCTCGGGAATCTCGCCCGCCGGAGGTCAAAGCCGGCGGGCTTTTTGTTTTGGGTCAATCGTTCAGCGCCGGGCTTCCAGCCGGCGCCATTTCAAGGAGGGCACCATGGGAGTCTACGAAGAAACGCTTACAGCCAATCAGCAGTACGCCGCAGGGTTCGGTCTGGGGCAGCTGCCCATGCCGCCGGCCCGAAAGCTGGCGATAGTGGCCTGCATGGATGCGCGCCTCACGGTCGAGCCATTCCTGGGACTCAAGACCGGCGAGGCGCACATCATCCGCAACGCCGGAGGCTTGGCGACCGATGACGCGCTGCGCTCGCTGATCATCTCGACGTGTTTGCTGGGCACGCGCACCATCTTCGTTATCGAGCACACCGATTGCGGCATGCTCACTTTCCGGGATGAGCAGCTCCGCCAGCAATTGAAGAGCGAGACCGGGCAGGAGACGTCGCACCTCGACTTCCACGCCTTCGCCAACCTGGAGGAAAACCTGCGCGCGCAGCTCCGGCGCATCCGTGAGAATCCGTTTCTTCCGCGCGACATCGAGCTGCACGGCTTCATCTACGACGTGCGCAGCGGCCGTCTGCGCGAAGTCCGCGAAGCGGATGCCGGGGCGCGTTCCGCCTCCTTGAGTTCGCGCTGAAGTGTGTCTATCGTAGGAGCGCTTGTTCGCCGGTTCGCCCAGGCCAACACTTTTCTGAGGGAGGCATCTATGGCAGCCACGAGAATCACCCCCACGAACAATGGTCCGCTTCGCATCGAGGGCGATTTCGAGATTGTCGACCCGCAGGGCAAGGCCTTTGGCTTGGCGGGCCGCACGGCGGTCTCGTTGTGCCGCTGCGGCCATTCGGCGAACAAACCCTTCTGCGACGGCACGCACAACAAGATTGGCTTCCAAAGCCAGGTCGAAGCCCGCGACCTGCCTCCGCCCAAGCCAAAACTCTAAGTTGCGAATGATCGCGGGCGCCCATCGTTGACCCAGGGCTTTGGGCACGCACAGTAAGATTGGCTTCCAGAGCCAACTCGAAGCCCGCGACCTGCCCCCGGCGAAAAACCAGGCGCATAAGACCGAAGGACTGTGCTGGCGCGCAGCTGCCAGCACGCCGCGTGCGCGCCCGAGTTGTTCCTTGAAAGAGCGCGCCCGAAAGGTACATAGGAAGCGCGAGTAATAGGAAGCGAAGGTGCGACCTCGTAACCTTTCTATACGCCGCCCGGAGCTTCTTGCGTCGCTCCAGTCTGCTGTTCTGGCCCAGCCTCCGGGCAAATTGCCCTGATTCAGCGGGTTACATGCGGGAGGAAGACCTGCAAAAAAGGTCGCACAGTTGCACCGGTTAGGGGCAGGATGTCTCGTTTGGGGGATTTTTTGGGGGGAACTTGGGCGTAGTGGGGAAATTCGACGCAAGGGTCGCACGCTTCTGCTGGCATCTTCGCTGGTTTCTAGGCGCAGCCGGGGTAGCGGCTTTCCTCGTCTTGGCGTGGTGGCTGCGGCACCTGAGCTTTTCCGCTGATCCGCTGTTCTACGCCTATCTGGACCTTGTCGGCAGTTTGCTCAGCTTCACCTACGCCGCGAATGCCCTGGTGCGCTTCCGCGGGACTCACGACCGCCTTTCGCTCATCCTGGCATTCGGGTTTGTTCTCTCCGGCCTGATCGAGACGGCTGCTACCTTTGGGCTTTACAACCTGCTTGCGGCGGGACCTGTGGCGCAGATGCACGTGCCGCTGGCCTGGATGGTGAGCCGGACGCTGCTGGCGGTTTTGCTGCTGGCAGCGCTGGTGATCGAGTGGCGTATCCCGAACGCGCGCGAGCCCGGCAGGGAGATTGCCGCGGCGTTCATTGTTGTCGGCGCGGTGGCCTATCTGACCAGCGCCGCATACCTCGGGGTACCGGCAGCGCCGACGATTCGCCCCGCGGCGCTCGTGGCTCGCCCGTGGGACTTGTTTATCGCGGCTATCTTTCTGCTCGCGGCCTTCGGCTTTCGCCGTCGGCTGCGGACCGCTGCCACCGCATTTGACCATGCCCTTTTCTGGGCCGTGTCGTTGAACGTGGCCTCCCACTTGGCGGCCAGCCAGTCGCAGCGCCTGCTCGACGCGCCCTTCGCCGTGGCCCAGGTGGTGAAGGTATTGAGCTACGCGGTGGTCTTGGGCGGGGCGCTGATCGATAACGCCCGCCTGTTCGAGCAGGTACGACGCCTGGCGGTCAGTGACCCCCTGACGGGGCTGGCCAACTACCGCCGCCTGATTGATGTGCTCGCAAACGAGATCCAGCGCTCGCGGCGCACCGAGCGGCCGTTTGCCATCCTGCTGCTCGATTTGGACGGCCTCAAAACCGTCAACGACCACTGCGGCCACCTGGTTGGCAGCCGCGCGCTCTGCCGCCTCGCCAATGTCCTGCGCGTCCACTGCCGCGCCATGGATACCGCCGCGCGCTACGGCGGCGACGAGTTTGCCCTGGTTCTGCCCGAGGCCAGCCGTGAAGCCGCAGGCTTTGTGGCGCAGCGCATCTGCCAGCGCCTCGTCGACGACGGCGAGAAGCCGTTGCTCTCCGTGAGCGCGGGCGCAGCCGTCTTTCCGCAGGATGGGGACACCATCGAGAAACTCTTGGGAGCCGCAGACCGCGCCCTGTATGGCATGAAGCGGCACGGCAGCGGGATCCGGGACTTCACGCGCATCGCGGCCTGCTTATAGCAAGCAACTGGGGGACAACATGGCCAAGAGCAACCTGGTGAAGCGGCTCGAGAAACGCATTCCGATGACAGTAGCCGTGCAAATCAGCGGAAATGACCGGGTGTCGAACGTGGAGACGGCTTTCACCGAGGACATCAGCTCGCGCGGCGCGCGGGTGATGACCGCGCGCCGTTGGGAGCCCGAGGACCGTGTGACGATTGTGTCGCTCCCGGGCGATTTCCGCGCGACCGCGCGGGTGGCCTATTGCCAGCCCCTGCGCGGCAGCGGCTTTGCCATCGGTGTTGAGTTCCTCGAGCCGGCTGGTCGGTGGGTGGTTCACCCGCTGGTCGGCTCGGGAGAATCTGTGAACGGATAGGAGGAACATAGGAAGGCAAAAACTGGCGCAAGTGTTTTGACCCAAGCGCCGGCCGTCCCGCTCGGCGGGATTGTCGGCGCTTGTGTTTTCGCCAACCACTCCGCAGCCAAAACACATCGCCAGGCAGTTATTCATTCCCGATCTGTCTTGAGCGCCCATGACGCTTTGGACGCTGCCCGGAGGCGCGCGCCGCGTTTTCGTATACGCTGGAGGCGAAGATTCTGGAGGCGGCTGATGCGCATGGCGGACCTTCTTCTGAGCACGCTCCTGGCAATGGCCGTACTGTCCGCTGCCGTAGCGCAGGGAGGCCAGAGCCCTGCCACTCAGCAGGCCGCCACGCAGCAACCAAGTACGTCGGCGGAGGCTCCGCGGCTCGAAGACGCCGAGCAGCGCCTCGGGCCATTCCAAATCGGAGGGCGGAGCTTCACGGTAGTGCTGCGCAAGAAGCGCTTGCCGCAAGCAAAGGAGCTCGCTGAGACCATTGTGGCCATGGAGATTCAAGATGCGACCGGGACCAAGCAGTATCGGAGGTCGTTTCCCTTCCGAGTAGTGGCGAGAACATTCTCTGAGACCTGGGCGGTTTCGGCAGGCATTCTGACCGGGACGAACGGCAGGGGGCTGCTGGTGAGTTACGACTCCTACTCCGAGCCTTCCGCCCCGGTGGAGGAGCCCGGCGCGTGGTGGCAGGTCTTTGGGGTGGTGAACGGAAGATTCATGCCCTTCTCCGCTCCCCTGTACGTCCAGGGGACGCTGCTGAGCCATCGCACCGGCAGCGCGTACGGGACCGCGAGGCCGCTCGGTAAGGAGGCGGACGCGCTGGAATTCAGGTTGTGGACGGGAAACTTCCGTTTGATTTTTCCCGTGCGCGTGGATTGGGCCCAGGGCAAATTGATGCCGGCGCAGCGGTGTGCGAAGAGGGCCGCGAATGGCCCGCGCGATGTGTGCCAATACAACGTGGTGGCGCAGGATAACCGAAGCCATGCGATGACTTTCGTGCGCCTTTGGCCCGCGGCCGACGAGACCTCCGGAAAGCCGGAAAGGGTTGTGGTGAACGAAGATTCCAAGGTCGAGTTCCTGGCCGCTCAGGCGCAGGTGGACTGGAGGGAAGGTGCTGCCGCGGGCCGCCCCGTGAGCCTGGAGAAACCTATGAACGACTCGGGACGTTTCGGCGTCGCTCAGAACACCGATGTATGGCTCAAGGTGCGTATTGACGGCAAAGAAGGCTGGATTCACACCGAAGAGGACTTCGCCGCCATCGGCCTACCCGCCGTCGGACAGGGCCTACGCGGAAGCCGTTTTCCGAGCACGAAGGGGATTTAGCGCCAGCCTCGATCACGCGGACTTTTGCCCGGCCTGTAGTCGGGGTGTACCGCGGTATCTTCGGTGTACTACAGACAGGCTACGCCCCAAGAGTGGTACAACTTCACTACAACTTTCCCGCAGCTTCCCGTTGACGTTGCTCGGCGCGGCGGGCGATTTTCGCGGGGATGACTTTCGCGGGCTTGTTGTTTGGGTAGGAGCAAGCTCAGCGCGGGGCTGTACCAAATGGGGTCGGCGGTTGCCTCCGCAGTTCTGTGCTTCCCGAGCATCCACGCTGCCCGCTTTAGCTGTGCCAAAGGGTGTGGTTTGGTACGGTCCCAATCGTGGGGTCCCCGGGCGTCTGCTCGCTGCTCGATTCAGTAAGTCTCTTTGAGAGGCCGTACCGCACCCCCAGTCCTTTATAAGGTAGAGGTGTGTGGTTGGAAACAGAATGGGCCTGCACTCTGGCCTAAGTGAACTGCCGCAGATCAGGCCCCGGGCGGCTATCCTCCATGCGTGTTTTGGATGTCCGAGTCGTCCCAATGATCTTGTTCGTTTTCCGGCAGAGGTTCCAACTCCGCTTGCAGTTCTTCGCTAGGCGTTGGCTGCTCGGCGTCAGGTAGTTCTCGCCTAGGGTCTTTGCCTCATAATCCCTCCACTGACTAAAAGTGTATCGGGTGGAAAAGAGCGCGCTGTGCCCGCCCCTGGCCGCGAAGCGCGGCGCAAGGAGCGTGGAGCAGGGTTTAGTACATCCCGCCCATGCCGCCGCCATGGCCTGCGCCGGCGGCCGCCATCTTTCCCTCTTCCTTGATGTCGGCCACCAAAGCCTCCGTGGTCAGCATCAACCCGGCGATGGACGCGGCGTTCTGCAGCGCC
>Ga0099828_10002419_pt1 | contig 12815 bp, 6 predicted proteins | sample CZO8metaG_2_FD_79338 | JGI IMG/M metagenome (GOLD analysis project Ga0099828, IMG submission 79338) | Vadose zone soil microbial communities from the Eel River Critical Zone Observatory, Northern California, USA - CZOApr15con2H1.8 metaG | ecosystem: Environmental > Terrestrial > Soil > Vadose...
CACCTTCACCGGCACCATGACCGGCTCGCTCGCCCGGCCAGCGGTGTCGATCGACAGCTCGCGGAACTCGCCGGGCGCCGTGGCGGCATGCCGACGGGCGGCCTGCAGCCCTTCGGCGCTCTGCGGCACCCGCAGCAGCGTGATGCCCAGCGACGGATGCTCGGCGTGCAGGCTCGCCCAGAATCCGGTGAAGCCGGGCCCGTGGCTGATGACGACAAGCTGGCCGGTGCTGATCGCGTCCGCAGCGGCGCTCAGCGCTGTGGCGCAGGCGTGCGGATCATCCGGGTCGCCGACGATGGCAAGGGTGCGCCCGGCGGTCGGCTGGTCGGGAAAAAGGTCATTGACAACCTGCAGTAACGGATGGTTCGAAGCGGCCCGGACCCGCCAGGGCTGGTCGTCACCGGAGATGACGGGACGGCGGGGCGGTTGCAGCTGTTCGGCGAAGCAGCGGGTCCACGGCCCGATCCCGGTCAGCGGATCGCTGTCCGGCGCCGTCGGGCGTCCGGTGAGGCGTGACCGGCCTGCGGGCGCCGGGCAGGCGGCCCGCGGCCGCTCGGGCAATCCCGCGCGGGACTCGGCCCGGGACCAAGACCCGGGCCGCGCGGTGGAGTCGGCCTGGGCGCCGGACTCGGGGGGGATGCCGGACTCGGGGGGCGCGCCGGGCGCCGGGACTGGGTCGGCCTGCGGGGCCGATCCGGGTCCGGGGATGGTCTCGGCCTGCGGACCGGACTCGGCCTGCGGACCGGACTCGGCCTGCGGACCGGACTCGGCCTGCGGGGCCGACCCTGGTGCCGGTACTGACTCGGCCTGCGGGGCCGACCCGGGTCCGGGGATGATCTCGGCCTGCCCTGGCTGGCCCTCTTCCATGATCACGGAAGAAAGGGGGTGCTGGAGCCCCCCGAATGTTCCGTGATCATGGACGCGGTGGGCGCGGGGCAGGGTAGCGGCGGGCGGCGATGCTGCCGGCGCCTGGGCTGTCTGCAGTACCTCGCTGGCATTCCTGGCGGCCGGGACCGGCGGTGTACCCGCTGGTCCGGACAGCTGAGCCTGGCACGGGCTCGCGATGAAGATCCGCTCCCGCCAGATGTCGATCGGCCGGGCGGGCTCCCCGGCATACAGCGCCTGCGGCAGGCCGAGCGCCCCCGCGGCGAACAACGCGGCGGCCGCATGGGTCGCGGCCCGGCTGTCGCTTGTCGCGGCGCCGTCACCCACGAGGTCCCCGGTCCCGATTCCGGCCGCGAGGCTGACTACGGGGATATGGCAGTACCTTGCCGCCGCGGCGGAAAGCGACTGCCCGGGGCCTGTCTCAACAAGCAGGTCAGCGCCCGCAGCACCGTCACTGAGGGCTGCATACAGCCGGTCCTTCGAGCCGAACTGGGCGCACAGCGCCGCGACGATGTCGCTGGCCGAAGTCAGCACGCGCCCGGTGGCGGCGGAGATAAGGCGGCGCCGCGGCGTTGCGAACACGAACTGGGTCAGCAGTGCCCGCAGCTGCGCGGACCGGCCCTCCATGGCGGCTGCGTAGTCGCCGGAGCCGCGCAGGATCTCGTTACAGCGCCAGCCAAGCCTGGTCGCCTCGGCTTCCGTCAGGCAGCCGGCCCAGGCGAGGCCGGCTATCTCGCCAGGGCCGCGGCCGACAGCGGCGGTGGCACGGACGCCGAGCCGGTCCAGCCAGGCCAGCGCGGGCCAGGCCAGCAGCTGTCCGCCAGGGGCCGGAAGCGGGCCAGCGACCGTCCTGTGCGGCTGCCAGGTCGCGCTTTCCGCGAGCTGTCCGCCGGTATCTGTGCCCGGCTGCCATGCTGCGCCTGCTGCGAGCCGTCCGCCGGTATCCGCGGCCGGCAGCGCCGGTCCTGCTACGGCATCACCGCCGGACAGCAGCAGCGTGACCCGGCCGGCCGCTCCGTCGCCCGCAACCAGTCCCGGCCAGGTGGCCAGGACGCCGGGGGTGAGATCCGGCAGCAGGGCGATGGCATCGCGGGCCAGCCCGGCGAGCTGCTCTTGCCTGCTGGCCAGGATGGCGATCCGGGTCGGCCCTTGGTCTGCTGCCTCGCGCGTCAGCTGGCAGGCGAGGTCATGCAGCTCTGCATCAGACAGCCAGGGCGCGATGTCGGCGATCCTGGCGAGGCTGGCAGCGAGGCTGGCCCGATCGGGCGCATGCAGCAGGTATGCAACTGTCCGTGCTGGCGCGCTGAGCGGCGGCTGCGTCGGTGCCGCCGGGACTACGGCAGCCCCGGCGATGCCGGATGATGCCCGGCGCGTGCGCGGCAGCAGGCGGAACGTTCGGTCAGGACGCGACGCCCGGACTGGCTCGTTGCTGAGCACGAGGTGGACGTTGACGCCGGCCGGGTCCATCGCGCTGACCGCGGCGATCCTGCGCCCCCGTGGCCATGGTGCTGCTCTGCCAGGCAGTCGCAGGGCGGCGTCCTCGCCCTGCAGCAGCGGATGCGGCGTGCCGACGCCAGTTGCCGGTGGCATGACGTCGCCGCACATCGCGAGCACGGTCTTGATCAGCCCGGCAGCGCCCGCGGCGGCCTTGGCGTGACCGATGTTGGCGGTGACAGAGCCAAGCGCCGCTGTGCGCCGCACGCCCCGGCGCAGTTCCGCGAGTGCGGTGAGCTCGGCGAGGTCTCCGGCCGCGGTGGCTGCCCCATGTCCCTCGATCAGCCGGACATCAGCTGGATCGACGTCCGCCTGCTGGTAGGCCCTGCGCAGCGCGAGCAGCTGACTGCCGTGATCCGGCGTCCCCAGGCTCGGCTGGCCAGCCGACGACATCCCCCAGCCCGCGATCTCCGCATACACAGGCAGATCGGCGGCCCGGGCGTCGGCGGCCCGCATCAGGACCACCACTCCGCAGCCCTCGCCGGGCAGGAACCCGGTCGGGTTCTCGTCGTAGACGCGCACGTCTCCGGTCGCGAGCACGCCGGCCTTGGCGAGCCCGACGAGCTCAAACGGATCCAGGCTGATATCAACCCCGCCGGCCAGCACGATGTCAAGATCCCCGGCGGTCAGCGTTGTGCATGCGGACGCCACCGCCAGCAAAGACGAGGACGACGCGCCATCGACCGCATGGCCGCCGCCCCTGAACCCGAAATAGCCGCAGATCCTCGCTGCGATCGACGCCGGAATGCTGCCGGCCAGGGTAGCTGCGGTCACCTCGGGAAACGGGGCGAGGTACCGAGCCGCCGCCTGCCTGAGCACCGGCATCCCCTGCTCCCTGGAGAAGCCGGACGCGATCATCGCGTCCGCCAGTACGCGCCGGACGTAAGGCCAGCGCAACCGCAGGGCTCCGGCCCGGGAGATATCTCCGGTGAGGGTGTTGCCGATCACGACGCCGACCCGGTTCCTGGCCAGCCCCCTGCCACCGGCGAACCCGGCGGCGGCAAGCGCGCGGGCCACGGTCTCCATTGCGAGCCAGTGAGCAGGATCAGCAGAGTGGAAGTCCGGCGCCGACACTCCGAACGCGGCCCGGTCAAACTGCCAGCCCTCGATCACCGCGGCCCGCGTGCTGTAGGTCGCGTCGGGAGTGGCGGGGTCGGCGCTGTAATAATCGGCGAGGTCGAGCCTGCAAGGCGGCAGCCGGCGGAAGGCACGACGCCCGGTCAGCACGAGATCAAGCAAAGCGGGCGGATCGTCAGCATCGGGGAAGCGGCATGCCAGGCCGACAATGGCGATGGACTGGCCGGCTGGCGAGGCACCTGGCACGTCAGCCACGACAGGCTCCCGCAGATCCGGACATGGCTCGGCCAGGCCAGCCTGAGCCAGCGAGTGCTGGGCCAGCGTGAGGTGAGCCAGCGAGTGCCGGGCCAGCATGGGACGAGCCGGGGTCCGCTGTCACCGGGCCGCCGCGTGGCGTCGCGGAATTTGGCCCGGAATCTGCTTGCGATAGTTGTGCATACCGCCTGAAGGCGCGCACGAATGCGGCCCGCCACCGAACTTCCATTGTTCCCCCGAACCCGCCCGATTTCCCCGTCGCCTGCCCAGCCGCGACTACGCCACCTGACCCGGGACCGGCGTTACCGCCGACCTCCCCCCTGGTGGCAAGCTCCATGACATGGATGGCGGAGAAGACATTATTGGCGACAGCGGCTCCGGTCAAGATGGAATTCAGGACGCGTTATTTGGGCATGATGACCGCTTTGATAGTTGACTATCCGGGTCATTAGGCAAAGGCCGGTAGGCAGCGAATGGACCGGAAAGCGGCACGAGCCTGACAGGCGCCCGGGCCGATCCGCCGGAGAGCCCGCGAGCTAGCCGCGCGCCAGAATCGAATATGCGTTTGAAGGTACGTCTATACTTGGCTCATGACGAGCGCATTCCAGGGTTCGCTGCTTGACCTCTCCGACAAGGTGGCTCCTGGTGAGCTGGGCTCGTCGGTACGGCGGACCGTCCTTTCCCACGGGGCCTGGATCGATATGCGGCGGGGCTGGGTCACCGGGGCCGACGCGCTGCTGAGCCGGCTGATCGACGCCGTGCCATGGCAGGCCGAGAAACGGCAGATGTACGACCGGGTGGTGGACGTCCCCCGGCTGGTCTGCTTCTACGGAGCGGGCAAGGCCCTGCCCGATCCCGCGCTCGCCGAGTTCAGGCAGGCACTGGACGCGCACTACGCAGCGGAACTCGGCGAGCAGTTCCTGACCGCCGGGCTGTGCTTCTACCGGGACGGCCGGGACAGCGTCGCATGGCACGGCGACACGATCGGGCGCGGCGCCAGGACGGACACCATGGTCGCGATCGTCTCCATCGGCACGCCCCGTGCGTTGCTCCTGCGGCCGCGCGGCGGCGGCCCGGCACTCCGCCATGATCTTGGGCACGGTGATCTTCTCGTGATGGGCGGTAGCTGCCAGCGCACCTGGCAGCACGCCATACCTAAGACCGCCCGGCCGGCCGGACCGCGGATCAGCATCCAGTTCCGGCCACGCGGAGTTCGCTGAAACGCGCCGCTGGGGCAGCCGACCACGGCCCGAGACCCGGCGTTCGTCGCAGGCCGTGGCCCGGCCCGGATCTGGCAGCTGGTACCTGGTCCCGGCGCGGCCCTGCCCGGCCCCAGGATCCGGCAGCTGGTTCTTGCTTCCGGCGCGGCGCGGCCCGGCGCGGCCCGGCGCGGCCCGGATCTGGCAGCTGGTACCTGGTTCCGGCGCGGCGCGGCCCGGCCCGGCCTCAGGGATCATGCGCCTGCCGCCGGTGACCCCGCCGTCCGCCGGCCCGCACGCGGCAAGGCCCGCTCCATGCCCCGGCCGGCTTCTCGTGCGCTACCCTGGGAGCATGCTCCGTAGCCGGCTGCTCCTTACCTAGCCGCGCCGACCGATCCGTCGTTGGCGCGGCTGCCCCTCGTGACCGAGGGGCATTTTGTTGGAAATGACGAGCACGCCGGCAGCCGGGGATCGAGCCCCGGGCCGGGCGGCATCCGGGGCCAACCGGACCGATCACATCGCGAGGAATCATGACAGCCGCCGACAGCGCGGAGCGGACACAGCATTACGATCCGCGCACGATCCAGGAGAAATGGCAGGCCCGCTGGGCAGCGATGGACCTGTTCCGGGCCAGCGACGACCCGGCGGACGACCGGCCCCGCAGCTACGTGCTCGACATGTTCCCCTATCCGTCCGGCGACCTGCACATGGGTCACGCCGAGGCATACGCGGTGGCGGACGCCATGGCGCGCTACTACTTCCACCGCGGGCACAACGTACTGCACCCGATCGGCTGGGACGCCTTCGGGCTGCCGGCCGAGAACGCGGCCATCCGGGGCAACTCCCACCCGGCCGACTGGACCTACGCCAACATCGAGGTTCAGGCGGCCTCGTTCCGCCGCTATGCGCTGTCCTTCGACTGGTCCCGCCGGCTGCACACATCCGATCCGGAGTATTACCGGTGGACCCAGTGGCTTTTCCTGCGCCTGCATGAGCGCGGCCTGGCCTACCGCAAGGACGGCTACGTCAACTGGTGCCCCGTTGACCAGACCGTGCTGGCGAATGAGCAGGTGATCGGCGGCAGGTGCGAGCGCTGCGGGGCCGAGGTCGTCCGGCGGGTGCTGACCCAGTGGTATTTCAAGATCACCGAGTACGCCGACCGGCTGCTCGCGGACATGGCGCCGCTGGAGGGCCGCTGGCCCGACCGGGTGCTGCTGATGCAGCGCAACTGGATCGGCCGGAGTGACGGAGCCGAGGTCATGTTCGCCATCGAGGGGCGCGATGAGCCGGTCACCGTGTTCACCACGCGGCCGGACACGCTGTACGGCGCCACGTTCTTCGTGGTGGCGGCCGACTCGCCGCTGGCCGCCGAGCTGTGCGCGCCGGAGCACCGGGCAGAGCTGGAAGCCTACGTCGCCGAGGTGCGCAAGCTGACCGACATCGAGCGCCAGGCCACCGACCGGGAGAAGACCGGGGTCTTCCTCGGCCGTTACGCGATCAACCCGGTGAACGGGGAGCGCATCGGCGTCTGGGCGGCCGACTACGTGCTGCCCGACTACGGCACCGGGGCGATCATGGCAGTACCCGCGCATGACCAGCGGGACCTTGACTTCGCCAGGAAATTCGGGCTGCCCGTGCGGGTTGTGGTCGAGACCGGCCTGCCGGATCCGGCCGAGACCTGGGTGGCCACTCCGGGCGAGGGCACGCTGGTCAACTCGGGCCCGATCGACGGGCTGGCCAAGTCCGAGGCGATCGCCGCCATCACCGGGATCCTGGCGGACGGCGGCCTAGGCCGGGCTGCGGTCAGCTACCGGCTGCGCGATTGGCTGGTCTCCCGGCAGCGGTTCTGGGGAGCGCCGATTCCCATCGTGTACTGCGCCGGGTGCGGCGAAGTGCCCGTACCGGACGACCAGCTGCCGGTGGTCCTGCCCGACCTGCGCGGGCAGGACCTGGCTCCGAAGGAGGTCTCGCCGCTGGCCGCCGCCACCGACTGGGTGAATACCGAGTGCCCCAAGTGCGGCGGGCCGGCCATGCGCGACACCGACACCATGGACACGTTCGTCGACTCGTCGTGGTACTTCCTGCGGTATTGCTCGCCGCACTACGAGCATGGCCCGTTCGAGGTCGACGCGGTGCGCCGGTGGTCCCCGGTTGACCTGTACGTGGGCGGCGTCGAGCATGCGATCCTGCACCTGCTGTACAGCCGGTTTTTCGTCAAGGTGCTGCACGACATGGGGATGCTCGACTTCACCGAGCCATTTACCCGGCTGATGAACCAGGGCCAGGTAATCAATCAGGGCAAGTCGATGTCGAAGTCGCTGGGCAATGGCGTTGATCTCGGCGAGCAGCTGGCCGTGCATGGCGTGGACGCGATCCGGCTGACCATGATCTTCGCGAGCCCGCCGGAAGACGATATCGACTGGGCCGACATGAACCCCGACGCCTCCGTTAAATTTCTTGGCCGGGTTTCGCGGCTTGCGGCAGAAGCTGGCGCAGCTCCGGCCGGGCAGCCCGCCGGGGCCGGTGATCTCGAGCTGCGCAAGGTCACCCACCGTACGATCGACGAGGTCACCAGGCTGGTCGAGTCCGCCAGGCTGAACGTGGCGGTGGCGCGGCTGATGGAGCTGGCCGGCGCCGCGCGGCGCACCATCGAGTCAGGGCCGGGCGCGTCCGATCCCGCGGTGCGCGAGGCTGCGGAGGCGCTGACGGTGCTGCTGTCGCTGTTCGCTCCGTATACCGCGGAGGAGTGCTGGGAGCTGCTTGGTCATCAGCCCTCGGTGGCGATGGCGGGCTGGCCGGCTGCCGATCCTGAGCTGCTGGTCCGGGATCTGGTCACGTGCGTCGTGCAGGTGAGCGGCAAGGTGCGGGACCGGCTGGAGGTGCCGCCGGGGATAGGCGAGGACGAGCTGCGGGCGCTGGCGCTGGCAGCGCCGGGGGTGAGCCGGTCACTGGCCGGCCGCGCCGTGCGCGTGGTGATCGTCCGGCCGCCCAAGCTGGTAAACGTCGTTCCGGAGTGACGACGGGCGGGCGCGCTGGCCTGCAATGTGTCGGGGCCTGGCACGATACCGCCGCCCGACCGCCAAAGATAGGTCCGCGAACACCGGCGAGCCTGCGGGCCGTCCGGCCGGTGCTACTGGCCGGGACGGCTTCACACGCGGCGGAGGACGGCGACCACGCGGCCGAGGATGGCCGCGTCGTCGCCGGGGATCGGCGCGTACAGGGGGTTATGCGGCATCAGCCAGACATGGCCGTCGGAGCGCTTGAATGTCTTGACCGTTGCCTCGCCGTCGATCATGGCTGCGACGATGTCACCATTCTCGGCGACCGGCTGCTGGCGGATGACCACCCAGTCGCCGTCCGCGATTGCCGCGTTGATCATCGAGTCGCCGATGACCTTGAGCAGGAAGAGCGTTCCGTCGCCGACGATCTGCTTGGGCAGCGGGAAGTATTCCTCGATCAACTCCTCGGCGAGAATCGGGCCGCCGGCCGCGATCCGGCCCACCAGCGGTACGTAAGCCGGCTCCTGCGAGGCGATGTTCATCGGCGTCTCGTCGTCGATGCCCGGCTCGGGCCGCACCGCGGGATGCCCAGGCAGGCGCACCTCGACCGTTCGCGGCCGGCCGGCGTCACGGCGCAAGTATCCCTTGCTCTGCAGGGTGGAGAGCTGGTAGGAGACGCTGGACGTGCTGGTCAGCCCTACTGCCTCGCCGATCTCGCGCATAGACGGCGGATAGCCGCGGCGCTGTACCGACTCGCGGATCACCTGGAGCACCTTGCGCTGGCGCCAGGTGAGCACATGGCCAGGATCGGGCCGTTCCGGTAGTTCGGTGACTATCGCGGGCACGGAGCCTTTCGGCTTCCTTCCCGGCCTGCCCTTGGGCCTGACACCGGGTGCTGCGTCGCTGCCGTCCGCAGTCGAGGCCTGCCGCGCAGTCCCGTCCTCGTTGCTGCTGCTCATCATCGGGCCTCCGGCTCGGAGATTGCGGTCAGGGCCGACGCTAGCGCTTGCGGCCCCCGATCTCAAACATCTGTTCGACGAATCGCCAAAAATGTCGGACCCGTGCGGTAAGACTGTACCGTATCTTCGTTCGATCGAACGAAGATACGATAGAACAGAGATGCGATCGAACTGCCGTTCGGTTCAAGGGAGGTTCTGATGAGCGTGCTGAGCGCCGCGGAGAAGGACGGGATGGACGTCGTCACCGTCGAGATCACCGTGCCGCGGCCCAGGGCCGCAGTGCATTCTTCCGCGGCCGCCGGCCGGGCGGCACTGGCGGCGGCACGGTCATACCCCAGGACTTCGCGCCCGGCGGCCGGTGCCGGGCGGGCGGCCGGTGACCGGGAATTGCATGTCCGCAGGGTTCGCGTCAGCGAAGTCCGCGTCCGCGAGCTGCGAGCTGGGGACGAGGTCCGCGCGCGGGAGGCACGCGGCCGGGCGCTGCGGTCCGTGACGGTGCACGCCCGCGAGGTGCGCAGCGGCGGGCTGGCCGATGGCCGGCTGCGCGGTGACGGATGGCTGCGCGGCAACGGCGAGGTGCGCGGCAACGGGCTGGCCGATGGCCCGCTGCGCGGCGAGGTGCGCCGCGGGAACTCCAGGGCACCCAGGTCAGCAAGGCCAGGATCCGGGTATGCCGACGGGCTGCGGCTGACCAGGCGCGGCCGGGTCGTGCTGGCGGGCCTCGCCATCGTGGCGGCCTCCGCGCTCGTCACGCTGTTCTGGCTGAGCGCAGCAGCAGGCGCCCAGGCAGCCGGTCACGGCCAGCAGCCCGTGGCTGCCCGCCGCGGCCTGTCCCGGGTGGTCGTCAGGCCGGGCCAGACCCTGTGGTCCATTGCCCGCCGGGCCGAGCCCTCGGCCGATCCGAGGATCGTTGTCCAGCAGATCATCGAGGTCAACGCGCTGAGTGGCGCGGTAATCCAGCCCGGTGAGCTGCTGTGGGTGCCGAAGGGCTGACTGACACGGAACAGATCCGCCGTGGCGGCCTTGCTCACGGCCGACTGAGCAGCATCGAGGGCACGTCGGCGATGGAGTCGAGGACGTGGTCGGGTGTCCCAGTGGCGCCGCGCAGCGTCCGGGCCAGGTATTTGCCGGTCCTGACCAGGACCCCGGTGATTCCCACTCGTTGCGCGGCCAGGACGTCCGCCTCGATATCGTCGCCGACCATCAGGGTCGCCGACGGGTCAGCTCCCAGGCTCGCGAGCGCGGCCTCGAAGAATGCGGCGGCGGGCTTGCCGATCACCTCCGCCTGCACGCCGGCGGCCTGCTCCAGGCCGGCCAGGAAGGCGCCGGTGTCGAGTTGCAGGCCCTGATCGGTGCGCCAGTACAGGTTGCGGTGCAGGGCCAGCAGGCGGGCGCCGCCCCGCAGGTGCCCGAACACCTCGTTGAGCGCCTGGTAGCCGAACTCCGGGCCGGCGCCCCCGACCAGGACGATGTCGGGATGGTCCGCAACGAGCGTGACTCCTGCCAGGTCGGCGTGGATGTCGCCGCTGTTGAGCAGCAGGCACCGGGCGCCCGGATAGCGCCTGGCGAGGTATCCGGCGGCCAGCGAAGGCGCAGTCAGGATATCGCCGGCGCCGACCGGGAAGCCCGCGTCCGCCAGGGTCGCCGCGATCTCGGCCCGGGTCCGCGATGTGGTGTTGGTCAGCAGCGCAAGCTTGAGCCCGGCTTCACGCATCCGGGAGACCGCCGCGACAGCGCCCGGCAGCGGCCGCCATGACACGGTCAGCACCCCATCGATATCCATCAGTACCGCATCCATGGCCGGAAGCTACCCGATGCCGGCCGGCGGCAGGACAACCGCAGACCCGCGGGGGCGTTCCTGGCCTGACAGGGCAGCGAGCGCTTGGCCGGCTCCGGGGAGCACGTGCAGGTACCGCCCGGTCGTGCGGAGGCTGTCGTCCCCGGGCCGCCCGGCGCGGCCTGGAGGCCGGCGGCGATCATGCAGCCCCTGCGACACGCCGGCGGTCGCCTGCAGGTCCTGATCTACCAGCGACTTCAGCGGGACACGCGAGTTCGCTTGCGTCTTGCGGCCGTCAAGACCACAATATCTAGTAGTTACATGGCTGTAGTTTTTCTATAGGTTGTGTTCGCAAGGAGTAGTTTCGTCGCGCCGGGGGAGGTGTGATCGCGTGTACTGCCCGTACTGCAGGCATCCGGACAGCAGGGTCATCGACAGCCGGACGGCTGATGATGGCGCAGCGATTCGCCGCCGCCGGTCATGCCCCGCGTGCGGTCGCAGGTTCACCACTCAGGAGACCGTGATCCTGATGGTGGGCAAGCGCAGCGGAGTGACCGAGCCCTTCACCCGAGACAAGATCACCCGGGGAGTGCGGAGAGCGTGCCAGGGCAGGCCGGTGAGCGAGGACCAGCTCGCGATCCTGGCGCAGCGGGTGGAAGACACGATCAGGGCGCGTGGCTGTGCCGAAGTGCCCTCACATGAGGTAGGCCTGGCGATTCTCGGGCCGCTTCGCGAGCTTGACGAGGTCGCGTACTTGCGGTTTGCCTCCGTCTACCGGGGGTTCGAGTCGCTCACTGACTTTGAGGAAGAGATCGCTGCCCTGCGGTCCGGGCATGAGAAAGGGCGGCGCGCGGGGTATACGGACGGGGAGCAGTCGGCTGAGGAGGACAGGCCAGGTCCGGACCTGTTCCCCGCCGGGCCGCGGCGCGGCCCGGCGAAGCAGGAACAGCGGACTTCTGCCCGGTAAGACCGGGCAGCGCGGCAAATCAACGGGACAGGGCCTGGCAGGCCCGCAACGGATCCACGCAGATCCCTGGAGGGGGAGGACATGACCGAGACGGCGAGCGGGCCAGCGCGGCAGGGCGGCAGGGGTGGCCGCAAGGGACTCACCATGCGCCGTATCCATACTCGCGCGGGCGTCCATCCTTATGACGAGGTCACCTGGGAGCGCCGTGACGTCGTCATGACCAACTGGCGGGACGGGTCCGTTAACTTCGAGCAGCGCGGCGTGGAGTTCCCCGACTTCTGGTCGGTCAACGCGGCCAACATCGTGACCACCAAGTACTTCCGCGGCGCGCTGGGCAGGCCGGAACGTGAGCACAGCCTGCGGCAGCTCGTCGACCGGGTGGTAGGCGTCTACCTGGCAGCCGGGCGCGAGCACGGTTACTTCGCCTCCGGCAAGGACGCCGAGATCTTCGAGCACGAGCTCACGTATGCCCTCATTCACCAGGTCTTCAGCTTTAACTCTCCGGTCTGGTTCAACGTCGGGACATCCTCGCCGCAGCAGGTCTCCGCTTGCCAGCCATACGACGCCCTGGTCAGTACCACGGCCGGACCGATTCCGATCGGCAAGCTCGTCGAGGACGAGGCGGTCGGGACCAAGGTTCACGATGCCCACGGCACGACGCGGATCGTCGCGACCAAGGCCAACGGCGTCAAGGAGGTGCTGAGGCTGCACACCACGGCCGGTTACGCCCTGGACGTCACGCCGGATCATCTCGTCTGGCGAGCCAAGGACCTTGTTGTCGGCGAGTTCACTGTCGCGGGCTTCCTCCGCCCCGGCGACTCCCTGCTCCATGTGAACCCCGATGTCGGCGGGTCGGACCGTCACCTGATCCAGATCACCAGGATCGAACGGCTCGGCGAGATGGAGGTCTACGACATCCAGACCGAGAGCGGCGAGTACCTCGCGGGAAACGTGCGGGTGCACAACTGCTTCATCCTGGCGGTCGACGACACGATGGACTCGATCCTTGAGTGGTACCGGGAAGAGGGACTGATCTTCAAGGGCGGCTCCGGCGCCGGCGTCAACCTGTCCAAGATCCGGTCCAGTAAGGAACTGCTGTCTTTCGGCGGCACGGCGAGCGGCCCGGTCTCGTTCATGCGCGGCGCCGACGCCTCCGCCGGCACGATCAAGTCGGGTGGCGCAACTAGGCGCGCGGCCAAGATG
>Ga0099828_10002425_pt1 | contig 12798 bp, 12 predicted proteins | sample CZO8metaG_2_FD_79338 | JGI IMG/M metagenome (GOLD analysis project Ga0099828, IMG submission 79338) | Vadose zone soil microbial communities from the Eel River Critical Zone Observatory, Northern California, USA - CZOApr15con2H1.8 metaG | ecosystem: Environmental > Terrestrial > Soil > Vadose...
TGGACAATAATGCCAACCGGAACCGCGCAAGTGACGTTCTGCCGAAAAACGTCACTCAGTTAGTTAAGGTAGTTCTACATAAGGCAGGCTTAACTTGTTGTTAAAAAAGCTGCTCTTTTCTTTGTACTTGCTGGTATATTTCTTGCTTGTAATTGCTAATACTAATATGTAAGTTAACAAGATGCCTGATATTGTAAAATTTGACAATATCGGGAGCATTGGCTACTTAAAGATATTGAACGGGCAACTTTGAAAAGCATCGGCCTAGCAAAGATTTATTGCGGTGATGCTATAAACGGCGACTTCAGAAACGGCCGGTTTTTTAAAGCAGCCCGATCGTACTAAAACCAACTGGAGGCTTCTCAATGTATAATCTGCAACGCGGCTTTACTTTAATCGAACTGATGATTGTGGTCGCCATCATCGGCATCCTGGCGGCCATCGCCATTCCGGCTTACCAAGACTATACCATCCGCGCCAGGGTGACTGAAGGCGTAGTCCTGGCCTCGGCGGCGCGCACCACGCTGGCGGAATTCCGCATTGCCGTTAACCACTGGCCGTCCAACAACGCCGCGGCCGGTCTGTCCAATACCGTTACCAGTAAATACGTGATGGCCGGCGCCAGCGGCGGCGGCATCACCGCCGCCTGCGCGGCCACTACCGGCATCTGCGTGGGTTCGGTGGGCGCCTACCCGGGCACCGCGGGCTCGATAGTGATCAACTACAATCCTGCCACGGTCGGCGCTACCGGCACTCTGGTGTTCACCGGGACCTTCCTCAACGGCACCGTGGTGGACTGGGGCTGCGACCCGACCCGCGTCGCCCTCTACGGCGGCACCAACGGCACCTTGCTCACCAAGTATCGTCCGGCGAATTGCCGCTAAACAATTCTCAAGTCTTTAGTTTTAAGAGCCCCGGGTTTCCCCCGGGGCTTTGTTTTTTAACTATCTCATGCTTCAAGTTTTGAAAAGCCGCGCACCCGGTAATTCCACCTGCCTTGTTATTGGGTTATATGCGGTTCTATTTCTCACAACCATTGCTTATTGGCCAGGATTAAGCGGCGGCTTTCTTCTCGATGACTACGAAAATTTACGCCCATTAGACGATTTGGATCGCGGCGTTCTTTCTTGGTCGGACTCCATTTTTACTACCAACTCGGGTCCTCTTGCGCGTCCTGTCGCCATGCTAAGCTTTGTCGGCAATATGGTCTTTAGCGGGCCGGATGTATGGGCCTTCAAATATACCAACCTAATGATCCACCTCTTGTGCGGCGTGCTAATCTTTTGGCTGAGCGAACGCTTATTGATCTCCTTCCGCCCGGTATACTCCTCCACCCGGCTTTGGTTATTGGCATTATGCGTTGCAGCACTTTGGCTGCTGGCGCCGCTACTCGTCAGTACTACGTTATATCTAGTACAACGCATGACTCAGCTAGCTGCTCTATTTTCATTATGCGGGCTTATCGCTTATACACATGGAAGACAGCGGCTCAATGCTCATCCTCTATCCGGTTGGATGCTAATCCTATCGAGCTTGTTATTGTGGATGCCGTTGGCGGGGTTTAGTAAGGAGAACGGGTTTTTATTACCCTTATTATTATTCGTAACAGAAGTATTCGTTTTCCGTTTTGCTGGCCCTATTCATATCCGGCGCGGTCTTTTTTTATTTTTCTTCATATCATTGGCACTACCTACACTCTTTGTATTAGCCACACTCGTCATTTCGCCAAACTATTTGCTTGGCAGTTATGTCGGCCGGCCTTTTTCTCTGTTGGAAAGGGTAATGACCGAAGCCAGGATATTGTTTTTCTATGTATGGAATCTAATCCTGCCGCAAGGATATGGTATGGGATTATTCCATGATGATTTCGTTATTTCCAAAGGACTGCTTACGCCGGCAACAACACTGCTAGCGATAACAGGCTGGATATTTGTTCTGGTTTTAATTTTTATTGCACGAGATCGCGCATGGTGGCCATTGCTTTTTGGTATATGTTTTTTTCTTTCAGCCCATTCGCTCGAATCTACCATTTTCCCATTGGAACTGGTTTTTGAGCATAGAAATTATCTCCCTGCTTTCGGAATCTTCTTCTCGCTAGTCCTTGGCCTAGCTCTACTCATGGAACAACTCCCTCACCCAAAACCTGTTGTTACGCTTATGGTGCTGTTACCTTTAGTCTATGGATTTGCGACCTACCAACGTGCTGACACGTGGTCCTCCTGGGATAAAATTCTATTATCCGCTGAAAGCGCCCATCCGCAATCGCCGCGCGTCCATATCGAGTTGGCCAGTTTGTACAGCACTGCTAAAAATCTTGAAGCAGCCCTAGCGGAATTGGACCATGCGCAAGCATTGCGAGAAACCACCGTGAGTGGCATCGCCCTACATCGCATTATCGTTTATTGCGAAACCGAACGCCCTATTCCTCCAACGGTATATGAAAATATGCCCCCGAGAATGGCTACCGATGATGCCGCAACATATACTATCAACACCTTGCGGGGTATAAATCGATTAGTTTACGGAGGGAAATGCCGGCAACTTGATATCAACCGCTTAGTACCCAAGCTTGAAGCTTGGATAAGCAACGCTCCCAAAAATAACTATGAAGGCAGGCTATGGGATATTCATTACGAAATTGCTCAATTATTGCAATACACTGGCCGAATTTCTCAAGCAATAAAACATTTAGAACAGGCATCTAAACTAGATCCTGCTCGACCGCAGGCGTTATTGGTCATGATGCGCTATCAACTTGCCTTAAACCATTTACAAGAAGCACGCCAAACCTTAATGGAGCTACGTATAAAATTTGACCACCCCACAGCAGAACAGGCTAGAATTATTGCCAATTATAATTCCGTCATAAAAGCAATCGACGATACGTCTAAGGAAATCAGGCCTTGAATCCTCAAATCAGTATTATTCTGCCTACATATAATGAGAAACAGGAAGTTTTGGCGCAGCTCATTGCCCGAATCGAGACGTTGAAGATGCCAAAACTCGAAATCATTATTGTTGATGATGGATCTGTGCCATCCATTTTGACACAGGAAGGAATGCGATTGGTTCGCCACCCGCATAATTTAGGTAACGGCGCTGCCATTAAGACTGGGGCAAGAAATGCGAAGGGAGAGATTTTAGTATTCATGGATGCAGATGGCCAGCATAATCCGCAGGATATTCCTAAATTACTCACAAAATTAAGCGAAGGCTATGATATGGTCATCGGTGCTCGGGAAGTTGATTCACAGGCCTCTCTAAACCGCCGCTTTGGAAATGGATTGCTTAATAGGCTAGCGTCACTCATGACTGGATATAAGATTGAAGACCTAACTTCCGGATTTAGGGCAGTCTACGCGAATAAGTTCAGAAAATTCTTATATCTTTTACCCAATGGCTTCTCGTATCCGACCACTATTACTATGGCCTTTTTCCGTTCTGCTTATCCTGTCGCCTACGTCCCTATTCAAGCTGCCAAAAGGACCGGATTAAGTAAAATTAAGCTACTTAAAGATGGCTTACGCTTCTTTGTTATTATACTGAAAATTGGTGCTTTATTTTCGCCAATGCGGCTTTTTCTTCCAGTCAGCCTGGCCTTCTTTTTAATCGGCGCGCTATATTACAGCTATACCTATTTTACATATGGCCGCTTTACTAATATGACCGCCTTGTTATTCATCGCCTCCATGTTGACTTTCTTGATCGGCATCGTTTCGGAGCAGATTTCCACTTTACATTATAAAGGCACGGGCGAAGATAACGATCGGCGGGAATAGCGTCAGGAATAGCCCCGCCGAGCGTTTTTAATGGCCGATAGCATCCGAGCAAATGCCGCGCAATCGGTCGCCAAATTTCTCCCAGGAAAAGCCTGCGGCAAACCCCCGGCATTGGGTGCGCCATTGTTCCTTTCGATTATCGATGCAAGACTCAATCGCCGCGCACATTCCGGCATAATCCCCTGGTTTAACAACATAGCCGGAAACACCATGGCCCACGGCGTCCGGCACGCCGCCGACGGCGAATGCAACGGTAGCCAACCCTTGCGCCGCGGCCTCAACGGCCACCATCCCGAAACCTTCAATATCGCCTGCCAAATCCAGCACGGGCATAACATGCACATTGCTGGATTGATAAGCTTGTTTCAGTGTCTCGTCATTCACCTGACCCAGCATAAGAATATGCTCCTGTAGTCGATGCTCAGACACCGCCGCCTGAATACGATTTTTCGTTCCAGCAGAAGGGACCAGCCCCTGCTTCGGCTCATCACCGATAATCGCCAGTTTAAGGCTGGGATATTGCCTGACCAACATCGGCATGGCGTTTTCGATAAACTCCGCAATACCTTTACGTCGGGTTAAGCGGCCGACGCTAAGCAGCAATACCGCGTTTTCATCCACACCTATGTGCTCCCTGAACTCCGTCCCTTTAAACTCATTGCCTTCTCCCAAGTCCACTCCGGGATGCAACACACGAATTTTTTCTTGGGCGATACCGGCTTTGACGGCCAAGGCAGCGGTATTGCGACTATTGGCCAGTAAAATATCGCATTTGCGAATGGCGGGGAGAAACGCCTTTTGATAAACGATATTGGGCGCAAGCAGATCCAAACCATGTAAGTAGCCGGCCACTAAAGCGCCTATCTTACGTCCCGCCCATAATGCCGCAGGAGCAGTCAGCCCGCTCCCGGCCATAATAAGCTTTGGTTGCAGTCGTTTCGCGGCATTATAGGCCTGCCACTGGCAGTGGAGCAGAAAACGCCAGTTCGGGGCAAGAGGGCAACCAAAAACAATGCTGCTCGCGTGGACAAACGCCTCACATCCCGCCGGCCCCACTAATGCCGCCTCGAACTCCCGGGATAATTCCCTATAAACGCCATGCATCAGCTTCTCCATGCCGCCGATTAATGGAGGAAAATTGCGGGTGACGAGCAATACCCGGTGTCGCTGGTATGGCATTATGAGATCTCAATTATGTCAGCAGTAGAAGGTGAGGCAGGCGCAATAAGCCAGCTTTAACAATACGAGGGCTATCTTCTGTTTTATAGAACCAGGCCAATCAATTCTATAGCAGAAAACTTGCCGGGCTCCTTAACCGGCTTCGCGGCATAGTCGATCAACTCGAATTTCACGATGGGTCTTCTTAAAACAGCCCTTAGGAGCTACTATTATTCATGCAAATTCTGGAAGTGCCTCCCGTTAGTTGTCACAAACATCATTGTGTCTTGATCCAAGATATCATCTTTACAAAAATTTATGCAGTTTCACCGATTATTAATCCGCTTCTAGAGATTAGAATAGCAATAATTGTCGTAAGTACATCTATTTTTATACGTGGCTGTGCTACGTTTAAAAAAAATTCAATTAAGGCATATATAATGGTCATATTAAACCTATATCAAGATCATTTACATGAAAGTCTGGTTCCCAGTTATTACTGGATATAGTGGTACAGATGTGTTTACACGCCGCCTGGCCTCGGCATTAAAAACTCGCGGCATTAAAACTGAAATTACCTGGTTCTCTCCCTATCATCAGTTTTTTCCATCCCTCCTTAAACACATTCCTACACCAACAGGCACTGATGTAATTCACGCTAACGCTTGGAGTGGTTTTGCCTTTAAACGTAACCATATTCCCTTAATCGTAACGGAACACCAAGGAGTATTTAATGCAAAATATCGGCAATATAAAAATATTGCTCAAAAAATTTATCATACCGCGTGGGTACGCCACTATGTTTCAGCATCTCTGCAGAGAGCATCTGCAGTAACAGCGGTTAGCCACTACACTGCTCACGGCCTAGCTCAAACATTAAGTTACGATACTGCTCAAGTAATCTATAACTTTGTTAATACCCAGGTGTTCGTCCCTAACTATCAACATAATGGCAAATTATTCCGTCTGCTATTTGTAGGTAATTTATCACCCTTAAAAGGCGCACGCATGCTGGCGCCGATTATGAAAAAATTAGATACCCGATTTCAATTAAAATTTACATCTGGGCTGAAAGGCACAAAGATGCGTCCTATTGTGGAGAATATGATTCCCTTAGGCGGATTATCTAATGATGACGATCTTGTCAAAGCTTACCAAAACTGTGATGCCATCCTCTTTCCAACCCGCTTCGAAGGATTCGGCTATGCTGCACTGGAAGCAATGGCGTGCGGTAAACCTGTAATTGCATCAAATAATTCTGCACTGCCGGAGGTGGTAAAAAATGGAGTGACCGGCATCCTTTGCCCGACCAATAATATAGAAGCATTCGTAGCAGCGTGCCAATTTCTGGCCGAAAACCCTGAAATTGGGAAAAAATATGGAGAAGCAGGACGCGCACGAGCGGAGAGTTTATTTTCAGAGGAAATTATTATCCCGCAATATATTGCGCTTTATGAAAAGCTAACTATGAAACAGCAATAAAATCCCTAATGGAATCTAAAAAAATTCACATCATCATCCCTGTACTTAACGGATGGCAGCAAACAAAAATTTGCCTCGATACTCTACGATCCAGCCTTTATAGTAATATTGAAATTGTCATCGTCGATCATGGATCAACCGATGGCACCAAAGAAAATTTACGTACTTTATATCCAGAAACTATCCATATCCTTGCTGAACCTACACTATGGTGGGCAGGGGCAACAAACATAGGCATAAAAGCGGCTCTTAGTCGTGGTGCAACTGATATCATTCTCTTAAATAATGATTGTTACGTCACGGCGGAAACAATAGGAGCTTTAGCGCTCCATGCGCGACAGGTAGGCGAAGCGATTATTGCGCCAATTCAAAAAAGTTCTCGCAATGGGAATATAATTGTCTCATCAGCAACCACCTGTTTTTTGCTCGGATTTCCGACACTTATTCTCCCAAAAATATTTAATTCTCCGAAAAATAAAAAGCTGAAGGCTACACGACTTATTATGGGCGGCCGAGGTGTTTTGATACCGGCTAGTGTTTTCAAACGCATCGGCTTATTCGATGAAATCAATCTTCCCCACTATGGCGCCGATCACGATTTCTATCTACGTTGCCGCAAGCAGGGTGTGCCACTTTTCATTGCAAACGACGCATTTGTTTGTATTGACGATAGCAGAACAACTTTAGCATCAAGATACGCAAATATGCGTAGTGCTGAATTTATAGAGACGCTAAAAAATCGGCGATCTCATAGAAATATTCGCGATCTAAACTCCCTTTTTAGGTTACATTATCCAATAAAGGGTTTTCACTATGTCGGTGTGATGCTGAATTTAGCACGATATATGTTGTTGTTTATATGGGGAAAAGTATTTTCACATAATAAAAACCATATTAATTAATCTTAAATTTCTTAAAAATTATATGCCATCTCCTCGAATTCTCTAGGCTTCGGTAACTGAGATGCGGTGCATTGAAGCAGAAGTTTTCTTAAGCGTCTTCACAAAAACCTGCGCCATGCACGACATCACCGGCAGGGGTTGCTCCAAGACCGCGCCAGGGTTTTAACGAAGCTGTAAAGTGACCAAAGCCCGCTTCGGCCAATAGGTTAGCAATCTCTATTCAAACTGGCCAACAGCCGCGCACGGATTCGAATTCATCGAAGATCGCAAACATTCCTTTGATAAAGTCGTACTTGGTCCACTGCACCGAACGTTCGCGCCCCTTCGCTAACAGCCCATTGCGGATGCCTACATCTTCGATAAGTCTCACTATTGCCCTCGCGATGTCGTTCGGATTCGAAGGATCTACAAGCAACGCCGCATCACCAAGCTGCTCCTTTGCGCCCGGAATATCTGAAGCAATAACAGGACAACCCAACGCGAATGCCTCCAGAGGTGGCAAATTATCAGGCCCAAAATATGTGACAAAAGGAACCGCCAGCGCATTGCGATAAAGGGCTAACAGCTCATCACGGCCAACAAAACCGAGAAATCGAACCTGCGACGTCAGATTATTATTTTCAACGAGAGAACGCACATATGATAAGTTACCTTTGTCCGAACCTACTAATACTAATGGCAATACCGTACCGTAGACGTCGCGCAGGCATTTGAGGGCGAGAACGAGATTCGCATGATTTTTGTGGGCCCAGAATTGAGCTGGATAGAACAAATAGCCCCTGGATAGCTTATATTTCTCTAGCACACTTGTTTCCGTCGACTCAGAGGCCCTTAACGCGAAATCCGGCGTAGGCAGCGGCAAAATCTTGATGCGTTGGGACGGAATTTGGTAAAGGTTTTCAATCTGCCGTTGCCCTTCATATGTCCCCGTGATCACAAATGTAGCGCGTCGCAGAAATAGCTCGTGTTCGATCTCTCGGCGGTCCCATTGACCTTGAGAACTTACTTCTGGAAACCACGGTTGGATTCGGTGCTGCAAGTCCCAAACCGTTGCAACGTAAGGTATGTCCAGCGGATCATGCGTTCCACCTCCAACAAACCATAGCAGATGTACCCCATGACGGACAGCAAGTTTTTCCAGTAAGCCTCGGCCCCAAAATACCTGCCGCAATAGAGACGAATTCCGTTTTAACGTCCCTAGGGCACGAACCAATTGTGAAGGCGCAGTCATTGGCACCATTTCTAGATTTTCGTTGGTTACTGATGGCTTGACAATCTCCCCATTGGACCTGCGATTATAAAACACACTGAAAGTATGCAGGGTTTCCTTCGATATTTCGCAAAGCGCTGAAAACACATCCGTCTGCAGAGTGTACCCACCGCCTACATCGGGGCTAAATCTACCCAGGAATACACCAACACGCATTGCACTCCCCCTTTATAGTTCTAAATGAGAACAGTAAATTTTGAAGCAATTGTACCCATTCAGTCTCTTGGCATGAGCATGACCACAGATGTTCAACAGGGGGCATCAGCACAATTTGTGCCCTCAATCTACCTCAGATTATGCCACCCCCCAATCCGCCGGTACCTTTGCGAGCAATATATGTGACATTCCAATCCGCCAAGGTCACATCCCGTTCAGGGTGCATAAATGGACAACGCGCAACAACTTCAAAGCCATTTGCTCGCAGTAGATCGACCAGTTCCTGAAGAAAGAAATAGCGTAGGCGGTGCTTTTCCTCGAACTCCCTAACAATAGCGCCATTCTCTAATAGCAGGAATTGGAAGTCGACTCTCGCTATTTGTGCAATTTGATCGATCGTTGTCTTTGATATTCTGATTACTTCCTTGCCTGCTCCCGCCATTCTCTTAACGCGCACCGGCAAAAAATCTCTAATCACAACGTTGCCACTCCAACAGTCAAAAATAAGAAAACCGTCTTCATGCAACAGCGATAATATGTTTCTCAATGCGATAGAGAAATCATCGTATGTAGTCAAATAATTAATTGCCGAAAACATTGTGAGGACAAAGTGATACTTTTTGCCTATTCTCCCAGTAGTTTCAAAGGACTCATTGTAGAATCGAATGGAAAGATTATTTTTCTTACTTTCCTCGACTGCCACCGCGATCATGTCGCTAGAAATGTCGCTGCCCTCAATGTCATAGCCAAGGCGCCGGAACTCCATGGCATGACGACCAGTCCCGCATGCTAGATCCAGTATTCTTATCTTATCGGGTTGAGCAGGATTTAACTTCTGAATCAGACGGGAGACAAACAACGCTTCCGCCTTATAGTCCTTATCCTGATACAGCAGATTATAATAAGCGGCGTATTCAGCGAATGGCATTTCGTTGTTATGGCGCTCCCGGTCTCTCGCCCCTTCTACATCATCTGCATCCTTCCTCATCGGATCGATTCCAGGATTTCTTGAAGCTTATCAGCCACGTAGCAAAGATCGTCATTCGACAATGACGCTCCACTTGGCAGATAAAAGCCTTTTATCGCCACGTCATTAGCCTTCGGGCATTCATGCAACCTCGTCCACCCCCTTGCGATGAATATGTCCTGCATATTGTAGGGGATAAATCCTTCACGAGTCTGGATACCGTAACTAAACAGGCGCTGCATCACCATTTGTCGTTTATTAGCAACGGGCCCTTGCAAGACTATGTGGTACATCCAATAAACATTGCGTGCATAAGGCTTCTCAATCGGCAACTGAATGGTGTCGAACCCCGTGAGCCTTTCGCCATAGAATCGCGCGATTTTTCTTTTCGACTCAATGATGTACTCGATCTTTTCAAGCTGAGCACATCCAAGTGCTGCCTGTAAATTGGTCATTCGGTAGTTGACGCCGATATCCTTATGCATGAACTTGTTCGAGTCGCCAAACGCTAGCCCCTTAAGATTCCTTGCCCTTTCTGCCATCTCCGCATCATTCAAAGTAATCATACCGCCTTCACCCGTCGTAATTATCTTGTTGGCATAGAAACTGAAGCACCCTATGTCACCTAATCCACCCACCTTCCTGCCCTTGTAGGTTGCTCCATGCGCTTCAGCACAGTCTTCGATTACATATAGATTGTGTTTTCGGGCAACGGCCAGAACGGGATCCATATCAACCGGGTGGCCGAAAAGATGCACAACCAAAATAGCTCTGGTCTTGGACGTAATCTTCTCTTCAAGTAAACCTGGGTCCATGTTCCATGTATCAGTTTCTATGTCAATTGGCACCGGGATGGCACCCTGATAGATCACCGCAAAAAAGGTCGCCATGTTTGTCAGCGTTGACACCAGAACTTCATCGTCTCTTCCGATTGAAAGCGTCATCAACGCAAGATGAATCGCTGTTGTCCCACTTGTAGTCGCTACCCCGTACGTGCAGTCGCAATAACTGGCGAAGTCGGATTCGAACTTTGGCAGGTATTCTCCAAAAAAACCGGATATAGCTCCTTTTGATATGGCATCCATTACGTAACGCGTCTCTGTTTCACCTAGAATCGGCTGCGATACTGGTATTTTTCGCTTCATATCTAAGACCATATTCCCTAAATTCAGCCGTGGTCATTTTCCAGGCGTGACTAATGGTGCATCGAGTCGAAAGGTGTCGCTTTCATATTCCTTACCCCCTCGCGGACCTTTTGTGAATACCATAAGCTCGGATTTCTCCAATGCCAATAGCGCATGTCTGTCGTTCGAGCGCATTACCGTAAGAGCACCTGGCCCCATAATGGTTTCGATAACTTCTGCACCTGGGGATTGTGTAACTAACTTGATTCTTCCGGATATCAGGTAATTCCATTGCGTTGTATGCTTGTGATAGTGATTGCCACGCACGGCCCCTTTCTTGAACGTCACTATGGTAATCGCATTGATCGTCTCATTCTCGATCAAATCAATGATATCGCCGCGCTCATCGCTGTAGCTCACTGAGATATTAATCTTTTCCATATAGTTCTCTGTGTTGCCGTTTCGAGGCCGCTCTCTCAAATTATCGTTGGCGTTGGGATCGGGATGATAAATTTGCCGCCACTTTTTCGAAATTCATCGAGATTTTTTATAATCTCGTCGGCGAAGTTCCATGCAAGCAGTAGTGCATAGTCCGGTTTATACTCTAGAAGCGCCGAATCCGCCAGAACCGGAATATGTGCGCCTGGTGTATATCGGCCTATCTTCAGCGAAGACTTTTCCGTAACGAAATCCAGCATATGCTTATTAATGCCGCAATAATTTAATAGTGTCATTCCTTTCGCAGGTGCGCTGACTCCAACAATCCGTTTGCCCTCATGCTTAAGGGATTGAAGCAGCCAAATCAGATCGCGTTTATTCTGTTCAACGCCGTTCGCAAACTGATCAAGTACCTGATGGGTATATATGCCCAGCTCTTGTTCCATTTTTACAAATTTTCCAACTTGCTCGGATATTGGCCTCGCAGACTCCCCCCCAACAAAGACCCTGAATGAACCCCCATGGATGTCCACCTGCTCAATATCAAAGATCTCCATGTTGAATTTCTTAAAGAAAGGAATCAACGGCTTTACTGATAAATACGACAAGTGCTCATGATAGATGGTATCGTACTCGTTTGCTTTCAGGAGATTAACAAAGTATGGCGCCTCAAAAATAAAAATTCCTTTTTCATTCAATAGCAACTTCACCTCCTCCATAAAGCTGTCGAGATCGTCGACGTGAGCAAAAACATTCGTCGCGGTTATAACAGATGCACGGCCCTTCTCGCGAATCACCCACTCGACGGTCTCTAAATTGAAGAAATCGCAAACTGTATCGATGCCTCGTTCACGCGCCAACATCACGATATTGGCTGCGGGATCCACTCCTTGGACGCGCACGCCGTTTCTCTTAAACTCGGCAAGCAACACACCTACGTTGCTACCTATGTCTACGACAAGATGTCCCTGGGTAAGTTTGAAACGGTCTACCACAGACTTCGCGAAATTAGACCAATGGCGATGGCCTGTTTTAGTAGTCGATGATTCATAAGGATAGTCGTTACGATAAAGGATTTCCGGAGATACAATGAATCCCAGTTGAATCAGTCCGCACTCGTCACAAACGTACACCTCCAGTGGGTAATAGACGTCTGGCTCTCTCAACTGATCCTTCCTTCGGAACTGGTCGGCTGGTGGCATAAATCCCAGGTCCAAAAATCTGTACAAATTATTGCATCTGCACATACGACAACTCATATACTTATCCTTGAAATTGATTCACTATTTTCTAAACTGTTACATTTCAATTTATCGTGCTAATGTTCGCCTGGAAATCCCTGCCATCCAATATATTTTTTTAAGCGCCTAAATTTTGATTCTCTGTATTTAATTATGTAGCACAACATTTATTATTATCTCTCGATACAATCTTTGATCTGTTTAATCATCTTTTTTTCAATGTCGTATACTGGCATATCTGCAATCAGATTTAACCTGCTCTCCCCACGTGTATATGATAA
>Ga0099828_10002427_pt1 | contig 12793 bp, 10 predicted proteins | sample CZO8metaG_2_FD_79338 | JGI IMG/M metagenome (GOLD analysis project Ga0099828, IMG submission 79338) | Vadose zone soil microbial communities from the Eel River Critical Zone Observatory, Northern California, USA - CZOApr15con2H1.8 metaG | ecosystem: Environmental > Terrestrial > Soil > Vadose...
CGCTCGTCGTGGCCGCCGCCCAGACCAGCCCCGCGCTGGCGGCCTACGGCGTCGATCTCATCCACAAAGACGATGCACGGCGAGTTCTTCTTCGCCTGGTCGAACAGGTCGCGCACGCGGCTTGCTCCGACACCCACGAACATCTCTACGAACTCCGAACCTGAGATTGAGAAGAACGGCACCCCTGCCTCACCCGCGACCGCCTTGCTCAAAAGCGTCTTGCCCGTACCCGGCGGTCCCACCAGTAGCACCCCTTTGGGGATGCGTGCGCCAAGAGCTACGAACTTCTCGGGGTACTTCAGGAACTCGACGATCTCAGCCAGCTCCTGTTTGGCTTCATCGACACCAGCCACGTCGGCGAAGGTAACTGCCGGCTTGTCGCCAGCGATCATGCGTGCGCGGGAGCGCCCGAACGAGATGGCTTGGTTGTTTCCGCTCTGAGTCTGCCTCAGCACCCACCACATGAAGGCGGCGATTAAGACGACCAGGATGATGTTCGGGAGCAGCACGCTGAGCAAGTAGGTGCCGCTGCTATTGCTGTCGAATTTGACATCGACCTTGTTTGAGATCAGATCAGAGGTGAACTTGCAGTCCGTGCCTGCGCAGTCAGGAAGTGTGACGTTGTGCTTGTGGCCGTCGGTGTCGATGGCGATGCCGTCGGTGCCCTTGATCTCCAGCGATTTGACAGTGCCGTTCGTGGCGTTGTTCATCAGCTGAGAGAAAGTCCAATCGTTGGCGTTCTGGTTGCCTTGAATCGATTGCCACGTGAACCAGAACACCAGGCCGAGCACGACGACCAGTGCGAAATAAAACAGGCTGGAGCGGGGGAAGCGGCTCAAGTGGGCTCTCCTGGACGGCTGTTCGGCGATTCTAACACAGCGGTTTTTAGCTTCCCCCAGAGATACCAGTAACTGTTACGTGAAGCGCCGGATCGCCGGGGTGGCTGGCGAGGTCGGCGTCGACGGTGATCCCTGGCACCACGGCAAGCTTATCGCCGGCGAAAACCAGCGGCCAACCATCGCGTTCTTCGCGCGCCACGTGCGCGTCGACAAAGACGTCCTGCAGCTTCCGGGTACCAAGTCCACCAAGCGGACGGATCCTCAGGCCGGGGCGGCGATACCCCAGGCTCAGCTCTAGATCGGGCTTCAGGTGGGCGGCCGCGGCATCGCCGCAACCGGCGCATCTGGTGACCTCGAGTCGGGCGGTCTCAACGTCGCGCCTCTGCTGGCCGTGCTGGGAGGCAACCACCTGCATCGTGTCCCCCACGATACGCAACCGCAGTCCGCCGGGTAGGTCAACACCGCGGCCTCCGCGTCCTGGCTGGACCAGGCAGAGCATCGACCTAAGGTGGGCCCTCGATAGTGCGGGCTGAGCGCCACCTGCATTTGCGTAAAGCAACCTCATCACCTCGACTGCCACTGGCTCCCTCAACCGGGCCAGAGCCCCACGCGTTGGGGTCCCTTTGTCCAGCGCGGCCAAAGCCTCGCGGGCGATCAAGCCGTGCATCGCAGCGGCTCGTCCGGCAGCGGCGTAGAAGCGATTTACGATGCCGGGACAGTCCCGCTCAAGGGCCGGCAAGATTTCGCGACGCACACGGACGCGCAGATGAGCCCTGTCGACGTTGGCAGGGTCTTCAAGGGCGGTAGTCCCCCGAACCCGAAGGTAGTCAAGAACCTCGCGCCTCCAGACCTGCAGGATCGGTCGCACGAACGGGCCACGACTTGCCGGCATGCCCCGCAGACCCGCTAAGCCACAACCACGCATCAAGTGCAGAACAACGCCCTCTACAAGGTCGTCTGCCGTGTGCGCAAGGGCGACTACATGCGCCCCTGACTGCATTCGAGCCCGCTCCAAAAAATCGTACCGCAGCGTACGCGCGGCGGCTTGAATAGAGCCTCGCGGAAGGGCCCGCTGTCGTCGTTCAACGAGTACGTCCGCACCGACCCTCTCGCACAGCTGGCGTACGTGCTCGGCGACAAGCTCGGAGCCCGGCTGTAAAGCATGGTCGTAATGAGCAGCAACCACGTCGTGCTGCTCTTCGCAGAGGGCGAGTAGTAGAGCTGTAGAGTCGGGTCCTCCCGACACCGCTACGAGCACGCGATCACCCGGCTGGGTAAGGCCCGATCGGCGCAGCTCAGCCAGCACTCGATGCGATGGCGCTGCGTTCGGCATGGTGGTGCCGGCTGGACTCGAACCAGCGACAACGCGATTATGAGTCGCGCGCTCTACCACCTGAGCTACGGCACCGCGGGAGAAGATCCTATCGCGCGGCTCGAGCCCGCGCTTTCACCTTGCGCTTCTTCTGGCGGCGCTTCGCGAGGGCTACTCGCTTTCTCTTGTTCATCCCGTTAATCGTGCTCCAAGAAAATCAGAAGAGCCGGGGACGCCGGCTCACCGAAGAGATCAAGCTGGTTGCGGAGGTCGGATTCGAACCGACGACCTTCGGGTTATGAGCCCGACGAGCTGCCGCTGCTCCACTCCGCGCGTCGAATTATACCCCTGGTCCGCGGAGCTCCCTTCGCATCGATCAGGTTCGGATGCCAGGGCCACCTGGGCCGAGCCGGTGCCTTATCGGCGATGGGTATCAGCGCGACGAGGGCGATGCTCGCGGTGCCGTTGGTGTTGGTGCTGGTGCTGGCGTCGGGGTGCTGGTCACCAGGTACAGACGTTCGTTGGAACGCGCGTACCCGTTGAGCCGCGCCTCTTCCTCGTCTGCGGTGCCAGAGATCAGGGCCTGAATGTCTCTGAAATAGCCCTGGTTTTGAGCTGCCAACAATGCGTTTTGTTGGCGCAAGTCCGACAGTTGCCGATCGAGCCTGTGACTGATGTATGCCTCCTGAGCGAATCCGTACGCCGCCCAGGCAAGACCAGCAGCGACCACTATGGCCACGAGTCCGCGCCGTATTGAAACCGCGCCCGTGCGCACAACGCCCGCGCCAGCTATGGCTTTGCTCTGTCTCATGGTGGGTCGTTTACTAGGGAGTCGGGACGAGAGCCGACTATAACAAACGCGTCAGGAGTTGAGGCGCGCTAGTGGTGCTCCTCCCAACGCCGCGCTGCATCGTCGGGACCCAGATCGCCGAGCGACGAGCCTTCATTGCGCAGCGCGTTCTCCAATTGGGCAAAGCGTTGGCGGAACCGCTGACCTGCGACGCGGAGGGCGTCCTCGGGGTTGATCTTTAGGTGCCGCGCCAACGACACGACGCCAAAAAGCAGATCTCCCATCTCCTCGAAGGCTTGCCGTCCCCTGTCGGCAGCCGCCAGCTCACGTGCCTCGGCACCAATCGCGACCGCGGACTCCACCAGAGAGGCGAAATCGAAACCGACCCGCGCAGCCCGCTTCTGAAGGCCAATTGCCCATGCCAACGCGGGCAGCGTTGTCGGTACGCGATCCAACACCGACTCGTTTTCTCGTCCGGCGTTGAGCGCCTCATGCGCTTTCTGACGCTCCCAGTTGCGGAGCACCTCGTCGGCGTCCGCGACCGACACGTCCCCGAAGACATGCGGGTGGCGAGCCACCATCTTCATGGCGACTGCTTCCGACACTTGCACCGCGTCGAAGTGCGACTGCTCAGCGGCAATTTCCGCGTGCATCGCGACCTGAAGCAGAAGGTCACCGAGCTCTTCCTTTATCTTCTGGTCATCGCCCGAGTCAATAGCCTCGAGGAGCTCATATGTCTCCTCGAGCAGGTAAGGCCGCAGCGATTCATGCGTCTGCTCGCGGTCCCATGGACATCCCCCCGGTGCGCGGAGCCTAGCGACTACTTCAAAAATTGCCCCGATCCCCGGAGCAAACGGTCCCTCTAACGAGCCAGCCATGCCTCTGATTCTGGCACGATCGGATCACGCCCTAGGCCGGCGCTGGGACGCTGCGGCCGGACTCATACAGCTCGGACATATCGTCAAGCAACGAGAGCAGTTCGCGCTGCCAGTCCTCTCCCTGCCTGCGCATCTTGATCCGGTTGGGTCCAATTTGGACACGCCCCGCCATCCTTCTCTTCAATTCGTCGACATCGAGATAGCGCTGCGGATCGACCCGAATGACGATGTCATGCCCTTCGGACACGACTGCCCTAAGCGCCAACCGCTGCCCTTGCAGCTTTACGCGCAGCGAGTAAGCGAGGTTGTCGAGCTGCTCCGGTCCGGGGCCGTAACGGTCCTTAAGCGACCGCAAAAGGGCCTCCAATTCATTCTCGTCCGCTGCATTGGCAAGTTGGCGGTACGCTCCCAACCGCAACTTCTCGTCGCGGATGTACGAGCGCGGAATGAAGTGATCGAGTGGAAGGTCGAGGTTCATTTCCACGGTGGAGAGGACATCGCCGACAACAGCCTCCTCCGCGCCGCTTCGCAGCTTGGCTACAGCGCTCTGGAGCATCTGCAGGTACATCTCGAAACCCACCGCAGCGATTGCCCCATGCTGTTCGGTACCCAGAAGATTCCCCGCACCACGAATCTCTAAGTCCCGTAGAGCGATCTTGAATCCTTGACCCAATTCGTGAAGTCCAGAGATCACGTCCAAACGCTTGTCGGCAGCCTCGGTCAAGGATCGTCGGGGGTCGTAAAGGAAGTAGGCATACGCTCGCCTGCCCGAGCGCCCCACACGACCGCGGAGCTGATAGAGCTGCGCTAGACCAAATCGGTCAGCGCGTTCGACAACGATCGTGTTCACGTTCGGAATGTCGAGCCCGGACTCGATGATGGTCGTGCATACGAGGATGTCGTACTTACCGGACTCGAACTCGACCATGACCCGGGCCAGCTGGTCCTCAAGCATCTGTCCGTGACCGACTGCAACTCGTGCCTCGGGTACTAAGTGTCTGACTCGGTCGGCTGCCTTCTCGATTGTCCGAACGCGGTTGTGAACGTAGTAGACCTGGCCGCCGCGTTGAAGCTCGCGAGTCACGACCTCTTTGACCAGCTCGTCGTCGTCGACGGTAACGTAAGTCTTGATCGGTTGGCGTTCTTCGGGCGGGGTTTGAATGACGCTCATGTCGCGAATCCCACCCACGGCCATGTGGAGAGTTCTCGGGATGGGTGTGGCGGACAGCGACAACACATCGAGTTGTGTGCGCAGTTTCTTTAGTCGCTCTTTTTGCATCACACCGAAGCGATGCTCCTCGTCCACGATCAGCAGGCCCAATCGTTTGAACTTCACATCACGCTGGAGGATGCGGTGTGTCCCAATCACGATATCGACTTGACCCGCGTTGAGTCCCTGGACTGTACCGGCCTGCGTTTCATCGTCGACAAAGCGCGAGAGCATTTCAACGACCAGCGGAAACCTGCCTAGTCGCTCCCGAAATACGTGGAGGTGCTGCTGAGCGAGAACTGTCGTTGGCGCCAAGAGGGCAACCTGCTTCCCGCTCATGGCTGCCTTGAACGCTGCGCGCAGAGCGAGCTCAGTCTTGCCAAAGCCGACGTCTCCGCACAGCAAGCGATCCATCGGGCGGTCGGACTCCATGTCGGCCTTTATCTCTGCGAGGGCGCTGAGCTGATCAGGCGTCTCCTCATAAGGAAAGGACGACTCGAGCTCCTCCTGCCACGCGGTGTCGCTCGCAAAGGCTATCCCTGGTCTAGCTTCACGCAGCGAGTAGATCTTGAGCAACTCCTCCGCGACGTCCTGGACGACCTTTCGTGCGCGGCTGCGGGCTCGCGTCCAGTCCCCGGTGCCGAGTCGGTGGAGCGAGGGTTCACCATCGCCCCCGCCCAGGTATTTCTGTACTCGATCTAGGTTTTCTACGGGTACGTACAGGCGGTCGGCTTCGGCGTATTCGAGCTCGAGGTATTCACGGTGGGCGCCGTCGGACTCGATCAACCGCATACCAGCGAAGCGTGCGATGCCGTGGTCGACATGCACGACCAGTTCGTTGGGTGCGAAGTCCAATGTGAACTCACGCGTGAGTTCTCTGGCGCTCGCACCAGACGAGCGCGCCGTCCTGGCGACTGGTCGCCGCAGGCGCCCGAACAGCTCCGCGTCGGTTATTAGGTGGAAGCCGATCCCAGGATGGGAGCAGCCCGTTTCGATATCAAGATCTGCGTACCGAAGGCCCGTCTCCAGTGCCAAGTCGAGATCCAGGTCAATCTCTGGTGGCCTATCCGTGACTCCGCCCTCCTCTAGAAGAGCCGCCAGTCGCTCGGTCTGTTCGCTTGCCAACACCACGGAGGCCGAGTCGGCAAGAGTGACGAGATCGGCCAGAGCGCGTGGCCGGCCGACGATGGGCTCCGCATCGACCCAGCCAAGTTCACCGGCTTGGCCACCAGACTCGCCGGCCGTCACCTGAAGGAGATGGCGTCCTGAGATAGTCGCGAGTCGCTGAAGGGGGACCATCGGAAGCGTGAATCCACGCGGCAATTCACCGTTGGCCTCTTCTGCAGCCGCCAGCATTTCCGTCTCCTCCTGAAGCGTTCGCATGTCGGCTACCTGACGCGCGGACTCGAAATCGACGACGACCACGTCGCTTGGAAGATGGTCCAGGAGCGAAGGAAGACCTGGGTTCAAGTACGCGGCGTAGAACTCCGCCCCTGGAAATGAAGCGCCTAATTCGAGCCGCTCGAGGTCGTGTTCCCACTCGGCGCGGACGTCCGCACGTAGCCCGTCGAGTGAATTGGCGCTGCGAATGTTTGCAACGGCCTCGGCCCCCTTCCTCGGGCCCAGCAAGAACTCGCGACCGCTGCGGATCGACACCTGCTGCACAGGCATGACGGACCGTTGGTTTTCTGGATCAAATAACCGCAAGGTCTCCACCACATTCCCTACCCACTCCGCGCGCACAGGTGACTCGGCCGCAGCTGGGAAGACATCCAAGATCCCACCGCGCACCGAGAATTGGCCGCGTTCCTCAACCAGCCTTTCTCGCGAGTACCCCAGTTGGATTAGGCGCTCGGCGGCTTCGGTAGGGTCCGGACCCAGGCCTGACCCCAGCAGCAAAGTACCCTCCGCCAGATCACTCGGTGCTATGGTCGAGCGCAAGCACGCTCGGCGCGACGAGACCACAACGGTTGGTTCGCGGGTAGGACTCCCGAGCGGCGCCAGCGCCTCGAGTCGTTTGGCGACGGCTTCGTCGAGAGCAGGCGGCCGGTCCAAAAACGACACCGCGACTTCGGCGAAGAGATAAGTGGGCGGCCTGCCGGCGAGCCACGGCCGCAGATCGTCGATGAAACGCTGCGGTGCAGATACCAGCACGAGAATCGAACGATTGCGCGCAGCGCAGGCTCGCGCAACGGACCCGGCCACAATCGGCCACGCAGCGCGCGGGAGCCGTTCGATTTGGAGTTCTGATGGCTCGCCTGACAGCCACCTTTCGAGTTGCGGCGCGTCCGCGATCACCCGCGGCCAGAGGAAGATCACGGCAGCTCCTGGCAACCTAGGGCATCCGCCCGGTTGTAACGATCCATGGCACGACCAAGGCCGGCGTCGAGTGCGAGCTCTAAAGCGCTGGCTACCCCGTCCACGATCTGGGGCAGGCGCTCGGCCTCAGCTTTGGTGAACCGACCCAGGACGTATCGGGCGCCAGAGTCGGAGCCCTTCCGGGCAGGTTTGCCGATGCCAACCCGAAAACGCACGAAATCCGGCGTTCCCAGTGAACCGATCAGCGAAAGCACGCCGTTATGACCGGCTCCTGATCCCCCGCGACGAATTCGCATCCGGCAGAGGGGTAGATCCAGCTCGTCGTGGACGACCCATGTCTGATGGGGTGTCAGGTTGGTATCCCTAAGTGCCTGCGCCACCGCCTGCCCGGACAGATTCATGTAGGTCTGTGGCACCAGCAGCCAAATCCCGCGCGCCGCTGAACGTCCCACCAGAGAATGCCATCGCTTGCGGTCGACCTGCACACCCAGGCGTCGTGCAAGCTCGCGAACACAGGCAAACCCGAGGTTGTGACGTGTGTCGCCAAATTCGGATTCAGGGTTGCCCAACCCTACGATCAACCGCTCTTCTCGACTCAACTCGTAGCCTTTATCGGTCAGCAGACGCAGCAGTGCCCGCGGCGAGCGCCGCAGACCTGTGTTTGAGTTTACGCGGAGCTCACAGCCGGCCTGCCGCGGGTACCAGCCTCGAAAGCTTGAGAGCAGCCAACGTCAGCCGCGATGTTTCGCGATACTCGGCCGCCGATCGGTGGTCCCAACCCAGCAGATGAAGCAGGCCGTGCACAGAGAGCAGCCCAAGTTCGGTGAGGGCGGTGTGTCCATACTCGTTGGCCTGCCGGACGGTCATCGGCCACGAAATCGCGAGGTCGCCGAGATGGTCGTCGGAGCCAGCAAACGAGAGCACGTCTGTGACCGAATCGATACCTGCGTAGTCGCGGTTCAGGCGGCGAAGCTCGCGGTCGCTCGTCAAGCGAATAGCGATCCAACAAGTGCCCGCTGGTAATCGCGCGGCAAGCTCCGGGAGCGAGACGGAGCGCTCGAGCACTGAGCGCGGGAATGACGGCGCCACCGGTGCGCGAACGGCCTTGACTACGTCGACCTCGAGCCGGGTCTGAACAGCCACCGTCTCAAGTAAACCCGTTACAGTCACTGCCGGTGCGGATCCTGGTGACGGGCGGGGCCGGATTCATCGGCTCGCATGTGGTTGACGCCTACGTCGCCGCCGGTCATGAGGTCGCTGTTCTCGACAATTTCAAGACTGGCTCCGAGGCCAACCTCAACCCGGCCGCGCAGGTGCATAGGCTGGATCTGCGCGACCAGCCCGGCGTCGACAAGGCCATTGCGGCGTTCCGACCCGAAGTCGTCAACCACCACGCTGCTCAGTCGGAGGTGCCCAGGTCGGTCGAAGACCCGGCGTACGACGCACAGGTGAACATCGTCGGCGGTCTCAACCTTCTCAAGTCCGCCTACGACCACGGTGTCAGGAAAGTGATCTTCATCTCAACAGGGGGCGCCCTTTACGGCGAGCCCGACGTGGTGCCTGCGGACGAGGATCATCCCATCCGGCCCCTGTCGCCGTACGGCACCAGCAAGTTCGCCTTCGAGCAGTACCTGGGCACGTTCAAGCGCACCTTCGGACTCGAATACACCGTACTGCGGTACGCCAACATCTACGGCGCGCGCCAAGACTTCCACGCGGAAGAGGGGCGCGTGATCGCCATCTTCTCAAGCCGCATGCTGGCCGGGAAGCCGGTGACCATCGACGGCGATGGCGAACAGTCGCGCGACATGCTCCACGTCGGGGACGTGGCCACAGCCAACCTCGCCGCTCTCGAGCGCGGCGCTGGTGGCACCTTCCATATCAGCACCGGCGTGCCGGTCACGATCAACGATCTTTATCGAAAGCTGTCTTTGCTGACCGGCAATCAGCAACCTCCCCGTCACGGTCCTCGGCGCAAAGGTGACGTATATCGCATCGCTCTCGACAATGGCCGCGCACGTCGCGAACTGGGCTGGGAGCCGCAGGTGGCTCTGGAAGAAGGGCTGAGCCTCACGGTCGACTACTTCCGCGAGCAGGTTTCAAGCCCCCGAGCGTGAGTAGCGCAACGTCGAGCGCGCACGTTTGACTGAAACCCTCCTCTTTCTCCATTCGCTGGCCGCCCAGACTCTGCTCGTCTACGCTGTGGCGCTCGCTCTCTGGGGGACCTACCGATACTTCCGCAACCGTGAACTCAGCGGGGGTTACCGCTCGGGATTTCTGATCATGGCCGGCCTGACGGCTTTGCAGGGACTAATCGGACTCAGCGCCATCGCCCTCGGCGGACGTCCCCGGGTGCTGCACATCGTTTACGGAGTCTTTGCTGTTGTCTTCCTCCCGGGCGCCTACGCATATGCGCAGCAAGGATCGCGCCGCCGAGAGACCCTGATTCTCGCCGGCGCCGCCTGGATCGTGAGCATTGCGTACTTGCGCGGAATGGCCACGGGCGGGCCGAGCTGAAGCACCAAGCCGGCTACGCGCGGAAGAGCACGCCCACGCCGTAGGTCACGGCTGCAACAACGGTACCCACAACCAGCATCTCCAGACCGGACCGCACGCCGCTCTTGCCCGTGAAGAACGACCGCGCTGAGCCGATCAAGAAAAGAAATGCTAAGCAGATCGCGAAGGCGATCGCGAGCGCTCCGAAACCCGAGAACAACTGCCCGAGCACCAAGCGTCCTATCAGGTATCCGAGGACCGGGATGGCTCCCCCAACCAGGGTCGAGATGCCGGCCACCAGTCCTTCTCGCGCCGGGTTCTCGAATTGGGCCCGGTCGAGCCCCAGCTCCTCGCGAGCCTGCGTGTCGAGCCATACCTTCTTGTCCGACGTGATGCGATCGACGATCGTTTGCGCCTCTCCCGGGGTCAGGCCCTTGGAGCGGTAGATGTCGACCAGCTCGGCCCGCTCGAGTTCGGGCATGGCCTCGATCTCTGCGGCCTCACGAGCGAGCTGGTCTTCAAACACCTCCCGCTGCGACTTGCTGGCGAGATAGGCACCGCCCGCCATCGAGACCGCTGAGGCGACCATCGCCGACAGGCCCCCGATGAGCACCACGCGCGGGTCGATGGTGGCGCCACCGACCCCGGAGAGCACGCCCAGGGTGGCGGTCAGCCCGTCGTTGACCCCATAGATCACGTTCCGGATGCTCTCGGCGCCGCCGCCGTGCCAATCCTCGTCGGCTTCGTTGCCGTCGGGCGGGCCTACAACCGACTTGGCCCGATGGTCAGCAGCGGCCGCCTCCGGTATCTCGTCGGGCGACTGATGGTCGAGCTCCTCTGGCAGCAGCCTGCGCAGGACGCCTTGCGCGCGCTCGTCAGACACCGTCGACACCTGGCTCAGGTACGCGCGAAAGACCTGACCCTCAGCGGCCCCAGCCAGGGCCAGTGCCGGACCGATCCCCGCCAAGCGCGCCAGAGTGGCTAGCAGCCAGGCGGTCAGCCGGGGCGGCCGGGCAGGGAGGTCTTCGCCGCCCGCGACCAGAATCGTGGCCCAAGCATCGGCATGGCGCTTCTCAGTCGCCGCGAGCACCTCGAGGCGGCGCCGTAGGCGAGGATCCTTGGCGACCCCGGCCAGCGCTTCGTAAACGCGCGCCATGCGTCGCTCCCCTTCCCAGTTGGTGCGCAGAGAGCGGCTGTCGGTCCCCGACAGCGTTGGTTCGGTGGGCGGAGCCACCCGACTATGGTAGGTACGGCCGCTCAGCGGAGGGTGCTGGCGAATCTGGCAACGGACCCGCACGCCAGGGGCGCGTACAGCACGACACGCACGGTCAGGCCGATCGGACCTGGCCGGATCACCAACGCGAGCAACCACAACCCCCGGCTCTTCAAGGGCGTCGCCAGGCGCGGGCGCGGCCATCTCCGCTGCAGTGCAGGAGATGCGGCCCAACGGACCCAGGCCCCGTGGTCCTCGGTAGGGCGGCCTAAGGGGCAACGACCGCGCGCCAGACGAGCGTTCGTCCCCGCCGATTGGCTTAAGGTAGGGACCCTCCATGACCCCGGCTCCCACGCGCGAAGCGACCGCCTTCGCGCCCGAGACAGCGTCCCGACGCGAACCCCGCTCGAGCCCTCGTCCCCGGCGCCGCATTCTGATCACCGGCGGCGCGGGCTTTCTCGGCGTCAACGCCACCCTCCACATGATCGAGGAGGGCTGGCATATCACGCTCCTCGACAACCTCAGCCGCCCCGGCACGGAACGGAACCTCAGATGGTTGATGGCCCAGCACGCGAACCGAACCACATTCATTAAGGAGGACGTGAGGAACGCGACCACTCTCAGCGACCACGTCAAGAACCAGGACGCGATCCTCCATCTCGCGGGCCAGGTGGCGGTCACGACCTCGCTTGTGGACCCCGCAGCCGACTTCGAGGTCAACGCCAAAGGGACCCTGAACCTCCTCGAGGCAGCCCGCAAACACAACCCCGAAGCTCCTTTTCTCTTCGCATCGACGAATAAGGTCTACGGAAAGCTCGAGAACAACAACCTAGCCTGTAAAGAAACGCAGCCCATCGACTTTCACAGCCCTTACGGGTGCAGCAAGGGCGCCGCCGACCAGTACGTCAGGGACTACGCCCGCTGCTTTCAAATGAACACAGTCGTCCTCAGGCAGAGCTGCATTTACGGTGCGCATCAGTACGGCACCGAAGACCAGGGCTGGGTCGCCCACTTCGTGCATTCGATCCTCAACCAAAGACCCATCACGATCTACGGCGACGGCACTCAAGTGAGGGATCTGTTGGACGCCAGAGACCTCAGCGCCCTCTATCAATCAGTGATCGAGAACATCGACCGGACCCGAGGCGAGATCTACAACGTCGGCGGAGGACCCAACAACCAGCGCAACCTACTCGAGGTCATCCAACAGATAGCCCAACTGACCAACACCAAACCCCAGCACTCGTTCGCGGATTGGCGCGAAGGCGACCAGATCTACTACGTCAGCGACATCACGAAGGCGAAGAAACACCTGCGGTGGGAGCCACAGGTCCCCTTCGACCGGGGCCTCAAAGACCTGATCGATTGGGCCCGATCCGCCGCTAAGGCGTAGGCCGCCGCGCCATTGACAGCGGTGAAAAGCTGCAGCTTCACGCCGTGGCAGCTTCTGACGCCACCCGCTCGTGGGAGCGCGCCACCTCGACGATGACGCGCTCGAGTGTATCGATGTGCCGCTCCCAATCGAACCGCCGCGCCCACGTGAAGGCCCGCTCCCCGGTGACCTGGTTGGCCACCGGGTCGTCGAGCAGAGACGTGATCGCAGCCGCGTAGTCGCCCTCATCGAGCGGCTCGGCAAGCTGCCCGGTCCCCGCCCCGACCGTGACCGTCGGCCCGGCTTGATTCCAAGCCACCACCGGCACGCCCTTCGCCATCGACTCGATCACGCCCATCCCGAA
>Ga0099828_10002432_pt1 | contig 12787 bp, 14 predicted proteins | sample CZO8metaG_2_FD_79338 | JGI IMG/M metagenome (GOLD analysis project Ga0099828, IMG submission 79338) | Vadose zone soil microbial communities from the Eel River Critical Zone Observatory, Northern California, USA - CZOApr15con2H1.8 metaG | ecosystem: Environmental > Terrestrial > Soil > Vadose...
GCGCGGGCTTGTCTGGTTCGATGTGCGCCAGCAAGGCGCGCTTACCAGGCAGGACTGGCGGCTGGAGGGCCACCCGCGCGCGCTGGCGGCGTTCCGCCTGGCCGACCGCGGCTTCGCGTGAGCTGCCCGCCCGCTGACGGCGGGCGGGCTGTGCGGGTGATCACGGCCCTGTCCTGCGATCACTGGCCCGACCTCGGATAGGGCGGCGGGGCAGCGGTCAGCTAACGCCACAGTCAGCACGAGTTCACGGTCGCGCCATGTGATTTATGGGGCGAGATGGTCAAAACGTGGCTATCGTGCCAATATGTGACTATCGTGTCGTTCCGTGGCCTATCGTGCGGCTCCGTGACGCTGCGCTGATGGACGGGGGGGCAGCTCGCCATGACCAAATGCGATCTTTCAGCTACCGCTGCGGGAGCATCCCGGCCGGCCTGGGGACCGAACCACGCACCGACAGGAGACCCCAGGCGATGAGGCGCAAGACCCCCGTGGCCATCCTCGCGGCAGGCGTCCTCGCGGGCCTGCTGCCTGCGCTGACCCCGGCAGCGGGCGCCGCGAGCGCCGATGGCGCCATGAGCGCCGCGGCCGGCCCGACCACGCTGTGCGCGGCAGGCGAGCGCATCCACGTAGATGGCCGGTGGGGCGACTACGTGCTCATGAACAACACGCTGCACCCCCGCAGCGCGCCCGAGTGCATCAGCCACTATCGCCCCGGCCCGAGCTTCGCCGTGATCAGGTCCGGCGCAAACTCCCACGGCCCCGAGTCTGAGGCGTACCCCAACCTCTTCAGCGGCTGCTCCTGGGGCTTCTGCTCGGACCGGTCGGCGCTGCCCGCCCGGGTGTTCTCCCTGCGCCACCCGTGGGTGTCCTGGTCCGCCAGGTTCCGGCCGGCCGGCAAATGGGATGCGAACCTGGACATGTGGCTCAGCCGTTCAGCGCAGGTGCGCGGTCAGGTCACCGGGGCAGAGGTCATGATCTGGGTATCCGCACACGGCTTCGCCCACGTGGGGACCGTGACCAGGATCGACGGCATCCGCTGGCACTTCGTGCACTGGACGACCAGGTCGCTCATCCAGCGCCACGTCACCTGGCCGCTGATCATCTTTCGCACCGTCCGCCCCCGGCACCGCGTGGGCCACCTGGCGCTCAAGCCGTTCTTCCGCTACCTGAGGCGCCTGCATCTCATCCACCGCGGCTACTGGCTCGACTCGGTGCACGCGGGGTTCGAGATCTGGAACGGCGGCCGGGGCCTGCGCATGCTGCGGTTCCAAGAAGGCGGCGGCCTGCAGAAACACTAGTCTGCCAGCTCGCGGCCGTCGCGTCGTCCTCATCTGGTACTGCCGGACCGCGCGGGTATCTTGCGCCTCTGCATTTTCTCTGACTAGAAGGTGATCTGAACCCGCGCAGCGCCAGCCGGCGGCGGGCTCGTCTGTGCTCCCTGCCTGATTACAGAAACCTGGCCGTATCGGCGCGCTCCGGCCGGGCGGTTGGTGAGGCCGGGGTAGTTGCCCGTCTGGTGGGCGTTGGCCAGGTAGTCAGTGATCGCTGTCGCGGCTGCGGCGTCTGCGACGGCGACCAGGATCTGGAAGCGCTTGCCGGCGCTGCCGACGCTGCCGACGAACGTCTGCGAGCTCCAGCTGCCGTCGGGGCTGAGGACCGCGGCCTGGGGCTGGGGGTTGAGGTGGGTGTCGCCGGGGTTCCGGGTGAACACCCCAGATTTTCTGGCCGGGCCGAAGGTTGCGGCTAGTGCCTTGCACCATGACCACCTGGGGCACCGTGGCCGGCGGCGTCTGCCTGCCGGGAAGGTGATCTGAACCCGCGCAGCGCCAGCCGGCGGCGGGCTCGTCTGTGCTGGCGCGGCCGCATAGAGGAGCATCCGCCGCGAGTCCGGCAGAAAGTGAACCGTGTGGAAAGGGGCGGTGAAGTGATCGGTATTGACATGCGCGGAACAGGGAAGACCCTAGAAACAAGTAACGGTACCGACCCGGCGGACCGCCGCCCCCGAGATTGACCTTCACAGCCGGGATGTCAGCAGTCTCCCGCTCGCGGAGCATGTCGCCACCGACTTGATCAGCGCTCCTATTGCCGCCAGGGACACCACGATGCGACCGGCGGATAGCTCCCTATTTGGCTTGCGACAGAACCCCCGGTCGCAGCCATGATCGTGATCAGCTGTCGCCTGAGACAGCACGCAGATCGACTTGTTGGCTCCCCACTTGGCTCCCAACAGAACCCGACCGCAGCCACGATCCACGATCAGCGACGCCGCAGCGTGCTGACCTGCGAGAACACCAGATCATGCCAACCCACCAATGACGTGACTTCTTGCCATACAAACAAGAAGTCAAATATCAAATACAAAGCCTAGAAATAGCCTCTGACCTGCGGAAACGTGGAGCTAAGGGGACTCGAACCCCTGGCCTCTTGCATGCCATTCAGTGGCAACACGTCCACAGCGGTACACCTGTGCAGGTCACAGTCCCGGAGCGTCCGCACGAGTCCGCCGACATCTGCACCTGTTGCGGTACTTTCCTGCTGTACAACCCGGAGCCTCATCCTCCCTTCCGCGAGCCGAAGAAATAAAGGAAGAATGACCGCAGCGGGAGCCGCAGCACCGACGGATCTTGCCGGGCGATCGCCGCAGTTCCTCTGTCACGCGGCCGATATTACTCTTCGGATGAGCGGGTGTTCAGCAAGCGTTTTGCCTCAGCTTCCCGGAAGTCATCATGATCGTTGTGTTTCCTCTCGTGGCCCCAGAGCCGCGGTGCGCGGGCCGGGCGAACGTGAGTGCCTGCCGACAAAGCCGCAGGTCCAGTCCACCGGCGGCCGCGGCGCGGGGACGCCTGGCCGGTCACGCGGGATCTGTACCCGCAGCGACAGCGGCTGGATCTTGCAGCGCACCGGAGCGGGCATCAGCACCGATTCACCGTCGATCCCGCCAGGATCTGCGTTGCGTCAGCGTCGACGACGACCCCCTGTTCGGGGACCTGCCTACGGACGTCCAGGTGTGGTGGGACTTTCGGTGGGACTTCGGCTCTTCCTGATGCGGTATATCTCAGAGAGCATTGTCGAGGCAGCGATAACGTTCTGTAGGGAGGATCGAAATGTGGTGGATCATTGGCGGCGGTATCATATACCTGATACTCGTCTTCACTCTTGGCGTCATGTCAATCAGGAAGGGCCATTGGGTCATGTTCATCATTGGGATCTTCTTGCCATTCTTCTGGCTCATCGACACGCTGATGCCTTCGCGAAGGATCGCCTACCAGTAGTCATTTCCCCAGTGTGATGAGCGGAGTGTCTGAGCGGAGCAATCGAGCGCCGCAAGCGGACATATCCGAACCGGCCCGGGTCGCCAAGGGGAGCAGCCCGAACATCCGCGCGGCCAGATTCAGCAGTTCTGTGCGTCCCCGGCCCTGCCGGCTGATTCGACGGTACTTGGCTCCGGCTCATGCGCTTGCAGCGCCAGCCTGGCGGTGTCGGTGTGGTCGGCGGCGGTGATGTCGCCTCCGGCGTTTCCGTTGGGCTGGCGCCGGGCGTGGCGAGAAGAACGGCGGATCAGCCGACCCGGCAGAGGAACAGCCTTCACGCGCCGGCGTCACCTTCGGCGCCGGGCCGCAGGGACAGCCACTGCGCGTAGGACCTGGATTCATCGGGGCCGGGTTCCATACCGCCGGGCAGGGCCTGGGCGAACACGTGCGCGGCGGTGGCCTCGAGTGCGCTGCGGAGCAGGCTGGCGGGGCCCGTCGCCTCGAATCCCAGCGTCCACCAGTCCTGGCCACGGGTGTGGACCTCGGTGAGTTCCGCCTCGCACCCCGGCTCGCCTCCCCGCCCCGGTGCGTGTGCCACAACCGGCCCGCTGGCTATTGCGAACCGGCTGATCCGCCGTCTCTTGCGCACCCGCCACCAGCCGGGCGGGTCACCGCTGGCCCCGTGGGGCGGGCTAACGGGAAAGGACCACTTCTGCCAGGACTCCATGCGGCCGCGGGCGCGGCCCGCCACCTCGAGAAGCCCCGGGCTGCCGCGGTACGCCTTCACCTCCAGTGCCCCGCCTCCGCGGACCTTCACCGACAGCCCGGGCAACTGCGGATCCAGCAGGTAGATGTCCTCGCGTGACTCCATTCGTGCCGGGAAGCGGCCGAACCATCCGGCCACCGCAGCATCCAGCTGGCCCGGGAAGATCCAGCGCACCTCCAGGCTGCGGACTGCTTCGGTGACCGGGCTTTCCGGCGGTGCAGCCGTCATCGCCAAATGCTCCTGCCCGCCTTGCCGGCCAATTCCGTGCGCTGCTGCCGCACGCATGCAGCGCCGAGCCAGCCGGATCTCACATGCCGGTTTCGGCGATTATCCGTCCAGAGGCGACGGCGTCAACAAGCGATTTGTGGTCGCGCTCGTTCTGGTCGGCGTAGGCGGCGGCGGATCGGGTGATGGCCTGGTCGAACACGTCGGAGCCGCCCAGGTAGGCGGCGATGGCGATCCGGTCCCCCGAGCGCGCGTGTGCTCGCGCCAGCGTCCACCCGCATATCTCGCCGTAGATCCGCATGCCGTGCGGCACTAGATTCTCGATGCCGATGGAGTATTTCCAGTCCCGTAGCTGCCGGATGTAGAAGTCGCGCTGCTTGCCCTCCAGCTCGGCTTCGGTGCGCTGCCAGCCGAGGAAGATGTCGCTGGATGCTTGCATCAGCCGCTGCCCGGCGACCACCCGCTGCCCCTGGTCGGCGTACTTGCTGGCGCCGGCGAATGCGGCCAGGACCGACTTGTCTGCCTCCTTGACTTGCAGGAACAGCGGATCGGGAGCCGTCACGGCCGAGCATCAGCACGATCCAGCAGCGGGTGCCGACGCTGCCGACGCCGACGACCTTGCGGGCCATGTCGGTGAACTCGCATTGCTCGAGCAGGAACCGGCGGTCGGTCTCTAGCGTGCGCCGGTAGTTGGCCAGCAGGCCGGTGAGTTGCTCCCGGAACGCGTGCAGATCCTGCTCCTTGGGCAGGAGGTCGGTGATCGGCACCAGCAGCGGCGGGTCGGCGATGATCTGCGGCCGACCGTCCACGACACGGGTCAGCTTGGCCACTTCCTGCATGCTGTCATGGGTTCGCGCCTTGGCCATGCCCTTGTCCACCATCTTGCGCTGGCGTTTCTTCATCTGAGATTCAAACTCCGCCCGCAGCTGATCCAGATCCGCGTGCGCGTACCAGACGTCCAGGTTGGTCATCGCGGCGAAGCTCCGCATCGCCTGCCGGTAGCGGGCGACAGCGGCGGTGACGATCTCGCGGCGGTCCTTGCCGTGAACCCGTTGCCGCGCCCGGCCACGTCCAGGCTGGCAGCAAGCCGCTTGACGTCCCACTCCCACGGGCCGGCCAGCGTCTCGTCGAAGTCATTGACATCAAAGACCAGGCGGCGCTCAGCGGAGCCGAAGATGCCGAAGTTCGACAAGTGCGCATCCCCGCACGCCTGCACCGCCAGCCCGGACACCGGCGTGGAAGCCAGGTCGGCGGCCATCGGCAGCGCCGCGGTAGAAAGTGAACGGAGAGACCATCATCCGGCCCCACCGCGCCGGCACCAGCTCCGGCACCCGCGCCTTCGCCTGCTCTTCCAGAAGGCTCAGCGGGTCGGGCCGGCCTGGCAGCGGGTCGAACACCGCATGGCTGTCCCGCGGCACCGCGGCCCGTGCCTCCTTACCCCGCTCAGCACGTTCCGCCGGGGCCAGCCGCCCCAGCCCGGAATCGAGCTGGTAGCGGTGTCCACCCTCGGGCGTAGCCTCAACCGTCCGCACACTCATCATCGGCTCCTTTCTATCCGCTGCCCAGCGCAACGGCCGCGCTCACCCGACATCCTCATCGTCTCCCGATGTCCATCCGGGCCCACAACACTCCAGGAACCGAAGCGATCGCCCAGCCTGCCGCGAAGGACCAGCCGGTACCTCCACCGCGCCGAATCGCTGCCCATCACGCGCAGGCTCGCACTCCGGCAGGTGACCCGGCATCACCTACCGGCCCGATTCACCTAGGTGGAACGGCTGCCAAAGACCGGTCCGCGAGCCGTCCGGCTGCCAACAGCGAGACACCCAGAGTGCGGCCGATCGAACTGGACACTCACGGTGACCATGAATCCGGTCAGGCCGGCCGACCGTGGCGCCGGCGATGGTGGTTAATAGCGTGCGAGCGCCGGTTTCGGTATCTACTTCGCCATTGCAGGAGCCGTGTTTCTCGATATCTACAAGGTGCCGCAGTACAGATTCGAGGACTGGCAGCTCCTGGCGGGAGTTCTCCTGGGCTGGTTCTCGGCTGTGGTGGTGACCGTACTGGTCCTATTTATGGCACTGGCGGCGCGTTTGCTCGGCCGGATTCCGGACATTGCACGATCCCCCCTCGGAGGCGTGCTATTCGGGGTCGTCGGCGTGGCCCTGCCACTGACGCTCTTCACCGGCAGCGCTCAGCTCAAGACGGTGCTTAGCGACGCGAGCACGCTCGGCGCCGGCCTGCTGGCCGCCATCGTGATCGCAAAGATCTTCACCTTCGCAGTGAGCCAAGGGAGCGGATTCATCGGCGGCCCAATATTCCCGGCGCTGTTCATCGGAGGAACCGCAGGAGTCTTCGTCCACCAGCTCATCCCGGGTGTGCCACTCGGACTGGCGTTCACATGCGTGTTTGCCGCCGTCCCCGGGGCGCTAGTCGCCGCACCGTTCACGGTGGTGCTGCTCGCTGCGTGTCGCAGGTGGGCGGGCTCCAGACCGCGCCGGTCTTGATTGCCGTCGTGACTGCGTATCTCACCATGGAAGGCGTGAAATACTTCGTTGCGAGCCGCAAGGCGGCACGTGCCGCCAGGGGCGTGGCGGATGCTCCAGCCTGAGATGATCAGAGTTGACTGCGGACCCAATAGCAGCCGGAAGCGCCCATGGCGCCGACCCGCTCGACCGAGGGCTGGCGACCTGACAGCATGGGGCAAGCCAGAACTCGAAGCTGCGAGATTTCATTGGCCGCCGCGCTGCGTATCGGTGCCGGCGATACCCGGGGGGACGACCTTGCCTTGCTCGATTTCCTCGGACAGCCTCGCCTTGGCGGTGAGGGCTTCCTCGTCCAGTACGCCGGAGCCCGCCGCGCGGGAAATGACGTCGCCGCCGCGGCCGCGCAGCACGAACGCGAAGCCGACGGCGATCAGCGCGCCGGCGATCGGCCCCGCGAGGTACACCCAGTAACTCGTCCAGTCGCCGCTGGCCAGGGCGGGGCCGAAGGAGCGGGCCGGGTTCATCGACACGCCGCTGACCGGTGCTGCCCACAGGCCGGCCAGCGCGATGTAGCCGCCGACGCCGAGCGCGGCGATCGCGCCGACGTTCTGCGCGGCGGATGCGGTGCCGAGGATCACGCTGACCAGCAGCGCGGTGAGCACGATCTCCATCAGCAGGGCCTGCCAGCTGTGGTACCCGGGGCCCGGCAGCGTCGCCCCGAGATGCTCGATGTTCCCGAACACCAGGCGGAGGAACAGGCAGGCCAGCGTTGCGCCGAGGAGCTGGATGATGATGTAGCCGGGGACGCGCCGCCACGGGAAGTCCCGGCGCAGCGCGAAGGCCAGCGACACGGCCGGGTTCAGGTGCGCGCCGGAGACCGCGCCCATGAACAAGATGATCGCCATCACCATCAGGCCCGGCGCGACGACCGCCGCGGACAGGCTGATCTGCCCCTTCGCGTGCAAAAGCCCGCCGCCTGCGGCGGCCAGGACCAGCGCGAAGGTGCCCAGCAACTCCGAGAACAGCCGCCGCCATTCCCTGCGCGGGTCATCGAAGTCCTTACGGTCCCCGAACTCGAGCATGAGCAAGTGCGACGTGCGCGGGAACGCCGTCCCCAGCGCCGCCGAGTCGATCCTCTGGGCCGTTGCGCCGGTCACAGCGCCAGCCCTCTGTGCGGTCCCGGGCTTTCCCAGGCCGTCCTTCCCGCGCACAGACGCGTTGTCTGTCATGTCCCGGCCCTTCCCGTCAACAGCACCCAACAGGCTTCACAATGAGAACCGCAGTCCCGCGCCCCACCTTCGCCCTCGCAGCAGGAACGGGGCCACTCCCCCTGCCGTCCTCATACTGGCCTGCCACGTCAGTCCTCATGCCCAGTCCCGTTCCAGTTCTCTGGATCCTCATCGTTCTTCCGGTACGCCCGCCAGGCCAGGGACCAAGGTCCCCATCACGGAGCAGGTCCGGGCACGCGGGCCCGGCAGGAAGGACTTGCTTCGCGGTCATGGCCATCTCACATTGGGGACAGCCTGGGAACATGTGCCCGGACAGGTCGCCGATCAGTATCATCGCCTGCGCCGGCCATCCGGAGTGCCAGGCGGCGTGCCAGGCACGGGATTGGCCCAGGTCCTTGGCCCAGGACCAGGAGCGCGAGGAGGCCGTCTCAGTTCACACCGACACGCCCGTAACCAGGCAAGCCACTCACAACCGGATCAGCTACCCCATACACCACTCCCGTGGACGTGAACCTGGCCAGGCAGCCGGTCAGGCTTTCCGCGCGGAACTGAACACCAGGGTGTACTCCTCAACCGCCCGGATCACGCATTGAGCCGGGTCTACGCCACCGACCCGGGCCACCGCGGCGGCGCTCGGGCTTGCGGCCAGCGCAGCCGGGTCCCGCCAGACGGTCTCGCTGATCAGATGCCCGGAGGCCGGGTCGGCGAACAGCAGCGCGCCGCGGAACCCGGTGGTTTCCGCCAGCCACGGGACCGCGGTATCCCCGAACGCCTCGATGGCGTCCTCGAACGCTGACCGCTCGGCCTCCATCCGCGTCAGCCGGACCCCCTCCCCGCCGCGCAACGGTGCCTCGCGCTCGAAAACCGGAATCCGGTAGCGCTCGGCGGTGACCGTTCCCCCGGCCCGCCGAGCAATTTCGCCGCGCAGGGGCGCTACTGCCTGCTCGCTGTCCAGCAGCGCATCGTGCGACACCCAGAATGATTCGAGTACCGCGACCCCGATCTCGGGGTTCGCCAGCAGCGACATCCCCAGATTGGCTCGCTGGCCCTCGACCGCCGGGCGGACCTCTCTCTCGATGTAACTGACAGATTCGCTCAGCCGAAGCGGATCCGCGGTGATCAGGTTAAGCCGGACATGCAACACGACGACTCCCAAGAAAGATCATCCTGGCGGACGACCGTGGCGAGGAGCAGGCCGGCAATCGCGCCGGCCAGCGCGAAGAACCGCACACTCCCCTTGAGGTACTGCCGAAGCCGAAAGGTGAAGCGGGTGCGTGACGACGGCGACCTCGTCGCCAGCGAGCCTTTGCCCGCCACCCGCGGTTTTGGCGGCGCCGTGCGCGGCCGAGCACAGGGTGCGCGTCTGCTGCTGCGAGGAGTACCGGAAGGCCCACACAGTCATGCCGTCGGAGACTGCGACAGTCCCCTGCATCGGGAAGTCCAACCCGTGCTCGTGGCCGGCCGACTCCACCAGCTGGATGGCCTTCGCCATCGCGGCTACCGGATCCTCGCGCAGCCCCAGGGTCAAGGCGAGGTGGAACAGCACCTCCGAGTCCGTGGTCCCCTTGATATGGGGGTACAGCGACGAGTCGACCGCAAAGGCCAGGTCACGCTTCACCGAGCCGAACCCGGCAAGGGCGCCGTTGTGCATGAACAGCCAGTTCTCGAACCGGAACGGGTGACAATTGGTCTGCTGAATCGGCGGCCCGGCCGCGGCGCGGACATGGCTGAAGAACAACGGAGACTCGACGGCCTGGGTGGGCTCGCGCAGGTTCTGGTCATTCCATGCGGGCTCGGTGCTGCGGAACAGCCCGGAAACATTGCCCCTCGCCGGTCCGCCGGGTACCAGCCGAACCCGAACCCGTCACCGTTGACCGTCTCCGCTCCGAGCGGAGAATCCAACGACTGCGCAACGAGCGAGTGCCGGGGGTGCAAGATCAGCTCGGATGGCCGCAGCGGCTCCCCGCAGTACGCCAGCCAACGACACATGATGTGAACCTCCTCGACCCCGCATGGCTTGCCGCGGATCAGGTTCGACACTACGCGCGGGCTGTCAGCTGGCCGGGGGGCAGTCCGTCATCCGGGCGGCGGAACCGGCCCGCGGAACGGCTTCAGCCCGGCCCGCGATCCCGCGGCGCAGCGTCCGGGCCGATCCCCCCGCCCGGGCCCTCGGCCAGAGCGACCGCCCGCGGCGAGACCCGGCACCGGGCTGCAGTGACGCCGAGCTGCTGACCATCGCCAGCCGCGCAAGCGTGCAGCACCATCACAGGAGATCAACACGGCCCGGCAGCTGGCACGACTAGCCTGACCTGTTGCACGGCCGCAAAAAGAGCACGCGCCAATGCATCCTGCTACCGTCGCCGACGGGTCAGCGCCCTGGCAAGTGAGACTGATGCCACCGGTAGGAAGGATCATGTTTACCTGGTCAGCTGCACTCCGGGCCTCTTCCACACCAACGAAGCAACTGACTGGCCGACCGCCACTATCCGCGCAGAGCCCAGATCCGAATTGGCATGCGATAGCTTACGCCGCTGCGGTTGCGGTACTTTGCTGCTGTACGAGGCCCTGGAACCTTGGATGAGGATTTCGAATTATTTGTCTGACCTGGTGGAGCTATGGGGATTCGAACCCCAGACCTCTTGCATGCCATGAATCACTCACGAATTTCGTGACCAGGCCTTAAGCGGCCTGATCAGGCCATACGCTAGCTGACGCAAGCTGCAACTGGCTCAGACAAGCACTCGCTAGCACCATTCTGCCCCTCAAACTGCCCCTCGAAATGATCTCCCAAGAGCACCCATACGGCCTGCTCGAACGGGATCGAACACAGGTTCCCCTACTGGCGGAGACCAGCGGAGGTCTGCCATCTGTGCCCCCGTCGCCGTACCTCCCCGGCCAGCGCCTGCGGTATCGTCCCGCCGGGCCGGGGACGGGCAGGGCCAGTACACTGACGGCGTGAGCCAGCCACTCGCCGAGCCGCCGCATCTGCCACCTGCAACCGAGGAGCAGGTGCTTTCGCATGCCGCCCAGTTGGTTGATCTCGCCGCCCAGCACGGCATCACCCACCTGGCCTTCGCCTCCCCCGGCAGGCTCCTTGGCCACATCGGCGACGGCCGGGACCTGTTCGACATGTTCGAGTTCCAGCGCGCCGCGACCGACTTGCTCGGCGCGGAGATCACCTTGTACTCCGACGGGGCGCTGCGCAACGACCATGTCAGCCCCGACCTGGCCACCGCCACTCCCCTGTGAGCGGCGACGCCCGGCCCGATCGCCACGCACTGCTGGAACTGCAGGCATTACTGACCCAGGTCGCGGGCCTGCGCAGCGAAGGTGACGCCGTCCGGTTTGCCGCTGATGCCCGCTACCGGTGGGTCTTGCACCGGCTGTGGATCGCCGCTGGGAACGAGGCCCTGGCCTACACCCAGGCGAGCGGCCAGCCCATCCGGGCCGACCGGACCTGGGCCAACCTCTACGACCTGCGCAACCACCTCGCTCATTCCCGCCTCCCCGACATCGACGAATCACTCGTCCGCGGTTCACCTGGACCCGCCTCGACTCCCTCCAGGCCACCACTCAGCACCACCTGCAGCGGCCATAGCCGGGCACCTGCCCGGCGGACCCGGAGCTTGACGAAACGAAGATCATCAGGCTTTCTGCTGCCCTGAGCGTGGACATCGCCTCCGGCTAGGCAACCTGGTCACGGGGGGGTGCCGCTGACCCGTGGCGGTTTCTCCCCCACGAACTCGCTGGTCTCGTCGAGCTGGGCATCCCGGAAGTAGTCATGCGCGTACTTCTCCCTGAACTCCTGCCAAGTCCCCAACCCAACAAGCAGCGCTGGCTGCTGGTCCGCCAGCTCAGCACAGCCCGCCTGCCGAGCAGCCGCGCCTGTTCGGACTTCAATCTGTTGAAATGCCGAAGCGCATACTCGATGACCACATCCGGGAACAAGATGTGCGGAAGATAACGCTCAAACCGCCCGGCTTCCCAGCGGGCCTGCAGCGCCCCATAGCTTTCGACGTGAGCGCACAGCGCGATCAGCTCCGCAGGCATGTGGTCTTCCTCGATCAGATCCGCGTGTGTCGTGATGATCTGCGACATTCTGCGGTTCAGTGGCATGAGCACCGTGGTCATCCTGGTGCCGCGCTGCCAGGGGCTGTGCGGGTCGGCGTCCAGGCCCGCCGCCCGTATCGTGGCCGTCAGCAGCGCCCCGCCCGCCCGCGAGACGACACCCTTGCCCGCACCGTCGGCCCGGACCCGCGGGTACGACCCGCTACGCTTACCCACCTGGAAAGTGCTCCTCGAACTGGCGGCGACAGGACCCTCACCAGGTCCCATCCTCCCAGGTCAGGAGCACCTTTTCACGCCCGGATCAATCCGCGATCAGCCCGGGTGGACGGGGCGGGCCAGCGAGCGTGGACCGAATGGACCTTCGACAGACCCGAGCGCTCCGGCCCAGGGCCCTTCCCCCGCCCACCTCGTGCGGGGCCTTGACATCAGCCGCTCCGTTAGGCAATCCTAACCGTTAGTGGATCCTGACCGAGCAAGTGACGGCTGGAGCGCGCTGGCGGACGGCACCCGGCGCGCCATCGTCAGCCGCCTGGCCGACGGGCCGCAGGCGGTGGGACAACTGGCCGCGGAGCTGCCGGTCAGCCGGCCGGCGGTCTCCCAGCACCTAAAGATCCTCAAGGACGCCGGCCTGGTCAGTGAACGCGCCGTCGGCACCAGACGTGTCTACCGGCTCAATCCGACGGCAGTGGCCGCGTTGCGCGATCAGCTCGACACCTTCTGGCAGAGGGCTCTGGCCAGCTACGTGGATGTTGCCGAACAAGCGAC
>Ga0099828_10002433_pt1 | contig 12781 bp, 10 predicted proteins | sample CZO8metaG_2_FD_79338 | JGI IMG/M metagenome (GOLD analysis project Ga0099828, IMG submission 79338) | Vadose zone soil microbial communities from the Eel River Critical Zone Observatory, Northern California, USA - CZOApr15con2H1.8 metaG | ecosystem: Environmental > Terrestrial > Soil > Vadose...
AGGCAATCTGAAGAAAAGCACACGTACCGAAATCAAAAAGAACCCAGCAGCAGTTCACTGTCGAGTTCCTCGCCTCCCAGATGGAAAGGGAGAGAGAGGTGACTAACTAGCTGAAGATGGACGACAGAACTTATCCGGCCTACCCCAGCAGCTTCAGATTGTATTTCGCTGTGAGTTCCGGGACCCAGTTCATATCATACGTTTGCCCGTACCTGTTGCCAAGCTGTGCGATTTTCTCGAAATCGGGCGGCCCATCGCCTCCAAACAGGTCGGCCAGCTCCATAAAGAACTTCTCGAAGCCTGCCAGCGAGATGATCTCGATGAGTCTGGCTGGCTGTGGTCCCGCATTCCAGAACGTGTGAAGCACACCCCGGGGCTTGACGATGTAGCAACCAGGGGTCGCCTGAAGCACCTGATCGCCTATTCTCGCCCCGACCTCACCTTCGAGCACATACGAGAACTCGTCCTCACGTGTGTGCGTGTGCGGTGGTACGAGCACCCCCGGGTCAATCGGGTGCTCAACAATGGAGAATAAACCGCCGGTCTGCTCACCAGCGATCTTGAAATCCACCCCCAGGCCACCGAGCCAGACCGACTTCCCTTCACGTGGTGAAAGCATGAACTGTGACATGAGCTGGTCTCCTTTCTGGGCATTGCATCCTTTCTAGGATATGTGTGCACGAGACTGAGAGAGACAACAGGATTTGACAGAAAAACGACGACATGCTCGAATTAGAGAGGGTACCATCAGCTAGTATACCAGATTAACACAACCAAGGCAACGTCAAACAACCAGGCCCATGGCTGCTCTACGTAATCTGGTCATTACGCTCATTCATCGACAGGGCTCCTCCCAGATTGCTGCCACCAGACGATACTTTTCCTATCATCCCCGTGAAGCCTTCGCCTTACTTCTTCCTCGGAGGATTGCCCAGCAATAATTCACAGACCCTGATCTTTCTTCAGCTTGACATCTGCAACACATCGTCTGCTATAATAGAGTATAATCAGTACTACTAAGACGACCGAGTATTATAATTTGCAGGAGGTCCATCATGGAAGTATTTGATGTTGTCCGCACCGTCCTGGCAGTACGCCAATTCCAAGATAAGCCGATTCCCGAACCGATTGTCCACCAAATCGTCGAAGCGGGGCACTTGACCGCGAGTAGTGCGAACAGCCAACCCTGGCATTTCATTATCGTACAGGACAAGGAGATGCTGCGCCAGCTCGGCGCGCTTGCACCGACAGGTCGCTATATCGCGCAGGCCCCACTGGCGATTGTTGTTGGCATGGAGCATAGCCCGTTTGCGATCTCCGATGCGAGTCGAGCCATCCAGTCCATGATGCTGACGGCGTGGGCGCAGGGCATCGGCTCAAACTGGGTAGGCTTCAATAATCTAAAGCAAGTCAATCCCGTGCTGGGTATTCCCGAGGGAATTGAGATACTGGCGATCGTTCCATTTGGCTATCCAGTCCAAGCTATCGGCAAGGGCCAGAAGAATCGTAAGCCTCTTGGTGAAATCGCTCACCGTGAACGGTGGGGCCAACCGTTCGCCTAGGAGGTTCCTGAGTGGCTACGCAGCGTTGAGAAGCTTCAGGAAATGCTCTCACCTCTTCTTAAAACGAGCGTGGCATGCCCAGCACATGTTCTCCCAGGTACGACAGGATGAGATTGGTGGAGATAGGCGCGACTTGATACAGGCGCGTCTCGCGGAACTTGCGCTCCACGTCGTATTCCGCCGCAAATCCATACCCTCCGTGGGTTTGGAGGCACGCATTGGCTGCCTGCCAGGATGCATCGGCCGCCAACAACTTCGCCATGTTCGCCTCCGCGCCGCAGGACTGCCCCGCGTCAAAGAGGCGTGCCGCTTCGTAGCGCATCAAGTCCGCCGCTCGCACGTTGGCGTAGGCCTGAGCAATCGGGAACTGGACGCCCTGGTTCTGTCCAATCGGGCGATCGAACACGATGCGCTCACTGGCGTAATTTCGGGCCTTATCGATAAACCAGTAGCCATCGCCGACGCACTCCGCTGCGATCAGAATGCGCTCGGCGTTCATTCCATCCAGAATGTACGAGAATCCCTTGCCTTCATCACCAATCAGGTTTTCGGCGGGGACCTCGACGTTGTCAAAAAAGACTTCATTGGTCTCGTGATTGACCATGTTGCGGATGGGCCGCACCGTCAGTCCCTTCCCCAGGCTCTCACGGACATCCACCAGGAAGACCGATAGTCCTTCGGTTTTCTTCGTGACGCGCGACAAAGGCGTGGTACGCGCCAGGAGCAATAGCAAATCCGAATGTTGCACACGCGAGATCCACACCTTCTGGCCGTTCACGATATAGCGATCACCGCGCTTCTCGGCAAAGGTTTTGGTTTTGGTCGTGTCCGTGCCGGTGGACGGCTCGGTGACTGCGAATGACTGGAGGCGCAATGCTCCCGAAGCAATCTGTGGAAGATACGCACGTTTCTGTTCAGGCGAGCCATGTCGCAATAGGGTACCCATAGTATACATCTGTGCGTGACAGGCGCCTGAGTTCGCGCCTGAGCGATTGATCTCTTCGAGGATGACCGATGCTTCGGTCAGACTGGCCCCACCTCCGCCAAATTCTTCGGGGATCAGCGCCGAAAGCCATCCTGCTTGTGTCAGCGCCTGCACAAACGCTTCAGGATAGCCCGACGATTCCTCGACTTTCTGCCAATACGCGCTATCAAACGTCCTGCATATGTCGCGTACTGCCTGACGTATGTCGGCGTGCTGATGCACGAAAGGATTGATGTCGTTCAAGACTTGAAACTCCTTCTCATCAAAGTGAAAAGTGTGGATCAAAGCGAAACGCCTCAAAGCAGGCTGGAGCAATGACTATCCTTTGAACGTCTTAACGATTTCATGCTTTGACTTTCACGAATTTTTCTGGTTGAGTCATATTGCCTCCAACCGGTTCGTTCCCCTTTAGCCTCTTTGTGTTATCCGTGATATTGCTGCGAGCGATTGAGAGCACTGAGCACAGCCTTCACTGCGGCAAGCTCGATATTCGTATCTGTCGCAGCGCCAAAGTATGTTGTGCCTGAGGATATTTGGATCTGGATATAGGCTACAGCCTGTGCTTGGGCTCCCTCCTCAAGCGCATGCTCTGTATAGGAGAGCACCTTAAAATCGGCTATATCGCTTTGGTTGAGCGCCTGCACAAAAGCGTCTATAGGACCGTTGCCACGACCACGCAGTTCGCGCACGATACCATCAACGGAGATGCGGGCTGTACATGCAACGGCCTTTGAGCCATCTTGCTCCGTTATTTCCTCTCCATGGAATGATACGAACGCAAACGGCTCGCTGCGGTGCAGATATTCCTGTTCGAATGCATGGAAGATCTGCGTGCCCGAAAGTTCCTCGCCGCATTCATCAGCAAGATTTTTGATAATCTTGCCCAAATCAACATGCATCGCCTTGGGCAATTGGTAGCCAAACTCGGTCTCCATCACATAGGCCACACCGCCCTTACCCGATTGCGAGTTAATGCGAATAATTGCCTCATACGAACGGCCAATATCCTTTGGGTCAATGGGCAGATAGGGGACCTGCCATAAAGCACCGGGAGTTACATCCTGAGCCGTCATGCCCTTATTGATCGCATCCTGGTGTGAGCCGGAGAACGCAGTAAAGACCAGTTCACCTGCGTATGGATGACGGATCGGCACCTCAAGTCGCGTGCATTTCTCAGCAACGGCCCGGATCGCACTAATATCGCTAAAATCCAGGCCTGGATCAATCCCCTGTGCATACATATTGAGCGCTACGGTAACGATATCCACGTTGCCCGTACGCTCGCCGTTACCGAAGAGTGTTCCTTCTACGCGATCCGCACCGGCCAGCAAGCCCAACTCAGTGCAGGCGACCCCCGTTCCGCGATCATTGTGCGCGTGCAGGCTGATGATGGCTGCCTCGCGATTGCGCAGGTGTCGGCAGAACCATTCGATCTGGTCTGCATGATTATTCGGGGTCGCAACTTCAACGGTGACCGGAAGGTTTAGGATGATCTTGTTCTCAGGAGTTGGCTGCCACACGTCAACAACAGCTTCGCAGATCTCAAGGGCGAAATCGACTTCGGTTGACGAAAAGCTTTCGGGCGAGTACTGCATGATGACCTGTGTTCCAGGTAGGGTGGGTACCAACTCCTTAACAAGTTTCGCACCGCGCGTGGCAATGTGAATGATCTCTGGCTTCTCCAATCCGAAAACGACACGACGCTGGAGCGGCGAGGTCGAATTATAGAGGTGGACAATTGCCTTCTTTGCTCCATGCAGCGACTCAAAGGTGCGCGTAATTAACTCGTCGCGCGCTTGCACGAGTACCTGGATGGTGACATCATCGGGAATGCGCTTCTCCTCGATCAGCAAACGTACAAAGTCAAATTCGATCTGAGAGGAGGAAGGGAAGCCGATCTCGATCTCTTTGAACCCGATCTCGATCAGGAGCTGGAACATCTCCATTTTTTCCCTGAGTCCCATTGGGATAGGAAGCGCCTGGTTGCCATCGCGCAGATCGACGCTGCACCAGATGGGTGCTGTTGTAATTGTGCGGGACGGCCATTGGCGATCCGGCAAATCGATGGGCGCAAAAGGTTGATATTTCGTAATGATTCCCTTTTGCATACCACTCTGTACTCGTGTGCGAGAAATCAATTCTTTCAGCATGATGGTTCTTTAATTCCTCCTGCCCTTGTTGTAATGTTTGATGAGGTATGGCCCCGATTGATTGGGTTGCATATGCTCTGTGGCAAGTGCTATCATACCTGCGAATGCACAATAGAAAAGAGGACCTCCCAGCTAATTGGGAGATCCTCATCAGGATACCTACATTGGATTGGGTTACATCGTTGCCCCCGTTTAATCTCCCTAAGCTGTGCTTGTGGCTAGCTTCGTCGTAAGCCCTACCAGACTCTCTAGCCCAGCGAGTCTGGCAAGGCCGAAAAGGGTGAGGCTGGTAAGGAGGAGAGCAAGAAGCAATTTCTCTTCTCTTTTCTGCTATCTCATGCACGCCTGTTAAAAAGCGGCATTCCTGCTGCATTACTGCAATCATGACAAGGCCATGCCGGCCACTTTGCCAGCGCCTTGTATGGTGGTTCGTTACTTACTCCTACGAGGATACACCAACGATCGAATGTTTGTCAACCTCTCGTACCTTCTCTCTTCTGAGCAAAGAAAGTAGCTAGTCGTTGTGCAACCATCTCCGGAGCTTCAGCCGCAAGCCAGTGACCGTTCTGAGGAAAATGTTCAACTTGTGCGCTCCCAAATTGTTCTGCATACTCTGGTGTAATGAAGGGATCTTTGTCTCCCCAGAGCACGAGAGTGGGGACATGAGCTGTCAGGGTATGGAGACGATCTTCTCTCTCAATGAAATCCTGCGGATTGACGCTGCGGTACAATTTCAGCATCATGCGACGAGTCTCAGGCTTCGCTAGCGAGAGGGCATAGGACTCACGGACGTACTCTGGACTCACCAAAGGAGCATTGTGACGCATCGTCTTCTCATAAGCAGGAAGGGTCACCGTTGCCATCACGACTTCTCCGAGCAACGGTATCCGGAACAAACGAGCAGTTCCATGCCAGCGGTAGCGTGAGCTAAAGTTGGAACCGCCGACAATGGCGAGGCGCTCTACCTTTTGGGGATGCGTTACGGCCCAGGACAGGCCATACGTTGCCCCAAAGTCTGCGACGACGAGGGTGAGCGGTGTTGGAATGGCAGCACCTTCTATGAATGCGTCGAGAAAACGAGCCATGTTCTCCAGAGAGCAGTCGAAATCGGCCGGGGCAGTAGAACGCCCGAATCCCGGCAGATCAGGCGCGAAACAGTGGTAGTGATCCCTCAGTCGCTCTATCACGCCGCTCCACAGCTCAGCCGAGTCGGGAGCACCATGAAGGAAGAGAAGAGGGGAACCAGCACCACAATCTGTCAGATAGACGTCGACCCCTTGAATCACGAGTGGCATATTCTTCTCCTTAGATCAAGGTGCTCAGCCCTTGATTTTCGATTATCGATAATCTATACTAATTGTCGGGATGGATTGTGTGAACAGGGTACTGCTTCCGTATGCAGAACTTCCATATTTTTAGGGAGAATGTCACATGAGTACAAACGACAACGAAGTTCTCGGTACTTTCTACAGCGATGAAGAGTTTCCTATCCAATGGGACGAGGGCGAACGCGAACTCTTCTGGATCTACGACGACCTGCATATTCCGAACCCTGTATCTCCGATGTTCTTTGATATTGGTGGCTGGTGGCTGACCTGTGACCACATGTTCCGCCGTTTCGGTACTCCCTTTGCCTCTGACTGGATAGCAAAGAATATTAACGGCTATGTGTACACTGCCGCCGTCCCCGCTGATTCCTCGCTACGTGTCGAAGCAACGGAGTACCAAAGCCGCTATGTCCCCCGTGTTCCGCGTGATCCATCTTATCCCGAACGCATCGGCGCCTATATGGGTGCAGTGCTGCCGCACTACGCTCTAAACTTCCTGGATTGGTGGCGAGAGCGGCTACGGCCCGAAATGGAGCGCAACTTCGCCTACCTGGATAATTACGATACAGAGCGGGCAAGTCTCATCGAGCTGGCCGTCTTGCTTGAAGATGCTATTGACATCCACGACCGGCATTGGAAGATTCACTGGATGCTCAATTTCGCCCAGTTCTCTTCCACCCTCAATCTGAATGCCATGATCCAGCAAGTAAAGCGTGAGGTTGACCCCAATCTCATGGGGCGGCTACAAAGCTCTGTGGAGGATCGCAACTGGGATTCGATTGAGGCACTATGGAACATCAAAGAAGAGGTCAAGGGTGATGCCGAACTTGCCCAGGCATTCAAAGCTGAGACTGCTGGTGATATCCTACGCAGCTTGCGAGCCTCGCAACGAGGACGTCACCTGATCGCTGAGCGCATCGAACCCTATCAGCAAGCGTTCGGCTACAAGGCCATCTGGTCGCACGAGTTCGCCTTCCCAACGTGGAAAGAGAACCCTACACCGATTATCGAGATGGTGCGCGGCTATCTCGAAACAGATTATGATTACCCGAAGACAATCAACGCTGTCAAGGAAGACCTTGACAAGGCCATCCATGAATTGATGGACGATGTCCCACAGGGGGAGGGACGAGAGAAACTACAAACAGCGCTTGATTTGTCACTGCGTATGAATCCACTCACTCCCGATCATCACTTTTACATTGACCAGGGAACCAATGCACGGTTACGTATCCTCTTGATCGCCATTGGGAAGAAGCTCGTTCAGGCGAGACTACTCGATGACCCAGCGGACGTGATGTACCTCCGTTACAACGAGTTACGTCTCCTCATGACCAATCCCGCCTCGGTTGATGCCCGAACACTCGTTTCTCAGCGACGAGATGATCGTGAGCAAGCCTTCCAAACGCGTCCGCGAGAATGGGTTGGAACGGCTACGAAGACAGCCCTGGCATTCCCGTACAATGCGCTCTGGGGCTTCCCGGAGAAGTTCTACCGCGAACCTTCCAAGAAAACAGGAGAGGTCAGGGGGCTTGCAGCTTCTCCTGGAGTAATCGAAGGACCAGCACGCAATGTGAACTCGCTTGAACAGTTCGATCAGGTCCACGAGGGAGAAATTCTTGTCTGTAGGATGACCAATCCTGCCTGGGTAGTCCTGTTCACCAAGATCGTAGGTCTGGTTACTGATGCGGGCGGCGTGACCTCGCATCCGGCGGTCGTCTCGCGCGAGTTTGGCATACCCGCTGTCGTTGGCACATCGAACGCCACAGAGCGTATCAAGACAGGTGATCGTATCCGCGTGAATGGTTCCACCGGCGTTGTAGAGGTCCTGGCGTGAACGTAAACCGCACGAGTTTACGAACGCAAATCAAGGAGATTCTGCTCGCACGTATTCTTAATGGTGAGTATAAGCCGGGGGACCGGCTCGTCGAAATGCAAATAGCACAGGAGTTCAACACGAGCCAGGCTCCCGTACGAGAGTCATTGCGTGAACTGGAAGCCCTGGGCTTCGTAGAGTCGGAGCCATATCGCGGAACACGGGTAAGAGAGGTTACAAAAGCAGAACTGACCGAAATTTACCCGGTGCGGGCTGCACTTGAAGAGGTGGCTGCACGAGCAGCGGCACAACGCCTCGCAGGTAAGGTCGAGGCCCTCGCGGCCGAACTCGCAGCTATGCACCAGGCCGCAGAGAAGGGTGACTTATACGAACAAGTCCAACACGATGTTGAGTTCCATTGGCTGATCGTCGAAGCTTCTGGCAATCGAGTCTTGCAAGACGTGTGGAGATCGCTTCGTATTGAAGCACGTACACTCATCAGTGCACTCAAGGCTGATATAGGTGGGCACGAAATTGCCGAGATGCATCGACCTGTGCTTGAAGCACTTGCCGAAGGGAATGCTGAGAAGGCTGGTGTACTGTTACGCAAACATGTTGAGTACTTTGGTGAGTTGATCGTGAAAGGAGAACCTCTATGACGCACTTGGTCGATCTGTCTATGCCAGTGCATCGTGACATGATCACCTTCCCGCAAATACCGCCGCCCACATTACTCATGTACGAGAGCTGGACGGAGTTCGCCGAGCGGATTGGTGCCGCCGCCCAGGGGGCAAAATGGCTCACCGCGTCATATCTCATCATCCAAAGCGATCACGTCGGAACGCATTGTGACGCCCTGAAACACATTCGCGGGCCCGAAGCGCCAGGACCCGAAGGTATTCCACTCGAATACTGCTACTCCGACGGGGTTATACTTGACTTCCGCCATAAGCCGTATGGATCACGTATCAGTGTTGCCGACATCGACGAGGCACTCGAGAAAATTGGCTATACGCTTAAGGAGCGGGATATCGTACTCATCCAGACGGGTGCGTCAGCGTACAACACTGAGAAACGCTACCTGACCGACCACTGCGGGATGACTGCTGAGGCAACACGCTACCTGATCTCGAAAGGGGTGCGCATGATGGGGACCGATGCCGTCACCTTTGATCCGCCTGTCTGGGCGATGTTCGAGCAGAAACATTTCTGGGAAGCCCACCTTGTCATGATGGATGAGGATTACTGGCATATCGAAAATTTAGTCAACCTGGATAAGCTTCCGCCGCATGGCTTCAAGTTGTCTGTGTTCCCCATCAAGTGGATTGGCACGACGGCTGCACCTGTGCGGGCTGTAGCAATCATCGAGGAGTAGCACAATGTTACTCTGGTTCACAGATGAAGCATGCAGGGATGTCCGCCTTGCTGGTGGCAAGGGAGCAAGCCTGGCAGCAATGACTGTTGATGGGCTTCCTGTGCCGCCTGGTTTCGTCGTCCCCGCCAATATGCTTGAGCAATCGGTTGACGCTGAGCGCCTGCGCGAACTGGTGCTGGATCACGACTATAAAGAGGCCCAGGGGCTGGTACGCCAGGCCGAACCACCGCGTGAGGCGATCATTGCGTGCTACGAGCGTCTAGGTGGAGACAAGGTTGCAGTACGCTCTTCGGCCTGCGCGGAGGACTCAGAGGTGGCAAGCTATGCGGGCCAACAGGAAACATATCTGAACATTTCCGGTGGAGACGAGGTGTGCAGGCGTGTCGTCGATTGCTGGGCCTCCTTCTTTAGTGAACGCGCCCTCTTTTACCGCTTTCGAAAAGGCTCTCTCCTGGACCTGGGGATGGCTGTGGTTGTGCAGAAGATGCTTGATCCGCTCAAGTCGGGCGTCATCTTCACTGCTGATCCAGTGAGCCGTCGGCGTGACCGTATGATTATCGAAGCGGTTTTCGGCCTCGGCGAACAGGTGGTGTCAGGCGAAGTCACACCCGACCATTACGTGGTTGATCGAGCAGGTAGCATCAAGCGGGAGCATATCGTCAATAAACGTGTTCTTGAACCAGAGGAGATACGCGAGCTTGTAGCACTTGGCTCTGAGCTGGCAGTTCGCTTTGGTACTTCACAGGACATCGAATGGGCGATTGCAGAGGGAAAGATTTTTCTATTGCAATCTCGGCCAATTACAACATTGTAATCCTTTGACTCCCGCGATGAATCGGGGAGCTACAGTAGCCCCCCGATTTATCGCGGGGGCTCCGTAGGAGGAGTGTGCCATGATAAGGAGCGTTCCTGAATGGCTCGCACCAACATCTCTTGAAGAAGCGCTGGAACTTCGCGCCAGGTATGGCAATGAAGCAACCGTTGTCGCTGGTGGGACCTTCATTGGCATCCTGATGAGCCAGAGAATTATCATTCCCCAGGTGCTGTTGACGCTCCGTCATATTCGTGAGCTGGCGTTCATTGAGGACCGGGGCAGCTGTCCTCTGCGGATCGGCGCAATGACAACACACAGGGCGGTGGAACGCTCCGCTCTCATCCAGCAGAACTGGCCCATCCTGGCGTACACCTTCTCGCTGGTTGCCAGTCCTCGCGTGCGTAACCAGGCGACGGTAGGAGGTGTGCTCGCTGACGCCGATTACGCATCTGACCCGCCAGCACTGCTGAATGCTCTCGATGCCAGGGCTATCGCAAGAAGCATGGATGGTGAGCGAGAGATACCGATAGAGGAACTGATCACGGGCTACTACGAAACTTCTCTGCGTCCAAACGAGCTATTGGTCGAGGTGCGCATCCCGCATGGTGTGGAGCAGGCCGTCTATCGCAAGTTCCGTTCGCGTTCGAGCGAGGATCGTCCCTGCGTTGCTGTCGCAGCTACACGAACTAACGGGAAACTCCGCGTTGTCGTTGGCGCAGTGGCAGAGCGTCCCCAGTATTTTCCTGACGTCTGCTCTCTGGCTGATGGCAAACAACTAAGCCGCGAATTAGCGACTGAGATTGGTCATCGCTATGCAGAAGCTATTGACCCAATCTCTGACTCCCGTGGCTCTGCTCAGTATCGTCGTCGTGTCATTGCTGTAGAGATTCGGCGTGCTCTGGAGGAGATGATTGACCATGAGTAATCCACGAGTGACCGGAGCTATGCGTTATGCACAAGACGTTGAATTCGAAGGGATGCTCCATGCTCGCATTCTCCGCTCCCCCTATCCGCATGCACATGTTCTGCGCGTGGACACTTCGGCTGTACCGGATCACATTGTTGTACTCACGCAGGATGACATTCGAGAACTTGGCAAGTATGGCTGCCAGATCAAGGATCAGACTGTCCTTGCCGTAGATCGCGCCCGTTTCGCCGGTGACCCGGTTGCAGCCGTTGCCGCCCCCACAAGACGCGAAGCAGAGGAGGCTCTCAGTCTGATCGATGTAGAGTATGAAGAGCTTCCAGGCGTGTATGATGCGGTAGCGGCTACCTTAGCAAGCGCGCCACTCATTCATGAGCAGCACCCCATATCTGACAACGATGCAGCATACTTCGGTATGCGACCACAGCAAGGTACCAATATTTGTCACCGTTTTCGCATCCGGCATGGCAACATACAGGAGGGCTTCGACAAGGCAGAGGTGATTGTCGAGGAGACATACCGCACGGCGGGCGCACAACATGCCCATATGGAACCCCACGCCTCTGTTGCTTTCTGGAAGGGCGATCGTCTCGAAATCTGGACTGGCACGCAGACGCCTTTCAATCTGCGCATGGACCTCGCAGGCATCTTCGGTATACCGGAAGCTCAGATTCGCATCGTGTGCCCACCGATGGGAGGAGCCTTCGGTGCAAAGACGTTTGTGCGCTACGAGGCGATTGTTGCCTGTCTTGCACGTAAGGCCGGGCGTCCAGTCAAGATCGTGCTGGATCGAAACGAGGAGTGGCTCACACTCAACCGTCATCCTGCGACCCTCCGTATCAAGCTTGGTGCTCGCGCCGATGGCACCCTTGTTGCAAAGCAAGTTGAGTGCTGGGTCGATACGGGGGCCTATGCCGACTGTGGACCGGGTGTGGCGCAGAAGATGGGCTATGCCGCCGTTGGGCCATATCGTATTCCCCATGCCTGGGTCGATTCGCATTGCGTTTACACGAACCTGCCCTCCAATGGAGCCTTCCGTGGTTATGGTGCAACACAGGCTGTGTGGGCTTCGGAACGCACCATGGATATTTTGGCACGGCGACTCAGCATGGATCCGCTAGAACTCAGGCTCAAAAATATCCTCGTTGATGGTGATCGTTTCTGTACAGGTGAAGTAATGCATGATGTTCACTTCATCGAGTGTCTCAAGGCTGCTGCGGAGAGGATAGGCTGGGCAGAAAATCGTCATGGGAAGGGGCTGTGTGTACTCATGAAGGGCATGCAGACACCCAGCCGTGCCTCCATTGTTGTCGCAGCCAACAATAATGGTACATACGATGTTCACTGCGCCACCGCTGAAATGGGGCAGGGAGCATGGAGCTCTATCCGCTTGATGGCAGCAGAACTCCTCAATGTCGAGCCAGAGCGTATACATTTCCCTGTACCAGACACGGATATTGCGCCCTACGATACGCGCACCACCTCAAGCCGCTCGACCTATATGATGGGACGCGCTCTGGTAGAGGCAGTGCGTGATCTCAAGAAGAGAGGCGAAATTGGCTATGGTGAGTGTGTGAATAAGGGGGGACTTGATCCAGATACCGGCCAGGGCATTGCATCGACTCACTGGCACCAGGGTGCTGCTGGAGCTTCGGTACGTGTCGATGAAGAGACGGGCAAGTTTGAAGTGATCAGGCTCCACACCTCGATCTATGCTGGTCGCGTGGTCAATCGTCCAGGTGCCGAACTGCAAAACGAGGGATCGATGATTATGGGGCTGGGTACCGCTCTGTTCGAGGGCATCACCTTTGCAGACGGCCAGGTGA
>Ga0099828_10002434_pt1 | contig 12779 bp, 13 predicted proteins | sample CZO8metaG_2_FD_79338 | JGI IMG/M metagenome (GOLD analysis project Ga0099828, IMG submission 79338) | Vadose zone soil microbial communities from the Eel River Critical Zone Observatory, Northern California, USA - CZOApr15con2H1.8 metaG | ecosystem: Environmental > Terrestrial > Soil > Vadose...
AAGGGATATTTTTCAGCCAGTGGAGGCCAACTGGTCTTCCATCCACCCTCTTTCTCGCTTTTCTACAGGCTCGCGCAACGGAGCTATATCTTCGGATTCACGGATCTCGCGTTGACGAAGCTTTCTAAGCCTACGGCCGTCTGCCGGGTGTGCTTGGGCCCCAGGACAGAATTGAAACTTTCAGGCAGCTGTTTATCCAAGCACGAACGATGTGTCTTCAACACGGGGCGCAATTGGTACTCGTCTATTTTCCTTTTCGCGGCCAGAAGGATAAGAACATCATTCAGCAGGTTTTCGATGAGCTGGCGGCCACGCAGGGAATTAGAATGCTCGACTTAATGAATCGTATGCGGAGCGCCGACGCCGAAAGGTCCGCCTATTTTAAGAGGGACATTCACTTCAATGAATACGGACATCAAGTTGTTGCCGCGGCTTTGCAGGAGTATCTCCTCGCGAACGGTCTCTTGAATTCGGCTCAGTCTTCTCCCAAAAGCCTCAATAACTAGCGTGTGCTCCCAGGCAAATATGCTCACAAAGTCGTCCGAGGGAGAATGCTTGCCGTAGCGCTCGAGGTTGGAGGCGCAGCGAAGGGCGGTTCGCCATTGAGGCCATATACTTCCAATGGAAATCTGGCACTCTTTCGCCGTCACTATCATCGCCGCGACACTTAACGCCCCGTCAGTTGTACGCAGCGTTTCACCAGACAGCGCACACTTCCGCGCTGGCGCCGTTACGCGGGGCAAACTTTGGGATTCGCGTCCCAATAGCTTGTGGCGTTGTTCGACATACACTTCTTGACGAAGCTGGGCTCAGGATTTTGAGAGGACGAAGTCTCCAGCAATCAAAGCATCTGTGCCAGAGCAGAAATAGCTGCGCACTGCATCGCGGGGCGCAATCACCAGCGGCTCGCCGAACAGATTGAATGAAGTGTTCACCAGAATCGGCGCTGGTGACTTTTCCCCAAATCGTTGCAGCAGTTTCCACAACAATGGATTGGTGGCTCGCTCGACGATGTGCAGGCGAACGAGGCCGCCCGGCAGCACAAATCCCTCCAAAATTTGTTTTGCTTTCTGAATGCGCGAAACCCATCGTCGCCATGAAGCGGCCAGCCGGAGAACAATCGAAATAACGGGTGCAATCTTCCAAGCGAACGCAGAGTGCGAAGGGCCTGAAGGATTCGCGGTGCTTCACATAATCATTGAGGTTTTCCTTCACGTAAGGCGCCCAAGGGGAAGCGAGCAGGCTGCGATTCCCAAGCGCTCGCGGGCCGAATTCAGCCGCGCCTTGAAACCAGGCGACGATTTTGCCCGCATCCAGAAGTTTGAGCGCTGCTTTGATCTTTCGATCTTCTGACTCCGTGAAACGGTAGGAAACCTTGCAATTATCCAAAACCCCCTTGATTTCCTGATTTGAGTAACTCGGGCCCCAGTCCAGGCGTTCCAACGGTGCGCTTCGCGGATTCTTATGAACCCGGTGATGTGCCAGCCACGCTGCCCCGAGCGCCGTGCCTTCATTTCCCGCTGCGGGCTGGACGAAAACTTGGTCGAAGCCAGTATTTTTCTCCACGGCTGCCACGATCAGAGGATTTAGAAACAGTCCACCGGCAAGGCAGAGAGATTTCGCTCCGGACTGTCGACGAAGCGCTTCGAGCAGCTCGATCACGATGATCGAGCACGCCTCCTGGACGCTAGCGGCGAGACAGGCGCAAAGTGGTTCTCCCGCCAATGCACCCACTGGTTTTGAAATACCCAAGCGCTGGTAGAACTCGCTGGAAAAAGCGACTTCACCTGCAAAACCACGCCGGAAAAATCAGGCATCGATGCGCGGCCACGGAATCTCGCCGTCGCGTCGACGCAGCACTTCAAGGAAGAGATCGCGGAAGACCGGTTCGCCCGTCATGCCAAGCCACTGCGTCTTGTGCTCTTCCGACCGCATACGGAATCCCAATAGTTGCGTTGCTTGAGAGTAGACCCAGGCGAGAGAGTTTGGATAGCGAATCGAATACAGCTCACGAATCTGCGTCCCCTCGCCGATCGCGACCAAGCCGCAGCGGCCATCCCCTTCCTCATCGAGGGTGAGAATTAGTGCGGGACCGAACGGAGAGGCGTAAAAAGCGCTCGCGGCATGGCACAGTGCATGCTCAAAGCATAGGAGAGAACGTTTCTGATTGCCGTCGAAGACGCCGAGAATGCGGAGATAGTTCAATTCACGAGCCAACTCGCTTAGCGCCTTCGTTTGGTAGTAACCGCTGGAAATCGGCGCCTTGAGCGCCTCGCGAGCGCGGAATATCGTCCGCCGGCTCCAAGCGTATACCGGGCGACTGGCAATTGCGATGCTACTCAAGTCTTTCCATTGAATACGCGCCTTGGCGAGACAAAAATCGATGGCCTGCCGCGGAATTCCGTAGGACGTGTGTGTCCTTAAGAGTTTGCCCTCCTCAACAGCGGCAATTATCCCTTTTTCGCCGAGCAAAGCGGCGGCGGGATCGTGTTCCAGCGAAGAAATACCAAGGATATGCATTTGACGGAGACTACCGTGAGCGAGTCTACTTCCAAAGCCGCTGCAGGTTCTGGAAATTCTGGCACGACCTGCACCCACCGGCAAGATGCCCTCCGGCTTGAGGTGCAGAGGGCCGTTTTCACAGCGCTTGTGTGATGAATCGAGAACTTTTGAGCGTAAGTGCCTCACGTCCTTGATGCTTGGCCTCAGTGCGTTCTGGAGCCAAAGAATGGTAAGATAATTGCGTCAGGGTTGTGGGTGCACCTTAAGCGAAGTGAGGTTCCAGCCCCAGTGAACTCCCGAAGGAAGCATGCCTTGCCTGGAGTCATCAAGGCCTAAAGACCATGTACAAAAGTTTCTTCGGCTTGAAAGAGAGTCCTTTTCGGGTGAATCCCGACCCCAGGTACCTCTATCTCACCAAGGAGATTGAGGAAGCGCTGGCGGGGTTGATGTACGGGATCAAGACGCGCAAAGGGTTCGTCACGCTGATCGGTGAAGTCGGAACGGGAAAAACCACGCTGGTCAACCGCTTGCTCGATTGGTTGAAGGCCCAACAGAACCGCACAGCTTTCATCTTTAATTCGCGTGTAAATACGACGCAGCTATTCGAATTCGTGCTAGCGGAATTCGATATCGCGTGTGAGTCACGCTCCAAGAGTCAGCAATTGATGCGCCTGAATCATTGGCTGCTCGAGCGGCACGAGGCAGGCGAAACCGTGGTGCTCATCATTGACGAAGCACAAAATCTCACCTATCCGGTGATGGAAGAAATCCGGCTGCTGACCAACCTGGAGACTTCGACGGATAAACTTCTGCAGATTGTGTTGTCAGGTCAGCAGGAGCTCGACGAGAAACTGAAATTGCCGCAACTCCGCCAGCTTCGGCAACGGATCAGCGTGCGATGCAAAACCTCTCCCCTGACCAAGGAACAAACGCACGAGTATGTTGCGGAAAGACTGTGCATCGCCGGAGCCAACGGCCAGCCGATTTTCAGCGCCAAAGCTATTGACGTCATACACCAGTATTCGCACGGCATCCCGCGCGTGATAAACCTTCTGTGCGAGCACTCTCTCACCGGCGCTTATGTGGAAGAGCAACGGCCGATCGAACCTCCGCTTGTAGAAGAAGTAGTGCGGGAATTCCAACTCGACGAGGTCGCGCCAGTTGCACCTCCAGGCAGCCTGACGGTCACGCAGGACGTATTTACCTCGGAATCGTTCGTTCAGAATCTCGGCGAAGCCCTATCGCGGTTTCGCATGGGGCCGCCCACCAAGCGTTAATATCGATCGAGGAAGCCGTACGCAAGGACCGCGCGCCGAAATAGCCCCAGCACAATCTTTGCCGACGACGATCGGAATCGTACTACTTCTCAATCACGAAATTCCCCAGCACCACGGTATCCATTTCACTCTTCGAGAAAGTATTGAAAGCGTTCGCCGGCGTATTCACGAAGGGTTTGCCCTTAAGATTGAAAGAGGTGTTGAGTATCGCCGGAACGCCGGTGGCTTGGGCAAAGCGCTCAACCAATCTGTAGTATCTGGGGTTGCATCCCGGAACACAGTTTGCAGGCGACCAGTACCATCCACGTGCGTAATCGCGGGCAGGATGGCTTGCTTGGCGGGTCGCGCGGGAACAACGTAAAGCACGTAGCGAGCCGGATAGTGATGCGCCGCGTTTGGGAGGTCGAAATAGGCCTCGGCGCACTCAGCCAGAACCGATGGAGCAAATGGGCGGTAGGGCTCGCGAAATTTAATCTTGGTGTTGATAATGTCCTTCATATTGGCGTTCCGCGGATCACCGAGAATGCTTCGATTCCCGAGCGCGCGCGGCGCCCATTCGAACCTATCCTGAAGCCGATGACTTTTCCCTACTGTAATCGATCGACGACCTGATCTAGCAATTCCCCTTCGAATCACGCGCTGTTTTCGGAGCTGCGCGATGAGCGCCGCGACGAAAAGCGCGGCAAACGGCAAGAGAGGCACGCTGTAGCGCACCAATCGCCAGTTGTCCATGGCTAGCAACGGATAGCAGATTGGCAGAAAAACCAGAATGCACAGAAACTCGCTTCTTTTCCTGATGACAATCCATCAAAGCGCGATGGCCGCTGCCAGCAGCATGGACATTGGTCATCGCGTATGGCATTACATGTACTGGATAATCGATCCACGGCGGCGGCCTGCCCAGGTGATAAGGAACACCCTGCGTGTTGAGACCTCCGACCCAGCGAATGGCCGTGACGATTTCTTTTCAATTCCCCGGACGCAGCGCGACGGACTCGCCAAACGCGAACCCGGCGCCGACGCAGAGCAAGTACACGATCCAGGATAACGTAGTTAGGCAGTAACTGATTGATACAAGTCGGAGACCGAATCAATGCATGGGTAAAGCTCCTCGGCCGGATTCTTGGTTGCCATCACGACCGAAATCTGGGGCGCATTCATCCAGCCTCGCGCAACACAGGGCCTTCATTTTTCTTCGCTCGAAGGCCCGGCCAGGATCGGCCGAGGATGTAGCCCATACATTCACCTGTACTCCACGCCGTCAGAAAAATCATCAGCAGGGGAACGCAGGAAAGGAATCGCGCACGATAGCGGTGCTTTTCCCAAACGCGCGTGGCGATCCGTAACAACATCACGAATGGAACCAGAGGAAAGGTTAGTGCACGCAGAGTCCTCTGCCACCGGTTCAACTCTTTGGCGCGACGCGCCGCAAATTTGCATCCGTGTTTGAAGCGAGCGCGCAGAAAAGAAAGGCCCGATGCAGATCCGGCGTAATGCACAAGAATCTCGGGAAGGCAGAGGAGCCGGTCACCTCGAGCGCGCATCTTGCGGTGAACAAATGTTTCCCAAAATCCGTCGCCCAATTCATCTTGAACACCAGCGAGCGCCACGCGCTTGTAGCAGCAGTTGTTGCCCGGAAGATCATCGAGAAAAGTCGCGACAAACGGAGGCATGTATCGGCTGTAGCGGCAAAAGTAAATCGCCGAATCCACCGTGCCCAACGTCGGGGCGAGGTCGATGGCACCTCCAATAACGGCGTAGTCTGCTTGGTGCGCTCGAAGTATTTGCTGTACCCAGTCTCGGCCCGGTATACAGGAATCTACTAACAGGGCAATGATTCCGCCCCGTGACGCGTCGAGGCCCGCCTGCCACAGCACGGGCACCTCAGGCTGAGCTGGGAGTTGAAGAATTCGAATGGATCCGGAATTTGGTGAGCAATCAATTGCGATCCCCAATTTCGTGCCATCAATAACCAAGATTTCCGCGCCGATCCCCGAGATTTGTGCCTCCAGGGCCGTCAGACACGAGTCAAGAATGGGCCCTCCCTCCGGCGCGGCCACAACAATCGAAACCTCAAGCTTCTCCTGGTTGTCTGGCATGGTTATGGCAGGTTACCAGCAGCCTCACCGCGATGCATGCAATTATGTCACCAGGGAGGCCTCGTCCGATGGGCACAAAGTCTGTCGCGACAGTATGACAAGCGCAGAATTTGCAATTCCATTGTGCTCGTTAAGCGGATGGGTAAAACTTTGCCGGGAATGGCTAATCCCGTGGCCTGTTCTCCCAAGCCAAGTTGGCCTTCGACGCCGGTAAAGTGCTATAAGGGAAGCACTAATCTCCGTTCTCCAATGGTAGCGAGGTTGCGTAACTTAGAAGATTGCGCTCCAGAGGATGCCTAGAACGGCAGGAAAAGCTGGCCTGAACATGCCTAAAACGACACGTCCAAGTCCAACAGCTAACGCTGATCAGCAGGCCGCATCGCCAAGATTGAGTGTAATCGTACCGGTCTACAACGGGGCCATGCACCTTTCGCGGTGCCTGGACTCGCTGCGTCTCTCCAATTGCTCGGACTTTGAGGTCATCGTCGTTGATGATTGCTCGACCGACCATTCCCGGCAGATCGCGGAGCGGAGTGGCGCTCGCTGCATTCGAGCCCCGCATACTTTGGGGCCCGCCGGAGCACGGAATTTGGGCGTGGCGCATGCGCAAGGGGACATCTTTGTCTTCGTGGATGCTGACGTCGAGGTTCCCCACGACGCCTTAGAACTTATCGAGAAGGACTTCGCGGACGATGCACAGCTTTCAGCGGTGTTCGGCGCCTACGACGACGAACCGGCGTGGGACGATTTTCTCTCGCAATACAAGAATTTGATGCACAGCTACGTGCACCTCAAGTCCAGCGAAAGAGCGGTTACTTTCTGGGCCGGCGGCGGCGCGGTGCGCAGGGACGCTTTTGTTGAGGTCGGAGGGTTCGACGCCGTCCGCTATCGCCATCCATCGATCGAGGACATCGAGTTGGGTGACCGGTTGGCGCGAAACGGAAAAAAAATAAAATTAAACAAGCACCTGCGCGTGAAGCATCTAAAGCGGTGGACGGTCCGGAGCTTGCTAAAGGCTGACATTCTTCGCCGGGCAATCCCTTGGACACAACTGATTGTGGAAACCCGCCATCTGCCTCGCGACCTGAACCTGACTTCAGGAGCGCGAGTGAGCGCGGGCTTGGTGGGCGTGCTCTCCGCGGGTTGCATGATTGTGCTTTTGCAGGCGGTACATCTTTTGCCGATGGTCGGGTTTCCAGGAGCTCCTCGTAAAGAACTCGCCATCTTGGCTCTCGTTGTGCTGGCGCTATTGGCTTTGAATTGGGATGTATACTCGTTCTTCGCAAAGAAACGCGGTTCGTGGTTCGTGATACGAGTGGTCCCAGTGCACTGGTTCTATTATCTGTACAGCGGCGTCGGTTTTGCGGTGTGTGGAACTGCGGTCATGGCGCGGCTTTTAGTCACATCCTTGCTTCCAGGCTCTTGGGGCTCGCGGGCCGCTTCCAATAGCAGCCGGGGCCGGTGACGATGCGCATCGGCGTGGACGCGACCTGCTGGCCGGTCCGTCGCGGATATGGGCGCTTCACGCGCGCTCTGCTGACCGCAGCACTCGCGATTGACCGAAAAAATGAATATGTCTTCTTCGTCGACAGCGACTCGCAGGAGTTCCCTCTTCCGGAAGCAAGTGCTGAGATCAGACGCGTGGCGAGTTCGGTTCCGGCTTCCAGAGCCGCGGCCGCCGATGGGCGGCGCGCGTTGTGGGATATTTGGTCCCTGAGCCGCGCGATCAGCAGGGAGTCCTTCGATCTGTTTTTCTTCCCTTCCGTTTATTCCTACGTGCCGGTGATCAACGCGGTGCCAAAAATAGTGACGGTGCACGACATCATCTCGGACCTATACCCCGAACTCGTATTCCCAACACGTCGCTCCAAGCTTTTCTGGCGCGCAAAAGTAAAACTGGCATGCGCTCAGGCGCGAATGATTTTGACGGTTTCCGAATATTCACGGCGCTGCCTGGCGGATTACATGAAGATTCCACCTTCACGGTTGCGCTCCGTAAATGAGGCGAGCGACCCGGTCTTCCAGCGCCTGAAGGCTGCGGATGGCAGGGCACTGTTCGCGCGGTTGGGGCTTTCCCTAGGCGTACGTTTCCTGACGTATGTTGGAGGATTCAGTCCGCACAAGAACCTACGTCTGCTGGTCGATGTGTTCGGTCAATTGCAGTCCAACACGAACTTTAGCGATGTCCGTCTGTTGCTGGTAGGCGACTACGAGCACGATGTTTTTTATTCGTGCTATTCAGAGATCGTGGAGCAAGTACAGCAGGCTAGGCTGCAACAGCGGGTGATCTTCACCGGCTATCTCAGCGACGAAGACTTGGTTGTATTGTTGAATTTGACGCAGGCCCTGGCCCTTCCTTCTTTCTGCGAGGGCTTCGGCTTGCCAGCGGTCGAGGCCGCCGCCTGCGGAGCGCCAACGGTAGTGACAACTGAGAGCCCCCTGCCGGATTTGTTGGGAGAGGGAACGATCGGTGTCGCGCCAAATGATCGGGCAGGCTTATTGAAGGCTCTTGAAACGATTGTGGGCGACCCGGCGCGTCAGCAAGCCATGAGCACAGCGGCGTTGACCGCAGCGGCTCGCCTTTCCTGGGAGAACTCTGCGCGGCAGCTCATCGAAGTATTTGAAGAGGTGTGCGAGGCTCGTGGGGCGACCGCTTAAATTCTGCCACCTGTCTACGTTTTATCCGCCTTACAGTTTTGGCGGCGACGCCGTCTTCCTGCATCGTCTCGCTAATACGCTGGCACAGCACGGCCACGAAGTAGACGTGATTCACTGCGCCGATAGCTATCATGTGCTGCATCCAGGTCCTCCGCCCAACCAAATCTCCAATCATCCCGGAGTTACGGTTCACACCTTAAAGAGTCCCTGGGGCTTCCTCTCGCCGCTGATCGCCCAGCAGACTGGCCGAACATGGCCGAAAACAGCACGGATCCGAGAATTGCTGATGAGCAAGAAATTCGACGTGATTCACTATCACAACATCTCGCTGCTCGGGCCGGAAGTATTGCGGCTGGCGCCTGATTACCGCGAATTCGTAAAAATCTATACAGCCCACGAGCATTGGCTAATTTGCCCCATGCATGTGCTTTGGAAAAATAATCAGCGGCTTTGTGAGAAGCCAGAGTGTTTGCGCTGCACGTTGAAATTCCACCGGCCTCCGCAGTGGTGGCGCTATACAAGACTTCTGGATAGTTGCGCGGCTTCCGTGGATATGTTCTTGTCGCCAAGCCGCTTCACGCAGGAGATACATCACGAACGAGGCTTCCCGCGAAAGATGGAACACTTGCCCCACTATGTGCCGCGCGTTGAGGCCACACCACCTCAGTTAGAGGCACGCCCTCATTCGCGGCCTTATTTCCTCTTCGTCGGCCGTCTGGAGAAAATCAAGGGACTGCAGAATCTCATTCCTGTGTTTCGCGACTATCCGCATGCGGATCTGCTAATAGCCGGCACGGGTGAGTATGAAGCGGAAGTGCGCCACGAGGCTGCGGGGCTGCAAAACATCGTCTTCCTGGGCGCATTGCAACAGCGGCAGCTCCAGCAACTGTACCGGCACGCCGTCGCGGTTATTGTCCCTTCGATCGGTTACGAGGTTTTCGGAATCATTATTTTGGAAGCCTACCGGGAGCGGACGCCGGTGATTGTCCACCGCCTCGGAGCTCTGCAGGAAGTGGTTGAGGAAAGCGAAGGCGGTTTCTCTTATCAAGCAGCGGAAGAGTTGCTGGCAGCCATGGAACGCTTGCGGACTGACGAAGAACTTCGCCGTACGATGGGAGATCGGGGATTCAAGAAATACCTTGAGCGCTGGAGTGAAGACGCGCACCTGAAAGCATATTTTCAACTCCTGGAGGGGGCGGCAAAGCGGAAATTCGGCTACGTTCCATGGAAGGAGCAACAGCGTACTACGCTACAGTTTGCGCTCCAGCACAGAGGCGATTCCGAGTAGATTGTGCTGCGATCTGGATTGAGAATGACCCCCTCAGGTGAGAAAAAGGAAGGGGCACGAAGTTGTCAATCACGTTGAATAACACATCGGTGGAACTCATCGGGCGAAGGAGAGTACAATCGCACGAACGCATCGTACTCGACTTGGTATCATGTAAAGGACGGATGACTGCTGACGAAAAAACCGCAGCTGACCGCCAGCTTCTGTTGGCCTTTGCCCCTTTGCACCGGAGCGCATTGGGCGAAGCGTGCGGGATAGTCTGCGGGGTCGTGCTCGCCGCTGCCACGCTGGTTTTGGTGCTACGTGGCGGGTATCCAGAACCCAACTTGGGTCTTTTATCGCAGTTTTTTTGGGGCTATTCCATCAGTTGGCGCGGCGTCTTTATTGGATTTTTTTGGGGCTGGGCTACGGGTTTCACGTTAGGCTGGGGATTTGCCGTCGTTAGGAATGCCGTCGTATGGACTTGGCTAACGGTGATCCGCTCGCGCGCAGAAATGGATCAGTATTCTGACTTCTTGGATCACCTGTAGGGGGGAGAGATGAATCGGGAGGAAGACCAGCTGGACAAAGCGGTTGTTCTGTTGAATGCAAAACTCTTCGGCATCGTACTTGGCATTTTGTTGGGAACCGGGTTGTTCTTGGTGACCAATTTTCTGGTATTGAAGGGTGGTGAGCATGTCGGCGCACACCTGAGTTTGCTCGCCAATTTTTTCCCGGGCTATCGAGTCACCTTCCTTGGCAGCCTCATCGGCTTTTGTTATGCATTTGTGTTGGGCTTTCTTATGGGCGGTATGATCGGCTCTGTCTACAACAAGTTCGCAAAGGTTTGAGCTTATGGAGCCCATGAACGGCGACTGAGCCATGGCTGCATCGCGCAACCCGGTCATCCTGACATACCACTCGATTTCCCACGGAGATTCACCGTTAAAGATCGCGCCAGAGCGCTTCGCAGAGCAGATCGAATGGCTGCGCGACAATGCTCGAGTCGTATCGCTCGGCGAGATTGTCGGCGCGCTGGCGAGCCACAGGCCACTGCCAGAACGAACCGTAGTGCTTACCTTCGACGACGGCTTTCAGGATTTCTACACGTCTGTGGCACCCCTGCTACACCGCTGGAGTCTCCCAGCTACAGTTTTCCTGGCTACGGGATACTGCGGGAAAACAAATGGCTGGCATGGCCAGCCACATTGGGTCGACCAGGAGCCCTTACTCAGTTGGGAGCATGTCGCGGAACTGGCGCAGCAAGGGTTCAGTTTCGGAGGCCATAGCGTTAACCACCCGATCCTCACCCGACTGCCGCTTCTCGAGGCTCAGCTGGAAATAACCCAGTGTAAGGCCCAAATCGAAGAATGCGTGGGCCAACCAGTGGAATTCTTTTGTTACCCGTATGGTCGCTGGAACCCTGCGATTCGCACCATCGTGAATCAGCATTACAAAGGAGCGTGTGCCACCATCGCCCGGGCCATCGAACCTAGTTCGGACCTGTTCGCCCTACCACGCGTCGATGTTCACTATCTACGCCACAGGGGGCTGTTCCGTATGCTTTTCACGGGGCGGTTTCTGGCCTATCTGGCGACTCGGCGCCTCATAAGAAGGGCTCGCCGAGCGCCCGAGGGGGGATCCTAATTCCCAGGTCTGGAAAAAAAACCGGCACCGCCTATGCAAAAAAAGGGAACAAAACAGTAAGTACCTTCCACACTTCCACCGGCCCCACACCCCTTGGCACGCAACCCCTTTGTTTTCAACATCGCAAAGTGGACTTGATTGGATAGTGGCTTGCCATCAAATCACGGCAGCTTCTCAGCCAATTCAAATATGGCGCTTATCACTGCACCGAAACAACCAAGTGTTGTGATTATCGGCGGCGGCCCTGCGGGCCTGACGGCCGCCTATGAACTGTCAAAACATAGTGTGCAGGCCGTGGTTCTGGAGGCCGACACTGCGGTTGGGGGTCTGTCCAGGACCGTCAACTACAAGGGCTATTTGTTTGACATTGGTGGACACCGTTTTTTCACAAAATGGGACGAAGTTAACCAGATTTGGCAGGACGTACTTGAAGGGAACTTCCTAGAGCGCCCGAGGCTTTCCCGCATCTACTATCGCAAGAAGTTCTTCTTCTATCCGTTAAAGGCGCGAAATGCGCTGTTCGGGCTGGGTCCGCTCGAAGCCATTAGGATCTGTCTCAGCTACTTCCGCTCGCGGCTGTTTTACTACCACAACGAACAGAATCTCGAGCAGTGGGTATCCAATCGGTTTGGGCAACGGCTCTACGAGATTTTTTTCAAGACTTATACCGAGAAAGTTTGGGGCGTTCCTTGCACCGAAATACGTGCGGAATGGGCTGCACAGCGCATTAAGGGCCTCTCGTTGACCACTGCGGTCCGCAACGCCCTCTTCAAGCAGAAAACGCCCAAAGTGAAGACCCTTATAGACAGTTTTCAGTACCCGCAGCGTGGGCCTGGCCAGATGTGGGAGACGCTAACCAATCGGCTTCGGCGCCGGGGATATCCGGTGCTCATGGAGCGGCCCGTCACAAAGATTTGCCACAACGGCAGTGGGGTAACCGAGCTTGAGACGCGGGGTCCGAATGGTGTGGAGCGCTTCCCTGGAACTCACTTCATCAGTTCGATGCCGATTCGCGAGTTAGTCGGTGCCCTCGACCCGCCAGCCCCCGAAGCAGTGCAACGCGCGGCGAAGCAGTTACGCTATCGTGATTTTCTAATCGTCAGCTTAATCATTAATCGTAAGGACGTTATGCCTGACAACTGGATCTATGTCCATGAGGCAGGCGTTCGCGTCGGGCGCATCCAGAACTTCAAAAATTGGTCGCCAGCGATGGTTCCAGACACCAATAAAACCTGCCTGGGCATGGAATATTTCGTATTCGAGAATGATGACTTGTGGTCCAGTTCGGACCGCGATCTGATCGAGTTGGCAAAGCGGGAGATCCAAAAG
>Ga0099828_10002435_pt1 | contig 12777 bp, 9 predicted proteins | sample CZO8metaG_2_FD_79338 | JGI IMG/M metagenome (GOLD analysis project Ga0099828, IMG submission 79338) | Vadose zone soil microbial communities from the Eel River Critical Zone Observatory, Northern California, USA - CZOApr15con2H1.8 metaG | ecosystem: Environmental > Terrestrial > Soil > Vadose...
AGGCGAGGATATTCGGAGCGCTCTGGATGGCTGTGGGTATTGCGTTCGGCGCGTGGAAAACCCGTGGCTTCCGTGGCGATCTGGTGAACTTCGAATTACCACCGGAAGAAGAGTGAGGGAATGTAGATTTAAGATTTAAGATTTAAGATTTCAGAATCGGAACGCAGCCTGCAGCAAGCAAGGGCGCACCTCTTCAAGCTGACTTGCTATCGGACTTCGGCTACTGCGACACCACGTTCCACCCTTTCACTTCCACGCTTGGCTTTGCCGTCCCTAACTCGGCGGTGCGGTACGTGTCCGTGACCTCCCGCTTTTCTCCCGGCAGCAATGAGAAATAGTTGTCTTCCCATAGCACGGGCAGGATTTCTTCGCCACCCGCACCCTTGTCTACCTTCAAGCGAATGAAGAACGCCAGGCTCTTGCTTGGATTTTCCAGCGTCACGTGCGTGACGGAGTCTTCGCTCTTGCGCTCCGTACGGCTTATCACTTTCAGCGCGACTTTAGGCAACTGGCGGAACGCAGTGTAGTCGGCATAAGAGGCTGTGGGAGTCGTGTACCAGTTTGACTTCTCCCAATCCAGAGTTTCGGGCTTGGTCGAGAGCCAATAGAAGTTTGATCCGACTACCTTCCCGCTGGTGTCCTCGAGCCTGAGCACCAGGAAATAAACTGGCGTGAGGTCCTGAAGTTCAGGCAGGTCGAATACTTTGTTTGTGCTGTCAGCGGCTGCATCCAGCGTGGCTTCTTTCGAGAACTTCTCCGCCATGTCGATGTTGTAAATCTTTGCCGTAAGTTTCAATCCCCGTACATCTTGATACTGGCTGCTGACCAGCCAGATGGAACGGTCATCGTAGGAATACACCGGGTGAAGCGGTTCCATTGCCTTTTTGGCTCCAAAGTAACCCCCTCCAGGACGCAGGTAGTAGTCATATAGGTGCCAGATGATCGACGGCCATGCATTGTTAAGCATCCACTGAATGACGCCAGTCGCCGTGTACTTGTCCCGGCTGTATGCCTCGAACATGGCGCGAATGCCTTCGTAGCCCATAAGCTGCGATTTGAATGCGAAGTCTTCAGCGTTGTCGGCTTGGCCATAGCGAGCTTTCAGCGCATCCGTGTACACCTGGATGGTCTTGAACTGCCCACCACCCGCGTGGTAGTTCCAATAATCATCAATGGGCCACAAATGATCGTCAGGCAGCATTGCGCGCAGGCTCTCGACTGGAGGCACCGCCGGTCCGGGACTGGTCTCCGTATTGAACCCGTACGCACCACCGCATCCGCCTGGGTTGCAGTGATGCGGTCCGCTCTTGGCATCCTCGGTCCAATAAGAAGGAGCGATGTACTCGTACGGCCCGGTCATCTTCACGCCGCTTTCTCCCGTAACCGAAGTCGGCTTGGCTGTCGCTGAGGAAACGACCGGATTCGGCCAGCGGGCCTGCTTCTCCACATTGAGATACATTTCTTCTACGTCCGGAGGCGGCGGATTGTCGCTCCCGTTCATCCACATCACCAGGCTGGGATGACTGCGCAGGCGATAGATCTGGTCTTGCAGCGAATCTTTCGCGATGTCGTAATCCTGCGGCTTCCACTTTGCCCAGTGTTCCCAATGATCACAACAGCACCAGCCTGCCATGATCAGAATTCCCTGCCGGTCGGCGAGATCGAAGAATTCCTCATTCTCGAGTTTGCCTTCCAGGCGAATCGTGTTCAGGCCCATGTCGCGCACGTAACGGAACTCGTCTTGCAGTCGCTGGGAGTTCTCGCGCAGCATCATGTCCGAAGACCAGCCGCCCCCTCGAATTAGAATTTTCTTGCCATTAATCGTGAACAACCTTCTGTTGTTCGCGCTCAACTCTGAAGTTACCTCGCGAATACCGAAGTGTGTATCCGATTTGTCGGACAGCTTGCCATTCACGTCGAACTCCATGTGGAGCTCATAGAGATTCGGCGTGCCCATTTGGGCTGGCCACCACAGGCGCGGCTTGGCAAGATTTAACTGCGGAAACTTCTCGGGCTCGAAGGTCACGTCTTTGGACTCGCCCGAGGCCAGTTCGACACCTTGAGCGAACTCGACATTCTCGATCTTGCCTTTCAGTGTGCCCTTCACCGGCTGATTGCTCCCGTTTTTCAGCAACGCAGTGACGGTCAGATGCGCGGGGCCGTTATTAGGAGGATCGAAGTGTGTTAGCACCGTCGGATACCGGATTGCTACTGGCCCGCTGGTTGTGAAGTAGACATCGCGCCACAGGCCCATTTCTTTATCGGGAGGAGCGGGATTCCAATCGACAAAGGTGATCGCCAAGTCGGTATCCATGGGCGCATACACCTCAACCGCGAGCACGTTTGTGGCTCCCACTTTGGCTGCATCGGTGACATTGAACTCGTAGGTGCGCCAGGCGCCGGCCACATCGTCCGACTTAGCGATCTGCTTGCCATTGAGCCAAACGTTGGCGCGGTAGTTGATTCCCTGAAAATTGAGCCAGAGGGTCTTGCCCTTGTAGTCGGCCGGCAGGACAAATTGCTTGCGGTACCACCACGAGACGGCAAAAGGGCTGCCCGGCTCCATCGGCATGTTCGAGAAGTTCGCGCCAATCGGGTAAGTGACGCCGGGGAATTGCCGCAAATTCATGCCGAAATATGGATCGGGATAAACCTTCTGCTTGACCAGCGCCGCCACCACCGTGGTGGGTACCGTCACCGTATACCAGGATTTGGCCTGGAAGTGCGGCGTGGAGATCAGCTCCCCCTTCTGCTCCAGCTTGGCGGAGGATTGCAGGGTCCAGCCGTCTCTTAGGACGAATTTGCTGCTGTGTTGTGGACGGCTGAGGTGTTTCGCTTGGGCAAAGAGGAGTTGCGCGAAAAGAAAATGGGAAAGCAGAATGAAAGAAACACCGGACAAACTGCGAATCTTCATGGGAGTCCTTTGGTCTTTTCAAGAGCGTCTCATGCCACAGGAGACACGTTGTTTTGCCGAATGCAAGAGTCGCTTCACTTGATAACACGTTTTATTAATTCGTTTCAATAGCTTGTTTTTGCGTCTATCGCCCCGAGCATGACTTGACTTTCCTTAGGATTCGCAACACACATTGCCCGCAGAACTGACGTAGGGCACGCGCCATTTCAATCCCGTCATGTAGTTTATAATCGTATATCCTCCTTTCAATTCTGGAGTTTTGAGAAAAAATGATTCGATTTTTGCAAACCCCTGGCCCGATTAAGAAAGTTATCCTCAGTGGGATTCTTCTGGTGTTCTGCGGCGCGATGGTGATCACGCTTATCCCAGGAGGTCTCGGCTCAAACTTCGGTTTTGGCGCTCCCGCCGCAGGAGTAGTGGCCAAGGTCGCGGGCCAGGACGTAACTGTTCTCGAAGTACAACAGCAGGCCAAGCAGTTGCTAAGGCAGCAGTTTCCAAAGGGAGGCGCTCAGGTTTCCATGATGCTGCCGTTTTTTGCTTCACGCGCGGCCGAACAACTAATCGACCAAAAGCTAATCGTCGCAGAAGCCGACCGGATGGGTCTGCGGGCCACCGATGAAGAGCTGCGGGACGAACTGCAACACGGACAGCTCGGGTCTGTCTTGTTCCCGGGGGGCAACTTCATTGGCAAGGAAGGGTACGAAGATTTCGTCCAGCGCAATGAACTGACGGTCCCTCAGTTTGAGAATCTGGAAAAAGATTTCATCCGCATGCGCAAGCTGCGCAATTTGGTCGCCAGCAGCGCGAGCGTCACCGACGCCGATATCCGCCAGGAATTTGAACGCCGCAATACTAAAGTAAAGTTTGAATATGCCGTCCTCAAGCAAGATGAGATCCGTAAAGGGATTCATCCCACCGACGCCGAGTTGAAGGCGTTCTACGAGCGCAACAAGACCACGTATAACAACTCGATTCCGGAAAAGCGCAAGGTGAAGTATGTGTTGATTGACACCGCCCAGGTCGAAGCGCAGACGCGGGTCACGCGCGAGGAATTGCAGTCTTACTACGATCAGCACCGTGACGAGTATCGGGGGCCTGAGCAGGTGAAGATCAGCCATATTCTCATCAAGACGCCGCTTCCAGGACCGGATGGCAAAGTCGACCCAAAGGGGGTAGAAGAGGCCCAGAAGAAGGCAGAAGACATCCTCAAGCAGCTGAAGTCCGGGGCGAAATTTGAGGAGCTAGCCAAGAAGTATTCCCAGGACGCGGAGAGCGCCAAGAATGGTGGTTCACTGGGTTGGATTCAGCGCGGGCGCTTCCCCTCTGCCGCAGTCGACAAGGCGGCCTTTTCGCTCCCCAAGGGAGCCGCCAGTGACGTGATCAACGCTGGTTATGGTTTCGATATTATTCGGGTGGATGACAAGCAAGAGGCGCACGTTAAGACTCTCGACGAGGTCAAAGACCAGATCGAGCCCGTTCTGAAGCAGCAAAAGGCTGCCCGGACTGCCGAGAACGCAGCCAATTCGCTGCTCAATCAGGCACGGACGGAAGGTCTGGACAAGGCCGCCGCCTCAAAGGGCATGCAGGTTGTGGCCACGGATTTCTTCAGTAAGAGCGACAGTCTGCCCGGTATCGGCTCCGCACCGCAGTTTATGGACGCTGTGTTCAGTGAGGGCGAAAAATCCCCACCCGACCTGGCGCCGCTATCACAGGGATATGCTGTGTTCGAATTGCTGGGCGTGAAACCACCGGCCACTCCGACTTTCGAGGAAATCCGGTCACGCGTCGAGAACGAGTTCATGAATGAGCAAGCCAGCGTTCTGCTGGCGAAGAAAACCCAGGAGCTGTCGGACCGAGCCAAGGCCGAACATGACCTGAAGAAGGCCGCCAAGGAAGTCGGCGCCACGGTTAAGAGCAGCGACTTCGTACTACCAGACGCCCAGATTCCCGATATCGGCTCCTTGTCCGGACCCGCCTCCGTTGTTTTCACCTTGAAGCCGGGGGAAATCAGCGGCCCAATTAACAGCGGCAGCAATGGGATTGTGATTTCGCTGGTGGAAAAGCAGAAGCCTTCCGATCAGGAGTTCGCGCAAAAAAAAGATCAGATACGCGATTCGCTCCTGCAGAAGAAGCAAGGTGAATTGTTCAACCTGTTCGTGGCGAACCTTCGCCAGCAGATGGAGAAGTCGGGCAAAATCAAGATCAACCAGCAGGAGCTGAAAAATCTGACTCGCGGCCAGAACGAAGAGGGCATGTAGCGCTTTGTTTCACTTTCAAAACTCCTGGTTGACACGTTTCTCCTGATCCGGGCGTCATTCTTACGAGGCGTTTCTCGTCAGGCGAAGGTCTTCGCGGTCACTCAACACTCCAGCTAGTCCGGTACTATGTCGTTCCCGCGTGCCACAGGCATTCTGCTGCATCCGACGTCGCTGCCTTCACGCGGTGGCATCGGAGACTTAGGTCCTGCGGCTTACGAATTCGTCGACTTCCTCGCGGCGGCCCGCCAAGGCCTGTGGCAAGTGTTGCCCCTTGGTCCCTTGGGTTACGGATACTCTCCCTACTCCTCGACATCTGCGTTTGCCGGGAATCCACTTCTGATTAGCTTAGAGCGCCTGGCGGAACGTGGCTGGCTGGACCGCTCCCGTCTGCTCGAACTGCCAGACCACGCCGAGCCCGTGGATTATCCACTCGTGTTTGCCCGCAAGATGCCTTTGTTAGCAAAAGCCGCGCGGAATTTCGTCCGCTCAGCCTCTGGTAATGCCCGAGCCCGATTCGAACGCTTTTGTACCGAGAACCATTGGTGGCTGGAAGACTTTGTGCTGTTTGATGCCCTGCGCGCCCGCTCTCGCCTGGAAAGCTGGAACCAATGGTCCCGTGATCTCGTCCGTCGCCAACCAAGTGCCATGGAGAAGGCCCGTGAACAACTCGCCTCCGATCTGGGCTTCCGTCGCGCGATTCAATTCGCTTTCTACGAGCAGTGGCACTCATTGCATCATTACTGCGCTCAGCGCTCGATCCGAATCGTCGGCGACATTGCGATTTTTGTGAACTATGACAGTGCCGACGTCTGGACCCATCCCGAGCTCTTTTGTCTGGATGAGAAACTTGACCCTGAGGTGGTTTCGGGAGTACCGCCGGATTTCTTCAGTAAGACGGGCCAACGCTGGGGAAATCCTCTTTATCGCTGGGACGTAATGCGCTCACGCGGCTACGAATGGTGGGTTCAGCGTCTACGTTGGGCCACGCGGAATTGCGATTACATCCGCCTGGACCACTTCCGCGGGTTTGAGCAGTCCTGGGAGATTGCGGCCTGCGAAGCCACCGCAGTGAATGGGCGATGGGTAGACGGCCCCAAGGACGATATTTTTGAAAAGTTGCGGGAAGCCCTCGGAGGGCTCCCATTTTTCGCCGAAGACCTCGGCTACATCACGCCGGAAGTGCACGCCCTGCGCGATCGGCTTCAGATTCCCGGGATGGCTGTGCTTCAGTTTGGTTTCGGAGATTCCGGCGCACACATGTACCTCCCGCACCGTTGCACGCCCGAAAAAGTCATCTATACGGGAACCCATGACAACGACACCACCGTTGGCTGGTGGAATTCCGGTGTCAGCGATCACGAACGCCGGAATGTCGAGGCCTATCTAGGTCGTGCCGAGGATGGCATTCACTGGGCTTTCATCCGAGCGGCGCAGGGTTCCGTAGCCAGCTTGAGCGTGTTTCCCCTACAAGACGTGCTGGGTCTGGGTAGTGAAGCTCGCATGAACACGCCCAGCCGTAACGACGGCAACTGGAGATGGCGTTTCCCTTCCAGCGCGCTGACCCGCGAGCTGGCCGAGAAGCTGGCTCATCTGGCGGAGCTCACGGATCGCCTCCCCGAGCCTTGTCCACAGCCGGCGCACGAAGATTTTGCTGCTTGATTGCGTACTCCTAACCGAACTAGGAGTCACCGAGTTCTGTTTTCGCACGCAGCCGGGTTGCCGCCGTGGGCAGGATGCAAGCCTCCGACGCGCTCTTCAACGCGTCATCCAAGGCCGCACCCAGAGCAGAAAGCTCCTCCGGGTTCATCAACTGCTGCATCTCTTCAAAGAGTTGCCGCTCCTCTTTGCGAATGTGTACCGAGAGCGTCTCGGCAAAGGCCTGCAAATCTTTCACGCTCATGTCCCGCGCCGCGGCCCGCGCGAAAAAATTTCGTAGCACAGCATGATCGCCAATTAACTCCTGTACCAGGGCCTGCAACTGGGCGAAGCGTTGCGCGGTAGCAAATAAGTGCAGTTCCTCCGCGGCGAAGTGGATCCCAATCTCCTGCTCATAGATCTGTTGGATCTCTGCTTGCCATGGTTCCAGGTCCAGTTCGCGGGCCTGAATGGCGCGATCAATGCGCACACACAGTGCCAGCGCGTGCTGGTGCTGGCGCGAGAGCGGAATGAGATTTTTGTCACGTAGCATTCGGATGTGACGCTAGGCACGCAGAGCTTCGCCGTCGTATTTCACCATCCAATTCTTATACACTGCGCCGGAGCCGAATCGAGCCTAGGAGGCTGCGGAAAAACTCCGGTTTCACTTCTGTTTTGTAAGGACACGACTTCAAGAGCCTGCCCCGAGCGAAGTCGAAAGGCGTCGTTAAGCCCTTTACTCTTGTCATTTCGAGCGGGCTTCACAGGTTGCGGAAGAACGCGGGGATTGGCACAGTTGTGGAAGGGCACGGCTTTAGCCGTGCCGTAAGTGCCGCCAGATCAAGTGAACGGCGCGCCTGAAAGGCGTGCCCTCCCAAGTTGAACCACTCCAATTACTTTTTCCGCAGACTCTTCAGCCCGCGAGGAATCTGCTTTTCAGAGTTTTTCCGCAGTCTGCTAAGAGCTCACCTCTCAATCGGCGCTGGCTGCCTGCTGCTGCCAGTCGCTTTCCGCCGCCCGCAGCGTGAGCCAGTCGGTCCGTACCCTGTCCCATTCCTGTATTAGGAATCCGTACGAGTCGAAAAACTCACGGATCCGAAGTCGCTGCCAACCTACCGTGTCTTCCAGAATTGGCGCGAGGACGGCGAGCGCATTCGTGCTGAGAATGGTCCTCTTGGCTATTTGCGCGACATGCTTGGCTTCCGAGACGGCTATGGTGAAACCATCTCGCACATTGACGTGCAGCATTACATGTATATCCGAACTGCCGTCCCCAACGTAGACGATATGGTCCGGACCGACCTGTTGGGTTGTTTGTAACTGATCGAGCACCGCGACTTTACCGTATCCAGCGGTGGCACGATCGATCCTCTCAATCTCTCCGGAGTTCTTGTAGGAGAACCTGGTTCCGAAAATGTGATCAGGCGGCACGACCCCCTCCAGCGCCGAGTGAATGACCTCAACTGGCGCCGCCGAGAGTACATAGAAGTCGAAGTGGTAGCCTTCAATCCCGTTATCGAGAATCCTGGAAAGAAGCTCGATATTTTCTTTTAGGCGTATCCGTTTCCCGACCTCGTAGAGGTGCTCTTTCCTGACTTGGGAGTGAAATTCCGGGTCGTGCAGCAGCAGGTACGCAAGTTCAGCGCCCTGCTGCACCAGATTGAGCTTGGCCATGCCTCGTGCTTTGCGCTCGAATTCATCTGTAGAAACGCCGAGCAGTTCGCTGAGCACGTATCCAGAATCATTAAAGGTGAGTGTCTGGTCGAAATCACTGGCAAAAATATAACGTTTCAAAGGTTTATCACTCATACCCATTAGATTAGTACAGACGTGTGAATGACAGATTAAAAACATTGATAGCGCTATAAGCAACGCACGTGAGTGGCCAAATGAGATCCCGTCTTTTCGGCACAATAGGTCGCAGGCCTTCGTGACCATTCCAAGAAATTCGCGCCAGACGCCCCGCTTTACTAAATTCTCCGCACCATTGAGAATGGTTTTGCTTGCAACCAGCGATGCTCTCATAGCCACGCCTCATGATTGCGGCGCAACGAGCATCCCAAAGCACAGACAGGAGCATTCATGGTAGCTACCGGAGAACTCATTCGCCTGATGAATTACGTTGACGATATCGCCACTACTCTACGGCGCATCAGCGCCGCCATTCCCTTCATGACTGAGGAGGAGCGCAAGCGCTTGGCGGAATATATGCGCAAATCGGAGCCTAGTTTCGGTTCGATACTCGAGCATCTGGAGCGCGGAGGGAAGTAGTGCCGGAGCCCAGAACTGTAGCCGTCGTTGGCGCCGGTATTATGGGCCGCGGCATCGCTCATGCGGCGGCACTGGGCGGCTACCGCACCATTCTCGAAGATCTCCTGCCGGACGCACTGCGCCGAGCCGAGACTGAAATCCGCGCCAATCTGGATAAGGCCATCGAACTGGGCAAGGTGAACTCGAAAGATGCCGAGGCCGCATTTGCGCGCATTGAGTTCGCCGGCTCGGTGGAGGAAGCCGCGCGCGAAGCCGACCTCGTAATCGAAGCCGTGCCCGAAGAGATGGAATCGAAGATAGAGATTTTCACCTTGCTCGACAAGATTTGTCGCCCCAGTACGATCCTCGCTTCCAACACTTCATCGCTGAGCATTACGGAAATTGCCAGCGTGACCTACCGCGCCAAGAAGTGCCTGGGCATGCACTTCTTCAACCCGGTGCACAAGATGAAGCTGCTCGAAGTTGTGCGCGCCCTTGAGACTGACGATGACACCCTGGCTACGGCGGTCGAAGTCGGGAAGCGCATGGGCAAGCAAGTAGTAGTCATCAAGGATTCGCCCGGGTTCATCACTAGCCGTATCAATGCGATGATCGGCAACGAGGCGTTTTACATGCTCCAGGAGGGGATCGCCTCGGCAGCAGACATCGACAAAGCTCTCAAGTTGGGCCTGAACCATCCTATGGGACCCTTCGAACTGGTCGATCTTGTGGGGCTCGACACTCGTCTCCACATTCTTGAGTATCTTCATCGGACGTTAGGCGAGAAGTTCCGCCCCGCGCCATTGCTGGTGCAGTATGTGAAGGCTGGCCGTCTGGGCCGGAAGGCGGGACGCGGAGTGTACGAGTATCCCGAGCAAAACGCCAAGCAGACTGCTCCGAAAATCTGAATGGGGGAGCTAGCCTTTTGTTCTTCATGGCGTCTAATATTTGAAGAAAAGAGGGGAACTCCCTGTCCGCCCGCGTCGTATATCACAGCAGAATAGAATGGTGGTGGACCTGAGACCCCGCCGTATATCAGCCCCGGGCCCCAATACGCTCCTCTTAGGGTTTGGGGGGTAGATTCTATGCGCATGCTCCTCGAAATTGTGCGGCAGTCGCTGGCCACGCTGTGGGCCCATAAGCTGCGTTCGTTCCTCACTATGTTTGGCATCGCCTGGGGAGTAGGGTCGTTGTTGCTGTTGATAGGTCTGGGGGAAGGATTTCGCAGCGGTCAGGCGAAGGAGCTTGCCACCCTCGGCCAAGACATTATGTTCACCTTTTCCGGCCGGATTCCTGCAGTCCAGGGCAGCACCCAATCTGGACGCTTATATCACTTCACATACCAGGACTATCTCGCGATCCGTGATGATTCTAAGTTCATCCGGATCGTCTCTCCGGTGTTGAATCGGGAAGATATCCGCGCCGTAAGTGATTACGGCAGCACCAACGGCCAAGTGTTCGGGGTCTCGCCCGTTTACAACCAGATCCGCAACGTCCCTATCGGTACCGGTCGCTGGTTCAATGATGAAGACAACTCGGAGCGCCGCCGGGTCGCGGTCGTTGGTTGGGAGTTGCTCAAGAACGTGTTCCCAGCGCGGCCAGCAGTGGGTTCCAGCATCCTGCTGAATGGTGTTGGCTTCGACGTGATTGGTGTTGTAACCAAAGTCGGCCAGGACGGAAATAACGGCACCAACGCCCGCATCTTCATGCCAATTGAGACCATGCGCAACCTGTTTCCACTGAAGGCCGAGAACTCTGAGGACGCCATCTCGTTCATCAACTATCGTCCCATTACTCGCGACCAGCACCTGCGGGCCAAGCAGGAAGTGCACAAGATCATAGGCCGCCGGCACGGCTTCGATCCCAAACTGGAAGACGCATTCGAAGATTGGGACACAATCGAAAACTCGCAGCGCGTGGGCAAAATTTTCGACGCGATGGACTGGTTCCTCGGCGTTGTTGGGCTGGTCACACTTGGACTGGGCGCGATCGGAATCATCAACATCATGCTGGTTTCAGTTACCGAGCGAACCAAAGAGATCGGTTTGCGCAAAGCGCTGGGCGCGACCTACCGTAATATCCTCACCCAGTTCTTCATTGAAGGCGCGTTTCTGACCGCTTTCAGCGGCGGCATCGGACTGGCGATCTCGGTCGCCTTTGTCACTTTGCTGGCCATGCTGCCATCGCCGGAAGGCTTCGATACTCCCCGGATTGTGCCGGCTTCGGCAGTAGCCGCCATCGCATCTCTGGCTATTGCTGGCATTGCTGCTGGACTGTATCCCGCGCGCAAAGCGGCCCTGCTGCCCCCGGTGGAGGCCCTGCGACAGGAGTAGTGATGGTCCTCGAACTGGCTCGACAGGCTTACCACGCGCTGCGCCATGATCGCCGCCGCAGCCTGCTCACCATGCTCGGTATGGCGTGGGGCATTGCGACCGTCGTGCTCCTACTCGCCTACGGTACCGGATTTGAACGAGGATTGTGGATAGCCTTCCGATCCTGGGGTACAAATCTGATCTTTGTGTTTCCAGGCAGGACCGCGATGCAAGCTGGCGGCACCAAGGCAGGAACCGAGGTTCGCCTAACTGTAAATGACCTCGATTACCTTCGCGCGGAGGTGCCCTTGCTCAAGCGCATGTCCCCGGAAGCGTTTAAACAGAGCACTGCGGCTTATGGCACACGCAGCGGGAATTACGCTGTGAGCGGCGTCTATTCATCCTACGGTCGCATGCGCCGTATGGAAGTTGAGGAGGGCAGTTTTTTTAACGAGCAGGATGACTTTACCCACACTCGTGTGGCGGTGCTGGGCGCCGACGTGAAGAAGAAGCTCTTTTCTGGTGAGAACGCGATTGGCGAAAGCGTCCGGCTGGATGGAATCTCATATCAAGTCATTGGCGTGCTGAAGCACGTGATCCAGAATGGCGATGAAAACATGAATGGCAAGGTGTACGTGCCGTTTGTCGCTATGAGCGATCTGAAGAAAACGTTTTATCTCAATTCCATCGGAATGGAATATGAGGGTGACCACGAAAAAGTCGTCAATGCGGTGCGCCGTTCCATGGCCTTCCACCACAACTTTGATCCCAAGGACAAACGCGCAGTGTTCGTCTTTGATGTCTTTGCCGACTTGCTGGATCTTCGCGTCATCACTACCGGCATAAAAATTCTTCTCGGATTTATCGGACTACTCACGCTGGGAATTGGCGGCGTCGGCTTGATGAACATCATGCTGGTTTCGGTGACGCAGCGCACACGTGAGATCGGCGTGGAAAAGGCTTTAGGCGCACGGCGCTGGCACATTCTCTTCCAGTTCCTGGCGGAGGCCCTGGTGATTACGTTCTTGGGTGGACTCGCCGGAGTCGCCTTGGCGTATCTGGTGTCATGGTCTGTCGGCTCGCTGACCTTGTGGAGTGCCTTTCTGGAGAACGCCAATGAGGGCGACATTCACCTGACCATCGATTCGGGGACGCTGATTGCGGCCACCGCAATCCTCAGCTTCGTGGGAATTATCAGCGGCATGTTGCCGGCGATCAAGGCCGCACGGCTGGACCCGATCGAGGCGCTGAGGTACGAGTAGTGTAGGGGCCGGTCCCATAGGTCTCGCACGCCCGAAGCGTTGGAACATGTGTAGCGCCGGCATCTAGCCCTCGCATGCGCAGCGAGACGCCTGCGCTACAGCCGTCGGGACGACGGCACTACAATCCATCCTGCTTTAAAATCTTC
>Ga0099828_10002437_pt1 | contig 12773 bp, 5 predicted proteins | sample CZO8metaG_2_FD_79338 | JGI IMG/M metagenome (GOLD analysis project Ga0099828, IMG submission 79338) | Vadose zone soil microbial communities from the Eel River Critical Zone Observatory, Northern California, USA - CZOApr15con2H1.8 metaG | ecosystem: Environmental > Terrestrial > Soil > Vadose...
ACTGCGTTCGCACATTTGGAACACGGCGAGGCGAGTCGTAGAACAACTGCGGGGAAGAATGCCTTATGCCAACCGCGGATAGCCGGGCCCAGCGGCGATGGTGCACCGGAATTCCCAAGCGGTCCACACTTTTATGCTCACCAGCAAGACCTGCTTTCAGCCCCTAGACCTGGCAGGAAGAGGCCGAGATGCCGAATGTCATCGGAATTTGGGACCCAGAAAGATCCGAGGAATCGATCCGGGCGGTTCTGGCCAGGCAATTGCACCGGGTTCGCGTCCCAAACATCCCTTATAAGGAATACACCGCCGTGAGTCCGGGCTTCGGTATGACGCTGCTGGATCACGGCATCTTCGAAAATGGCGAGCAGCCAGTGCGGTCAGAAGAGGGCCATCATTTCCTGCTGCTCGACGGAGAGATCTACAACGCCGAGGAGCTAGATGTTCGCTTTCGAAAAGCATTGCCGCGGCGCCCTCTTTCCGACCCCGAACTCTGCCTCGAGCTGATTCTCCGGGAAGGGCCGGGGGTAGCAAATCTCTTCAACGGCCTTTTCTGCTGCGTGCTATACGATTGCCGCGCGCGGAAACTCACGCTGATTTCCGATCGCTACGGATTCCGGCCGATGTTCTATGTGCAAAGGCGAAAGGCTGTGCTATTCGGATCGGAGCTGAAAGCGCTTTGTGCGGCTGACCCGGATTCCCGCAAGATCGATGAGATTGGAACGCTGGAGCAGTTCTGCTACGGCTATCCGGTGATGGAGCGGACTTGGTTAGAAGGATATCGGCGACTGGCGCCCGCTACCATCCTCACCGCCGACAGCAACAGCGTGCAAAGCCGGCCCTACTGGGTCTACAAGTACGACGAATCCGCGCCCACACTAGAACAGGAGACTTACTGGAGCCGCTTCGGGCTGCTGCTCGACCGCGCCACCGAGCGATGCATGAAAGGTTCGCATCGGCTCGGAATTTTTCTCAGCGGCGGCTACGACAGCCGCTCGGTTGCCGCCTCGATTCGCAGCCAACACCTGCCGCTGCCGGCATTCAGCTTCGGTGATCCGCAATCACGCGACGTCAGGTTTGCTGCAATGCTTGCGAAACGCCTTGCCTTGGACCACTTTCCGCTGACCGACAAAGGTCCCTATCTTTACCGCAATTGCCGCGCGATTGTCTGGCGGACGGAAGGCTTCATCCCTTTCGCCAACACGACGTCGATTCGGTACCACGCGCTGCTGAAGGAGAAGATCGACATCATTTTGCTGGGATTCCTAGGCGAGTTCAGCGGCTCGCACACTTGGCCGCAACTCCTGCTCACCCGTTCGCGCAGCGCCGCCATCGGGACCATCTTCGACAAAATGGTCGGCGGCCGGTTGAACACCGTGCGCCGGATTTTTCAGTCATCCTTCTTCGAGCAAACTTTCGAGGCAATGCAGGCACGCTTCCGGCAGAGTTTTGAAAATATTCCTAACGATCATCCGCTGGACATCGCCGATAGTTGGAACTTTATGCACATGCAACCTCGATCGAGCTTCCATTCGACCAGTGTCGACCGCTACCTTTTCGAGGCACGCGCACCGCATATGGATTGCGAACTGGTTAGCTTCCTGCTCACGATTCCTCCGCGCCAGCGTGTGGAGCAGCGCGTTTACAAGAAGATGATCGCCTATACGTTTCCGCAAATCCGCGACGTGCCCTGCACGAATAGCGGGAAGCAAATAAATCCCCATTTTGCAATGGAATACGCGGCGATGGTGGCCCGCTACGTGCGCCGGAAGGCCCTGGCGCCTGCCGAGGCACTTTTCCGGAAGCAAAAGCCTATCGGCCGGGAATTTCGCGACTTGAACGCGGATTTTCGGGCCGAGCCGGAGGTCATCGACCGCGTTCTGCGACCGCTGCTGGCCAGCGGCATTTTCCCGGCGTACATTTTTGATCACGCCGGCATCGAAGCCGTCATTCGCGAACACTACGAACAGAACGCAAGCCACGAGAATCTGCTTTCGCTGTTGGTCTCCTGGAGTTTGGCGGCAAAATATTTCCTGCACGATGATCTATCGGACGTGCCGCCGGAGATGTACGCGCCGTGATGGGGCCCGGGCCGAGCCAAGGCGGACAACTTACCCAGGAATTGTCGATCGGCCGCAAACCATAACCTCGATGAAGAATAAGAATGCACAATCGGCGGCGGTGTTTTTCAAGACCCTGTTCGGTTTGACGCTTCTGATCCTTCCCGGCACGGCGTTGGCGCAAAACGTTCTCCACGGCAATCCGAGCAACTATCGCGACCTGCTTAAACAGTTGCGCGCCGGTTACACCTTGATTTTAGAACCCGGTATCTACGATGAACCACACGAATACGGCGGCTTGCCCATATTCAAACTGAACGGCGAACCCGGCAAGCCAATTGTAATTACGGGGCCGGAGTCAAACCCGCGGCCGGTTTTCCTCGCGGAGTCAAGTCGCAACACGATACGCATTGTCAATTCGAGCTACGTTGTGATCCGCAACCTGGAGCTCGATGGCCGCCAACTCGATGTCGACGGCGTGCGGTCGCAGGACGTTTCTCACCACATTACACTGGAGAACCTGCTCATCAAGGATCACACAAATGTCGGCATCTCCACAAAGGCCGCCGCGTGGGACTGGACGATCCGCGGGTGCATCATCCTTCGTACGGGCACGGGGATGTACTTGGGGAACTCCGACGGAACAGCCCCGTTCGTTCGCGGAATAATCGAAAACAATCTGATCGCTGACACCCGCGGTTACAGCATCGAAATCAAGCAGCAGAATCTTCGACCCGACATCCCGGGGATGCCCACAGCTTCGAGCGCGACCACGATTCGCCACAATGTCTTCAGCAAGGCCCAGAATGGGGCGGTCGGGAGGGACGGCCGTCCCAACGTTCTGGTGGGTCACTTTCCGCTCGCCGGGCCCGGCGCAGACGACATCTACCAGATTTACGGCAATTTCTTTTATCAGAACCCCACCGGACAGCCACTGTTTCAGGGTGAAGGCAACATCGCGCTGTACAACAATCTTTTCCTGAACACCAAGGGTGATGCCATCTGGATCCAACCGCACAATGCTTTCCCGCGTATGGTTCGCATCTTTTTCAACACGGTCATTGCGCGAAACAAAGGAATTCTGGTCCAAGGCGGCTCGGAAACACACCGCCAAACAGTGATCGGCAACGCCGTTTTTGCGGATACGCCCATTCTAGCCAACGACCAGAGGGATAACCTGACTGCTCTTTTCCGCGATGTCAGCCGATTCTTGCGCAACCCGACCGGCTCGCTCGGAGAACTGGATCTCTATCCTCGCCCTGGGACACTGACCGGAAAACTGATTGATGCGAGCCTGTTCCAGCGTTTTCTAGAGTGGAACCTCGATTTCAACGGCCTTCCGCGCACCAAGGGCATCCGGGGCGCATATGGCGCCGAAGGAAGCAATCCTGGTTGGCTTCCGAAACTCGATATCAAGCCTGTTAGGAGTAGCCTTGCGGGGAACCGGAAATAATTTTTTGACAAGACCTCTCGCCTGCAAAAAAGACCTCACAACGTCCTTGGCCGATGCCAGGGACTGTAGTAAACTCACAGCCCGATATTCTTTCCGGCACCAACCTGAGGGCACGGTCGAGATTTGCGGACGTAGGAGTTTGGATGAGACGGAGACTGTTCGCCCTCCTGGCCCTTGGTTTCCTAACATTTGCCCTTAAGGACCTTTCCTCCTTTGAGTTCGGAGGGCCGGCGGCCGCGTATTCTTCGAGCTCCAGAGAGTCTGAGCCGACCGTTAGTAGTCGGCGCGCAGTATCGACTACGAAATCCCGAGTAGGAACTTCCCCTGTTCCTACCCGGGCTACTACCCTACGCGCGCTTCCTCAACTCGCAGCGCCGACCGTCGCTAACGTTGCTGCCAATCCCGGCCGCTCAACCTCCGTAATCACTTGGACGACTTCACCGGCAGCCGACAGCCAGGTGGAGTACGGGTTGACGACCAGCTACACGAACGTTTCGCCGCTGGACGCGACGCCGGTTCTCTCCCATGCCGTGACGCTTGTTGGCCTCCAACCCAGCACCCTGTACCACGTCCGGGTGCGTTCCCGAGACATTGCTGGCAACCTGACGGTCTCCCCGGACGACACCTTCAGTACGCTCGGCGCTGCCAGCGCCACCGGCATCAAGGTCGCTTTCATTGGTGATCAAAATCTGGGAGCCAGCGCAACGGCAGTGCTACAGCTCATCAAGAACGAAGGCGCGCAGGCCGTTGTCCACCTGGGAGATTTTGACTTCAACGACAACCCGAATGCGTGGGATCAGCAGATCAATTCAGTGCTCGGCCCCAACTTTCCCTACTTCGCGGTCATTGGTTTCCACGACGTTACCGCGCTCGCGGGCTATCAACAGAAACTGCAGGCCCGTCTGAACCAAGTCTCTGGCGCAAGTTGCAGCGGGAATCTCGCCGTACAATCCGTATGCATCTACAAAGGACTGATGATGGTCTTCACGGCGCCGGGCGTGATGGGCACAGGACACGACATCTATATCCGGGATCAGTTGGCCCAGAGCAATTTCACGTGGCGGATTTCCGGCTGGAACCCGGTGCAACAGTTAATGCAGGTCGGCGAGCATCTCGACGAGACCGGCTGGGGCGTTTATGAGGAATCGCGCAATGGCGGCGCGATTGTCGCAACAGCCCACACGCGGTCCTACGAACGCACTTACCTGATGAGCAGCTTCCAGAACCAGATGATTGCATCCACGGCGAATCCGCTACAAATCTCCCGGGGACAGAGCTTCGCATTCGTGTCCGGTTTAGGCGGCGACGTCGTTCGCCCGCAACTGCTGAACGGGCCGTGGTGGGCGTCCATCTGGACGTCGGACCAGGGGGCTGATTACGGCGCGCTGTTCTGCACCTTTGGCATCAATGACCAGCCGAACCGCGCCAGTTGCTATTTCAAAGACATCAGCAACCACATCCCGGACCAGTTCGACATTTTGAGCGCGGTGAACGGCGGTAGCCCGACACCTCCGAGCGTGTCCATCACTTCGCCGGCCTCCGGCGCAACCATCTCCGGAATCACCACAGTCACAGCCAGCGCCTCGGACACGGTGGGCGTGGCTGGGGTGCAGTTCAAAGTGGACAGCAACAACATCGGTGCCGAAGTGACCACAGCGCCGTACTCCGTGTCGCTTGATACCACTACGCTGCCGAACGGCGGTCACGTCCTGACCGCTGTCGCGCGCAACGTCCCCGGGCTCACGACGACGAGCGCCCCGGTGAACATCACGGTCAGCAACGTCAGCGCGCCGCCGCCGGTCATCTCCGGGGTCAGCGTGAGTGGAATCACAACCACGGCGGCGACGATCACCTGGACCACTGACGTGCAGGCCAGCTCGCAGGTGAACTATGGGCCGACTACGGCCTATGGGTCTTCGACTTCGCTGGACACGACACTCGTCACCGGCCACTCGCAGACGCTCAGCGGGCTGAGTCCCAACACGCTCTACCACTATCGGGTCCGCTCCCGCGGTGCAAACGGCGTAGAGAGCGTCAGCGGAGATTTCACGTTCACCACCGCTTCGAGTAATGTGCAATTCGGGCCCGTCGTGATTGTCGTGGAAGAAAATCACAGCTATTCGAGCGTAATCGGCAGTACGGAGATGCCCTATCTGAACAGCCTCGCCAACCAGTACGGCCTGGCGACGAACTATTTCGCCGATACGCACCCCTCCATCGGCAACTATTTCATGCTCACGACCGGCCAGGTCATCACGAATGATGACGCCTTCAGCGGCACCGTCACGCAGGATAACGTCGTCCGCAAGCTTCTGGCCGCAGGCAAAACGTGGAAAGCATACGCCGAAAGCCTGCCATCGGTGGGCTATGCCGGCGACGGACCTTATCCCTATGCGCGGCGCCACAACCCGCTCTCTTATTTCTCCGATGTGATCAACAGTTCGACGCAGGTCAATAACCTGGTTCCGTTCTCTCAGTTCCCGACAGACGTGGCGAACAACAGCCTGCCGCGGTATTCCTTCGTTGTGCCCAACCTGCTGGATGACGCACACGACGGCACACTCGGGCAGGCCGACCAGTGGCTGCAGACAAACATTGGTCCCCTGCTCTCGAATCCAACCTTCCTGCAGAATGGCCTGCTGGTGATCGTCTTCGATGAATCGTTTGATACCGATACGCAGTTCGGAGGTGGCCAAGTCGCTATGGTTGTCGTGGGCCCGAAGGTGAAGCCGGGCTACCGCTCGACCACTTTCTACCAGCACGAGAGCACTTTGCGAATGATGACACAAGGGATCGGGCTCACCGGCTTCCCGGGTGCCGCAGCCAGTGCGCCGGATATGGGTGAGTTCTTTCTGACCGGCCCGGCGGCTTCGAGCCTGAGTCTGACCCCTGCCAGCGTGGTCGGCGGCAATCCTTCGCAGGGAACGGTGACGCTGACCGGCGCGGCACCACCGGGCAGCGCTGTTGTGACGCTCTCGAGTAACAACACGGCAGTCGCCACGGTGCCAGCGAGTATGACCGTCGCCGCTGGGGCTACAGGCGGGAACTTCGCGGTAACCACCCAGGCGGTCGGCGCCTCGACAACTGCCACTATCTCGGCTTCTTATGGCGGCGCTACGCAAACGGCCTCGCTGACGGTTAATCCTCCGCCGCCCGTCTTGTCTTCGCTGAGTTTGAACCCGACAAGTGTAATTGGAGGCGGCACTTCGCAAGGCACAGCCACTCTGACCAGCGCGGCTCCCGCAGGCGGCGCCGTCGTCCAGCTTTCAAGCAGCAACACGACTGTTGCCACGGTGCCCGCCAGCGCGACGGTTGCCGCCGGAGCCACCAGCGCAACGTTCACGGTGAATACGAACGCCGTCAGCACTTCGACGGCGGTCACCATCTCCGGCACGTATGGCGGAACCACGCTGACGGTTTCGCTTACGGTATCGCCGGGGGCTCCGCCTCCCACCATGTCTTCTGTCACGCTGGCCAATACCAGCCTTACAGGCGGAAACACGACGCAGGGCACGGTTGCGCTGACCGGCGCAGCTCCGAGTGGCGGAGCTGTCGTCACACTGTCGAGCAGCAATACTGCCGCAGCCACTGTCCCCGTCAGTGTTACCGTCGCCGCTGGCGCCACGAGCGCAACGTTTACGGTGACTACAATGCCCGTCAGTGCCTCTGCTAACGCCACCATTTCCGGCACGTATGGTGGCGCTTCTCGGACTGCTTCGCTTTCCGTGCTACCTCCGGTACAGTCCACCAGTCACATCGACTTCACGTATCCCGACCGCTCTTCCCTGCTGGCGGCCGGCTGGGACTTCCTGGCGAAAACCCAGTCCGGCGCGACGCGCAACACCGAAGTGGGCAGCGCCCTGCCGTTGAATTACGACCAGACCGCACATCCGGGAATCTTGCGCGTACCTGTGGGAGGTCCGGGCGACTTGTGGCAGTTGGAGAATGCCTCGAAGAATACCCTTTTCCGGAATTTGGTTACAGATTGGGTCAGCATCCGCTTGCGAGTGGCTAACTTCAATCCGACGGCCAACTACCAAGAGGTGGGGTTGATCGCCTACCAGGACGACGACAACTACGTAATCATCAATCGCTTTTACGACGCGGGGCAGATCGTTGTCTTGGCCCACGAGCAAGCCGCCGCGGGCACGGAGTTGAGCCGCGCCCCGCTCACAAACACAGGCAACTTGATCCTCCGAATCGACCGCAACACCCCGAACAACAGATACGCTAGCTCTTATTCCACCGACGGTGGCACCACGTGGATCGCCCTGCCAGGCAACGTGCAGCGGACTTTGAGCAATCCGCGCCTGGCAATAGAAATCGATTACGACCTAACCGGGACAGTCCCCAGCGCCGATCTCGCCTGGGTAGAGGTCGTCCGCGCCCCCACGCAGCCGGCTCCAATACTCACCGCCTCCAGCCCCAACTCCGGCCCCCAGGGGCAGACCATCAGCGTGGTGCTGACCGGAAGCAACTTCGCGAGCGGCGCGACCTGCGGCTTCGGCGCGGAGATCACCGTCAATTCGTGCGTGCTCAACTCTTCGACGCAGTTGACCGCGAACATCACGGTTTCGGCCACGGCCACGCTGGGTTCGCGAAATGTCACTGTTACCAATGCAGACGGACAAACGGCAAGTCTAGCTGCGGGGTTCTCCGTAACGCCCTAATCTACACCGTTGAGGCCGTTGCCGCTTCGACTCGGCGCGGAACTGCCGCGCGGCGGGATTTGACTCGCTAGGTAGCGTTCCAGTTCCGCTGCAACGACGTCCCAGGTGCGCGTTTGCGCGTAGCGAACCAGCGCCTCGCGATCCCACTGCCGACCGAGGGCTTGTTCCAAGCCTCGCGCGATGGAAGCAATGTCCTGATCGACCAGCACTCCCAGCTCCGGAGACGTGATGACTTCCGGCACGCCGCCCACCCGCGTAGCCAGGACCGGCGTTCCACAGGCCAGCGATTCAAGCAGAACATTCGGCCAGCCCTCGCGCGCGCTCGCGAGACAACTCACATCCGCCGCGCTGAACCACAGCGGAAGCTCTTCGTTGGGCTTGCTCCCCACCAGATGCAAGCGATCCTGCACCCTCGCTTCACGGGCCAGCGCCTCCAATCGGGCGCGATAGGAACCTTCGCCGAGAAGATAAATCTGCAGGTGGGGATACCGCGGCGCAATTCCTGCGGCGGCCGCGAGCAACAGTTGATGGCCCTTGGAAGGAATCAGAGAACCTACAGACACGATGACCTGAGCTTCCTCCGGCACTCCCAGCTGGCGCCTGGCCATTCGGCGATCGAACGGCTGAAAACGTTGCGTGTCCACTCCGTTGCCGATCACACAGACCTCTTCGGGCGGCGCACCCAGCTTCACCATCGTTTCCTTCAGTGCTCTGGACACGGCGATGATTCCCGCTGCGCGGCGCAGGGTCCAACGAATCATCGGGCGAATAAGGGGAAACGAAGGAAATACGTTCACGTCCGTGCCGCGCGCCGAGACGATCACGGGCAGGCCCAATCGTCTCCCCAGCATGGTCGCCGCGAACCCGTCCGGATAGAGGTAGTGGGCATCAATACAGTCGAAGTCGATCTCCTGGTTCAACTGCCGCACAAAAGATAAGGTTCCGAGGAACATCAAAAGTCCGTGCAGCGGCATGGAAATTTTCGGCACCAGTAGATACCGCGGATGGTAAACGGTCAGGTTTCCGATACGTTCCTCGCGAGGGATTTGGGCGTACTTTTGCCAGCGCGTCGTTGGCAGCGACGGAGGAAAATGGGGAACTGGCGCGACGACCTGCACGAGGTTGCCGGGTCGCCGGGCAAGATGCGCGATTCGCTGGTAAACGAAAATCCCCAGCAACGGTTGATAAGAATTTGGAAACAAACTCGTGAACGTCAGGACGCGCACGCGCAGCGCTCTCCGGAGTCGGATCGTACTACTTTCCCTCTCGAGTCCGCGAAGGATACTAACACGCCGTCTGCGAGCGCCACGCGGAACGCCACAAAGCGCCAAGGGCGCCGGCCGGCCAAGAGGAGTCACTAGGCATCCCGCGGACATGAATTCCTGTTGCTCGGGAGTGAAAACCCTTTCCTGTGACCAGAAATCCGGTATTATCCGGTTTTGCAGAGGTAAGGTCCTTGCTAAACGCCTCCTTGTCAATAAGATATGGTGGAGATGTACACCGAATTCGGGACTTTTGGAAGGGCAGTTGCTGACAGATGCTGGATCAATGAGAAACGCTTTCACTATCGACCTGGAAGACTATTTCCACGTGACGGCATACGCTGACCGCCTGAAACCCGAAGATTGGGATTCGTGCGAAAGCCGTGTCGAGCGCAACGCCCACAGAACGCTCGAACTGCTTGGCGCCGCGAAATGCCGAGCGACTTTCTTCGTCCTCGGGTGGGTGGCGGAGAAGTACCCCGGTCTCGTTCGAGAAATCGCCCACTGCGGGCATGAGATTGCCTGCCACAGCCATCGGCATCGTCTGGTGTACACGATGTCCGTGGAGGAGTTCCGCGAAGACACACGCCGGGCCAAACAAGTGATCGAAGACGCATGCGGAGAGCCCATCCAGGGTTACCGCGCGCCAAGTTTTTCTTTCCGGCATGACTGCCTTTGGGCGTTCGATGTGCTTGCCGAATTGGGATTCACCTACGACTCAAGCGTCTTCCCAGTTCGCCATCCGAATTACGGCATGCCCGATGCTCCGCGCTTTCCGTTTCGAGTGAGCACGCCTCACGGATCAATCGTCGAATTCCCGATGCCGACTCTCGAGCTCAACAGGAAGCGCTCGCCGATCGGCGGCGGCGCCTACCTGAGAATTCTCCCATACTGGTACACGCGCTGGGGCCTGCGCTTCATCAATGAGCGAGAAAAGCGGCCGGTCTGCGTTTATTTCCATCCGTGGGAGCTCGACCCAGATCAACCTCGCTTGGGCGGCAATCCTTCAGCTCGGCTGCGGCACTACATTGGCTTGGGCGGCACGGAGGCGAAGCTTCGCCGTCTGCTGGACGATTTCGAGTTCTGTGCGCTAGGTTCGCTCCTTTCAGAATCCGCGGAACGCGAGTACTCGACCGTCAACTTCGATGCCCACGACTGGGCCCCCAAGCTCAGCGAGATTTATGACGCGATCCGAACACCGGAGACAGCTCCGAGGCGAGCCAGGCCGCACGCAACCACCATAAAAAGCAAACCCCTTTTGCCCGACATTGGCGTCATTGCCCTGGTTCCGGACCACTGGAGCGATCTGTGGCAGCCGCGTCATCAGGTCCTGTCCCGACTGGCGAGCTACTTCCACGTGGTTTGGGTGGATCCCGCGCAGGAATGGCCCGAGGTGTTTACGTCCCGGCGCTTCTCGAAGCCAGCGAAATTGCGAGCCACCAATGGATTCATTGTCTACGTTCCGCCGCGCTGGCTGCCGAATCTGTATCGTCCGCAGTGGCTGGCCAGGCTCTCTTTGCAGCAGCGGTTGAGGCACGCTCGCAGGGCCCTGCTCGCCCGCCACTGCAAAAAAATCATTCTCTATTTGTGGCGGCCGGATTTCGCACCCGCTCTCGAATGCGTTCCGTTCGATGTGAGTTGCTACCACATCGACGATGAGTACTCGTTCTCGTCCGTTGATCAACCGATCGACGAGATCGAAAAACGGCTCATCAGCGAAGTCCGTCAGGTTTTCATTCACTCGGCCGGACTTCTGGAAAAGAAGGGCAACCTTAATCCCCACACGGCCTACGTGCCGAATGGCGTGGACTACCAAGCCTATGCCAGCCCACTGCCGGAACCGATGGATTTAGCCACAATTCCTCACCCACGTATCGGCTATACAGGCTTCCTGAAACGGATGTTGGATTGGCCGTTGATCATGATGCTGAGTGTGGACCATCCCGAATGGTCCTTTGTGTTCGTAGGCCCAGCGCACGCGCATCCGGAAGTGACGCAGGCCATGGAAGAACTCTCGGGCCGCCGCAATGTTCACTTTCTTGGTGGCAAGCCGACGCCGGAGCTCGCTGCCTACCCGCAGCACTTCGATGTCTGCATCATGCCGTACCGGGCGGACGACTACACAAAATATATCAGCCCGCTCAAGCTCCACGAATATCTTGCCAGTGGTCGCCCCGTCGTCGGAACGCGCATCCGTTCGTTGCAGGAATTCAGCGACGTGGTGAGCCTCGCGAATACTCCTCACGATTGGTCAGCGGCGATCAGCGAAGCGCTCAGCCCGGCGGCGAACACCGCTGAGCGGCGAGGAGCCCGGCAGGCAGTCGCGCAGAGGTACGACTGGCAGCGGTTGGTTGCCCAGATTGCTTACTTCATGGCGGAACGCCTCGGACGCGAATACGTAGATCGCTTTTCGGAGTTGGTCGGGCCAGAGTTCATACCGCTTGCCAAATAGAAGCTTCTAATTACCCGGCTCCTGAGAAGGCCAGGTCTGACTTGTGGCAATAATTTTCTCACGTACCCATGGTCAGACCACCCGGCCTGATCGCGGCAGCTGCCCTGCGCGGTTACACGAGTGCGGCTAAACTGGTCAATATCAGTGGTTTGTAGGGGGGCAGCGTGCCCAGCACAGCATGGATTCCGTAGCGCCGCGCAGGGCCGAACCCTGTTACGAATCGTTACCTCGCCAGGGTTTTGTGGCTCTCATGACCTCGTCGGACAGCTGCCATGATTTCCCATAACTAGCTGATAAGAATAGATATGTAGCGTTCGCCCACCGTCCAGAAGCCAACTGCAGCGGGGTGAGAGTTGGCCTTCAATTTGCTCCACCTCGGCTGTGCCACCTGCGTAGAAGGCCTGGGTGAGAGTGTGGCTAAGGGAGGAAGCGGCCGCATGAAAGCGGTAATCCTGGCTGGCGGTTTTGGCTCCAGACTGAGCGAGGAAACACAGGTCAAGCCGAAACCAATGGTCGAAATCGGCGGAAAGCCTATTCTGTGGCATATCATGAAGCTGTACTCCTTCCACGGGATCGATGACTTCATTGTCTGCTGCGGCTACAAGAGTTATCTCATCAAAGAGTACTTCGCCAACTACTTCCTCTACATGTCCGACGTGACCTTCGACATGAAGGACAACAAAATGAAGGTCCTCAACAACGGCGTGGAGCCCTGGAAGGTTACGCTGATCGATACCGGCGAAGCCACGATGACCGGAGGCCGGCTCAAGTGCGTGCGCCCCTACGTCGGCGACGACACCTTCTGCTTCACCTATGGGGATGGCGTGAGCGACCTCAACATCCAAGACCTGATTGCCTTCCATCGCCAACAGGGCGCGC
>Ga0099828_10002438_pt1 | contig 12772 bp, 7 predicted proteins | sample CZO8metaG_2_FD_79338 | JGI IMG/M metagenome (GOLD analysis project Ga0099828, IMG submission 79338) | Vadose zone soil microbial communities from the Eel River Critical Zone Observatory, Northern California, USA - CZOApr15con2H1.8 metaG | ecosystem: Environmental > Terrestrial > Soil > Vadose...
TCGCTTCGATCCGCGCTCGGGGCTCACGAGACTGGAGACCATTCGCGTGACCCAAGACTCTGCCGAGCAACGTCGTGGTCGTGCCGGACGCCTCGAACCAGGTGTCTGTTCTCGCCTCTGGACCTCTTCGGAGCACCAATCGTTGGCCCCGCGTCGCCCGCCGGAAATGCTCGACGCCGACCTGGCGCCACTGCTTCTCGAATTGGGCCTCTGGGGCACGGCTAATCCAGCCGAGCTGTCCTGGCTCACTCCCCCACCGGCCGGGGCTGTGGCCCAAGCGAGAGAGTTGCTCACCGGTCTCAACGCACTCAATGCAGAGGGACAGATCACCGCTCATGGAAAACGGATGGCCGATCTGCCGCTGCATCCACGTCTCGCACACATGCTGCTCACAGCTGGGCCGTTGCAACTCGCCAATCTTGCCTGTGAGTTGGCCGCCCTGCTCAGCGAGCGAGATCTGCTCCGTGGCCCCTCCGGCTGGCACAACGCCGATCTGCGCCTCCGCTTGGATGTCTTGCATGGACAGCACGATCACGCGGCCGGTGTGACCGTCGACCGCGCCGCCTGTCAGCGAGTGACACGCACCGCCGACTTGTGGCAACGACAACTTCCGCGATCTGCTCGTTCGGATCGGCAGGACAGCCTCGATGAGGTCGGTCTGTTGCTCGCACTCGCCTATCCGGATCGCATTGCCCAACGCCAACGTGGGGACGACGCGCGCTATCTCATGGCCAATGGCCGTGGCGCCCTCTTTGCGAACCCTGATCCGCTCGGCTCAGAAGACTATCTGGTCATTGCCGACCTGGATGGCGGCACGCAATGGGCCAGAATTGATCTGGCCGCGCCGGTCCGGCTTCGCGATCTTGAGACGCTGTATACAGATCAGATTCGAGTGGTGGATGATGTGGCGTGGGATCACACAGCACAGGTGGTTCGTGCGACGAGACAGCGCCGTTTGGGTTCGCTCGTCCTCTCTGAGCAGGGACTCTCGAAGCCGGATCCTTCGAGGATTTCGACGGCATTGTTAGAGGGCATTCGTCGGACGGGACTCGACAGGCTTGCCTGGAACCCGGAGCTTCGTCAGTGGCGGGCGAGAGTGGCATTTCTGCGCCGGACAGAAGGACAAGAGTCACGTTGGCCCGATCTGTCGGACGAGGCGCTGCTACGGACGCTCGACGACTGGCTTGGTCCCTATCTATCCGGCCTGACGACGCTCGACCGCGTCACGAGGCTCGATCTCACCCAACCATTGCACGCACTTCTCTCCTGGGAACAGTCACGCCAACTCGAACGTTGGGCCCCCACCCATCTTACGGTCCCGAGCGGATCGAACGTTCGCGTGGAGTACGAGACGCCCGATCTGCCCATCCTGGCTGTGCGGTTGCAAGAAATGTTCGGCTGCAAGGACACGCCTCGTCTCGTCGACGGGAAGATTCCGGTCATGTTGCATCTCCTGTCACCAGCACGACGGCCTGTTCAGATCACGAAGGATCTCTCAAGCTTCTGGAAGTCGGCCTATCGCGAGGTAAAAAAAGAACTCCGTGGACGCTATCCCAAACACTCCTGGCCCGACGATCCGCTCACTGCCCTCCCGACTGCCAAAGCCAAACGCCGGCTGCACTAGTTGGCTGTTGGGGATACTGCCCCGGCGGGATAGCCGCGCGAGACAGGCGGGACTAGCGAGACGGGCCAGACAAGATGGGAACCCACTCTGTCCACGTCGCGCCTTTCTCGCCTGTCTCGCGCTTCACGCGGCTTAAATGGGAATGTCTCTCGTCCCATCATACGACATTCTCGACTGGTGGGATAACTTCACGATATCGCCGTCCTTGACCACCGTATCCTCGGCGCTCACTTTCTTGTTCACTGCAATCATCACTTCTCGATTCGCCAGAAACTGTACCAACGGGCCCATGCGGTCCTGGTTTGATTCAATAAGTTTCCTGACCGTGGTCGGCTCCGAGACCTCAAGCGCGAATTCTGTTTCTCCGAGCGCATCGCGAAGTGTCAATCCAAAGACCAGCACTGTGACCATTTGATCTTCGTCTCTCGCTGTTTGGTCTATCCGGTCCGTGGGGTCTATCTCGTTTGTCTCGTCTGTCTAACTTACTTGGTGCTTGTGCTCTAAACCAGATAGACGAGAAAGACGAGAAAGACCAGATAGACAAGACAGACCAACTGACCAGCTACCTTGGGGCAACTTCATGCCGGCCCCTGTCGGTCTGCTGCCTCATAGGCTTCCTGAATCAGTTGAGCCACATGCTTGACCTCCGCCGCGCCCTGCAATCCCGTGCGCAGTTGAATCATACAGGCCGGGCAACTCGTGGCCACAACCTCTGCTCCGCTCTGTTCGACGGCCCGCCGCTTGCGCTCAACAATGCGCTGCGACGTCTCAAAATCCTTCACGAGATAGGTCCCGGCTCCGCCCGCACAGCGATCGGCGTCCGGCATCTCCACATACTCGACGCCCGGCAAGCCTGCCAGAATCGCACGAGGCTCCTTCGTCACTCCCGCGGCTCGCAGATGGCAGGAGGAATGATAGGCCACCTTGCACCTCGTAGGCTGCGAACTGGCCATGGCCGGTTTCACTGGCGATTGCGACACAAACTCCGAAATATGTGTGACCCGTTTGGCCAAGGCTTGGGCCGCAGCTTGCTCCGGCTCCCCGGGGAACAAGGTGGGGTAGTCCTTCAGCATGAGGGTGCAAGAAGCACATCCGGTCACCACCTTGTCGTACTCTGCCAGGGAAGCGAGATTGACCCGTGCCCCTTCTTTGGCCAACGCGCGATGCCCGTAGGTTTCAATCGGCGTCCCGGAACAGCGTTGCGTCGGCAGATCCGGCTCGACCCCATGTTTTCGCAGCACGGCGATCACGGCATCCCCCACCCCATCGTCGAAGTAGTTGGCCGCGCAGCCATGGAAATAGGCCACCGGGGAGCGAGCAGCTTGCCCAGCCTGGGGAATCAGTTCGGGGTAGCGGTCACGGAGATGTCGCCGGGCCAGTCGAGGCAGCACAAGTTGAGGCGACAATCTTGCCGTCTCAGCGAGACCACGCATGAACGGCTTCGTCAGATAATCGAGCAGACGCCTCATCAGAGGCCGATCCCATATCGGCTGATACCTCGCGAGAAACTTTAAGAATCGCTCGAACTGCGCTGTTTGTGCATGGAAACGAAAGATGACACCTGCCATCTTGTTCGGGTGCTCAGCGCGTCGGTCCAGAATGAGCTGGGATACATCGACTCCGGCCGGACAGGCTGTACGACAGGACTTACAGTTGAGACAGGCCTCTACAACTCGCTTCGAATTGAGATAGCTATAGTTCTTATCGGTGACGATCTCGAACCACCCCCGCGAACTCATGTCTTCCGATTGAAACACATCGTAGACCGGACAGACGGCGTTACACTTGGCGCAGGTTGCACAGGGTTTCGACAATCGCACATAGTCGATATGGTCCGTGAAGGGCCGGTCGCTGATCTTGATACCGGGGTTGAGCACCCCGGAGGGATCAAAGCTCTGCTTCACACGCACAAACAGATCGTACAGCTCCGGGCCGAACATCGTCCGCACGTATTCGGCACGTACCCGGCCATCCCCATGCTCCCCACAGATCGAGCCGCCGAAGCGACCCAAGACCGTTTGGTGAATCTCGTGATAGCCCTGCACCATCTTCTGAAAATCGTCTTGGTCGTTCACGTCGAGCAAGGGGATGATGTGGGCGTTCCCATTCCCGATATGCCCGAAAATTGCAACCGGCACTCGCTGTCCGGCGAAGAACTCTTCCAGATAGCGGATGAGTTCGCCGATTCGTTCAGCCTGCACCACCACGTCGTCGACAAAGTTGATGGGCTTCTTCCGGGGATCGAATCGATAGAGCGTGGGATAGAGAGCCTTGCGGGCCTTCCACAATTGCTCCCGTTGCTCAGGATCGAAGGCGATCACAGGATCGGACGTGAGGCGATAGCGGCGACAGATCTCGGTCATGCGCTCGGCCTGCGCACGGAGATCGGTGCCTGCGCCATCCGCATCCAATTCCACCAGGAGGGTGGCGGCCGCGTCTACAGGGATTGCGTGCTTCGCCCGTCCGATCAGATTGAGTGTGTTGGCATCCATCACTTCCAACGCGCTTGGATACAACTCCAGCAGCTTCGGCACCGCCTCGCCCACGTCTTCCAAGCGGTAAAAATGGATGAGCGCCGTGAGGGTCGCGCGGGGTTTTTCAACCAGCCGAATGGTGGCTTCACTAAAGAGGCCGAGCGTGCCTTCGCTGCCGACAAATAGTTTTGGAAGATCGAAACAGCCGCGTGCAAACCCATCGGCGAGACCGAAGAGATTGTAGCCACAACTGTTCTTGCTGACAGTCGGACGTTTCTGCGCAATCAGCGTGGAGTGGTCCCGCAGGAGCACCTGTAGATCACGAAGCGGCCTATGCGCCTTCAGCAGATCGACACAGTTCGGATCGCCGAGCCCATAGACCTTGGCATCGAGCCACTCACCAGACTGCAGGCAGACACGGAGTGCCGCCACATTATCTTTGACGGCGCCGTACCGCAGCGTGTGTGGACCGGATGAGTTGTTCGCCAACATCCCGCCGAGCTTGCACATATCACCGCTCGAGGGATCGGGACCGAATAGCAGACCGTCGCACGCCAGTTGCTTGTTGAGTTCGGCCAGAACGATACCGGGTTGCACACGAGCCCAGCCCTCTTCTCGATTCAGCTCTAGAATCCGATTCAGGCGCGAGACGTCCAGAATGATCCCGGACCCGATCGCTGAGCCAGTCAGATTCGTCCCGGCGGCTCGCGGCGTCAGCGGGATGCCCCGCTGTACGGCGTAACGCATCGTGGCGGCGATGTCCTCCTCGGACTCCACGAGCACGATCGCCTGAGGCGTGATCCGATAGATGCTCGCATCCACCGCATAGGCGGTGAGCGTCGAGTAGTCGTCCTTTACTTTATCGACGCCTATCGCGGCTCGGAGGTCAGAGGCAATGACGTGGGAACGTTCAGGCAGAATGAGAGTTGGTGAGGTCATAATTGAAGGCGTTCCTCATTCTAGACAGACTCTTGAGGCCAGCACAAGTCTACTTGTGGCACAGCGCGCGACAGGCGGGACTAGCGAGACAGGCGAGACAAATGAGGGTTCGAGGTCCGAAGTTCGAGGTTTTCGGAACTCGGAACTCCGAACTCTGAACCCCGAACTTCGTGTCGCGCATTTCTCGCACGTCTCGCGTGTCACGCGCCACGGTGCGTGGCGCTGGCGGATTTTTTCAGCATCCTGCTAAGATGCGAGTCACAGTTAGGAGCACGCGTCTATGACCGATACACGTCCCATCCTTTACCTCTCACGCCTCCTTCCCGATCCCGTCATGGCCATCGTGCGGGAACGGTTCCAGCTGGTGCAGTATCCTCACGATGCGTTGCCCGCTCCGTCGGCGCTTCGTGAGGGGCTCTGTCAGGCCGACGCCGCGATCGTGACCCTGGGTGATCGCATTGATGCCGAGACCATTCATGCGGCCACTCGGCTGAAAATTCTGGCAAACTATGCCGTCGGGCATAACAACATCGATCTTGCTGCCGCGCGACAGCGTGGTCTGACCGTCACCAATACTCCGGACGTCTTGACGGATGCCACCGCGGATCTGACCTGGGCCTTGCTCCTGGCGACGGCACGCCGCGTCGTCGAAGGCGACGCCCTCATTCGATCCGGTCGCTGGACTGGGTGGAGTCCCACGCAACTCTTGGGAGCGGACGTCTCGGGCAAGACACTGGGGATTATCGGCATGGGACGGATCGGACAAGGGGTAGCCCGCCGCGCGGTGGGGTTTCGCATGCCGGTGCGCTATCACACACGCCAACCCCTGGCCACCGCATCTCTCTCCCGGGAGTGGGAGCACCGATCATTGCGGGATCTCCTCGGGGAAGCCGATGTCGTGACGATCCATGTGCCTCTCACGTCTGCCACTCAGCATCTGATCGGCGCACGCGAATTGGCCTGGATGCGCCCCACCGCCTACCTCATCAATACCGCTCGTGGCCCGATCATCGATGAATGGGCGTTGGCCGACGCCCTCAAGCTGGGGATCATCGCCGGCGCGGGACTCGATGTGTATGAACGGGAACCGGCCATCCACTCAGCGTTGGCTCAGCTCAAGCAGGTGGTGCTGCTCCCCCATCTGGGCTCTGCCACACTGCACGCGAGGGTTCAGATGGGATTGGTCTGCCTGGAGAATATTCACGCCGTTTTAGACGGACGTCCCGCCCCAAACCACGTTCACTAGCAGGGTGCTGAAAAAATCCGCCAGCAGCGTTCTCGCATCGTTCAGACCCTCAACGTACCCCAGAGGGTACGCCTCGGCCCTTCACTCGCTGCGGCCTTGCTGGACGGACTTTTTGAGCATCCTGCAAGGAGTGGTCACCTGTTGTGCCACATCGAAGAGGCGAGAACGATGCGGGCGATTGTTTCTGCGGCCTGCTAGTTTCCGTAATGAAACGTGGGGGTCGGCTCAGCTGGGGCCCTGTGTGCGCGAGCTGATTCGAGTCGCAGCGGTACGTCGTGGAAGGTCGGAATCGATTCGTAGATTGCGGCAGCCTGGCTCCACTGTTCTTGGGCTTCGTAGAGTAAGCCGAGTTCATAGCGAATGGCTTGCGCCTTGGCCCCTTGGCACTTCGGGTCCGTCAGCAGCAGCTCGAGCTGTGCACTCGCCAACTGGCATTCTCCCTGTTCTTTCAAGCAGACCGCGATCATGAGACAGGAGTCCGGGAAAAAGTCGTGATTCTTCATCGAGAAACAAAACTCTTCCTTCGCTTCGTCCAGCAACCCCATGTTCTTGTAGGCCACTCCCAGCGTGTAGTGGGTCTCCGGGTCAATCTCGTTCCCTGGCGGAGCAGAAACCGGCATCTCGACGACAGGCACTGACGCCGACGGCTTCGGCGAAAACGTCGAGGCCCATTTGGCGACCAACGGGCTGGCCGGGGCGAGTTCTTTGACTTTCGCATAGAGACTCGCCGGTTGAGTCGGACTGTCATCGTTTGGATGCGCCAGGAGCAATTCGAGGGCGCGGGAATATTGCAAGGCTGCGCCGGCGGTATCGCCCTTGGCTTCAAGCAGGGAGCCGAACAGTTCGCGAGCCTCTGCAATATCCGGCTGCGCTGTTACCAAGCGACTGAGCCATGCTTCCGCCTCAGCCTGCTGGCCGGCCTTCACATAGGCCTGGAACTGCTCGCTCGTCGAGAGGACAGGCGAGAGGGGAGCAACCGAGCCTGCCGCCTGCGACCACGGCCCCCATTGCTGGTCCGGCTTGGCATTCGACAACGAGAACCCACTACCCGGCGTAATCGGCTCCGGTTCTACCGACTGTGACAGCTCCGATTGGGTCGGCGCAGGTTCCGGCTCGGTGTGTGTGAAATGCCTATCTTGTTGCGGGGTGATCTTGGAGGTCACACTCCAGAGATCGTCTGGAGCAGCGTTGGCCGTTGAAAATGTGTCCGCCTCCTGGACTGGGTTCGATGGGATCGCAGCTGTCGGAGGCACAGAGGTCTCGGATCGAGCCGGAACGGGCGGTTCGTCCACCGCGGTACCATTCATGAGAGCAGTCAGTTTCTTAACCGTCGGGCTATCCGGCGCCAGCGCGGTGACCTTCTCGAACAGTTCCTCATGCAGCGTCGGCATCCCGGGCTCGGGATGTTCCAGCAACAGCTCAATCGCCTTCCCATACTGGAGCACGGCGTTGGCGGCGTCGCCTTTCTCTTCGTAGAGTTCTCCGTAGAGTTCAAGCATCGCAACCGACTGCGGTTCGACCGCCAGAACATCTGTAATCAGCATTTCAGCTTTCACATAGTCTTGTGCCCGCAAGGCCGCCCCAGCAAGGTAGCGATATTCGCCGAGCGCCACCTGAAGATCTCCGCGTCGCAGATGCAACTTCGCGAGCAATTGACATACTTCAGGATTTCCGGGCTCTTTGGTCAGCAATTGGTGGAGAATGGCCTCAGCCCCGGCATATTGTTTTTCTTCGATGCGGCGGGTAGCTTCCGACAGCAGATCAAGCGGCTCGGCACTCTTAGGCGGGCCTCCTGCAGAGCCGGCTCCCTTCTTGGCAGCGCGACTAGGATTCCCACTGGTCTTTGTGAAATGTTCGATGAACTGGGCGGCCTCACTATTGGCAGGATCGATCCGCAAGACGGCTTGATACGCATCCTTAGCCTCTGCATAGCGCTGTTGTGCTGACCGCTCCCGCCCTAACTGCAAATAGACCTTCGTGGCTTCGTCCTGCATGTTTTCTTGCAGGCACAATTCCGCCACCCGCTGCTGGGCATCTAGATTCGAGGGATCCTGGCTGACGATCTTCTTATAGATGTCCAGCGCATCTTTGCTTTTTCCCGCTTTGAGGTAGTGTTTCCCGAGGGTGAGATAATTTTGGACCGCGCTACTCAGCAGACCGCGTTCGGCATTGAGATCTCCCAGATGCCGGAACACATCGTACCGTGAAGGATCAAGCTTCAAGATCTTCTTGAACGTAGCGATCGCCTTGAGGGTGGCCCCTTCGGCACGGAAGGCATTGGCCGCCTGCGAAAAGGCTGCTACGGCATCGTTGGTGGCCCGGCGCTTGAGGTGTAACTCCCCGATTGAATTGAAGATACTCCCATCACCCGGCGACTCAGCGGAGAGCCTCTTCCATTCATTGATGGCAGCGTCGAATCGGCCCCGTGAGGCAAAGAGCTGCGCGCTGAGCAATACGCTACTACGGTCGATCGCCAAGTCAAACCTCCACAACGATCAAACGCTAACAGTGTCAATGGACATTGTCAACGAAATGGGGCATTTGGATGCATGCGTACTCAGCAAAAATACGAAGGCCTGCCCCGACATGAAAGGCAGGCCTCCCGCTGACCCAATCCCGCAGATTGAAAACCTCAAGACTCGGCAACAGCCGTCTTCAAGACGTTCGAAGCCTGAGGCCCCTTTGCACCTTGCACGACCTCGAACTCGACGTTTTCTCCTTCTTTCAAGGTCTTGAATCCTTCTCCTTGCAGCGCGGAATAATGTACGAAGACATCATCCCCGCTCTCAAGGCGAATGAACCCAAATCCCTTGCGATCGTTGAACCACTTGACCGTACCTTTTGTCTTCACAAAAACCCTCCTTTCCTCAACGGCCACGCCTAGTTACGTGGCCGGCCTCGGAACCCAGTTTGCGACACACATGACGAAGAGAAAAAGACAGGAAGAAGAGCAGGCTGGAATGACGGGCTCATTGGAAAGACAAAATCGATCACGAAACCCATCTTGGTTACAAATCGCGCAGCATGTACCACGGCGTTTCAAATCTTGTCAAGCCATTCTTTGGCCACACACTCACCGGCCGTGAGGTAGACAAGCCTCGCCCGCTCGCCTATAGTGTCATTCCGTGCGAGGAGCGTGATTCTTCCAATGTTTCTACGAACGCTGCTGGATCGCTACATCTTCACCGAACTCCTTTCCCCTTTTAGTATCAGCTTCGGGGCGCTGTGTTTTGTGATGCTCACGCGGGAGCTCCTGCGCTTAGTGGAACTGCTGGTCTCCAAAGGCGTCGGGATCGTGGCGGTCCTGCAAGTCTTCGCTCATCTGATGCCTTCGTTCCTCGTGTTGACCCTCCCGATCGCCGGGATCATCGCCTCGATCACCGCGTTCGGACGACTGTCCTTCGATAAAGAATTGGTGGCAATGCAGACCGCGGGCCTGAGCCTCATACGCTTGACTCGCCCCGTGCTGCTCTTTGCATTGCTCGTATTCGGGTTGACCTTGTGGTTGGCGCAGTGGGGGCAACCCTGGAGTTCTATGAACCTCAAGAAAGTGGCGCTGAATCTCCTTCGGGATCAGCTGGTGCTGGCGCTGGAGCGGGGAACATTTAACGAGCCCATCCCCAAGATGATGATCTATATTCCGGATGAAAATCCCGAACAGGGCTCGACCGGTATCTTTGTCTCCGACGAACGGAATGCAGATGATCCCCGCATCATCGTGGCGCAGCAGTACGAGGTCTTGATGGATGCCTCTACCGATCAAGTTGCCTTACGCTTGCAACACGGAGTCATTCACAGCCGACCGAATCAGGCCGATCAATACGAGCAAGCGTCCTTCGCCAGTTACGATCTGAAACTCTCGCTAAACCAAAGCGGCTACTCAGTCACGGAAGAACGCCCGTCGTACGATGCCATTATCAGCCAGCTCGTACAATCCCAATGGCGCGACCCATCCGCGCTCCGGCGATTGATGGAGTATTATAAAGATCTGGCCTTTCCAACCGCCTCGCTGGTGTTTTGCATTTTAGGCGTCCCGGTCGGCATCGCCTCGAAACGATCCGGCCGAATTGGCGGATTTGCGGTCGGCGTGTTCGTCGTCATCGTCTACTACATGCTGAACGTCGGCTGTGAATTTCTGGTCACAACGGCAAACCTGTCGCCCTTTGCCGGGGCCTGGGTACCGAACGGCATTTTCTCTCTCACCACCGTCGTGTGGTTTTACATCATGAGTCGCCAGTAACCCCATGCCCATTCTCTTCCGCTATCTCCTTCGCGAGTACGGTAAAATCTTCACGATGTGCTTCAGCGGGCTGATGACGGTGTACCTCGTCATCGACTTCTTCGAGAAAGTGCGCCGCTTCTTACGCTACGACGCCAACTGGCTCGACGTCCTGACGTATTTCCTTCTCAAGGCTCCCGCGATTTCCTTCCAGATCGCGCCGCTGGCAATCCTGATGGCCACCCTGTTGACTTTCGGATTGCTCTCCCGCGGCCACGAAATCACGGCTATGCGCAGTTGCGGCATCAGTTTACTCTGGGTTACCTCCCCCTTTATTGTCTTTGCCGCAGGGATTTCCCTCGTGCTCTTGCTCTTTAGTTCCACCGTCATCCCGCTGGCCGCGAGCAAGTCCGAGGAGATTCGGACCACGCGCATCGAGAAAAAGCCGCCCGCCGCAGCCGTGCAACTCAAGCAACCCTGGACAAGAGTGGGATCCGACGGCCTCATGCAGGTCACGAGCGTCTCTGTCGGCGGGGAACTCTTAGGCGGCGTGCGTCTCTTTCAGTTCGATCGCAACTTCCAACTGGCCGACATGACTGAAGCGGACGAAGCCCGCTATGGGGACTCCACGTGGACGCTGTATCAGGGACGGCACCGACGATTTTCCCCCGATGGAACCGTGTCGACCACCGTATTCGACCACCAAGCCATCGTGCTGACCCTCATTCCCGATGACTTCACCACTTGGCTCGCCGGCGACTCCGAGTTGATGACGTTCCATGATATCCGTGCCTACTCCAGACGTCGGCACCAGCAAGGCTCTCAGGCCGCACGGCTTAAGACAGACTATTACAGCCGAATCGCGTTCCCGTTCGTCACCGTGATCATGGTCCTGGTCGGCATTGCGCTGAGTCTGCGGCGGAGTGGGACCAAAGGGGGCAGCATGGCGATGGGCATTGGGCAGGCGCTCGCTGTCGGCTTTTGCTTTTGGACGACACACTCGATCGCGATCGCGCTCGGCCGTGGCGGGGCCTTGACGCCCCTGATCGCCGCCTGGATGGCGAACGTTCTCTTCATGAGTTTTGGCCTCTATCTGATGTTCAAAGTGCGCTACTAGCACGATGCTGAAAAAGTCCGCCAGCGCCCATAGACCGTGGCGCGTGAAACGCAAGACTGGCTCGATCCGAAGTTCGAAGTTCAGGGTTCGAAGTTCCGAAGACCTCGAACTTCGGACCTCGAACCCTCACGTCTCGCCCGTCCTACCAGTCTCGCTCGGCAACTGGTTGACTGATCCCGGCGCTTCCGGTAAGTAGGGGTCTGAGAGTTCACCGAAAGGATTTCAGCAAGATGCGCTCGCGTGTCGTCGTCACAGGGTTGGGTATCGTCTCTCCCATTGGGATCGGGGTCAGTAATTTTTGGAAAGCCGCCCTCGCCGGCCAATCCGGCATCTCGGCAATTACGTCGTTTGACCCGTTTCCCATGGACGGCTACCGCTCCAAGGTCGCCGGCCAGGTGCGTGACTTCGCGGTCGAACGGTTTGTCGACTCAGCCCATGGCGAACGCGTAGACCGCTACGCCCAGTTTGCCCTCGTGGCAGCGAAGGAAGCGCTGGCCGATTCGGGCCTCCAGATGGCGAAGGAAAACCCCCACCGCGTCGGGGTCATCGTGGGAGCCGGCATGGGCGGGATGGTGATGGGCGAGCGTGAAATCACGCAGCTCTACCAGCAGCAGAAACCCCATCGTGTCCATCCAAACTTTATCCCCGTCATCACCCTCAATTCGGCCTCCGGCATTATTGCGATGGCCTACGGCGCCAAGGGCCCCAATCTGACCATTTCGACCGCCTGCTCCTCCAGCGCCCATGCACTCGGACAAGCGCTCCACTGTATCCGCGAGGGCCGTGCCGATGTCGTGATCACCGTGGGAGCCGACGCCAGCATTACTCCGCTCGTCTTCGCAGGATTTTGCTCCCTGCGAGCCCTCTCGTCCAAATTCAACGATGACCCGGAGAAGGCCTCTCGGCCCTTCGATCGGCTGCGAGACGGTTTCATCATGGGAGAAGGCGCCGGGACGCTCATCTTGGAATCGGCCGCACATGCCAAGAAACGCAAGGCGAGAGTGTATGCAGAAATTGCGGGCTACGCCGCCACCAGCGAGGCGTATCACATGGTCATCCCTCGTGAAGATGGCCTGGAAGTGGCCTACACGATGCGGCTTGCCCTCGCGGATGCCGGCGTGACCCTGGCACAGGTGGATTACATCAATGCTCA
>Ga0099828_10002440_pt1 | contig 12768 bp, 12 predicted proteins | sample CZO8metaG_2_FD_79338 | JGI IMG/M metagenome (GOLD analysis project Ga0099828, IMG submission 79338) | Vadose zone soil microbial communities from the Eel River Critical Zone Observatory, Northern California, USA - CZOApr15con2H1.8 metaG | ecosystem: Environmental > Terrestrial > Soil > Vadose...
CAACACCGGTTGGAACACCCTGTTGCGCCGGCTGTGCCGTTGGCACGGCTCCTTGCAGCGGGGGCTGAGCCGGAGTATTCAGCAGCCCACCACGGTCTGTGGACGGGTCATAAATGAACTGCCATTCGTTGTAATGGTTCTTCTTGTTGAATTCGCGGATAGTTTCATTTTCGCTGGTGCTGACCACTCCCACGATGGGTCCGCCGCCAAAAACTTTGCCGCCGAGCTTGCCTCCCGAGGATGGAGAAGAAGTTCCACTATCCGGCTGAGGCGAATTTGAAGACGGTGACGCGCCCGGCCCGATCGACTGCGCTGGATTTTGACCATTGCCACTGTCTGAGTTAGCTGGTGATCCAGCAGTCGCCGCACCCGTTTGTGCAGCATTGCCCGATGGACCTCCGACTGCAGCGCCGGTTTGTGCGGTGTTCCCCGCTGGTCCCCCCATTGCGGCGCCTGTTTGCGCGACGTTCCCCGCTGGTCCCCCCATTGCGGCGCCTGTTTGCGCGATGTTCCCCGCTGGTCCCCCCATTGCAACGCCTGTTTGTGCGACGTTTCCCGACGCTCCCGCGACTAGGACACCCGCTTGCCCCGCGTTGCCCGCCGGTCCTGCCGCTGCGGCGCCTGCTTGCCCGGTGTTGCCCGGCAATCCTCCAGTTGTCCCACGGCCGACTGCGGCTGCCCCGGCAATTCCCGGCGCAATCGTGAGCTTCACTTCTCCCAAGTGGAGGGTCTTGAAGTCTTGTCCGGTGACTGGGTCCTTGTAACGCTTGCGTAGGAAGCGAAGGTTGTTGGCGCTTTCCAAATCTTCTATGCGAACCGGGTAGCGACCGAATTTCTTGTAGTAGCGCCGGATAGCGCGTGAATATTGCACCCCGCGATGAATCATCTCTTCTTCGCGGTCGCGTCGGCTCTGAAAAGAAACCATGGGCGCCACTGCCGTCGCGGCAATCGCCAGCAGAGCGACGAACAGCATGAGGACGATCAGGACATACCCGCGTTGGCCACGGGACGCCCGACCAAAGCCGCGCCGGAGATTGCGAACAGCTGCCATACTTGATGCTGGCGACGCAGCTTGCTGCGTCTGCATGTTGTGTCGGTTCACGAGTGTTGACGTTGCCAAAGTCTCGACCGGCTTCTTCATCCCTGGGTTAGGGGAATGGTCTGCCGATTATTGTTAAGGACGTCTTCTACTTCCACTGAGCCGGGCCCGATATGCAAGATACGGTAGCGGCGATCCACGATATCGCCTTCGCCCGCAATGAACACATCCTCACCCTGCGAAAGGAAAATCTTTCTCGGTTCACCCGGTTTGTTGGCGAAGCCGAAAAACTTGAGAAGGATGGGCGGCGGTGGGGGAGGCGGAGGAGGCGTGTTGGCTTTGGCCGTGTCGGTATTCGCGGGTGCCTTCGGCCGCGGAATTTCCTCTGCCTTCGCAACGAATATGTTCCGTCCAGAGCCCGTATACTTGGTATCTTCGCTTTGCTTCAGCAGATCCAACTGCAGCGTTGGGTCGAGTGTCGGAACAGCGACGCGAGCGGTCTTGCCGCTGGCCGAGCTGCGCCGAGTTGATGGCCGCGGTTTCGTGACTTGCGTCGGTGCGGGCGCGTTTGACGTACTCGCCGATGCAGGCGAATTCGAGTTGCTGAACAACGCCCTTCCAGCAAAGATTACGGCGAGCGCTCCGAGCACCAGAGCCCAGATCAGCTTGGTTCGATTTTCCGCTCCAATTTTCAACTACCCACCTGACTTTAAGTAAGTTTCCAGTTTCATCTGCAGCTTGACCGGACCGTTTTGTTCACCGCCTAAAGTCACACTGCTTACATTGAAAAAGATTTTGTGCCGCTCCAGAGCATTAATGAATTTTACCAATTGCAGATAGTCGCCGGAGAGATCGGCCTCAATCGTCACCGGCCGCAGGCCAACCGGTTCAGGGTCATCTTCCTTATACTTGTCCTGCAGGATCTTTACTCCGTTCTGTGCCGCCACCTTCCCAAATTCATCGGAGATGGTGGAGTATTGAGCCGGCAGGCGGTCCTTGTAAAATTCGGCAATCTGCCGCCCGGCGATGGCGACTTTCTTATCCAAGCCGCGCAATGGCGCCACTTCTCGATTCTTGTATTGCAACTGTTTCCAGAGTTCTTCCTTTTGCTGCTTGCGCGACTGGTCTGACCCGACGAGTGGAGAAAATACGAAGGCCAGGATTAACACGTCAACCCCAAGCAAGACCGCGATAGCGATCTGGAGCTTGCCGCGAGTTTTTGTCAATTCCGGCATTTAAGGTGCGCTCCGCGATGGGGTCTCCGGCACGTATAGAGCTCTAATATCAAACTTCACGCTGTCGCCTGTCTGGCCGCCCTGCTGCTGCTGCACGTCGTCTATTTCCGTCCGCTGGAAATGCTGCGAGCTTTCCATACGTCGCACCAGATCCAACGCGCGGTCGCGCGAATCACCCGCCACCACCAGCTTGATCTCCAGTTGACTATCTGCGTTCATCTCGGGATGAATCGAAACTACGTGTATGCGGGGAGGCATCACGCGCTCCAGTTCTTCGAAGACCTTGGTCCAGGAGAACGCTTTGCGTTCGATCAGCGCGTTCAGGAACTGTGATTTGTCACGGGTGGTGCGGTTCTCGGCCCGGTTCAGGAAAGCCTCCGCGTCTCTCCTTTCACGATCACGTTCGGCGATCTGGGCACGATAGGCAGCGATCTCTCGTCGGTCCTGGCGCGCAATCAACCAGCCCGAGATTGCGTAAAAACTGAGCACCAGGCTGAGCAGCCCAAGCAGCGCCAAACCGGTTCCCCAAGCGCGCCAGAATTGCCGTACATCCTCGTACGGCTGGCTTGCGAGATTGATATCCAGACGCATAATTAAGAGACCAAAGCTCCCACCACTCCTGCCATTCTCCAGAGTGGGACGGAGTCGTCGACGCTTGAACCCAATTGCGCGGCACTGACAAGTTCACGCACTTCCGCCCCGGTCTGTGCGCGCAATACCGGCGCGGCGCCGCCCAATTGCGGCAGGCCTGAAATAAAGATTTGCTCGATATTCAAGTGATACGTGTCCTGAAAAAACACCACCGAGGGATATACCTCCTCGGCAAGTTGCTCGCCCGTGATCGTGACCCCGCGCGTGTTCTCCAGCGTACGAAACAGCAAGAGCTGCTCCTGGTCCAGAATCGCGATGCTGGTTGTGCGCGCATCCACCTTGACCACCAGCGTAGGCCGCTGCGCATCGGCTGCGCCCAAGGCTGCCAACATGGAAGGCAACAGTACGCCCGGGCTGTACCCGGCGTCACGAAACGCGGCTTCGTAGTCCTCGACTACGCTGGAAAGTGCCACTGCAGCCACCACCTTCATGTTCGTGACTGAGGGTTGCGCATGGTAGCTGACCCTGGCCTTCTCCACGTCGAAGGGAAGCGATTTCTTGAGACGAAAGCGCACCACCGCCTCGGCCTCATCGCGTTTTGTGGGCAGCGTCTCGAAATCCAGAAGCACTACGCGGACAGCCGCGTCCGGCAGAACGGCAATCACATCGCGCGCGCGGTCCGCAATGCTGGACAACGTGTCCTGAATCACCCGGCGAACCACATCGCGCTCCCGCAAATTATTCTCGATTAGGTCGGGAACCACAACGCCCGGTGAGAGTTCGTGAGCTGCGCAGGTGCTTACCGTGCCGCCGCTTTCCGAGATGCGGGCCGCCAAAATGCGATCGGCAGAAATCTCGCAAGCCAACCTCGGCTTAGCTCCAGGTTTAGAGTTGCTGCTCATTTTGATTTTGCTGATCTAAACTGATGATATCAATGAAAGACCCCAAGGGCTCAGGAAACGTAATAGCCAAAAGGGCACATCCGCTTCCACCGCTTTCGTCATCGCGAGTCAGGCACGGCTTGTATCGGGACGAGCCTCGACCCCTCGGGTCGACGGATTGGGTCCTATACAGAATGCGATTCCAGCTTCGCGCTATCGCGTGGCCTCGATGAACGTGACTTTGTTGATCTCTTTGAGCGTGGTGACGCCGGTTCGCACCTTGTCCAAGGCCGATTCGCGCAGAAATCGCATGCCTTCTTCCCGGGCAGCGCGACGAATCTCTGATGTAGGCTTCTTGGCCAGAATCATCTCACGAATGCGGTCGCTCAGATCCAACAGTTCGTGGATGGCGGTTCGCCCGCGGAACCCCGTGCCCGCACACTCAATACACCCCTGTCCTTCATAGAATGGCACTTGCAACCACTGAGCCGGATCGAGACCGCTTGCTTCCAGTTCCTCAGGCGAGTAATGCACCGTCGTCCGGCAGCAATCGCAAATCACTCGTACCAGCCGTTGCGCCAGAATGCAGTTGAGCGCCGAAACGAAGTTGTAAGGCTCAACCCCCATATTCAGGAAGCGGCCGATCACGTCCACCACGTTGTTGGCGTGCACAGTGGTGAACACCAGATGACCAGTGAGGGCCGACTGAATCGCGATCTGGGCTGTCTCGGTATCGCGGATTTCGCCCACCATGATCTTGTCCGGATCGTGCCGCAGGATGGAGCGCAGACCGCGGGCGAAGGTCAGGCCCTTTTTCTCGTTAACTGGAATCTGGGTGATGCCGCGGATCTGATATTCGACCGGGTCCTCGATGGTGATGATCTTGTCCTCGTCGGTTTTGATTTCGTTGACAGCGGCGTAAAGCGTCGTCGTCTTGCCGCTGCCGGTTGGCCCGGTAACTAGCACCATTCCATAGGGTTCCTTGATATACCGCCGGAACTTTCTCAGGTCCTCCTCATCGAAACCCACTACGTCGAGCACCAGGGTACGGAACTTTTCACTCATCGATTCTTTGTCGAGCACGCGGAGTACGGCGTCCTCACCATGAATCGAAGGCATGATGGACACGCGGAAGTCGATGGCACGCCCGTTGTACTTCACACGGAAGCGCCCGTCCTGGGGCACGCGCCGCTCGGAAATATCCAGTTCGCTCATCACCTTGATCCGCGAGATGATGGTGGAGTGGTGCTCCCGGCCAATGGGCGGCATGGCCTGGGTGAGCACGCCATCAATGCGGAATTTGATACCTACGGAGTCATCGTGGGTTTCGACATGGATGTCGCTGGCCCGCCGCTGCAGGGCGGTGAAGATGGTAGTGTCCACCAGGCGGATGATCGGGCTGATGTCGCCCGTAGCGGCGGTCAGCTTGTCGATCGAAATCGTCTCGTCGGCAACGCTCTCATCGTCGTGGATCACGTCCAGAGCGAAGCCTTCGCTGGCTTCTTCCAGCACGCGCTGCGACTGTTCCGTCTTTTTCAGGATCTCGCTGATCTGCGTGAGAGTGGAAACCTTGGTCACGATGCGCTTGCCCAGCAACAAGCTGATCTCGTCGATCATCATGAGCTGGCTAGGATCGGCGATTGCGATGGCGAGCTTTCCGTCCGAGGTTTCTTCCAGCGGGACGAAGTTGTAACGGAACATCAGGTCAACGGGGATCTTCTTGAACAGGTCGTGGTGGAGCTGGAAGTTGTTCAGGTCCACGAACTCGCAGCGATAGCGGCGCGCAATGTCTCGTGCGCGATCCAGTTCATCAGCGGGAGTTCCGGAAACCACAGCGCCGCCGTTGCCGCCGTTCACGAACAATGATTTTTTTTCTGCCATTGCCACTTTGTCTGTCATTACCCGTTCCCAAGCCGACCCTCAGACCCGCAGGCCTTTCTTCGGGTCAATGAATGCCGCCCGCACCCAAAGTGAAGATCGGCAAGTACAGCGAAATCAACACACCGCCCACGAATACCGCCATGACAAGGAGGATCGCCGGCTCGATCAGTGCCATAGCCGCCCCCAGCGCCGTCTGCACGTCCTCTTCGTAAAATTCCGCTACCGAACTTAGCATTGCCGGCAGTGCTCCGGTGGATTCACCGACCTCAATCATTTCCACAGCCATGTCAGGGAAGATTTTTTGTTCCTCCAGGCTTTTTGCCAATCCTTGGCCCTCGCGCACACGGTGGCTGGCCTCCCCCACTCCGTTCAGGATTCTACGGCTGCTCATGGAAGCACCTGCAGTCTCCATGGCCGGAACCAGCGGCAGCCCTCCTTGCAGCAATACCGAGAGCATGCGCGAAAAGTTCGCGACCTGATACTTCGTTCGAATATCGCCCAGCAGCGGGACGGAGAAGATCAGGTGATCAATCCGCTCTGCTCCTCGATCAGTCTTCTTCCAACGCCAAAACAGCAGCGCCAGCACGATCAGGCCTGCTAACACTACTGGACCATACTTCTGAGCATTGAGACCTACAGCGAGCATGAACACGGTAATGGTCGGCAATTTCGCGTTTAGATTCAGGAACAAATCCGCAAATTTCGGCACCACGTAGGTGACCAGGAAGATCACCATGGAGATAACCACAACGACCAGTAGCGATGGGTATACCAGGGAAACCAGAAGCTTCTTGCGGAAGCTGAGGGCCAGTCGCTGGAAAGATATGTAACGGCTGAGTACCTCTTCCATGTTGCCACTTTTTTCACCCGCCAATAGCGTCGTGGTGTACATCTTGGGAAATGCGCCTTGCGCCGCGAATGCATCTGAAAGCATCTCGCCGCTTTTCACCCGGTCGCGAACATTGTCCAGCAGGCTGCGGAGAAAGGAGTCCCTTTGCCGCTTGATCAACAACTCCAGCGAGGTCATTATGGGAAGCCCGGCACGGATCAGAGTCAGGAATTGTTGATTAAAAATTACAAAAGAACTCTGCCGCAGCCGTCCCCCAGGGATGAGCGAGAGTTTGCCTCCGACAAACATTCCTCGCGGTTTGACCCAGTACACGAGGAAGCCCTGCTGCACGAAACGATCGCGCACCTCGGACTCCGAGTATCCGTGCTCGATCTGCTGCAGCAAGTGGCCGCGCTCGTTGGCCATCTTTACTAGAAATTCCGCCATGCTCTAGTCGATCACCTGCCTCAGTCTAACATTCGCGATTCTCTAATTAACCCCTAACTCTGATTCCGGGCAGGGGTTTGCACTATCGATGGTAACGCCCCGCCGCATCGGAGTTTCTGACCGCCACAAACGCAAGCCGATTGTTTGTACGCATATACAATCACAACCCAAAGTGGGCCTTCGCGTCGCCCTATTGCCCAAAGTCTCCTTCGATCAACTCTACCCCGGCTGGCACTGTGAAGTGAAACTGCTGGTCTGCGATCTGCACGTTCTCCTGTTGCTGGTCAAAGCGATATTCGGTCACCGAGCCATCCACCTCATGCATTTGGATGCGGACTATCCGGCTATCAGGACTGACCTCGACAAGAACTTGGCTGACCCGATCTGCCAGACTCTTGGGCACACCCCGCAGCACAATGTTTCCTGGAACCAGCGGCGCCTGATCGGGAGCAAGGGAAAGACCCTGCAATTGCTTCTCCAGTCTCGCCTTGCCCAGAAGAAAGGCCAGTGGCGACCGCAAATCGTCCAATTTACGAACCGGAGTCTTCCTCACTTGCTTGTCGTCCGGCAAATAGAACCACCCGTCCTTGCCGTCGCTCAAGAACAGCTTCTCTCTCGGAGAACGGTACTCCCACCGCATCTTGCCCGGTTTTTTTAGCCACAGGGTGCCCGTCTCCACCCTTTCAGCGCCAGCGCCCCGATAGCTTTCTGTGAACTCCGCCTGCAGGGTGCGCAAATGGTTGTAATGCTGATCTACTGCCTGGGCAATCGCGCGTATGTCGATCGCCGGGGCTGCCGCGGCGGTGGTAGTGATCACCCAACCGATCAGGATTTTCAAAGGACGGGGGTGCAGTTTCACAGTTTGGGCTTTCAGGCTACCTCAATCACAATGGAGGGGGAGCAATCCAGGATCTTAGAGGCAAGCGAATTTCGTCCCGCCAGATCTCCTCGGCGCTATTGTAAGCTCTTTGACAACCATTTGGGAGAGGCTGCCTATTGACGTGCCTGGAGTTAAAGCTCGGCTGAAAGGATCAGTTGCCGCCGATCTTCCGCATCTGCGGACTCTTGGACAGTAGATGTTCAAGTAACGCATTGCGGTGGAGCACCTACACGTTGGCGTCGGCTACTCCAAGGACTTGAACTTCGGTTTAGATGGAGGCTTGTACCCGGGCGGCATGCCTTTTTCGATGAAGGGAAAATCGTCAGGCTGACGAACTTCGATACGGCCGTCGGGCATCAGTTTGTAAGGGTGTCCATCCGGATCAACAGGGATGCCCCGCAACATTCCGGCAGCTACAAGGGACGATATGCTGGATGGCAGGTGGCCTGTTCTTCGTCCATATTGTGTAACCGCGTCCTGAAGGTGCATGACGTCTTCATCCACCTGCAAAGCACGCAAGTGGGCGACTGCGTTGGCGCGGATCTGTTTCTCCTGGGTTGTCTGATATGTGGCCAGCCACAGCATCCGAGCGGTTTGCAGGTCGCCAGCGTGCTGCGCCATCTGGGCGGCCAAAATCTTCATGAACGGGTGTGCGTTCGCCACCTTGGTGCCCCGCTCGAAAGCTTCTGCGGCGCTGGCGTAGTCCTTCTTGTCCATGTAGTAGATAAATCCAAGGTTGTAGTAGAGCTTCCAGTCGTCGGGGTTGTTCTGGATGCCGTATTCCATCAACTGGATCGCTCGTTCCGGCATCCCTGCGCCGTTCGGAGGACGGGGCGCTAAGAAGCTCGCACCGAACTGATAGGCCACTATTAGATGTGGGTCGAGTGCCGTAGTGATCTCGAGCAGCGGCGCCAGCAGGTCATAATGCTGTGCGTAAGCCATGTGCTTGCGGCCGAAGTACTGCACTGCGCGCGTCCAGTAAACGTCGGCCAGCAGACCTTCGTAACCGAGGCTCATGCACTTCAGTACCTTCGGCGAAGTGATGTAAAGCACTTCCTGCAGCGTCGCCCCGGTTCGCACTTTGTCCACGCGATGCAGCAGCACGGCCGAGCCCAGCATGCAGCCCAGTAGCAGCACACTGGCCGTAATCGTGACCCGCCGTGAAGCCCTCATTTCAGGTCCCGATGTTCGAAAATCAGCACTGCTCCGCAAAGCGCCATGGCGGCGTAGAGCAGTGCATAACCGGTGTTGTACCAGATCAGCTGGCCGGAGACTGCTTGTTCGTGCGCCACTGAACTGATCACATTCAGGGCAGAAAAATTCGGGACCAGATAGGCGGCGCCCGTGGCTAGCCAGCGGCTAATGCCGTGCGCCATCGCGGCGAATCCACGCAGGTCTTCAGCAAAGCTGCCAATCACGAAGAGGGCAAATGCAAATACTGCGGAAAGCAGCGGCGACGAAAACGAGGAAAACAGCAGCGCCACGGCACAGATCATCAGGAACTGCAAAATGATGAAATAGAGCGCTACCAGCACCCAGGCATCGGGCTTGTTAAAGCGGTGTGCGACGTAGAGCAACGCCCCAAATACACCGATTGCCATGAAAAAAGTGTTCACGAACAGCGTGCCTGCCAGCCCGAAGAACTTACCAACGATAAATTCCCAGCGGCGCACCGGTCGCGACAGCACCGTGTACAGGGTGCGCTTCTCGATTTCTTTCGACACCAGCCCGATGCCGATGAAAATCGCGATCACCACTCCAAACAGTGCAACCGCCGTGAGCCCGAGATTGATGACCACCAGCTTCTCGATGTCCATCGAAATCTGCCCTACCAGTATGGCCGCGCCGGAAAGCAGTAGGGCAAAGGCAATCAGGTTGTACAGCACGCGATCGCGCACGGCTTCACGGAATGTGTTAGAGGCGATGTGAACGATCCGAGCACTCATGCTGTCACCCCCGCCATTTTTTCTTCCGGCCTGAGTTTCTGCACGAAGTAATCTTCCAGCGAGGCGCGCACGGGAATAACCGAAATCAGCCGCAAATGTTCGCGCCGCAGCGCCTCAATTGCTGCATCCTGATTTTCTTCGGGAAGGACCGCGCGCGCGGTATCGCCGGTAACGTGGCATTCCGCTGCCAATGCTCTTATCGATGGTGGAACTACCGTTCCCTGCCAGACCATCTCGACCCTGCCGCGGACACTCGAAGTGAGATCGGCCACTACTCCCACTCCGCGCAATTCCCCCAGGTGGATGATTGCCACGCGATCGCACAGCGCTTCCGCATCCGACAGAATGTGGGTGGAGAAGAAAACCGTCTTGCCTTCGTGCTTCAGTTGTTCCATCAGGTCGCGCACTTCTCGACGACCCATCGGGTCCAGACCTGACATTGGCTCGTCGAAGAAGACAACCCGAGGTTCGTGCAGAATCGCCTGGGCGATACCCACTCGCTGCAGCATGCCCTTGGAAAACTTGCGCAACTGCACACCGCCCACGTCCGGCAATCCCACCCGATGCAGCACGGCCTCCGCCCGCGGCCTGCGTTCTTTGGCCGGAACTCCGGAGAGCTGCGCGTAATATTCGAGCAACTCCCGGGCAGTCAGGTAATCGTAGAAGTAAGGCTGCTCTGGGAGGAAGCCGATCTGCGCTTTGACCTTCGGGTCGCTCCATTCCATACCCACAATTCGCGCTGAGCCACTCGTGGGGAATACCAGACCCATGAGCAGCTTCAAAGTTGTCGTCTTTCCGGCGCCATTGGGACCGAGAAAGCCGAAAATTTCACCTTCCTCCACGGCCAGGTGTAAAGGCAATAACGCGCGCTTCGGCCGTTTGCGCCAGAAGCCCACACTGTAAGTTTTTTCCAAACCGATAATTTCAATGGCAGCCATATGCAGTTGTGAATTCCGGACGTCCTCGCCCGGCTGGACGGGCGAAACGCCGGTCCCCTCGTCGATCAACAAACTCAGGAAGCTTACTCAGAAATCCCTAAGCTCAGAAAATTATAAGCAAGATGCCAAGATTTTGGATTGACGAGCTAGTTACCGAAGTCACACACAAAGCAATGCTCATGTAGGCCCAGATGCCCTCGCAAGAAAATCTCACCTGAATAAAAAAAGGAACCGAGCGAACTCGGTTCCTAATTGGCTGTGTACCCTCCCCCAGGCACAAGGCCAAACTTGCTAATGCATGATCGTAAATGCCTGGCAGGCAGCCAGCGTGTTGACCGGCATATTGCCGGCGCTGCCCGGGTCGAATCGTATCACTCCATCTTCCGTCGAGCAGAAGTCGCGCACGCCGGTGACGTCGAAGCTGGTCGGAGATGCGCCCGAAACAAACGACACATTCATCGTACCGGAAGGAACCAAGCCGGTGGCCCGGAACACATAGCCGCTTTTGCCCCCGGAACCGGGAGTCGCTGTAGCCAGCACATTGTCGAGCAGGCACGCATTCAACGGGGAAGGCGTGCACGGAGACGCTCCTCCCAAGTTCGAAATTGCTGCGGCATACCCGTTAGCAGGATAAGCTGCATTGTAGGCAAACTCTGCTGTGTTTATGCTGCGCACCGCTTGGGTTGCCGAAGCCTCGTCCGCCGCAATCCGTGCCCGCAGCAGGTTGGGAATTGCGATTGCGGCGATGATCAGAATGATCCCGACGACAATCAGGAGCTCGATCAACGAGAATCCTCTACTTTGCCGCATCTTCGCTGCTTCGCCTCTCGCGCCAGGTCGCATCATTGTCGTTAGCACTTTGCTCGCCACCCCACCCGATTGCCCGATTGCCCGTGCCCGTCGTAAGTTGAAGAAAAGAATAAAGCCGTAATCGCTAATACTCATCCGGTCCGTAGCACGAGGGGGGTATGTGTACGAATACTTTTGACAAAATCCGTCGCTTACACGCACAAATTTTGACAGGGCCGGATGTTGAAATTTGAGACCGTTAACTCTGGGTCGGCGCGGGAAACCTTCCCAGCGGCTCGACCGGAAGGCTTGGTTTGAGAGAGAGACCGCTGAAGTTATCCCGTCCGGAAATTAGGCGCGCGAAAAAACAAAGGGAGCAACGGAGTATTCCGTTGCTCCCTGGCTTTGTACCCTCCCCCAGGTACTTCGCCAAAGTTCTACTGCAGGACTAGGTAAGGAGCAACACCGCACGCCGCCATGCCACCGGTAGTCGGCACAATGCTTCCAGCGGCGTTGGGATCGTAACGAATAACCGCGTCCTCAGCCGAACAGAATCTGCGCACGCCCGTCTGGTTGAAGGCAGCGGGGGCCGCACCCACGCCGTAAGTGATATTGGCTCCAGCAGCTCCAGCTACCCCTACCGCGTCAATGAGGTAACCGCTCTTGCCGCCGGCAGCGATGTTATTCGCCAGCGCACCGTCAAGCAAGCAGGCATTGGCGATCCCCGGACCAGCTCCAGGACAGGCGACGTTTCCAGCGCCAGGCCCCATGTTGATCAGGTTTATCGAATACCCGGTTGCGGGATACGCTGTGATATAGCTTACTTCCGCTGTGTTGACGCTGCGGACAGAGGCGACCGCAGACGACTCGTTGGCAGCAATACGCGCCCGCAACAAGTTTGGAATAGCGATCGCGGCGATAATCAGAATAATCGCCACCACGATCAGCAACTCAATTAGTGAAAAACCCTTCTGTTTCCGCATTCTATTTTCCCTCATCTCCGTTTGAACATGTTTATGGTCAGGTTGACCGACTCGCTCAGTATGATGGCACTTAGCAGGCCACAGCCAGAAGTTACCAAAGTAAGTGGATAGTAACCCGTTGAACCACTGTGTTTTCAATTATGCCTTACCTCAGGGTCGCCGTACAGCTCTCGTGGTTTGCCTTAGCCTAAACTTAATCTGACTAATTTCGTCATTTGCTGTGACAACTATTGTCATTATTCCGGCTGGTTGAATGCGGCTCCCATGGCCGAATCTGACGCTATCATGGTAAGAGGACGCAAGAATCTGCGCACTCAAACCGGCGAATC
>Ga0099828_10002441_pt1 | contig 12765 bp, 11 predicted proteins | sample CZO8metaG_2_FD_79338 | JGI IMG/M metagenome (GOLD analysis project Ga0099828, IMG submission 79338) | Vadose zone soil microbial communities from the Eel River Critical Zone Observatory, Northern California, USA - CZOApr15con2H1.8 metaG | ecosystem: Environmental > Terrestrial > Soil > Vadose...
CGGCGCCCTGCTGCTTGGCGTCGGCGAAGAGCGCGCCGGCCCGCTCGACCGCAACGGTTTCACCCGTGGCCAGGTAGACGACCTGAAGCTCGACGGGCTCCAGCTGCAGCGCCAATGTCGCACCGAGCGCGTAGAGGGCGACCTGCAGGTCGCGCTTCCGGCGCGTGACCGGGCGCCCGCTCTTGTAGTCGATGATCCGCCAGGCGTCGCCGTTGCGGTCGATGCGGTCGATCACCCCCCGCAAGGTCCAGCCGTCGACCGCGACGTGGAACGGCTGCTCGAGATAGGCGGGCACGGAATCCAGGCCGCCGTGCTTGCGATAGACCTCGAGCTCGGAAGCGCCGATTCGCTTGAACGTGGGCAGGCGTTTCTCATCCGGGAATGGGACCGTCTTCCAAACCTGGTCGAAGAGCGCGCGCAGGCGAGGAGCGGTGATGACCCTTCCCTCCCTTCTCTCTTCGCCGGCTCGACGGAGGACCTCGTGGAGGATCACCCCGTGCACCGCCTCCGCGCTCTGCACGACCGGCAGCCGCTGGACGTGGCGGTACCAGAACTGCCGCGGGCAATCGCGATAGGAGCTGATCGCACTGTAGGAAAGGTGGACGTCGCCGCTGTGGCTGTTGACATGAACAGCCGGCGCCGGCGGCGCCGCCGAAGCGATCTTTCGTTCGATCACCGTTCGAGAGCCGGCCGCGCGCACCTCGGCCAGGAACCGTGACTCCCGCCACCGGCGGCCGCCCTCGTAGTGCGACGCCCGGGTCAGGTACAGGCGGCGGCGCGCTCGCGTCATCGCGACATACAGCAGGCGCCGCTCTTCGCCGATCACGTCCTCGCGTCCGCGCACGAGCGGTTCGAGCACACCTGCGGGCAGCTCGAAACGCGGCGAGCGGCCCGACTGCGGAAGCCGGCCCTCGACCAGGCACGGCACGAACACCGTGTCGAACTCGAGGCCCTTCGACTGATGGATCGTCATGACCTGGATCGCGTCCGGAGCTTCGACCGGCGCGGGCTCCTCGTCCTCGCCTGACAGAAGGACCAGGTCGAGGTGGCGCATGTAAGCGACCAGCGAGTGATCGGGCGAGGTCTCGCAGTATTCCGCGATGGCGTCGGCGAAGCGGCTGACGTTGGCCGTCACGCGGGCCGCCTCGCTGGCTTCGAGTCCGCCGCGCACGGTGTCGAGATATCGCGTCTGCTCCATCAATTCGAAGAAGAGGTCGCGGACGTCGACGTGCTTGGCGGCCGCGGCAAGGTGCTCCGCTAGCGGCGTGAGGGCCGCCGTGGCGGGCCGCGACTCGACGCGTGACAGCGCGACAAGATCAGCGCCGTCGCGCAGAACCCGCAGCATGGCGATCAGGTCCTTGACCTCGGGCCGGTCGTGGAACCCATGCCCTCCGATCACGACGTGCGGCAGCCGCGCCGCCGCGAGCGCCGCCGCGACCGGTCGAGCGATGGCGTTGGTCCGGCAGAGGATCGCGATCGAGGACAGCGGCGTGCCCGCCGCAACCAGGTCCGCCGCCTGCACCGCGATCGCCGAGGCTTCGCCTGTCCCGTCGGAGCAATCCCATATCTCGACCGACGGTCCGCTGCTCTCCGCCCGCAGCTGCTTGGCCAGCCGGTCGGTGTTGCAGCCGATCAGCGCCGCTGCGGCGGCGACGATCCTGCGCGAGCTCCGGCGATTGCGGCCGAGCGTGATCGTGAGCGCCGCAGGAAAGCTGCGCACGAAGCGCTCGAGGCTGGCCCGCGAGGCGCCACGGAATCGGTAGATCGATTGGTCGTCGTCGCCGACGATGAACGGAGCGCCGTCCTGCGCGATCAGCTCGACGAGCCGCTCCTGCGCGAGGTTCAAGTCCTGGTATTCGTCGACGAGGACGTGCGGATGGCGCGCCCTGTAACGGACCAGGAGTGCCGGGTCCCTCTCGAACATACGGACCGCGAGCATGAGCAGGTCGTCGAAGTCGAGCAGGCGGCGCTTGCGGCATTCCTTCTCGTAGGCGCGGAACAGCCGCACACATGCGCGCATCAGCCCGGCGCGCTCGATGTCGTCCGCGAACGCCGCCCAGGCCTCGAGCCGGGCGAGCGGAACCAGCTCCTGCTTCATCCGCTCGAGCATCTGAAGCACGGGTCCGACGAGGTCGTCCGGCCGCTCGTCTGCGGTGAGCGCCTCGTCCCCGATGCTCCACATCAGCTCCCGGGCGAGGATCCAGCGGTCGGCACCGGCCAGGATGCTGAAGTTGGCCGGCACTCCGACGCGGCGGCCGTCCTCGCGCAGCCAGCCCAGCGCGATCGAATGGAACGTGCCCACCGCCGGCGCGGCCACCTCTGCCAGGTCTTCGATCCGCTGGCGCATCTCACCGGCCGCGCGCTCGGTGAAGGTCATTACGAGGATCGACGCCGGCGCCACGCCCGACGCGACCAGGCGGCGAAACCGCTCGGCGATGACGGCCGTCTTGCCGGTGCCGGCACCGGCGACGACGCGGACCGGCCCGCCGGCCAGGGAGGCCGCCCGGCGTTGCTCGACGCCCAGACGCAGCGTCATTCCGTCATCGTCGGGTTGCCGATTCTCACCCGAAGTGTGCGCACGCGACGGCCGAGGTCGGCCTGGTTCAACCTGGCCACGATGGTCTCCGTATCGAGGCGCAGCTGGTGCGCCAGCGCGGGGCTCGAGGTGGTCACGACGAGGGTCCCCGAATGGAGCTCGACGTGGTCGCAAAGAGGGGCGACTTCGGGGCCAAGCAAGGTGCGGAATGCGGCCGCCACCTGGTTGCCCATGAGGCGCGCCCCGCCGGGCTGCCGGCGGAGGACCTTCGGCAGTATATTGCCCAACTTATCCACAGGCCTGGATCGTCCCCGCGTTCACCGTCCAGACCATCGAGCGGGCGATGAGATCAGGCGGGAATGGGCCCGCCTCGACCGAGGTCACGATCACCTGCCCGCCGGCGGCAACCTCATCGAGCAGGGCCGTCCTGCGCTCGCTGTCGAGCTCCGAAAGCACATCGTCCAGTAAGAGCACCGGACGCTCGCCGGACCGCGCCGCGATCAGTGCCGCCTCGGCGAGCTTCAGGCTCACCACAGCGGTCCGCTGCTGGCCTTGCGAGCTGTACGAACGAGCCTCCTGGCCGTCGAGCACGACGAGCAGGTCGTCATGGTGCGGACCCACCGTGGTCGAGCCTCGGCGAAGGTCGTCGGCCAGGGAGTTATTCACAGCTTCCGCAAGGTTTTCCGGAGGCCCCAGGTAGTGGATCTCGAGGCGCTCCCTGGCCGCAATCCGGGCGTGGCACCGGGCAGCTTCGGGGCCCAGCTCCGCCACCGCCCTTGAGCGCGCCTCGACGATACCGCGGGCCACCTTGACGAGCTCCTCGTTCCAGACCTCCAGGACCTCCTCGCCCCCCTCGCCCGAGGCGATCCTTTTCAGCAGGCTGTTGCGCTGCTCGAGCACCCGGCGCAGACCGGCCAGCGACCGCGCGTACCCGGGTTCCACCTGGACGAGCATCTGGTTCAGGAACCTGCGCCGAAGCTCGGGGCCCGACTTGACCAGGCCGAGGTCATCCGGCCAGAAGAGGACGACTCGAAAGTTCCCCGGCAGGTCGACCGCGCGCCGGCGCACCCCGTCGACCTCGATCGTGCGCCGCGTCCTGTCAGCCTCAGCATCGAGGGCGATGACGATCTGGCGCACCAAATCGTTGGTCAGGCCGCTTTCGACCTCGGCTTCGATGCGTGAGCCAGGACCGACGGGACCGACGAGCTCATTCTCGCGGCGCGCGCGCGGTGAGGAAGACAGGGCGACCATCGCTACCGCCTCGAGCAGGTTTGTCTTGCCCTGCCCGTTCGGGCCGATGAAAACATTGATGGCAGGCCCCGGCGAGAGGTCCAGCTGGGCGTAGTTCCTGTGGTTGAAGAGACGTAGACGGCGAAGGCGCACCCGGCCGCCGTCAGGACATCGCCACCCGCACGGGCATGATCACGTAGAGGTAGTGGTCCTTGCCCGGCGGTCGCATCAGCCCCGGGCTGAGAGGTCCATCGAAGAGCAGCTCGACCTGGTCCTCTCCTATCACCCCCAGGGCGTCCAGGACGTAGCGGGCGTTGAAAGCGATCTGGATGTCAGAGCCGTCGACGTCGGCGGCCATCTCCGCCTTGCTGTCGCCTACCTCGTTGGTCATCGCCGACAGGGTGAGCGCCCCGGCCTGGGCCTTGACTCGGATCACGTTTGCGCTGTCCCGCGCGAAGAGCGACACCGCTCGAACGGTCTGTGTCAGCTCGCCGGTTGACACGCGCACCTTGGTCGAGCTCTTGCTGGGGATAACTTGTGCGTAGTTGGGATACTTTCCGTCGATCAGCCGCGAGGTCAACTCTGAGCTCCCGGCCCGGAAGAACACCTGGTTTCGAGCCTTGGAGATGATGACCTCGACCTTGCCAGGCTCCCCTTTCAGGACCCTCGACAGCTCGGCCAGGGCGCGCGCCGGGACGATCAGGCTCGCCTCGAGCTCGGTTGCGCCGGCGGCCGCGAGCTTGCGCACCGCGAGCCGATGCCCGTCGGTCGCCGCCAGTGTCAGGCTCCCGCCCTGGACCTGGACGAGCACGCCGGTCAGCACCGGACGAGCCTCATCCGTCGACGCGGCCATCTGCGTCTGCTCCACGGCGCTGACAAGATCGTCGAGCGCAACCTCGAGGCGGTCGCCTTCATCCGGCCGCGGGCCGGGAGGGAATTCCTCAGCCTCGATGCATTTGATGTGTGTGTCAAACCGCGCGCAGCGGAGGTTGAGCGATTGGGTCGCGGAGTCGAGTGTCATCTCGAGGTCATCGTCCGGAAGCGTGCCGACGAAATCGGTCAGCAGGCGCGCCGGCGCGGTCGTTGCGCCCTCGGTGCTCACCTCGGCCGGGACAAGCTTTCGAATGCCGATCTCGAGGTTGGTCGCGGTCAGCGCGATACCCTCGGAGGTGGTCTCGATGAGGATGTTGTTGAGGATTGGCAGCGTGGTCCGGCTCGAGATGGCTCGTGAGACCACCTGGAGCGCCTGGCCGAGCACCGCCGGCTTGCATGTGACCTTCATCTGAGCTGTGAGAACTTTGGCATTCACGACAGTTGTCCCCCGTTGAAAGAGATTCTCTTTATATAACTAATCCGTAACCGATAACAGTAAGCGCTGTGCGGACTGTGGATGTCCAGATCATTTACAGATCGAAATGCGCGGTGGATAAGGTCTGGGGAATCGTAGTCGGCGGTCCCCCGCGCTGTGGATTCGGTGGGGAGGAAATGCCCGCCTGCCGTCCATACCACCCTCGTCCCAAGCCGGTTCTCATAACGTGTGGACAACGCGCTCACTGGGCGTACAGCTTCTCGCGGATCGCCTGGACCTCGTAGCGAAGGCGCTCGTCTTCCTTCAGCTCGTTGGCGATCTTTTCAATCGAGTGAAGCGCTGTCGTGTGGTCGCGGCCGCCGAACGCCTTTCCGATCGCGGGCAGAGATGAGGGCGTCTCTTCGCGGACGAGGAACATCGCCACCTGCCGCGGGAAAACGATGTGCTTGTCCCGCCTTTTCCCCTTCATATCCTCGAGCGTGACGTTGTAGTAATCGGCGACGAGTGCCTGGATCCGCTCCACGTTGATGGGCTTGCGGGTGCCTGCCGGGATGATGTCGGAAAGCAGCCGAGCCGCTTCGTCCTGGTCGACCTGACGCTGGTGCACCGCGGCGAAGGCCTGGACTCGAGTGAGCGCGCCCTCGAGCTCGCGGATGTTGCGCTGCACCTTGTGGGCGATGAAGCTGAGGACCTCCTCCGGGATGAGGCTGCTGTTGTCGCCGAGCTTGGAGTGCAGGATCGCGAGCCGTGTCTCGAAGTCCGGAGGCTGGATGTCGGCGATGAGACCCCATTCGAAGCGCGAGCGCAGCCGGTCCTCGAGGGTCGGGATCTCTTTCGGCGGGCGGTCGGACGAGATGACGATCTGCTTGTTGATCTCATGCAGAGCGTTGAAGGTGTGGAAGAACTCTTCTTTCGTACGGTCCTTGCCCGCGAGGAACTGCACGTCGTCGATCAGCAGCACGTCGACGGTCCGGTACTTGTGGCGAAACTCTCCCATGCGCGCGGTCGCGATGGAGCTGATCACCTCGTTGGTGAACTGCTCCGACGTGAGGTAGACGACTCGCTTGCGCGGGAACCGGTCATGGACTTCGTGACCGATCGCGTGCATGAGGTGGGTCTTGCCCAGGCCGACGCCTCCATAGAGGAACAGCGGGTTGTAGCTGTCGCCCGGCGCCTCCGCGACCGCCTTGGCGGCGGCGTGAGCGAACTGCGAGTTGTGTCCGACGACGAATGATGAAAACCGAAAGCGCGCGTTGAGCTCGGACGGCGCGACGATCGCCACCTCGACGACCGGCTCCGCCACCGCGTTCTCGTGGCCGTTCTCAGAACCGTTGTCACCATCCGCGTCGAACATCGCGTGCGCGGGACGATGCCCGGTGGGGGCGATGACGAAGTCGATGTCGACCTCGGAGCCGGTGACCGCCTGCAGCGTCTCCTGGATCAGTCCCGAGAACCTGTCCTCGAGCCAGTCTTTGGCGAGCTTGCTGGGCACGCCGATCCGAAACGTTCCGCCGTCGGCGGAGACGACCGATGTGTTCTTGAGCCACATGTCGTACGTCCGCTTGGCAAGCTGAAAGCGCAGCTCCTCCTGGACCTGCGACCAGATCTGGTCCTGGTTCACCCCACCACCTCCCTTTTTTTGCCGCTGATGGCGCTGTGGACGACCGCCATGGCGGCTGTGCAGCGCAGCCTTTCTGGATGGGCAAATGCTGTGGATAAACCGCGACCCAAACCTCGTGTGCCGGTTGCGGCCCGCTCGCCCGGACAGCGACCACCGGATCGTGCTGCCGGCGACCACGGATACAACCGAAGCTCTGCGACCATGAGCTCCGCCTCCTTGGGTGCCTGTGGAAAAGAGCGGACCGGATTTCCACAGGCTGGTGAGCCGGCCCGTCCGAAATCCCCTATCCGGTCGATCCCGAAATATGGAAGCGGCGTTGTAGCACTAAATGTTGCTTACTTGTAGGAATGAATGCTACCGAGTTGAGCTATTCGTACTGAGGCGTTGCTTTGACCCGCTGCTTCGTGGCTTCCGGGCGGGGAATATAACACTGGCCTGTGGATACCGCAAGGCACGAACCGCGAGCGATCAAGTGATAGGTCCGGTATCACAACGCACCTGGATTGCCGCTTCTCCGCCTCCGCTACACTGGCCCGATCAAACGGACATATCAACCCAAGAAAAGGTATCGCCGGCGCGTCCACGGCTTTCTGCGCCGGATGAGCACCCGTGGCGGAGCCCACGTGATCCGCAACCGCCGCGCCAAAGGGCGACAGCGGCTGGCTGGCTGAGCGCCGGGCGCGCTGGGCGCACCGGATGAAGAGGCGTCTTCGGCTCCGCCGGCGCGCCGAGTTCCAATCGGCGATCAGCGGCAAGCGGTTCCACAGCGGTCAGGCGCTGGTCCTTTTTGCCGTGCCCAACCAGGCTGCGCAGCACCGGGTGGGGGTGACGGTCAGCCGAGCCGTCAAGGGGGCCGTCGACCGGAACCGAGCCCGGAGGCGTCTTCGTGAAATTTCACGCCTCACTGTGCTGGGAGCCGATTCGCCGCTCCGCAAGGTGGGAATACGATATGACGTGGTCCTGATCGCGCGGCGGCGGGTGCTAGACATGCCATTCGCTGAACTCATGGCGGAGGCTTCGCTGGCCGCGCACCGGCTGGCCCGGGCGAACTGATTTGAACTGATGACGAAGCTGCTTCTGCTGTTGATTCGCGGTTACCAGGCGTCCTTTTCCAAGATCCTTCCGCCCGCCTGCCGCTACTACCCGTCGTGCTCGCACTACACGTACGAGGCGATCGAGCGGTACGGCTGGCTGCGAGGATCGTGGATGGGGGCCGCCCGCATCGCCCGCTGCCACCCCTTCGCCAAGGGCGGCTACGACCCGGTTCCTTGAAGGAGTCACTGAACATCTTGCTGAGCTCGATCACCGACTTCTTCAAGTTTTTCCAACCGGTCCACGACCTGTGGTACGTGGTCGTGTTCGTACCGCTGAACGCCCTCCTGTCGATCATCTATTCGCACGTCCAGGGCATAGGGATCTTCGAGGCGATCGGCGCGTATGGCGTGGCGATCATCGTGCTCACGATCTTCATCAGGCTCTTGCTCGCGCCGCTGCAGCAGTTCCAGCTGGTCACGCAGCGCAAGACGCTCGTGGAGCAGCGCAAGCTCGCGCCGCAGGTCGCCGAGCTGCGCAAGAAATACAAGAAGGACACTCAAAAACTCAACGCGGAGATGATGAAGCTCTACCAGGAGCATGGGGTCAACCCGCTCGGCGGAGCGATCGGCTGCCTGCCCCTGATCGTGCAGCTGCCGATCCTGACCGCTCTCTATTACGTGTTCACAGGTTTTGCGCGGACGCATCCCGTGGTCGCGCACTTTCTCTTCATCGGGAACCTGAACGAGAACCCGAACCACCACCTGCTCTTTTCCGGCGTGCCGATCCCCGTGCTCGCCTACCTTGTCTTCCCGCTCCTCGCCGCGGTGACCACCTTCATCCAGTCGAAGATGCTGCAGATGCCGCCGCCTCCGAACCCGACGGAGCAGGAGCTACAGACCTTGCAGATGCAGCGGACGATGGTCCTGCTCTCTCCGCTGATGATCGGCTACTTCGCCCTGAACGTTCCCGCCGGCCTGGGCCTCTACTGGTTTGTCGGGAACTGCGTAAGTATCATTCAGCAGAGCTTCGTGGTCGGGTGGGGGAACCTGCTGCCGGCGCGTTTCAGGCCCGTCACGGGAGGGGCGCCGTCCCTGCCTAGCAAGGGCACGGTCAGCGCCTCTGGGGTCCCCAAGCCGGTGGCCAGGAACGGTTCCAGGCCGAAGCCGGCCAAGCAGGCAAGAAAAAAGGGGCAAGGAGATGGCGCACGTGAAATCCGCTGAAGGCCGCGGCCGCACTCTCGAAGAGGCGGTCGACGCGGCGTTGATCGAGCTGAACGAAAGCCGGCGCAACGTCGACGTCAGGATCCTGACCGAGACCGCGGAGGAGACGATCGTCGAAGTCAGCGTCATCGACCAGGAGGCCGCGGCCGGCGAGCCGGCGGCGCCTTCCAACGGCAAGGCCGAGACCGCACGGGGCCTGGTCGAGGGACTGCTGAAGCACATGGGGGTCCGTGCCCTCGTGAGCGTGCGTTCAGGCACCGATCCGATCACGCTCGACATCAGTGGGCGCGACCTGGGGGCGCTGATCGGCTGGCGCGGCGAGACGCTGCGCGCCTTGCAGGCCGTCACCAACGTGATGGTGGGCAAGCACCTGGCCGAGGGCGAGCGCGTCATCGTCGACGTCGAGCGCTATCGCCAGCGGCGCGAGCACACGGTGCGTGAGATCGCCATGCGGGCCGCGCGCCAGGTGAAGATGACGGGCGACGCCATCACGCTGGACGCGATGCAGCCGTTCGAGCGCAGGGCGATCCATCTGGCCCTCGAGGGCGACCCGGACGTGACGAGCTCCAGCATCGGCGAGGAGCCCGAGCGCCGCGTCGTCGTCGGCCCGCGCAAGCCGGCCGAAGGCTGACGTAGGTCGGATGCCGGGCCGGGACCCGCACGGCGGCGCCGCCGAGCGGATCCGGAAGGCGATCGCGCTGGTCAACTCGGTCGCCGACGAGGCCGGCGACGAGGAGATAACGCCGACCGAGATCGCCGAGGCGATCCGCGACTGCCTCGAGCTCTCCGACGTGGACAGCGTGCCCAACGTGCGGCGCTACCTCGGCGAGTCGCTGGACGCCGTATCGGACGGAATGCCGGCCGATTTCGTGGCGATGACCCTTTACGCGGCGCTCGGCGCGCTGCGCGAAAGGAGTCCTGACTAGGGCACCTATACTTGGCGATCCCATGCCACCCCCGCATCGAGTTCACGTGCTGTCGGGGGGCGCGCGCCTGGTGGTCGAATCGATGCCCGAGCGCCAGTCCACCAGCGTCGTGCTCATGTTCGGGGCCGGCTCCCGGCTGGAGGACGACCGCCTCGCAGGCGTCTCTCACTTCATCGAGCATCTCTACTTCAAGGGCACGAAGAGGCGTCCCTCGTCGAAGGAGATCGCAGATGCGATCGAGGGTGTCGGGGGTTTCATCAACGCATCCACCGACAAGGAGCTGACCGCTTACTGGGCTCGCGTCCCATCCGAGCACATGGAGCTCGGGCTCGACGTCCTCTTCGACATCATCGCCAACTCCAAGCTTGACCCGGCGGACATCGAGCGCGAGCGGATCGTGATCCTCGATGAGCTGAGGATGTACCAGGACCAGCCGCAGGATCTCGTACAGAACCTCTTCGAGGAGCTCATCTGGCCGGGCCATCCGCTCGGCCGCGACATCGCCGGCACCGAGGAGTCGGTCACACGTCTGACGCGCGACGAGATCCTGGAATACGCAGACGCGCACTACCGGCTGCCGAACCTCGTCATCGGAGCGGCGGGCATGCTGGATGAAAACGCCACGCTCGCCGTTGTCAGAGATCAACTTTCGCTGCGCGCCGACCCGGACGGGGCGCTCGCGGTCGCCGAGCCCGCGCCGCTCGAGAGCCCGCACGTGCTCGTTCGCCGCCGCGAGACCGAGCAGGCGCACATCTGCCTCGGCGTTCGCGCCTTCAGCTATACGCATCCGGACCGGTACGCGCTCGACCTGCTCAACACCGTGCTCGGCGAGGGCATGAGCTCGCGCCTCTTCCTCAACATCCGCGAGCGGCTCGCTCTCGCGTACGACGTGCACAGCTTCACGCAAAAGCACCGCGACACCGGTTATCTCGGCGTCTACATCGGCGTCGATCCGAAGAAGGCGGTGGACGCGGTGAACGCGGCGATGGCCGAGCTCCGAAGCCTCAGCGAATCAGAGGTCCTGCCCGACGAGCTCGCGCGCGCCAAGGAGTTCACGAAAGGAAGGTTGCGGCTCGAGCTGGAAACAACCAACGGGGTCGCGTTCTGGCTCACGTATCAAGAGCTGCTGCTCGGTGAGATCAAGACCATCGACGAGGAGCTCGCTCTGGTCGAGGCGGTGACCGCCGCGGACATGAAAAGGGTCGCGCGCGAAGTCCTGAACGGGCCGGTGCAGATGTCGGTGATCGGTCCCTTTGCGCGGGACAGCGCATTCCGCCTGGCTGTCGGCGCTTAGGGGGTAGAGCCTAGGCCGACGCGACCAGGCGCACCTGCGCGCCCACCGCGCTCTGGCCGGATTCGAGCGTCGGCACCTTGTCGTAGATGTTGCCGAAGTGGTCGAGCGGCCAGATCCGGAACCACGCCCTGCCGTCGATGCGATCGCGCGTGATCGGGCCAAAGAAGCGCGAGTCCTGCGACCGATTCCGATTGTCTCCCATCACGAAATACTCGTTCGCAGGTAGGACCTTGCCATCACCCAGACTCCAGGGGGCGGGATTGGTGTCTATCGTCCATGCCTCCGGCAGGTACGGCTCGTCGAGCTTGTGCCCGTTGATGTAGACGACACCCTCGCGGATGAGCAGCTTCTCGCCCGGCAGCGCGATGACGCGCTTGATGAAGTCCCTCGAGTTGTCCGTCGGCGGGCGGAGGATGACGATGTCGCCGCGCTGTGGTGCATGCAGCCGGTAGTCGATCTTGTTCGCGATCAGGTAGTCGTTGTCATCGAGCGTCGCGAACATGGAGAGGCCCTCGACGTGCACGGCCTGGACCACAAAGCTGATCCCCACGTAGAGGATCACCGCGAGCCCGATCACCTCCGCCAGCTCGCGAAACACAGACGAGCCCGCGGAACGTTCGGTCGGGGCGGCGCCGGCCGCTTGCTCGTGTTGGGCCGCCATGACTATGCGGAGACGAGCTTAGCGCAGACCCGTTCCAGCTCCTCGCGGTTCGAGTACCGCACCTCGAGCTTGCCGCGATTGAGGTTTCCAGTCAGCTTGACCGGCAGGCCGAGGGTCGATTCGATGTCGGCCGCAATGGCGCGCAGCTCGACCGTCGAGTCGACGTGACGGCGGGGGCGCGGGCGGTAGGTCCGCACCCAGTTCTCGGTCTGCCGGACCGACAGGTGTCGCGCGACCACGACTTTCAGACCGTGCTCCTGCGCCGCCTGCGTCTCGAGCGCGATGAGTGCTCGCGCGTGGCCGGCGCTGATCGCGCCGGAACCGACCGCCGACTGCACGGCCGCGCATCCACCAAGAAGTCGGAGCGACTGAGTCACCGACACGCGATGCTTGCCGAGACGCTGGGCGACCTCTTCGTGCGTCAGCCCGAACTCTTCGATCAGCCGCCGCAGCCCACGCGCCTCTTCGATCGGGTCGAGGTCGGTGCGCTGCATATTCTCGATCAGGCCCAGGACGAGCTGCTCGTCGCTGTTCGCGTCGGTGCGCACGACCGCCGGCACGGACAAGAGGCCGGCCAGGCGCGCGGCCCGCCACCGGCGCTCGCCCGCGATCAGCTCATAGCCGTCGGTCAGGCGGCGGACCAGGAGTGGCTGCAGGACACCATGCAGGCGGATCGACTCGGCGAGCTCGCCGAGTGGTTCGGCGTCGAAGCGCGACCGCACCTGCTGGCGTGAAGGGCGGATCTGATCGACCGCGATCATCTGCGGCACGAGCGCCTCGCCGTCGCTCGACATCGGGATCAGTGCGTCCAGTCCGCGGCCAAGGCCTCGTGGGCGTGGTTGGGTCATCGTTCGAGCAGCTCCTTCGCGAGCGCGCAGTACGCGGCCGCGCCTCGGCATGTGGGGTCGTATTCGATCACTGACTTTCCGTGGC
>Ga0099828_10002446_pt1 | contig 12751 bp, 19 predicted proteins | sample CZO8metaG_2_FD_79338 | JGI IMG/M metagenome (GOLD analysis project Ga0099828, IMG submission 79338) | Vadose zone soil microbial communities from the Eel River Critical Zone Observatory, Northern California, USA - CZOApr15con2H1.8 metaG | ecosystem: Environmental > Terrestrial > Soil > Vadose...
AGCTGATCGTTGCCATCGGCCTACCCCGGGCGGCGGCAGACACCTTGGCCGAGGACATCAACGCACTTCTCTGAACACCTCAAGAAAGGAGTCTGAATGGCTTGACAAGGCTTAGAGAACCTAACTCAATACTCGCTATCTCATCGTCCGTAGGGCAAACCCGTTGGTACGCCGCAATATCTGCCCGCAAACGCTCCGTGCGGATGAGCCGATCCAAGGCCACATCAATCACCTCAGACGTGGACGAGCTCCCGAGCAAAGTCCGGGCCTGCGCAGCTTTGGTCCGGTCGAGCGTAATGGTGATCTTCTCCCTCGCCATACCTTCTATACTACCAACCGGGAATACGACCTGGCACCTCGGTCCACCCCGCAGCGGAGACTCAGTGCCCTGAAGCTCCCCTGACTCGACGCAGGGAACCTTGCGGGAGCATGCCGATCCCAAGATCGAGCAAGCGATCTGGCCGCGGCGTGGGCAAGCTCGAGCACGTCCGCCGCCCTTGCCTCCCGGCAGGTCTCATGGTGACGGCCCATCTCAGAGAAGGCAGGGCAATACCTGGTTGAACGTGCAATCCCAGACAGAGACGATCCGAAGCCCGCAGACCAATGTCAACGCCGCCGGGCTCGCGCACCAATGGCTGGCGCACCACAGGTTTGGGTGGCAGGTGGCACCCGATCAGGCGGGGTCTGGCCTGTGGGTGGCCGATCTCCTGACGGGCTTGCGCATCTACGCCGACGTGCCGGGCGCCGCCGCCGTCAACGACCCGTGGGCGGTCCTGCTGTGCCTCATGGTCTGCGATGACGGGATCTGGCGGGCGGGCGGGGGCGCGGTGGTGCTGAGCCCCACCGAGGGGGACAGCCTCGTGGCCCGGGCCATGGAGCTTTGCCGAGCAGGCGGTGCGGCGGTTCCCTGACTACCGAGACCGCACATCCCACGATCCCTGAAGTGTTGTCAGCAGTTCCTGTCCGAGCAGTCGGTCAGGCTGTCACCGAGGACCCTGGCGAGCTACCGGGAGGTTCGTCCAACTTCCTGACGGAATCCATCGACGGGGAGTCGTACATGGCCCTCCACCCCGACGAGACGGCGTTCTGGAGCCGCGATGGCAGCAGGATCCCGAGGCAAGCTCTGAAAAGCTCGCAGAGCACGTTGCGCGGTTCCCGTGATCCTCAAAAACTTCCTGGTGGACGCGGTGGTGGGTTTGCGGGAAGGGGCCTCGTCGCCCAACGGTGACGGTGACCAAGAGGCTCGCAGCCTTGCTGGAGGAACACGGCTACTCGGACCCTGAAGACACGACGGGGGCCAAAACCCTGCCACAAGAGCAGCCCGCGTCCTGCCGCGGGCGCAGGAGTGGGCGCCGCCCTTCCCGAGCTCTCAGAGGAAACCAAACCCAAAGCGGGCGAAGAGAGATTGGATGAACTCCATTCACGATGGCCCGGCTCGAGCCTGGCAGAATCCGGTTTGCGGGCTCGCAAGGAGAGACTGGCCCTGCTCGTCCCGCGAACGGTGAGCGACCTGGCCGAGGTTGGGTGGGGCGTAAGCAACCTGGTGCTGGCCTGGCGGTCCGGAGGCCATTGGAGGCTCGCGCAGGTCGGCACCGTCTACGGCGTGTGAGCCGGCCCGGGGTCGCAGCTCAGCCGGGCGGCGGCTGGGGGGCCGGCTTCCACTTCTTCACCCTCGCGTCAGGGTCCGACCCGGCGTGTCGGCGGGCTGCTTCGGCACCGTCCAGCTCGCACAGCCACTCCAGGGCAGCCAAGCGGACGCGGCCCTGACCTGACCGCAACCCCCGCCTGACCAGTTGCCGCCGCTGTTGCTCGTCAAGGCCGGCTGCGGCGTCAAGAAGGCCCTGGATCATCGCGTCGCGACGGTAGGGAAGGCACGCGTTGGCGATCCGCAACAGCTCATCCAGCCGCTGTGGATCCCCCCGGAGTATCCGGCTGGCAGCCCACCGGGGCAAGGGCGGGGCAACGGCGCGGTGGTCGGTGCCGGTGGCGTCGTCGGCGATTTTCGGCATCCCCACCTCGTCAGCCAACTCCTTCAGCCACTCCGGGGTCCACCAGTCCGGGGCCAGCCACGCCATTGAACAGCTGACGGTGACGTCCTCGCCGAGGGAGGACTCGGCCAACTCGTCAAGGTCTGGGGCCGTCAACAGCCGACTGGCCTCGATGGCGGCGATCACCTTTGCCGTCGCCCCCTCCCATCGCCGGCAGGTGCAGAGCAGTAGTGCGCAGAACGTGGCAAGGCAGGTTCCCGCACCCCGCACCCCGGCGAGCAGGTCTGCCGCCTCGCCACCGCGGCCACTTGACCCCCACCCCCCCGGCGTTTGCAGCAGGAGTCGGCAGAGATGGTCCGTGTCCTGAGCCGCCGACAGCTCCCGGAGGGGGCGAGCCTCGTCCTCCCACACGAGGACCACGATAGCGGTGTACTCAGGCGCGTGACCAGTGTGGTAGCCCGGCGTTCGGCCGAGGTTGGCCTCCCGCTCTGCCAAGAAGCTTTCAGCAGTCTTAATATATGTTATACTGCGTGGAATATGGTTCTCTACCGGATCGTTTTCGGGTCCGATACGATAGAGGGAGCAATATGGCCGTTCGACCCCAGCCGAGGCTGTTCACGGTCGAGGAATATGACCGGATGGTGGAAGCCGGCATCCTCGGTGAGAACGAACGCGTCGAACTAGTCAGTGGCGGGATCGTCCAGATGACCGCCATCGGCAGCCGGCAGGCTGCCTGCGTCAATCGACTCAACGCACTGTTCTCAAAGCATGTCTCTGACCGTGCGATCATCCAGGTCCAGAATCCCGTGCGAGCAAGCGAGCTGTCCGAGCCTGAGCCCGACCTGGGACTGCTGCGACCCCGAAGCGACTATTACGCGGCGGCACACCCGGGCGCGGGCGACGTGTTCTTGCTCATCGAGGTGCGGACACATCCTTGGACTACGATCGCTGGGTCAAAGCTGGGCTCTATGCCGCCGCTGGCGTGCCAGAGCTATGGATTGTGGACCTGAACTTCGGACAGATCGAAGCCTATCGGTCCCCGGGCCCCGATGGGTACGCCGAGGTCCTGTCGCTCGGGGCGAACGAACGCCTGGCCCCCCTGGCTTTCCCGGATGTGTCCCTCGCCGTGAAAGACATCCTGGGTTCGTGAACCACCTGGCGCCGGCCAGAGCGAGGTCGTCCACGCTGTCAGGATCGGCACGCCGTAGAGGGGCGGTGCGTGGGTCGTGGGTGGCGATCGTGGAGCCTTCCGCCATAGCTTGAGCCACAAGCATCCGGTCGAACGGATCATCGTGGTGCTGCGAGAGACCTCCCGCAGCCAACGAGTGACAGAGGGTCGACAACGGATCGAAACGGTGCTTCTTTGGCGCGAGAGGCGGGGCTGGTAAAAGGCCGAAGATGTTTGCCGAGGCCTCCATGGATGCAAGCCCGAACCCGGCCCCGGCCCCGAGTTGGTTGCCTCTTCCCTGCCCACCCTCAATCGCATCCAGGAGCCGCTCGAGGGCGTCCTGGCAAACGCGGCTTACGTTGATGTCGATGCCCCGCTCCCGGACCCTCTCGAGTCGGCGGCCGAGCTCGGGCGGGATGTAGACGTTGACCCGTGCCGACACCGGGCTGCGGCGGCGGCGTTGCCGAGTGGGGGCCTCGGGCCCCCACTCAGAACGCTCCCGAGACAAAGCCCCGGATCACCTCCGGCACGGTCGCATCCAGCCCCGCGCACTGCAGGGTCTCCGGATCCATCGGGTCCCCGACGGAGCTCCCCGCTGTCGTCTTCCAAGCCGCCCTGTCTGCGCCGGTCTCGCCACTCGCCTCATCTTGACATCGTCCGGCACCAGCCCGGCCCAGACTGAACCTCGCGCACTTTCCCCCTCGGGCTAAATGTGCCACCATCTGACCGATGACGACCGATGCCGGGGGCCTCTCCCAGAACGAGCCGGCCAGAACCGCCTCGGATTCCAGCGGCGCTGCAGCCGATGCTGGATCCGATCCTTACCCTGATCGAGGAGTTCTGCGCGTAGGACCTGGACGCCGAGTACGGCCGGCTCAGCCACAAGATGGCGGCGAAGCTTTCCCGCAGGCGCCCATCCCCACTCACGCGCGCCAATTCGCAGATCTGGGCGGCGTCGATCGTCTCCACGGTTGGCCAGGTCAACTTCGTCCCCGATCCCACCCGGACGCCACACCTGACGACGGACCCCTTCAGCGCACTCAATGGGGGCGGCCAAGCGTACCCTTGCAGGCAAGTCCCGGCTCATCGGGGACCTGGTCCGCACGGGCCAGGTCGACCCGGAGTGCTGCCGCCGGGATCTGCTCCTCCACAATCCCTGGCATGGATGATCGGGCGGACGGGCTGGTCGCGGACACCCGGATGTTCCCCTCTCAACGGCAGGCAGACGCTCGCCGGCGAGGCCTGCTCACCTACCTCGCTGCCCCGGGTAGGTTCTGAGGCCTCCGGAACGACTGAGAGTCTCGGCATCCATATGGGGATCACGACCAAGGACGCGCTCTGGGCTGAGGCGAAGAAGCGATGCAGGCTCTCGGCTGAGGCCGTGCGGATGGCCAAAGAGATGGGGCTCAACCCGCGGTCGCTGATCAAAAACATCCCGTCGCCAAGCCAGCCCTGGAAGCAGCCGGTCGAAGCCTGGGTCCGGGACATCTACGCCAAGCAGGCGCGCAGGAAGCAACGTCCCGGCAAAGGCCCGGATGCAGCGGCACACTCCGGAGGAGTACCGTGCGCTGCGCCGGATCCTCAAGCCATCTCCGAGGCACAACGGAGCGTGGAAGACTCGAGGGTGCGGGCCCGGGGGTATCCGATCGACAAGAACATTGCTCCCCTGGTGGATACGCTGAATCGCTTCCCCGGCCTGAGGACCTTCTCGTCCTGCGGCGGTCACCCTCCCCCGCTCACCGTCAACCAGGCGCCAGAGGGACACTATTGGGTCAACTTCAACGTCGATCCATCGGACGGCGGTTGGCCTTCGCTCCAGGCCCTGGCATACGTGGTGGCCGATCTCGAAGAGGTGACCATCAAGCTATGGCTTGCCGGTGACACGCCGGACACCATCGCCTTCGAACTTTCGGCGGTCGGCGATCCCTCGGACCTGACTGCCAGGCTTCAAGCCTTCAGAGCGACCTCAGGAAGGCCGTCGCCGTCCCGCTAGGACTGCCCATATAGGTGGATTGGTACCTACATCGGGCGCGAACCGGCTGAAGGGGACAGGGCGTCAGCGAATGAGCTTGTTACCAGTGGCTGGATCGAGGTCATTGGTCATCTCACGCTGCGAGGGTCGGCACGCCGTAGAGCGGGATGCGCGGGTCCCTGGTGGCAATCGTGAGACCTTCCGCCATAGCTTGAGCCACAAGCATCCGGTCGAAGGGATCCTCGTGATGGTGCGGGAGGCCCCCCGCAGCCAGCGCATGGCGCAGGGCGATCGGCAACGGGTCGAAACGGTGCCACTTGACCTGCGCCTCCAAGTCGCCCGGGCTCTCCAGTTTGCCGATCGCGCGCTTGATCGAGATCTCCCAGGCCGTCGCCGCGCTCACGTACACCGCATTCCCCTCGTCAGCAATGGCCGCGCTGGCCGCCCCCGAGAGGGTGGGGTCGCTGGTCAGCCACCACAGGAGCGCATGCGTGTCCAGGAGAAGCCTCATTCACGATCACCGCTAAACGCCGCTCCAACCTCTTCGGGCAGCTCCTCAAAATCGGGCGCCACCCGCACGCGACCCTCCCATCCTCCGGGAATCCGGGGGCCAACGGCGCCGTCATAGGGCACCAGCTTTGCGATGGGCTTCCCGGACTTCCCTATGACGATCTCCTCCCCAGCGGCAACCCGCTCGAGGAGCGCCGACAGATGGGTCTTCGCTTCGTGCACGTTAACAACCATGAGATTAGTCTATCAGACTTAGTCCAGTAGGTTCATCACGCCCTGGATACCGCTGGCCCCAAGCGGCCAGGGTGAAACTCGACCCCTGCCGGCAAGTCCAGTGGCGCGGGCTCGGGCTGCCAGGTTGGTCGTGTCGGTTCAGGCATCGAGGGGCGGAGGGCGGGAGAAAGCAGCCATCGCTTCATCCGGATATCTGGGGTTCGGGGAACACCACGGCGGGCTCGGGGGGGATCAACTCCCCCGACTCGGAGTCAGTCTCGAAGCAGAGTCCGAGGCTGTCTGCCGACAGGGGGACGAACGTGCCAGCGGTGAAGAGCCAGCCTCGAAGCTCTTTGATCGGCAAGCCGGTGTCAGCGTCGGTAGCTGCGGTGAACGTCCTCAAGGTCATGCCGCCACCCTCGTGCAGCAGCCGGAACAACTTGGCCTCCAGCAGCGCCTTGACGCCCTCGCAGTACGGCTCATGCCCGTATTGCAGCTCGCCCGCGTTCGTGCGCCAGATGTCAACTTTGAAGCCGGAAGAGAGGGTGCAGATGGCGCCCCGGACTGACACGTTGGGAGCCAGCGCTGCGAGCACGTCGCTGGCAGTCGCGGTCAGGGTGACCGCGTTGGGGTCCGGGAGCGGATAGCCCACGAAGCCGCCGCCAAGGCTGAGGTTCACATCCCACCGGCGGCGGGGCCCGAGCAGGTGGGCGGCCCGGCCGGCATTGTGGCAGGAGCGGCAGACGAGGAGCCACTTGGCCGCCGTCTTGGGGAACATGCGCACATCCGGGCCGCCGCCGCACACGAGGCACACGGGCCGGATCTTGCTCGCCTGCCGGCGAGCCTTTTGGGCCTTGCGTTTCTGGCGCTTGGCAAGCCACGGGGGCGGGTCTTTCTGCCACGCATCGAGGTCCGCCCGGGTGATTGGCCCAGTCACGCCGGCGCGCCGGAGGCTCCCTTGGCTGAGGCCAAGTTCGGCAGCGGCAACCCCGTAGGGGACATTCGGCGACATCATGTCCGCTCCTGTCCCCACGCGTCGTGGAGGCAGGCAAACCGGACATCCAGGTGGGCAGCCCACGGGGGCCTGTCTTTGGGTAGGGCGTGGATCGTGGACGGGGCACCCAGCCCGAACGTGACCTTCACCTCGGCGTAGCCGCCCGTCCGGAGGTTGGGCCAGGCCCGGCACCCCTCCTCCCGGGCCATATCGGCCGCCGCTGGGCGGTCTCGTTCATGGTCTCAAGCGTGGCCCGGAATGCGCCGCCATGGGCAGGCTTCAGCCTCATCACGCTGATGGGTTTCACGGTTCCAGTATCCGCGGGGGTACCGACAAAATGCGGCCCTTTTTCGCCGGGTGGGGCCAAGAAACTCAAGTTCCTTCGTCCAACGGGTCGACAGCCTATGCCTCCTCACCCACGATGAATCCCCGGAATCTCGGCGGTCAGTGACCGGCCCACCGGGTGAGGGTGGCGCCTAAGATTGGTGGTCCTTCCCTTCAGGGGGCTAGCTCACGTCCAGCCTGAGTGCCGCATGCGACCTCGTCCACCCAGCCAGGCACGGAGGTTGCCTCGAACCTACAGACAGGCGCAGGCCCGACCCTATGCCCGCCAGAAAATCCGAATGCAAGGTCCATAATTCACTGGCAAACCATGAGCATCTTCGTCGGTCGAACCCTAGAGGGGGATACTGAGACGTCCGGTTACCTCGACCGGTCGATTCGGGATCTGCTCAACGAGACTCGCTGCCTGCGGGAGCGGATCAGGGCCAAAGCAGGTTTCCGGCCTTTCGGTGCAGTGACCGGTGGTTGGAGTCGGTGGCAGAACTCCTTGCCTTCGAGGTGAAGCCGGCCTGGCAGGTGGCGAGCATCTCGTAGTTCGTCAATTCAGAGGGCGTTCTCCAGCGCCATCACTCTGGGGCGCGTCACCTCCAAAGGGGCCGCTCAGCCTCCGCCCCACCGGGACTTTGCCCGTTCAAGGAACGGCGGCTCCTCATGCCGGGTGCCGCTCACGAGCTCCTCGAAGCCCGACATGAAGCCCGTCTTGCGGTGATGCTCGGCCCGCACCTTGTCGACCACCTGCTGCCATTCTTCTTGAAGACCCGCCTTTTCATAGCATCGCTTCGCTTGTTCGAGGTACCGAAGGGCTCCGCCATACGACTTGCTCTTCTTCGCCTTGACGATGCTCATGCCCATCGCCCGCCACAGGGCCGCCGCGGCGCCGGGATGGGCACTCGCCAGCTTTCTTGCCGCAGGCTCCAAGGCGTAGGGGCTTACCGCCTCAAGCGCATCGGTGCCGGTTCGGCCCACCAGTTCGGCGAGACGCTCGCTCTCCTTGGCCTTGAGCAGGAGATCGATATGCGAGTGAAGATCGGTCCCGGCCGCCGCTTCGATTGCCCTCGCGTGCCAGGCAGCGCGCTCGGCGCGTGGAACAAACTTCATGAGCTCGGCGTAGGTATAGGTGCTCGGCCACGCTTGGTACCCGGCCCAGGCCGCATCGAGGGCCTCGTCCTCACGTCCCAGCTTCTTCAGGAGCTGACGCTTCAGCCGGGCGAGCTCGCCGCCTGCCGACGATCGGTGCCCATCTTTCAAGTCGACCTCGATTCCACGCTCAGCCCACGACAGGGCCTCCTCCGGCCGCCGCCGCGCGATCAGCATGGTTGCGATCGCATGGCAGTCCTCGGCGCCGAGCCCCGACTCCTCAGCGAGCTGGACGTATGCCTCGATGTCCTTCTGTGCCAAATGGAGCGCTCGGAGCACCTGGCCGCAGCGGTGGCGGGCATAGTCCTGGGCGTGCCGGGAGGAGCCTTCGGCCGGCGGTGGCGCAGCATCGAGACGCGCACGGACGAGTCCCACGAGGGCCGCGCGCCCGGGCCGGTCGAGGGCTCCCGCCAGATCCTTCTCCAGCTCGAAGCAGAAGCCGAACGGATCGTCGTCCATCCAGGCGAGCAAGCGGGCCGCGGTCTCCTCGGAAGCCACCCCCGCGGCCTGCCGGGCCTTAACCCATCCGCAGAACAAGGTTCCCACGAACATACCGAAGCTGCCGCTGGAATCATCAACCTCGTTCGCCTTCTCGTAGCAGCCGGCGAGGAAGGCCTCGTAGAGGCCGACAGCCCGGCTTGGCGCGCCGGAAACAAGCGCTGCGATGTCGTCCTCCACCTCCTCCAGGTCCTCGACGAAGGAGAAGCACCCGCGGTCTTCCACGAAGCGACCGGGATCGAGCGCCGCCTCGATCTGGCCTTCCACGGGGTCCCGCGGGTATCGCTTCCTCGTCACCGCCGCCTCCGCGGGTCCGCCTCACCGCTCACTGGTGCTCCATGTTCATCGCCGCCGCCCGAGCTCGTCGCCGGCACGCACCGCCTTGAAGCCCGAGTCGTCGCCAAGGTGAAGGTAGATATGCCCGCGGACGGATCCATCCTCCTCAAGGACTGCCCAGCCGCGGCCGCTGGCGTCGTCGTCGTCGTCGAATCCGTCCCAGGTGACCTCGGCACCGGGGCGGCCGTCGCGGTGCACCGGGCGCCAGTCGACGGAGCCTTCCACCGCGATGAAGCAGGCTGCCGGAGCGCTGCGCTGCCAACTCGATGAATGCGGGGCGGACCAGATCGAGGGCCTCACGGTCCCACAGATCCATCTCGACGATCCGCCACCTGCCCCTGCTCATCGCCGCATTCCCTCGGAGGGCCCCTCTGTCACCGGTCCAAGGCCGGCCCGGTCGAGGCGCCGGAGGAGGCTGGGTTTCTTCGAGTGTTGCTGGCGCAGGTCGTGGAGTTGGTGCTCGAAGGCCTCGAGGCGTCCTTCCCGCTCCCCGACCGCCCGCAAGTCCCTCAGGAGCTCGACGGCGGCGTCGTACTGCCCGGGCTGCCTGGTGTCGATCGCTGCGCGCACCCGCTGCCATGCCTGTCCCTGCCGCAACGCGAGCGCGGAGAGATGCCTCTCCCGGGCGGCCGCCTGGGCGCGCTCGTCTCGGGCCCTGGCTTCCGCCGTACGTTTGGCGGCGAGTTGCTTCCGCCTCTCGCGGATCCTTGCCGCCGCCTCCCGCAGCTCACTCACACTCCGGGTGCCATCCGCGTCTGGCTCCGCACAGGTGTCCCCCCGGAACCGGCGCAACAGCTCCAGCCGCGCGTTCGGGTCATCGCGGCCAACCAGCCGGGCGAGCAGAACGTCCTTGTCCTTCAGCGGCAGATTGGCGACCCAACGGCTGAGCTCCGAGGCGGACGGTTCGATGGCGCCGAGCGGCTCGCTTGCCTCCGGCGCGACCGCCAGAAGATCACCATCGACGTGAAGGAACTCGGCAACCGCCTGCAGCGACGGGCTCAGGTGCGCCAGGCCCGCGGGCACCGGAGGCTCCAACTCGTCGTCGGCCACCTCCCCAGCAGCCACCGAGATCAGCCATGCCAGGTACAGGAGGCGACGGTCGCCCGCCGCGAGCTCGGCGCGGGCCGGCACGATCAAGCCGAGCGACGTCCCGTCATCCTCGTCCCAGTAGTCGTCCGTCCCCTCCTGGGTCAACCCCACCACGACCTTGTCCCCCGACTGCCAGGCCCAGGCGGCGTCGCCCCTGCAGTAACGGCCCGCTGTCTCAAGGTCCAGCAGCGAGGACGGCAACCGGATCATGATCAGGCGAGTCCCCAGTTGGCGAGATACTAAGAAGGCATCGAAGTACCGCTCCATCAACACTCGGGGGTCCCCTTTGAAGTCTCCCCAGTGGTAGGTGTTGACGAAGCTCCTCGGCGTGATGCGCGCCCGGGTTGACAGCGCCCGCAGCTCGCCCATCTGGCGGTCGTCCAAGATCTCGTCGATAGCGAGGAACTCGTAGTACTGGTACTCGCTCAAGCCCAGGCCCCCTCAGCAGCTTCCCGTGACCATACACGGAGCCGGTGCGGAGACGGGTCGAGGCGCGGCCCCGTTGTGAGACTCGCCCACTTCCGCGGTCCCAATCGATGTAGGTACATGTGCTACGATGTTGCGATGAATGCTTCGGTATCGGTCCGTGAGCTGCGCAACCAGATCAGCGAGGTGCTCCGCCGGGTCGAGGGCGGCGAGCATGTCACCGTCACCGTGGACCGCCGGCCAGTCGCTGAGCTGGTACCCCTCAGACGACGGCGCGCCGTGCCTGTCCCGGACGCATTGAACATCGCCGCTCGCCACCCACTGGACCGGGATTTCGCCTCGGAGGTTCGGGCCGTTCTGAAGGAGACAACCGACGACATATGAGGGCGCTGCTCGATACCTCGTTCTTCATGGCCACGGAGTCAGGCCGGCCCCTTGGGGGGCTGCGGGAGGTCGACCAAACTGATATCTCCGTGGTCACGCTGGGGGAGTTGACCGCCGGCGTCCTTCTCGCCGACGAAGGGCAACGCGGCGACCGGCTGGCCACGCTGTCAGCGGTCGAGTCGACCTGGGACCCGCTTCCCGTCACCGCCGAAGTTGCACGTGCCTTCGGCCGCATCGTGGCCGACCTCCGGAGGCGTGAGCGGCGCGTTCGGATCCTCGATGCCCTGGTGGCCGCCACGGCAATCGTTGAACAAATCCCCGTGGTTACGCAGGACCGCGACTACGACGCAATCCCGGGCGTCGAGGTAATCCTCGTCTGACAGAGCGCCACGGACCTCTCCCAGGGGCTTCGAAGAATCAATCCCCCCCGACCCAGGTTCGAGTCCTCAGGTGGCGCGCTCTCACCGACGTATCCTGCACCCCCTAGCCTCAAGGGGCGCGGTCCGAGGCGGCTTCCCGGCAACATCCCCTTGGGGCGAGACCGCGGCGATGTGGTGAACTACACGGTTCGGGCAACGCTGTCGCTGCAGGCACCGATATACTGACCGGTGTCGCCAACCGCCCATCTCGACGAGGTCTTCCGCTTAAAGCGCGCCCAGCGATGGGACGAGGCGGTGATCGCCCTGGAGGAGATCCTCGGGCGGTCGCCCTCAGATGCCATAGCCCTGACCCACCTGGCCGACGTCCAGCTTCGCCGAAACAAGACCGCCGAAGCAGGAAGCGCCCTGGACCGGGCCGAGGCATTGGCCGGAACCACCGCATTCACCGCCCGGGTCCGGGGGGACCTGCGTTACCGCGAGCAACGCTGGCGCGAGGCCGCCGCCGCCTACCGGGAGGCATCGCTGCTCGGGGACCGGGGGACCTGGCCACTCCTCCAAGTCGCCCGCTGCCACCTACGACTCGGTGAGCTCGACGCGGCGCGCGGGGCGGCGGCCGAGGCGGCGGAGCGGGACCAGAGCGCTTCGGCCCCCTGGACGCTGCTGGGCGAGATCGCTCTGCGGGAGCACCACGACGATGCCGTGGAGCTCCTCGAGCGGGCACATGCGCGTGCCCCCAAGGACGAATACGCCTATGCCAAGCTCATCGAGGCGAGGCTCATGCAGCTCCCGGCCCCAGAGCGCGAGCGCGAGGTTCAGGTGCTGCTCCAGAGCAGCGCCCAGGGCAACCGCCATCTCCTCGGCGTGCTGGCGCAGTTGCGGAGCGAGGGAGGCGACGAGCACCGGGCGGCGGAAACCTGGCGGGCGAGGCGCGAGCAGCACGGGGATCCCTACGCCCGCAAGATGGAGGCCTACGCCCTGCGGAGGGCCGGCGAGCTCGAGCAGGCCGCGGCGCTCTTCCGAGCCTGCCTGCTTGAGGATCCGGAGGACCTCATCCTGATGCGGACCTACGTGCACATGCAGCGCAGCCGGGGGGCGCTGGACGAGCTCAGGTCCACGCTGGAGCAGATGATCCCGGTGGCCGGGAGGCGTCGCGGCGCCATCTACGGGGAGCTCCGCAAGCTGGGAGTCAGCTGACCATGAAGGCCGATTCGCAATCCGCCCCTCCGACGCGCCAAAGCGGGACCCCGGTGATCGCCGACCTGGTCCAGGTTGCCCCCGTGGAGACGGTCGTGCGCTTGGACGGGCGGCCGGGCC
>Ga0099828_10002448_pt1 | contig 12744 bp, 4 predicted proteins | sample CZO8metaG_2_FD_79338 | JGI IMG/M metagenome (GOLD analysis project Ga0099828, IMG submission 79338) | Vadose zone soil microbial communities from the Eel River Critical Zone Observatory, Northern California, USA - CZOApr15con2H1.8 metaG | ecosystem: Environmental > Terrestrial > Soil > Vadose...
CGATGGAAGCGTTCTCGACACTGGTGGGAGCATCAACGGCAATATTCTGGTCGCTAGCGCTGAAGTGTTCTTCCCCGACCGACCGCCGTTCGATCAGTCGAGGTTCAACCCCACGGGTCACACGGTTGTCTCGCGCAGCCGGCAGACGGCAACCGCCCTCCCGAACGGACTAACCCTGGTGGCCGGCGGAGACGACGGCGTCAGCATGAGCTTCTCCTCCGCAGAACTCTACAACCCGGTAACAGGAACGTTCAGCACCAGTGGCGGGATGATGAGTAACCAGCGGGTCTTCCACACGGCCACGCTGCTCCCCACCGGCAAAGTGCTTGTTGCTGGCGGTCGCGATTTCACCTCGAATGTGTGGTCGAGCGCGGATCTCTACGACCCGCAGACTGACTCCTTCACGGCGACCGGCAGCATGAACGTGGCGCGGCGCCTTCACTCCGCCACGCTTCTGCCGAATGGGAAGGTCTTGATCACCGGGGGCTTCTCGTCCTCGGCATCGCTTTTGGCTACGGCCGAGCTCTACGATCCGGCCAGCGGTTCTTTCACGCTGACGGGGAGCATGACCGTGCCGCGAGGGCGGCACACCGCGACGCTGCTGCCCAACGGCAAGGTGTTAATCGCCGCCGGCGGCGGGAGCGCTGGTGCGGAGCTTTATGACCCGGCCACAGGCACATTCACGGCCACCGGGCCGATGAGCACCGCCCGAGATTTCGCCAGCGCCACGCTGCTCCCCAACGGGAAAGTGCTGATCGCAGGCGGCTACATCATAGTTGCCGGCAACACAGTGGACCTGGCCACCGCGGAGCTTTACGACCCGGCTACGGGCACCTTCACGTTGACGGGGAGCCTGGCCACGGCCCGCGCGAATCACAGCGCCGCCCTGCTGCCCAACGGCAAGGCCTTCATCGCCGGAGGCCTCGATTTCATCAACGGGAGCTACTCGAGTGTCGAGGTGTATGACGTCGCGTCTGGCCTCTTCAGTCTTGCGGGCAGCATGGCAAGGCCACGGTTCGCGTTCACAGCGACTCTGCTGCCGAGTGGAACGGTCCTGACCGTGGGTGGCACCTACGACACCGCCGCCGAGCTCTTTGCCCCCGGCCCCTCTTCCACTCTGCCGGCCTACGCGTGCAGTCTGGAGACTTCGCTGCATTCGATCAGCGGCAACCAGACTGCGGCGATACTTTTCCAGAACGCCAGCGGCAACACACGAAACGTCTACTGGCTGAATTACGGCGGGACGCGGCAGCTCTATGCCACGCTTTCGCCGGGCCAGGGCTATGTGCAGGGCACGTTCCTTACGCACCCCTGGGTAACCACGGATGCGAGCAACACCTGCCAGGCCATCTTCCTGCCGACTCTCGAGTCCGGCGTGGCGCTAATCCCATAAGACTTGTGCACCGCCGAGGGGCACTTCGTAGGGGTACGGCGAAGCGGTGCCGGTTCCCGCGTTGCGGTCAGCGCTTGGCACTGCGGCTCGACGTACAGAGGGCACGGCTGTGCCGTGCCCCTACGACCGCAACAGCAGACCGGAGGGGGCGACGCGGCGCAACAGCTTTGAATGCCTATTGGGTCGCCAGGCGGCGCGCATCGGCCACCAGTGGGTCGGCCTCGCTTTTTTCCTTGATGGCGAGAAACGCCTTGTAGGAGTCCGCGGCGCCCGCGCTCTTCAGTCCCTCCTGGGCGCGCCCAAAGTAGTAGAGGATCGGCGGATAGTAGTGATATGTGGGCAGGTCCTCGAGAAACACGGATGTGGATTCTCCGCGGCGCTTCTGGCAGGTCTCGAACTCCGTATAGGCCTCGGTGAATTTACCTGCCGCGAGGTAGGCGCGGCCCAGAGCGAACCTCCCCAGCCAAGTATCGGCGATTTTCCGGGCTTGCTCGAAGGCCTGGATGGCTTCCTGGGCATTGCCGCGCGCGAGCAGAATGTCGCCCTCGACCAACTTTGCGTAGGCCTGGGGATCGGGCTCCGTCCGTTTGCCTAGCTCGGCCGCCAGAGCAAGGGCCTTAGCCGGCGCGCCACCCTCGAGGTAAACCAGGGACGCCACGTAGAGAACGCCCTCCGGGCGGCTCTGCGCCAGCGCGCGCTCCGCGCTGGAGGTCGCGGGTCCCTTGCGGCCCATCGCGGCAAGAGTGGCCGCCAGAGTAGCGAGCTTGTTGGCGGCCCCTTCGGCATTTTTGTTCGCGAGATCCCCGGCGACGGCTTTCTCCAGGATTTCCGCAGCATTCGAGAAGCGGCCCTCGTAGAGAGCGATATCGGCCAGCCCTGTAGCGGCCTGCGAAGCCCCCCAGGCGCTGAGCCCTTGCAGTCGCTGATAGGTTTCTGTGGATTGGGGGATGTGACCCTGCGCAAACTGCGCTAAGGCGAGGGTAGACAGCCCCTTTGCAAAGCTGGGGTTGAGTTGGAGCACGGCCTCTTCCTCGCGAGCGGCCGTGTCGAACTCACCGGCATACATGGCGTACAGCGCAAGATTGTCTCGCTGGAGCACGTTCTTCGGGTTGATTTCGACGGCCCGGCGCCCTTCTTCCAGCGCTCTCGGCATGTCTCGCTTGTAGAAGTAAGCCAGCGCCAGGTTCGCGATCCCGGCCGAGTCCGCCGGAAATTGCTTCACAAGCTGGCTCAGTTCCTCAATCGCCTTTTCCTGATCGCGTATCGCAAGGTAATAGCCGCTGCGGGTGCGGTATTTCTCGCGCGGTGTCATGCGATCAATCTGCGCGAGCGCCAACTTGTAATACTTCACCGCCTCTTCGCGATGCCCCAGGTTGTTTTGCATCGCGGCCAGTCCAGCGTAGGCGCGGCCGAAGTTGGGGTCGAGCTGCACAGCGCGGGACCAGCTGCGCAGGGCATCGTCCCACTTTCCCTCCCATTGGAACTCCTGGCCTTCCGCGTACGCGTGGGCAGCCTCCAGCGAGGCCGCGGTGAAGGTTTCGGCGGCGACACGCTGTGCCGATGCCGGCGTCGTGTCGCCCAGGGCGCTGCGCACGCGCGTCGCCAGCTTGCTAAGTGAGGGAAGGACCTCGTCCTTCGAGGAAGCCGACATGGTCTGTGTCGCTATAGATTTTCCCGTGGCCGCCTCGACTGCGCGAATGCCCAGGCGATAGCCTCCGCCTTCCTGGGAGATGTCGCCGCCGACGACCACACTCACGCCCTCGCGAACCGCCACTAAGCGCGCCAGAGATTCGTCCAAGCGGGTGGCCCCGTTTTGCAGGTTCGCTCCCACCTTGTGGGCCTGCCCGCGATTGTAGGAGGAAATAAATGGTGCCCCCTCGAGGGCGATGCTCAACAGCGGCTCGAGCGTGCCATCGAAAACGGTCTCGTTGGTCTTGTTTTCGATATCCGCTAGAAGCACTGTGAGGGGCGCATGCGCAGCCGGGGCGAGCGAGAAGTACTTCCTTTGAATGAACACTAGCGCGGTGACAAAGGTCAGCAGAGCGACGCCCACAACGGCAAAATGTTTCCAGGTGAGCGGTCTCGTCCCCAAGCCGGGCAGTGCGATGACCGTGCTCGTGCCGGCTCGGGAGAATTGCCCACCCGCATCGAGCGCCTGGAGGATTTCCTCGGCCTTCTGGAAGCGGTCTTCCGGTTCAATCTCGAGGCACTTCACGCAGATGTCATTCAATTGCCGCGGTATGGACTCATCCACTTTGGCAGGTGGGGTCGGACGTTCCTTCGTCCGCTTCATGATCTTGCCGAGCGCCGTGTCCGCCTGGTACGGCAGGTTTCCGGTGAGAGCTTCATAGAGGATGAGACCCACCGCGAAGATGTCGGAGCGCGCATCCGCGGCCTGGACCATGGCCTGTTCCGGAGACATGTATTCGGGAGTGCCGATCATCGCGCCGCTGACCGTTAAACCACTCTGCTCGGCGGAACGGGCAATACCGAAGTCCATGATGGAGGCGCGACCATCGGCCTCTACCATGATGTTTTGCGGCTTCAGGTCGCGGTGGACAACGCCAGCGTTATGTGCTGCGGCGAGCCCGCGGCACACTTGCCGGATAATCGCAGCAGCTTCCTGCGGGGGAAGCTTTCCCTTTTCCTGGACGATGGACTTGAGATCGCGTCCCTCGATGAACTCCATGGTGATGAATCGAGTCCCTTCGAACTCGCCGAGGTCGTAGGTACGGACAACGTTCTTGTGCGTCACCTTTCGCGCCAGGATCAGTTCTTGCTTGAAACGCTGCAGCACCTCCGGATTCGAGGCCAGCCCGGTTCGGATAACTTTCAGGCAAATCAAGCGGCCCAGCTCTTGGTCCTTCGCTTTATAGACGGCGCCCATGCCGCCTTGACCGAGGAGCTGCAGAATTTCATAACGTCCGGCAACCATGGCGCCCGGGGAAAATTGAACATCAGGCACAAAGAGTGCCCCACCACTCCCCGCGGGCGTTCGGACCGACCAGCTCCCCGGCGTCCCCGTCTCAGCCGTGAGTTCACCATGTTCCAGCAGCGTGCTGCACCGGGGGCAGCGGACGGAGCCGGCAGGAATGTCAGCCCGGCAAGATGGACATTGCATGGAATCTGGCCTCAATTGGCGCCAAAACAGTACCGACATTATGGGCATTTGAAAACTAAAGCAAGCAGTGTTGAACAGAGTCATCGACAAGGCAACTCCGGGCTGGGCCCGCGCCGCAGCTCCAACAAAACTTCGTCACGCTGCTTTCGCAAAAGGTGTCCCGCAAAACCGTGCTCAACATCCTCGGCACTCTCAGCTCGATGATGCGCACGGCGAAGTCGTGGGGCTACTGCACGCAGGCGGTTACGACAAGCGAGCTGACGCTGCCGGCGGATTAGATTCGCAAACAGAGTCGATTCTTCAACGGGGAAGAGGCTCGCAAGATCGTCACACTCGCTTCTGAACCGTACCGCACCATGTTCGCGGTCGCGGTAATGACAGCACTTCGCGTCGGCGAAGTTGTGGGACTGTAAAAAGCGGACCTCGACTTGGACCGCCGCGTGATCCATGTCGAGCGATCGGCCTGGTACGGCCGAGTGCAGACGGTGAAGAGTAAGGCGAGTCGAGCTCCCGTAGCGATGGCGGAGGCGCTCGTCACCATGCTGAAAGAATATCTGGCAACGTGGCGACCGAATCCCGAGGGCTTTCTCTTCCTCAATCGCAACGGGCGACCCTATGCAGCGAACAAAGTTGTCGAATACGGCCTTTGGCCTGTCCTCGACAAGCTCAAGATCGAACGCGCTGGCATGCACGCGTTTCGGCATTGCCACGCAAGTGTGTTGATCGACTAGGAGCGAATCCGACTGTCACGAAAACTCAAATGCGACATTCGGATGCGCGAGTCACTTTGGGAATTTATTGCCACGTCATTGGCGATTCTCAGCGTGATGCGGTGGACAAAGTAGGCGAGATTCTGCGCTCATCTGCGCCCAAATCGGAGAAGTCAGGTGAGTGGATTCATTAACTTGCGGAACTCTGGACGTGGGTTCGATTCCCATCGCCCGCTCCATAAATCTCGATGACTCCATTGCCTTTACGCGGCTGAGTCGCTGAAAATACGCTAGAAAGTTGCCGGTTTTGGACGCCAGTTGGACGCTGCGAATCCAATTGGACGCTTATTTCGATGAGCGGGTCACAGTGAAAAGGGCGCCGACGCTGCGGTCGTTCGGATGTTAGGGAAAGCTAGCTCGGCCTTGGCGTAGCCAGCACGAGACGAGGGTAATTCGGCGTCTGGCTTGGCAGTGGTACAACGGCCAAGAACTAACATGCTCTGGCCGCGAGATGGTGAGGGGGCTTGGCGTGAGCCGCACGTACGTTCATAAGTTCGTGCGGGAATTTGAGGCAGACCTAAGCAAAATACTGCGACAGACGAACCGAGCAGTGCGCGGCTACCCTCCACGACGACGCAATATATAAGAGATTTCAGCCAACGCTTCAATTTTTCCGTCTTCCAGTCAGGCCGAGCTAGAAGCTTCCGACACGGCTCGTTCTTGTTTCGGGGAACGTCGTGTCCAAGCGACTCTTAATTCTTTGGGGATCTGGCGATCTCTTCCGCTTTTTGCTCCTCTTCGATCGCTTGCAGGCGGTGGCCGGTTCGCTTGTAAATCACAGCCATGCGCTGGTGCGGTTCCGAGGCAGTCGGGGCGAGTGAGGCGGCTTCCTGCAAATAACGGAGCGCTTCGGAATCTGCCGCAGCTTCCTCCGACCGCCTCGCCAACTCAAGTGTGCACTGATAAAGCAGGGCCGTTGTGCTCGCGTCCTCGGGCTTGAGTTGATGAGCATGGCGAAGCGCTTGATAGGCGGGAAGCGCCTCGCCAAGGTTCCACAGAACTGCCCCATATAGTGCATTCAAAGGAAATAGATCAGGCCATCTCTGAACGGCTCCCGCCAGTGGCCCGCGAGCATCTTCGAAGCGCTTCAGTTGAAAGTAGTTGAACGCCAGGTTGTACTGCATCAGCGGGGAGTGTGGAGCCAACTCCGCGGCTCTCTGGAGTGGTTTCAACGCCTTTTCAAGCTCGCCGTGCTGTCCATAGAGAATCCCAAGTGCGGTCAGCTTTTCGGCGTCGTTTGGATCGTAGAGTTGATCACAGATGGAGGTTGCCTTTTCGCTTGGGCCACGGTCCAATTCCTGCGCACATTCCCATTTCAATTGGCTTTGCTTGTCGCTTCGTGCTATCTTCTCATTCGCTTGCCGAAAGGCTTGGTTCGCCTCCTCTTGACGGCCCTCTTTCCGATACAAAGTCGCCAGTTGGTATTCTGCGCGGGAGTCGACCGGATTCAGTTCGATCGCTTTTTTCAACCACTTTTCGGCGTCTGGGTTCGCACCCTGCTTCAGATAGGCAAGTCCCAGATAGAAGGCGGTGTCCGGAAAGGGCGGATGGGAAATGGCTTTCTTCAGATTTTCAATTGCGCTTTTGTAACTGTGCTCCTCCAGATCAAGTCTTCCCAGGTAATACAAGACCCCCGGCAGTTCACCGGCCGCTTGGCGCACCGTTTCAAATTCGTGACGTGATTCTGCGGATTTGTGCTCTTCGAAGAGCGCGACCGCCAGGGGAAATCGTGCCCGCATCGCCAGCTCTGGGTCGAGCGCCAGGGCCGCCCGAAACTCTTTTTCGGCCACCTCATATTGCTCTTGCTTTAACGCTTCGTACCCATTCCCCAGGTGGATCTCCAACGAATCACCTGTGGAGGTCTTCTCTGAGTTAGCGGTTTGCCCCGCACCCGGCCAACACAGGGCGCTCCCTTGGAGCAAGACCAGCAGCAAGAGGAAGTTCCATCGCCAATTGCGCAGAATTGTCATGTGAGTTCAAATGCGTCGCAAAATCAATGGCAAGATTACCATAGCCACCCTCCGCGTTCTGGAAAGGTCCCGGGGCGCAAACTTGACGCGTCCTGACGCCGGTGCTACAGTGCCGTTTCCGCAGCAGAATACCAGGGAGCACCTGTCTGAGCGGCTCTTGGAAGAAGCGCAGTCCTGTCGATCTTAGCCGCCGCAAATTTCTCCAATACTGTCAGGGAGCCTCGTTAGCCTTCTTTCCCGCGGGGACTCCTTTTCGTTCCCTTTTTCCCTTCGTTTCACGAGAGCAACCTGCAACTCAAGACGAATTGCAACTCCACCCTGAATACCGCTTAAAAAGAGGTATTGAAGCGGTATTACGCAAAGTCCCGGCAGGCTTCGACGAGTTCGTCACAGAGAAATATCAGGATCAGATTGAAGCTATTTTCAAGGAGTGGACTTCGCAATTATTGCAGTACCCCCAAGAAACAGCGGCATTGGGCAAGGTGATGTCCGCTGGCTTTTTGGGCAGCTCTCTGAAAGCTGGTCGACTGAGGGCTGTCAACGATGCATCGCCGCTCAAAGTGTGGCTGGTCCAATATCCGCCAGAACCTACCCTCGGCAGCGAAACTTTTCTCGCCGAATTGCGTTCCTCCTTGGCCACTTTTTCGAAACTGATGACGGCGGATTTTCTGATAGTCAGTATCCACTCCGAATCTCTCCCATCCTCCGCGAGCGCAGAATCCGCTTCGCTTGTGACGATTGTCCGCTTCGAGTTGGTGGGTACGGGCACCGGCTTCCATCGTGGGCAACGAGTGGGGCACTGGGAGCTCAGTTGGGAGAGGCTTCCTTCCGATGAGATGCGGCTCAAGGAATGGCGGGCTCTTGACGAGGAACTCAGTCGCGCTTTGGCTCCTGTCTTCCTGGACACTACATCACACGCGTTTGGCGGCAATCGCTCGTACGCTTCCCAGTTGATTCCCGGGACCGACTATTGGCGAACCGTCCTCGATGGCGCCAGCGGCATTGATATCTACGGGCACAACGGAGTCTCCGTCGCAGATATTGACGGGGACGGCCTCGACGACCTCTACGTCTGCCAGCCCGCGGGTCTCCCCAACCGGCTTTTTCGAAATCGCGTGGATGGCACCTTCGAAGACATCACGGACTCATCGGGACTCGGTATCCTGGAGAACACAGCTTGCGCCTTGTTCGCCGATATCGACAACGACGGCCTCCAGGATCTGATCGTCGTTTGTGCCAGTGGCCCGCTCCTCTTCCTCAATCAAGGAGGCGGAAAATTTCGCCTGAGGCCAGACGCTTTCCAGTTTGCCAATCCTCCCCAAGGCACCTTCACCGGTGCCGCCATTGCGGATTATGACCGCGACGGATGGCTGGACATCTATTTCTGCCTTTACGCCTATTACCAAGGCACGGATCAATACCGCTACCCCATGCCGTATTACGACGCTGAGAATGGTCCGCCTAATTTCATGATGCGCAACAACCGGGACGGAACCTTTCGCGATGTCACGAAACAATCCGGACTCGATCAAAACAACACCCGCTTCAGTTTCTGTTGCAGTTGGGGGGACTACAACGGCGATCTCTGGCCAGACCTCTATGTGGTCAACGATTTCGGACGCAAAAACCTTTATCGCAACAACGGCGACGGCACCTTCACCGACGTGGCCCCCCAGGCAGGCGTGGAAGATGTTGGAGCCGGCATGAGTGTTTCGTGGATTGATTTTGACAATGATGGCCGGGAAGATCTCTATGTTGCCGATATGTGGACGGCAGCCGGTATGCGCATCTCGGAGCAAGAGACTTTTCAGAGGGGTGTCGATCAAAAGGCCCGTGCGCTCTACCGAAAGCACGCATTGGGCAACTGTCTGTTCCGAAACCTCGGCGAAAGTTTTGAAGATGTCGGTGCTCGGACCGGAACGACCATGGGACGCTGGTCCTGGTCGAGCGACGCCTGGGATTTCAATCACGACGGTTTTCCGGACCTCTACATTGCCAACGGAATGGTTTCTGGAAGCGCGCGGGACGACCTCAACAGCTTTTTCTGGCGCCAGGTGGTGGCCAATTCTCCGCATGAGTCCAGGCCAAGCCATGAGTACGAGCAAGGTTGGAATGCCATTAACGAGCTCATTCGGTCCGACCGCACTTGGAGCGGCTTCGAGCGGAACGTCTTCTATCTCAACAATCGAGACGGGAGCTTTTCCGATGTTTCCGGCATTGTCGGACTGGACTTTTTGGAGGACAGCCGGACCTTTGCCCTTGGCGATTTTGATCGGGATGGCCGGTTGGAAGTTGTCTTGAAGAATCGCAACAGTCCCCAGTTACGATACCTGAAGAATGTGTTGCCAGAACTGCCCCCAGTCATTTCTTTTCGCCTTTCCGGCAAGGAGAGCAATCGCGACGCCATTGGAGCCAGGATCACGGTGGAGACGGAATCGGGCCGCCAGACCCGCATACTCCGAATAGGATCCGGGTTTCTCGCTCAACACACGAAAGAGCTGTTTTTCGGCTTGGGAGCTGCAAGGTCGCCTGTTCAAGCCACAATTCAATGGCCGAGCGGACTCTCCCAGAAGCTGCACGACTTGCCAATCAATCACCGGATCTGGGTAGAGGAAGGACTGTCGCCGTCGCGCTTGGAGCCTTTTGCCAAATCCTCACGTTGGCCGGCAACCGCAACAGCTCCTTCCACCAATGAAACTTTGCCGCATTCTGTGCAAACTTGGCTGCTTGTGCCAATTCTAGCCCCCGATTTTTCTCTTCCCGATCTTGCCGGACATATCGAAACCCTATCTGGCCATCGAGGCAAACCAGTGCTTCTCCATTTCTGGTCCGCATCCCTGGCAGACTCTCAGAAAGATCTGGAGGAATTTGATCACTTGCATGAAGGATGGGCGCAAAAAGGATTACAACTGCTCACAATCACTGCCGATACCGCGCAAAACGGCGGTGGGAGCCAGGCTCAAGTAACCGATGGACATCACTCCTTTCCAATTCTGAAATCCTCCCGGGATGTCATTGCCACTTACAGCCTTCTCTTCCGTCAATTGTTTGATCGACATCGCGACATGAGTGTTCCCGTTTCGTTCCTCATCGATCCGCGGGGAAACATCGTTAAGATTTACCAGGGATCGGTTTTGAAGGAATACTTCGAGGCTGATTTCCGAAGCATTCCGCAAAACGATTCGGAGCGATTGGCCAAAGCGCTTCCTTTTTCTGGAGTAAGCGAGTCTTACGACTTTGGGCGAAATTATCTTTCCCTTGGTTTCGTCTTCTTCGAACGCGGCTATTTCGAACAGGCGCAGGTATTTTTCCAACAGGCCCTCAAGGACGATGCGAAAAGCGCCGAAGCCCTCTACGGCCTTGGCAGTTCCTACTTGCAGCAGCAAAAGACCGATGAGGCCCGCGAATGTTTTCAGCGTGCTCTCCAGCTTCATGCCAGCTATCCCGGCACGCCCCCCAACGCCTGGAATAACCTCGGTATTTTGGCCGCACGCGAAGGGAACCCTGATCTTGCTATCCAATATCTTCAACGCGCGCTTCAGATTGACCCGGAACACTCCATCGCCTTGCAGAACCTCGGCAATGCCTACCGTCAGAAAAAGGACTGGCCGCAGGCCAAGCGCGTGCTTGAGCGTGCCGTCGCACTGAATCCCGACGACCCTGAAGCAAATTACAGTCTCGCTATGGTTTTTGCCCAACAGAATGACACCGAACGTGCCTACTACTATTTGCAAAAGGCTCTCGCTTCCCGTCCTGCTTATCCAGAGGCGCTCAACAACCTTGGGATTCTTTATCTGCGTACACGGCGCCCGGAGGAAGCGAAACGCAGTTTTGAGGAGTCGATTCGTGTAGCGCCGGCGTATGACCAAGCCTATCTGAATCTGGCGCGCGTCTTTGCCATCGAAGGTAACCGGGAGAAAACAAAGACCGTTCTTCTGGAGCTTCTAAAACAACATCCAGATCATGCGCAGGCCAAAGAAGAATTGAAGCAGCTGGAACAGTAGCCCGCTTTCACGTTTCGGTAGTAAATGCCTTTTTTGCTCCCGCTCCACCCGGCCGATTGCGTGGGGGTCCGTTCCACCGCTAGAATGAAGGTCCGATGCAGTCTCTGGGACACTCTGCTGCCGTATGAACACACCTCTAATCAGATCGCTTCGGATCGCCAGCGTCCTTTGTGCTCTGCTGACGATGTCGGCTCCGTGGCTTCAAGGGCAGACAGGGGGCAAGGAAAGCCTCCCCGTGGTCGAGGGAAGGGTCCACGACTCCCGAGACCGTCCGATCGTTGGCGCTGTAGTGTCCCTCGAGAGTGCTGATCACGGCCACACCCTTGCCTCAACCACGGATTCTCAAGGGCGTTTCCGCTTTGAGGCAGTATCCGTTGGGACCTATACACTGCGCACAAAGCTGGAGGGCTACAAGGAGGGGAGGGAAGGGCCATTCGTTCTCCACGAGCAAGAAGCAAAATCGATCGTTCTGCTTCTGACGAAGGCTCAAGCCACTGGAACAGCGAAGGACGCATCCAGCGCCATGGAATTTTCGGACGAACCCGCATTCACCGTGGCGGGCGTCACCGATACGACGGCTCTGGGCGGACATGGGTCTGGCCGGGTCTTGCCTAGCAGCAATGCCTTATTGAAGGATGCAGCTTCTTTGGTCCGAGAAGCAACCGGCCAACCTAACGCTGCCCCACGCGATCCTGAGCACGCAGGAGCTTCGAGTGAAGCCTCCATTCGAGCCAAGCTTGCCCAGGAAGACAACGCGGACTTGCATGCCCAATTGGCGGAGCTTGAGGAAAGTGAGGGGCGTCCCCTCGAAGCCGTCCAGGAGTACCAGCGCGCGGCAGAAATGCAGCCAACCGAACCTCATCTCTTCGCCTGGGGGGCAGAATTGCTCCTGCATCGCGCTTTTGAGCCTGCCATTGAAGTGTTCACCAAAGGTCGCCGGCTCTATACGCATTCCAGTCGCATGCTTTTAGGACTGGGCGCGGCCAGGTTCGCGCAAGGCTCCAAAGAGCAGGCAGAGCAGCTCTTCCTTGAGGCTTGCGATCTGAACCCCCTGGATCCAACGCCATACCTTTTTCTCGGCAGGTTGCAGTCGGCCGAAAACATCGAGCCGCCCGGATGGACAGACAGGATGAAGCGATTCGTCAACCTTCATCCCGGGAGTGCCATGGCGCATTACTTCTACGCCGTCGCACTCACCAAGCAGGATCGGAACCAGGAAAAAATCGATGCGGTTGAATCGGAGCTGAAAACTGCGATCGAACTCGATCCCCATCTCGGCGACGCCTATTTGCAATTGGGCATTCTCTATTCGCAACGAAAGGATTTTCCGGGAGCTATCTCCGCCTACCAAAAGGCTATCGAAACCACGCCACTCCCGGAGGAAGCTCATTTTCGCCTAGCGCAAGCCTACCGGCAGACTGGGGAACACCTGAAAGCCCGCAAAGAGATCGAACTCTACGATCAGATCTCGAAACAAAAAGCGCAA
>Ga0099828_10002451_pt1 | contig 12742 bp, 11 predicted proteins | sample CZO8metaG_2_FD_79338 | JGI IMG/M metagenome (GOLD analysis project Ga0099828, IMG submission 79338) | Vadose zone soil microbial communities from the Eel River Critical Zone Observatory, Northern California, USA - CZOApr15con2H1.8 metaG | ecosystem: Environmental > Terrestrial > Soil > Vadose...
CCCCGGCGACGCGCATCAGCTTGAACACCTTCAGCTTGCCGGTCGAGGGCACGTGCGGCCCGCGGCACAGGTCGATGAAGTTTCCCTGCTGGTAGAGCGAAATCGTCTCGCCTTGCGGAATCGAGGCGATGATCTCGGCCTTGTATTTTTCTCCCATGGAAGCAAACAGCGCCACCGCCTGATCGCGGGGCATGACTTTCCGCGCCACGGGAAAATCTTTTTTTGAAATTTCGGCCATCTTCTTCTCGATCGCCGCGAGATCCTCGGGCGTGAAAGGCCGCTTGTACGAGAAATCGTAGTAGAAGCCGTTCTCGATCACCGGGCCGATCGTGACCTGCGCATCCGGATGGAGCTCCTTCACCGCGTGCGCCAGAAGGTGCGCGCTCGAATGCCGCAGGATCTCGACTGCCTCGGGGTCGCGCTCGGTGACGATCGCCACCTCGGCATCGGATGCGACGCGGTGGCTGGTGTCGACCAGCCTGCCGTTCACTTTTCCGGCGAGCGCGGCGCGCGCGAGTCCGGGACCGATCGAGGCTGCGATCTCGGCGACGCTTACGGGTGCGGGAAACGACTTCGTCGAGCCGTCTGGGAGACGGATATTGGGCATCGCGCTGGAAGCTGCATACTATCACGATGAACCTGCCGCTCAGCCTCGCCATCAACGCCTACGATCATGTCCGCGGCCTGCGGCCGCAGGGCATCGACCTGGTCACGCTCGAGCTGCCGATCGAGGAAATATTTTTCCGCTTCACGAAGTTCCGCGAGTGGGACGTCTCCGAAATGTCGTTCGGCAAAGTGGTGTCGATGATGTCGGAGGAGCGCCCCGAGATCATCGCGCTGCCGGTATTCCTGTCGCGCGTGTTCCGCCATTCCGCCATCTACCTCGGGAAAAACTCGAACATCAGGAAACCCGAGGACCTCGAAGGCCGGCGGGTGGGGATTCCGGAATGGGCGCAGACCGCGGGGCTGTACGTGCGCGGGCTGCTGCAGCACGAATACGGCGTCGATCTCGCGCGCATCAGCTGGTTCCAGGCAGGGCTGCGCGAGCCCGGCCGCGTCGAGAAGGTGGAGCTCAAGCTTCCGCAGGGCGTCAGGATCGCCGCGCTGCCCGATCGCACGCTGCTGGAGATGCTCGCCAAGGGCGAGCTCGACGCGGTGATCTCGGCGCGCGCGCTGGATGCGCCGCGGCTGTTCGAGGACTACCGCGCGGCCGAGACCGAGTACTGGAAGAAGACGCGCATTTTCCCGATCATGCACGTGCTCGTGCTGCGCCGGGATGTCTACGAGCGCGACCGCTGGATCGCGATGAACCTCTACCAGGCGTTCGCCGAGGCGAAGCGCGCGAGCCTCGCGCGAGTAAGCGAGTTCGGCCTGTCGCATCTGCCGCTGCCCTGGGTGCCCGATCACGTGCGGCAGTGGCGCGAGATCGCGGGCGAGGATTTCTGGCCCTACGGCGTGGCGCCGAACCGGCCGACGCTGGAGGCTTTCCTGCAGTACGGCTTCGAGCAGGGCGTATGCCAGCGGCGGCTGGCGGTCGAGGAGCTGTTCGCGCCAGAAACGCGGGAGAGCTTCAAGATCTAGTCTTCGCCGGCCTCCGAAACCGCCGCCTTGCGCTACTGCTTCGACCAGACCGGCTTCGCCATCGCCGAGCCCGGCGGATACACCACCTTCGGCTCGCCGTTCTGCCATTGCACGATCAGCAGCGCCGCGCCGACGCGCCGCCCGTTCTCCTCGAACTTGAGCCGCCCGCCGGGGAAGAAGCGCGCCGGGCCGGATGTCGTGTCCATCCCCCGGATCGCCTCCGCCACTTTCTTGCGGTCGGCGACGCCCGCTTTCTCGAGCGCGTCCTTGAAGATCCAGATGTCGCCGTAGGTGGAGATGCTGTCCTGGGTCATCCACGGCTCGCCAGTGCGCTGCTTGAAGTCAGCGATGATCTTCTCCTGCCCCTTGGCGCCCCAGTTGGCGACCACGGTCATCACCCCTTCCATCAGCTCCTTGCCGACCAGGCGCAGCATTTCAGGCGCGCCGATGTGCGCGCCGTTTGACACCACCGGAAGCCGCCCGCGCCCGAGCCCCATCTCGCTCAGCTTCTCGAGCACCAGCTTGTCGTCGGGGACGCTGGTCGGCAGCAGCAGCAGGACGTCGGGCCGGGTGTTGCGCACCTTCTGCACCACCGACGTCGCATCGGCGAGCGGCGGGGTGAAGACCTCGTCGATGACCAGCGACAGGTTGAGCTTCTGGAACCCGCCCTCGCGCATCGGCTTGACGAAGCTCATCGGCGCCGCGGTGTTGTCCATCACGATCCCCACGGTCTTCAACGGCTGCCCGGTCGCCGCCTTCGCCATATCGAGCAACGCCGGCAGCGCGCCCTGCGCCTGGGCGCCGCCGGTCGGCGAAGTCTGGAACACGTACTTGTAGCCGCGCCCGGTGATGACATCCGAGTAGGACAGCGTGAGCAGCGGCAGCTCGGCGCGCTCGGTCACCTCGCTCACCGCGAGCGTGAAGCTCGACAGCCACGAGCCGGTGGCGCCCACCACGTCGGTCTCCTGAGCAACGAGGCGCTGCGCCGCGTTCTTCGCCTTCTCGGCGGTGTCGCCGGCGTCGATGACGACGAGCCGCATCCGCGCGCCGCCCATCGACTTGATGCCGCCGGCGCGGTTGATGTCCTCGATCGCCATGTCGGCGCCCTTCTGCATCAGCTCGCCCTGGCGCGCCCACGGCCCCGACATCGGCGCGATCATCGCCACCCTGACCTCCTTGGCCTGCGACCACGCCGGGCCGGCCGCCACCGCGAAGCCGGCGCCAGCCATGGCGCCAAGCAAGGCTCTGACCATCATGCGTCGCTGCGTTCTCATCTGCAGTCTCCTCCTTTGAAGACAAGTCACATTCCAAGATACGCCCGTTTGACCTTCTCGTCCGCAAGCAGCGCGTCGTGCGTCCCTTCCAGAACCAGACGCCCGGACTCGAGCACGTAACCGTAGCTGCACGAGCCCAGCGCCTCGGCGACGCGCTGCTCCACCAGCAGCACCGTGAGCCCGCCCTGGCGGTGGATCTGCTCGATGCAGCTGAAAATCTGGTCCGCGAGCAGCGGCGCGAGCCCCATCGAGGGCTCGTCGAGCAGCAGCAGCCGCGGCGAAGAAGCGAGGCCGCGGCCGATGGCGAGCATCTGCTGTTCGCCGCCGGAGAGCGTGCCCGCGGGCTGGTCGCGCCGCTCCTTCAGGAGGGGGAACAGGGTGAAGATCTGCTCGAGGTTGCGCGACCACTCGAAACGCCCGCGCGCGGGCAGCGCACCCATCTCCAGGTTCTCGAACACGCTGAGCGTCTTGAAGACCTGCCGCCCTTCGGGCACGTGCGCGATGCCGAGGTGCGCCCGCTCCGCGGGCGCCACGGCGAGGAGATCGCGGCCGTCGAAGCTGATCCGGCCCGAGCTCGGCTGCACGATCCCGGACACGGTCTTGAAGAGCGTCGTCTTGCCGGCGCCGTTGGGTCCGACGATGGCGACGAACTGTCCCGCCTCGACGGCGAGCGACACGTCGACCAACGCCCGCAGGCCGCCGTAAGCGACGTTGAGTCCCTCAATGCTCAGCACGCGCCATCCACCGTTTGCCGAGATACGCCTCGATCACCTTCGGGTCGCGCGTCACCTCTTCGGGCTTGCCCGCGGCGAGCACCGCGCCGTGGTCGAGAACCACGAACCGGTCGGCAAGCCGCACCATCGCCTGCATGGTGTGCTCGATGATGACGATCGTTAGCCCCGCGCTGGCGAGCGCACCGAGCGTGGCCAGGAGCCGGTCGATCTCCTGGGCTCCCAGCCCAGCGAGGGTCTCGTCGGCGAGCAGGAGCTTCGGCCGGGAGGCAATCGCGCGCGCCAGTTCCATCTGCCGCAGCTCGAGGGTCGTGAGCCCGCCCGCCACGGCGTCCGCGTACGCGGTAAGCCCCACACGCGCGAGCGCGTCGCGCGCCGCGGCGAGCGCCCGCTCGTCGTCGGCATCGGCCACGAACGCGCCGACGACCACGTTGTCGAGCACCCTCATGCGCGGAAACGGACGCATCACCTGGAACGTTCGCCCGATGCCAAGCGCGCAGACCTCGTTCGGCTTGAGCCGGGTAAGCGCCTTGCCTCTGAAGACGACCTCCCCGGCGTCGGGCCGGATAAAGCCGTTCAGGACATTGAACAGCGTGGTCTTGCCGGCGCCGTTGGGGCCGATGATCCCGAGCACTTCGCCTTTGCGCACTTCGAAGCTCACATCCTGGACCGCCCGCAGACCGCCGAACGAGCGCGAGAGGTTAGTGACCCGCAGCAGCACTTCGTCGCTCGCTGCCCGCCGCGTCGCCACCACGGCCGCAACCGGCTCATCGAGCGCCGGGCGCGCTGCGCCGCGTCGCTTGCGCCGCGCGAACGCATCGCGCACCTTCGGCACCACGCCTTCGGGCGCCACCAGGATTACCAGCACGATCGCGGCGCCGAACACTACCCCCTGTATGCCCGGGATCTTGTCGCCGAGCTCGGCATGCAGGATCTCGGCGAGCGGGATGAGGATCACCGACCCCACCACCGGCCCCCACACCGTCGCCACGCCGCCGAACAGCGTGACGATCAGCGCCTGCGCCGAGGTCAGCATGCCGAACACGCTCGGCGGGGTCACTACGAGCAGCACCACCGCGTAGAAGCCGCCCGCGGCCGCCGCGATGGCGCCGGAGAGCATGATCGCCTTCATCTTCCAGTGCAGCGCGTCGATGCCGGAGGCTTCCGCGGCCCATTCGTTCTGCTTGATCGCGGTGAGCGACAGGCCGAAGCGCGAGCGCTCGATCCTGAGCGAGACGAGCATCGCCGCGATCAGCATCGCGAGCGCGATCACGATGTAGGCGCGGTGATCCGGGAACTGCATGTAGGCGGCGGGTGCCTCGCGCTTCATCGGCAGCGCGACTTCCTGATAGCCCAGCCACTCGAAGATGTAGAGCAGCGCCAGCGGATAGGCGAGCATCGCGAGCGCGAAGTAAACGCCGCGCAGCCGGAAGGTCGGATAGCCGATCATGACGCCGGCGGCCACGCCGACCAGCATGCCGAGCGGAATGCCGATCCACGGCGTGAGGTCCAGCTTCACCAGAAAAAGGGCCACGGTGTACGCGCCCAGCCCGAAGAAGGACGCATGGCCGAAGGACACCAGGCCGGAGTAGCCGCTGAAGACGTTCCAGGAGACGCCCATGATGGCCCAGACCAGCACGAGCGTGAGCATCAGCTGGTAGTACTGGTTCCGTACGACGAGGCCGACGACGAGATACGCCGCCGCGAACGCGAGGATCGTCGCCACCGGCTTGCCGGCGCCGCCTCTCATGCGCGCTCCACGTTGCGCCCGAAGAGACCCTCGGGCCGCAGCATCATGATCAGCAGGAAGACGACGAAGATCGCGGTGTTCTGCAGCTGCAACGGCAGCACCAGGGTTGAGAGCTGCTGCACCAGCCCGATGGTCAGCCCGCCCCAGAACGCGCCGCCGATGCTGCCCATCCCGCCGAGCACGACGCCGGCGTACATGATGATCACGAACTCGAGGCCGACGTACGGCTGGAACGGGTAGTAGGTCGCGACCAGCCCGCCGGCGACCGCGGTGATCGCGCAGCCGAGGCCGAACGCGATGCGGTGCGCGCGCTCGACGTCGATGCCCATGTAGGTCGCGGCCTCGGGGTTGTCGGCCGCGGCGCGCAGCATCTTCCCGATCCGCGTGCGCGTGATGAAGAGGAACAGCGCGATGGCCACGCCGACCGACACTAGGAAGGCGACGCTGCGCGCCTTGTTCAGGAAGATCGAGACATGGTCGGCGGCGAGCGGTCCGATCTCCCAAGCGGTCGCCGAGAGCGGCGTGCGGATGTTCTCCGGCGTCGAGCCGAAGACGATCAGGCCGGCGTTGGACAGGATGAGCGAGAGGCCGAGCGTGAGGATCAGCTGCGGATAGTGGCCCTCGCCCTCGCTGCCCGCGACCTTGATTCCCGTCACCCGCGCAAGCAGATAGCGGTGCAGCAGAATGCCGGCGAAATAGACCACGATGCCGGCGATCACGGCGCCGACGATCGGCCCGACGAACGGTCCCAGAAGCCTGCCGAGCGCGAGCCAAGTGTACGCGTAGAGCGTTCCGTACATCCCGAGCATGAGGAACTCGCCCTGCGCGAAGTTGATGACGCGCATTACCCCGAAGATGAGCCCGAGGCCGACGCACATCAGCGCGTAGACGCTACCGATGAGAAGCCCCGCGGTGAGCGCCTGCAGGACGTTCTCGAGCAGTACGAGCGACGGGCTCATGACCGTTGACCGGCCGTCGGGCGGAAGCGCGCCAGCGTCACCTCCGCGGTCAGGTCGTCGAACTCGATTGCCACCGGCAAGCCGATCTCGAGGCGCTCGTTCGGCAGGCCGACGACGCTGGCCGTCAATCGCGGACCCTCATCGAGCTCGACCTGGACCACGTTGTAGGGAATGTCGGCGGCGAGCGCCGGGAACCAGGCCTTGTGCACCACCGTCCAGGTGGAGATGCGCCCGCGCCCGCTCGCCGGCCGCCATTCGATGCGGTCAGTAAAGCACCACGGACACACCGGGCCGGGCGGAAGATGCGGCCTGCCGCAATCGGCGCAGTACGGCAGCACGAGCTTGCGGCTGCGCAGGCCGTCCCAGAATGGCTTGCTGTCGGGCGTGATCCGCGGCAAAGGTTTCATGTCAATTCCGAAACACGACCGAGTCGCCCCATGCCGTCGCCCACTGCAGATGGCGGGCGCTGGGAATCTGGCGTTCGCCCGCCGTGCCGCGCAGCTGGCGCACGATCTCCAGGATCGAATTCCAGCCGCCGACGTGGGCTTCCGACAGCAGCCCGCCCGAGGTATTCATCGGCAGCTCGCCGCCGAGCTCGATGCGGCCGTTCTGCACCCACGCCGCCGCCTCCCCCGGGCCGCAGAAGCCGAAGCGCTCGAGCACGAACAGCACCAGCGGCGAGAACGCATCGTAGGTATAGAGCCCGGCGACGTCCTTGCGCTCGATTCCCGCCATCCGGTAAGCGAGGAGATCGCGCTCCTCGGGCTTCCAGCGCGCGGGCGCCTGCTGATTGATTCCCAGTCCGCGCGGCGCAAAGATGAACTCCTCGCGCCCGGAGCGCATGCCCTGCATGCCTGAAATATAGACCGGCGGCCGCCTGAGTTCCCTGGCGCGCTCGGCGCGGGTGACGAGCGCAACGGCGGCGCCGTCGGTGATGAGCGAGCAGTCGTAGAGCCGCAGCGGGTCCACCACCATGCGCGCGGCCTGGTGCCCGGCGAGCGTCAGCGGCTGCTTCATGACTGCATGCGGGCTCTTCAGCGCATGCTTGCGGAATGCGATCGGCACCGCGGCGAGCTGCTCGCTGGTCGCGCCGTACTGCGCCATGTAGCGCTGCATCGCGAGCGCCGCGCCGCCGGCCGGCGCGGTGAGCCCGTAGGGCGGCGACTCGCCGTGCGTGCCACCGTCCTCGCGCGTGCCTTCGGCGTCGCCGGGACCGCCGAGGATCTGCCGCTCGCGGGTGAAGCTGATCGCGGTGAAGCAGGCGACCACGTTCGCCAGGCCGCAGGCGACCGCCATCGCGGCGTGCTGGATCGCGCTGGTGACGAAGCGACCGTGCAGCCAGGTCTGGCTGACCCAGCGCAGGTCCAGCCCGTAGGATTCCGCGACGCGGTCGTAGTCGACGCCCAGCGGCCAGCCCATGTGAATCGCAATGCCATCGACGTCCTCGCGCTCGAGCCCGGCGTCGTCGAGGGCGGCCTTGAGCGCTTTCGCGCCGAGCTTGAGCTGGCTCGCGGGCAGGAAGCGCCCGTACTCGCTTTGGCCGATGCCGGCGATCGCGGCCTGGTCGCGGATCGAGAATGTCATGCGCTCATCCGTTCGGCCGCAGCAGAATGCGGCCGGCCGCGCGGCCGGCTTCGACGAGCTTGTGCGCCTCGCCCGCTTCCTCGAGCGGGAGCGAGCGCGTAACGATCGCCTTCACCTGGCCGCGCTTCATCAAGGCGAGCACGTCCTCGAGCTGGTTGCGCGTGGTGCTGGTCACCGAAAGCATCGACTGGTTCTTAAGGAAAAGCTGCGCCGGGTTGAACGGAATGAACTGGCCGGTGAGCTGTCCGATCAGGATCCAGCGCCCGGCGATGCCCAGGCTGCGCCGCATCGGCTCGAACAGCGGCGTGCCGACGTTGTCGATGAGGACATCGACGCCGCGCCCGCCGGTGAGGCGCTTCACCTCGGGCGAGAAGTCCTCGCCGCGCGCGCGCACCACGACGTGATGGGCGCCCACCTCGCGAATCAGCTCGACCTTGTCCGCAGAGGTGGTCTGCGCGATGACCAGCGCTCCGGCGAGGCGCGCGAGCTGCACCGCGTGCAACCCGAGCCCACCGCCCGCGCCGGTGACCAGCGCGCTTTCGCCCATCTGCAGCCTGCCGACGTCGCGCACGCCGTTGAGGCAGGTGCCGATCGCGCAGGCCGCGATCGACGCGTCGGCGAGCGGCACGCCGTCTGGCACGGAGGCGACGTTGTCGTCGCCGACGGCGACGTACTCGCCATAGCCGCCGACCATGCCGTAGTCGCCGAGGAACTTGCGCTCGAGGCAGAGCGCCTCGCGGCCGCTGCGGCAGAAGCGGCAGGCGCCGCAGATGTAGTAGCGCTGCGCGGTCGCGACGCGCTCGCCCACCTTGAAGCGCGACACCTCGCGGCCCAGCTCGACCACCGTGCCCGAGATCTCGTGGCCGAGCACGCAAGGCATTTTCACCCCCGCCTTCAGGGTGCCGTTGCGCGTCAGCAGGTCGTGAAAGCAGACGCCGCAGGCGTCGATCTTGATGACGACCTCGCGCGCGCCGGCGATCGGGTCCGGGATGCTCTCCAGCCGCATCGCGTCGATGCCGCCGGGCTGCCTCACCACCATCGCTTTCATAGGGGAACGAACTTCACCAGAGTCGCCGTGGGCGTCACCGCCTCAAAGTGGGCCCGTACGCGAAGGCCGGAGCGGATCCGCTCGCGCGGCACGCCGACGAGGTTGCTGAACACGCGCACGCCTTCGTCGAGCCGCACCTGGACGACGTCGTAAGGTACGTCGCGCTCGAACGCCGGCCAGTACGCTTTGTGAAACGAGCACCAGGACTCGACCGCGCCGACGCCGCGGGTTTCGACCCACTCGCTGCGCTCGCCGCGGCACTGGGCGCAATAGCGCGCGGCCGGAAAGCGATGGCGGCCGCAGTCGAGGCAGCGCTGCAGCACGAGGATGCCGCGCTTCGCGCCCTCCCAGAAGGGGCGGTTCGCCGGGTCGTCAGGCGGCAGCGGCTTCGCTTCCATAGATGATCGAGGTAATAACCGGCGCGGCGGTCATGTACTGGACTAGATTTGCGCCGGCAACCTGGCGCGCGCCGCACTCGCCGCGCACCTGGCGCACCGCTTCCACGTTGAGCGCCCAGCCCTGCATGTACGACTCCGAAAGATGCCCGCCGCTGGTGTTGGTCGGAAACGCGCCGCCGAGCTCGAGCTTGCCGTCGGCGACCCAGGGTCCGCTTTCGCCAGCCGGGCAGAAGCCGAAGCCCTCGAGCGAGAACAGCACGGTGGGCGTGAAGTTGTCGTAGATCATGAGCGCATCCATGTCGGCGGGACCCGCGCCGGCCATCGCATAGACCTCCGCGGCCACGCGCTGCATCGGCGCGCGCCAGTAGTCGTCGGGCGGAAACGTGGATCCGGCGAGCGCCGAGGCCTGCGCGAAGCCGCGCAGGTAGACCGGCGGCTTGCGCAAGTGACGGGCGCGCTCGGCCGAGGTGAGAATCATCGCGACGCCGCCGTCGTTGATGAGGCAGTAGTCGAGGAGGCGAAGCGGCTCGCAGATGTAGCGCGCGGCGCGGTCCTCCTCGAGCGTGAACGGCGTGCGCATGACGGCGTCCGGATTCAAGCTCGCGTGTTTGCGGAAGGCCGCTGCGATAGCGCCGAGCTGCTCAGTGGTGGTGCCGTACTGCTCCATGTGCCGGCGCATCATGAGGGCGTGGAAGGCGCCGGGCGAGGTCATCCCGTAGGGGAACCACGTCCCGGCCCCGCCGCTCCCGTAGGCATCCGAGGCGCCGCCGTAGTGATCGCCCGCAGACCTGCCGTTGTTGCCGTAGACCAGGGCGATTACGTCGGCCATGCCTGCGGCGATCACCGCGACCGCGGTCTGGATGCAGATGCCGGAGAAGCGGCCTTGTCCGGGCGTGATCGTGGTGTAGCGCGGGTTGATGCCGGTGATCTCGCCGAAACGCTGGTAATCCGGAATGCGGTTGATGATCAGGCCATCGACGTCGTCGAAGGAGAGGCCGCAGTCCTCGAGCGCCGCCTTGAGCGCCCAGACGCCGAGATCGTAGGCATCGTATTCGGGAAGCTTGCCGTAACGCGTCGTGCCGACGCCGGCCACCGTGATCCGCCCCGCGAGCTCCTGTTTCATCCGCCGAATCTCGGCTCGGGCAAGCCGCGCACGCCAGGTTCGAGCGCGAATACGCCGCCCGCGTGCGGCTGCGCGGCGAGCGCATCGGCCGCGAGACCCATCGTCGCGATGGTCACGTACAGCGTGGCGAGATCGGCGCCGCCGAACATGCAGGTCGTCGGCCGCTGGACCGGCATGTGAAGGCTGCGGTCGAGCTTGCCGTCGGGGGCGTAGCGATTGATGCACCAGCGGTCGAACTGCGCGCTCCAGACATAACCGTCCGCGTCCACGGTCATGCCGTCGGGCCCGCCGTGACCGGGCTCGACCTCGACGAAGACGCGCCGGTTCGCGACCTGCCCGAAGGCGGCATCGAAGTCATAACGGTAGATCTGGCGCGAAGGCGTGTCGGTGAAATACATGGTGCGGTCGTCGGGACTCCAGCCGATGCCGTTCGAGATGGTGAAGCCGCGGTCCATCGCCGCCACGCGAAAGCCCGGCTCGAGCCGGTAGAGCTTGCCGATCGCGGTGCCGAGCCTGCGGTCGAGCGTGCCGGTCCAGAAGCGGCCGGCGCGATCCGCCTTGCCGTCGTTGAAGCGCTCGTCGCCGAGCGTCAACCCGGCGATCTCGAGCCAGCGCAATTCGCCGCCCGGCTCATCGAGCGTCGCGAAACCGTTGCGGAACGCGAACAGGAAGCCGCCGTCCTCGCGCAGCGCGAACGAGCCCGGCGGCTTGGGCAGCGGCCAGTGCGCGACGCGGCCGGAGTGCGCCTCCAGGCGCCACAGCGAAGGGCTGGCGATGTCGATCCACCAGAGCCGCTGCTCGCGCGGACACCACACTGCGCCCTCGCCGAGCACGTTCTTGCAGTCGACGATGCACGCCGCCTGAACGGACGTCACGCCCCCTCTGAGTTTGGCTATGATGTTAGCGTCGAATGGCCACCACTGCTTGCTCGATGATGCCGGAGAGCCGCACTGTTCCGGATCTGATCGACGAGCTGTCGCGCCGCTTCCCGGAGCGCGAAGCGCTGGTCGGGTCCGGCCGACGTTACACCTACGGTCAACTGCGCGACGAAGTGCGGCGCACCGCGCGCGGGCTGCATGCGCTCGGCGTGCGCCGCGGCGACAAGGTGGCGATTCTGATGGGCAACCGGCCGGAGTGGATCATCGCCGATCTTGCGATCACGCTGCTCGGCGGAGTGATGGTCGGGGTCAACACCTGGGCGACCGCGCGCGAGCTGGAGTACATCCTCGGCCATTCGGACAGCCGGTTCCTCGTCACGGTGCGCCGCTTCCTCAAGCACGATTTTCACGGAGTCTTGAGCACGCTGCGCGAACGACTGCCGCAATTGGAGCGCATCGTCTGCGTCGGCGACGAGGTACCTGAGAACTGGGTGCGTTACACGGACCTCGCCTCCCTAGCGGTGCAAGTGCCCGAGGCAACGGTCGCTGCAGCGCAGCGCGCCGTAAAGGCGGAGGATGTCGCTTACCTGCTGTACACCTCGGGATCGACCTCGGTGCCGAAGGGCGTCCAGATCCAGCATTTCGGGCTGATCGAGAACATGTGGCAGATCGGCGAGCGCCAGCATGTCACCGAGCGCGACCGCCTGTGGCTGGCGGTGTCGCTGTTCTGGGGACTGGGCTGCGAGAACGCGCTGTTCAATCTCCTGACGCATGGCGGCTGCGTGGTGCTGCAGGAGCATTTCGACGCCGGGCAGGCGCTCGAGCTGATCGAGCGCGAGCGCTGCACGGTGTTCTACGGTACGCCGAACATGGCCCAGGCGTTGCACGAGCATCCGGACCGCCCGCGGCGCGACCTGTCGAGCCTGCGCGGCGGCGCGACCATCGGCACGCCCGAGCAGATCATGCGGGTGGTCGAGCTGGGCGCGCGCGAGATCTGCAACATCTACGGCCTCACCGAGACCTACGGCAACTGCAATGTCGCCGACGCCGCCGATCCGCTCGAGAAGCGGCTCGCGAGCGTGGGGCGTGCGCTCGCCGGCGTCGATCAGAGGATCGTCGACCCACAGACCGGCGAGCCGGTGCCCGTGGGCGAGGTCGGAGAGATCCGGGTGAAAGGCTACGTGACTAGCGGCTACTACAAGGACCCGGCGCGCACCGCGGAGGCCTTCGACGAGCAGGGCTACTTCAGGACCGGCGACCTGGGCTGCGTGGATGCCGAGGGCCTGCTCTACTTCCGCGGACGCATCAAGGAAATGGTGAAAACCGGCGGCATCAATGTGGCGCCGATCGAGGTGGAGGAAGTGCTGATGTCGCACCCGGGCGTGCAAGCCGCCTTCGTCACGGGCGTGCCCGACC
>Ga0099828_10002457_pt1 | contig 12730 bp, 14 predicted proteins | sample CZO8metaG_2_FD_79338 | JGI IMG/M metagenome (GOLD analysis project Ga0099828, IMG submission 79338) | Vadose zone soil microbial communities from the Eel River Critical Zone Observatory, Northern California, USA - CZOApr15con2H1.8 metaG | ecosystem: Environmental > Terrestrial > Soil > Vadose...
TCGACGGCCCTGTCTCCTATCGCGTGAATGATTGCTTGGTACCCCATCGTGTCTATGCGATCGACCAACGCCTCCAGCTCTTCGTCACTCTGGCGGAGAATTCCAGTGTTCGAGGGATCGTCAGAGTATGGCTCGCGCAGAGCAGCGGTCCTAGCACCCAGAGAGCCATCGGCGTAAATCTTCACACCATTCAGCCTTAGACGGTCATTGTTCATCTTCTTCCTGAACCCCTTGCTTTCGACGTAATCCAAGGCCTCCGGTGGGACGTAAACCCTGAACCGAAGGGAGAGAGACCCGGAAGAATCAAGACCGGCCAAGCCTTCCAATTCTTCGGCAAAACCTTCTGGGGAGAGGATGCAATGCAGAGTCGTCAGTCCCAACCGACCAGCTTCGACCTCGACAGACTGGAGGTCGGAAGCTGCCCTCTCAGCACTACGGGGGACCTTGTCAAAGACCTCCGCAAGCGCGGCCTCCTTCACAATTCCTGTGAGTTCCCCGGCCGAGTCTCTTTCGTATTCTCTCCCCACTCGTGACTGTAATCCCAGGGCCTCAATGGCATTGCCATTGAGAAGCGCGATGTGTCCGCAGATCCTTGAAATGGCAACCGGGTTGTTCGGGCTTACATCATCCAGGTCAAGGCGATTGGGCATCCTTCCGTCAGAAAATGTCTCCTGATCCCAGCCCATACCTGTTACCCATTCGCCGGGTTTCGCCTTCTGCACTGCCGAGTACAGCCTGAGTCGGATACCAGTGATGTTAGAGGTCCCCCTGAGGTCGACGCTCCTCTTGAGCCAGCCGTACTCAAAGGGATGGCAGTGGGAGTCAATCAGCCCTGGAATTAGCGACCCCCCGCCCGCGTCAATGGTCTCGGTTTCCTCAGGGACAGGTTGCGTGGGGTCGCCCGAAACCCTAACGATTCTACCACCCATCGAGTAGACCGACCCCAAGCCAATTCCTCCGACTTTACAATTCTCGATCAGAATCCCCGCCATCAAAGCACCTTCCTTGCGAAGGACACTGACTTCCGCCTGACCTTCGCCCTGCCAAGTGCCAAAAGATCCTTTGGAGAGTCTACGTCGAACATGACCCCTGGGCCCGAGTAAATGCCTACCGAAAGGTTGGCGCCCCCCGCAGACTCTAGATGAGCCCAGAAACTGTCGTTGTCATAGCTTAGGGGGATGGGCATCTTCCTCGAGAAGAGGAGGGCGTTGGTCCCATCGAAACCCATAGATGGAGACAAAACCACCTTGAGACCGGACGATTTCAGCGAAAGAAGGCGCCGCAGATCGGAAGACACGAGGAATGGAAGGTCTGAAGGGATTACCATGACATTCTCCGACTCTGTATCTCTGATACCTCGGGTCACCGCCGCGTTAACCCCTCTGTCTCTTTCCTCTCGGATTGTCCCCGCCCCTGAATGCCCAGCGATGGAAAGGACCTCGTCGTCGGGGGAGACTACGAAACAGGTGTTAATCAGCTTGGCCTTCTTGAGGACGTCAAGGAGATCTTTGAGCATCAACAGAGTGAGTTGCCGCCTTTCTGAATGAGTGAGCTGCTTTGACAGCCTCGACTTCGCGCCCTTCGATTTCACGGGGATCAAGATGACGAGCGATTTCAAACCACTAGAAGCTCCCGGGCGAGCCTCTGCTCATCCTCACGGCTCTTCATCTTGGTCTCGGAGGCAACGCACTCAATCCCCAAAGATACAATCTGCTTCTTCATGCCATGGTCCTCGGACGCCACAACGATACAATCGACGTACTTCTGATACATTGACGCAACCCCGACGGAGTTCGCTCTCTTTCCTACAGCCTTCATCAGTTTGCCCGCAGGTCCACTGAAGGGGGACTCCCCGACCATCGGCGACAGGGCCACAACGCGGCCGCCGGAACCGGCCAATTCTCTTGCAAAACCATTTACCGCCAGCATCGGGCCGATGCTAGTTATCGGGTTCGCGGGACAGATCACGATTCTGTCGGCACTGGAAAGAGCCATCCTGGCTTTGGTGGTAATCGAAGCCCTCCTCGCTCCACGGTACCGCACACCGTCGACTTCGGGCTTTCCCTTCTCACGGACCCAGAATTCCTGCAGATGCATTTCCCCGGCTGGCGTGGCTATACGGGTCTCGACCTCTTGGTCTGTTGCTGGGAGAAGCGCGCATCGGAGACCGAATGACTTCCGAAGCCTTTCCGTGACTGACGTAAGTTTGATGCCTCGACTGAGCATGGCCGTGCGCAGGGCGCTGGTGGCGATGTCTTTGTCCCCAAGCCTGAACCATGACTCGCCTCCGAGGCGAGAGATTTGCGAGAGAGTCCTGAAGGTGTCCCCCGCGACCCCCCAGCCGGTGTCGGGGTTCGCAATCCCAGCCAGCGTGTACATGGCAATGTCGATGTCGGGGCAGACATAAAGCCCATGAATCCAGATGTTGTCCCCGACGTTGGCTATCACAGTGAGGTCGACGGGGAGCGAGTAGAGCCCCCTGAGGAGTTTCGCAGAGCCGGTACCTCCGGCCAGGGCCGTTACTTTCAAGATTTCACCGTTACTTTCAAGATTTCACCGGAAGAGGTCTCTTTCCCGCGGCATGACCAGGGATTTCACCCCACGTTCCCCCGGGATGAACTCCACTCCTCTTACGAGGGCCGCCGGTATGTTAGTCAATTTTCCAATGGTCAGCTCGGCAGCTCCGGCTATCTCGTCTACTATTGCTGGCTCCGTTACCCTAAGCTCGTAGCCAAAGGCATCTTTCTTTCCGGCATATGATACGAGGGGGTTGATTCCTGAACAGCCGATCGCGACATCCGTTTGCCCGCGGCGCCAGGGCCTCCCGAATGTGTCGGTCACGATTACGGCGAGCTTCTTCGAGGACAGTCCCTCGAGGCGACGTCTGAGGCCCCTGGCGCTCTTGTCTGGGTCCAGAGGGAGCAAAGCTGCGAACCCGCCACCTACGTTGGACTGGTCGACTCCAGAATTGGCGCACACGAATCCGTGTTTTGTCTCCGTGATTATCACTCCATGGCCCGCCCTGACCACTCTGACGGCCTCGCTTAGCACCAGTTCGACGAGTTTCGGGTCCTTCCCATGTTTTTTCGCCAAGGCTGATGCCCTACGGCCAGGGGTTACGTCCGCGAGCTTCACCAGTCGCCCTTCCGACTTTGAGACTATCTTCTGTTTGACGACGAGGATGTCGCCGTCGTTCATCATAATTCGGTTTCTCCCGAGCGAATCGAAAATGAGCCTGGCAAGGTCGTCGCCCGCCTTCACTTCCGGGAGGCCTGAGACGGGGATGACTTCGATTTGCTTCAAAAGCGCTCGGCTCAGGGCCCTTGGCAGGACGATAAATCCTCTCCCGACTGGGGGGCTAGAATTTTATACGCGGAACGGGGCCTTGGTTCGAAATTGACTAGACCAGAGGATGTTCTCAAGGCCCTAGCCGAGGTGAAGGACCCTGAGCTAGGAAAGGACCTCGTCTCCCTGCACATGGTCGAAGGGGTGACGGTTGAGGATGGAATAGTATCGTTTACCCTGAATCTCACGACTCCCGCATGCCCACTGAGGACTCGCCTTGAGGAGTCCGCGAAATCTGCTGTGGCCGGGCTTCACGGGGTAAAGGAAGTGAGAATGAAGACGGGTTCGACGGTCTTTGCGACAAGGGATTACGCCGATACCGAGATGTTGAAGGGCGTAAAGAACATCATCGCAATCGCTAGCGGGAAGGGCGGAGTCGGAAAATCCACCATCGCGGTCAACTTGGCTGTGGCCCTGGCCGCCTCGGGGGCCAAAGTGGGAATTCTAGATGCCGACGTCTACGGCCCGAGCATTCCTCTTATGATGGGAGTCACCGGAACACCTGAGGTAAGGAACGAGAGGATAATCCCGCCTGTTGCCCACAACGTGAAGGTAGCTTCCCTCGGATTCTTCTACAACGAAAAGACCCCCGTCATATGGAGAGGTCCGCTCGTCGCAGGCGCAGTCAGGCAACTTCTCACCCAGGTCGATTGGGGAGACCTAGACTATCTGGTAGTTGACCTTCCGCCGGGTTGCCTCCCGGCTGGAACTAGGGTGCTAGCAGGAAACAATGCTCTGAGACCAATTGAAGAGCTCAAGGTGGGGGAATTCGTCCTAAGCTTTGACGGAGAAAGGCTGGTACCAAGGAGGATAATTGCCGTCATCCCTCAGGGCAAGCAAATGGTCTACGAATTAAAGACCCCTAACAGAACGATTCTGGCCAGCGCCAATCACCCATTCCTCAAGTACCATCGAAAGAGACTGTGGAGAAGGCTCGACCAACTCAAGAAAGGAGATCGGCTGGTTGTCCCGGGTTGCGTACCAGGTGGTCAGACAATGCCCTTGCCGAAAGTACCGCATAGGAATAGATTCCTGGAAATCCCAGCTGAAACCACCGAGGAATTCATGCGAATCGCCGGACACTATCTTGGTGATGGGCTAATCAAGCGGCAAAATGAAAAGACCAACCCATTCGTAGGAATCCGCGTTTGTGAACCTCGTGGGAGCAAGTACAGGGAGACCTACGAGTCGCTCTACCACAAGGTCTTCAAGTGCAAGACATTTGATGACAACGGAGGGCTAAAATTTGGCGTGGCCTCGTTGCCACTTGCTAAGCTATTCCAATCCCTTGACTTCGATCACAAAGCGAGGGACAAACGTGTGCCGGATTGGGTGTTTGGAACTCCGGTTTCTCAGAGGGCGGCATTCCTGAGAGGGTACTCAGAAGCGGACGCCCACATAAGGCATCGGGAGACGGAAAAGAACCTCCCGGATTGGAAAGGAAGAATAATGGTAAAGAGAATAATTCAGGACACCGTCGCAGTTGAAAGCACAAACAAGGTCCTAGTGGAGCAACTCCACGAGTTGTGTCTAATGACCGGTTTCAGGGCTACGAATGTAAGGAGAAGCGAGAATCCCGAGCAACGACTTCCTGAGGGAAGGACGATTCAACGAAGTGTTTCCTGGATCTTCGAGTATTCTATGAAGCAAGACTTGGCTCCGTTCAAACTTGCCAAGGTGAAATCGATAAAGCAAATTGGCGAAATGGAAACTTTTGACCTGCAGGTGGAGCAATTCGAGAATTTCGTCGCAAATCAATTTCTTGTCCATAACACGGGCGACAGTTCGCTCACCCTCGCGCAGACCGTCCCCCTAGGGGGGGTCGTCATTGTCACCACCCCGCAAGAAGCTGCGATTACAATCGCTGCCAAGGCCCTCGCGATGTTCAAGAAGCTGAACGTCCCGATCCTTGGTGTTGTTGAAAACATGAGCTACTTCATCTGCCCTCATTGCGGAGAAAAGACTTCGATCTTCTCAACCGGTGGTGGGAGAAAAGTCGCACAGGAACGGGGCGTTGACTTTCTCGGAGAAATCCCATTGGGTCTTGCGATAAGGGAGAAATCGGACCTCGGGACACCAATCGTGTCCGTGCTTCCCGATTCTGCGGAATCCCTGGTCTACAAGGAACTCGCTTTCAGGGTGGCAGGGATGGTCAGCATCGTAGCCTACGCGAAGATGAAAAAATGACCGGGCAACAGGACGCCCTGCTGTCAAAGGCCGAACGGAAGAAGAAGGCAAGGAAGAGGAGGAGAGGTCCTTATCGCAAATCGGTTCTCTCTCTCGACTAGCCTGTCCACCGGACTGTGAATCTTTCGCGAACCGCTTTTAGATGGTCGATGGAATTGTGTGGTGGGCAGAGAAAATTGAACAGGTTTGAATTGACGCGTCCCCAGGCAATTTCACGATAAAGCGTCACGCCACCAGCCGGCAACTTCCCATTTGCTATGAGATTTGAGTGCCCACCCCCGGGATGTAATTCGCTTGTAAGATGGCCAGGTTGTCGCATCCGCACCCATTAATCGCACAACAAATCTTTCCATTGGTCTTCAGGATTGCTTGTTTCTTGATTTCTAAGGAGTGTTGCCGTTGAGTTTCAGAGACCCTCTTTTTGTGAGTTCGAGTCCATTCTTTCTTTAAGGCGAGCATTCTTTCCTTATTTGCAACGTAGTAATTATGAGCTCGCTTCCTTTTTGCGGCCTTGTGCTCCACGTAAGATGCATGAGACCATGTGGGATTGATTTTGCCATTTGCAAGACGATAGGGCACCCCGTATTTCCCCTTTGACATTGACACATGGAATTCCTATTTTAGCCCCCAGAGCGTCCTGGACTCCTAGGGAGAGCTAGCGGACTGCGACGGCGTCGATCTCGACAAGGGCTCCCCTCGGGAGTGCCGCTGCCTGTACCGTGGACCTGGCTGGGAACGGAGCTGAGAAATGCCTGGCGTATTCGTCGTTCATCTGCTTGTATTCCGCAAGGTCAGCCAAAAAGACCGTCGTCTTCACTACATCTTTCAAGCCCAGTCCTGCCGCGCCGAGTACCCCTTCTAGATTAGACAGGCATCTGGTTGTTTGAGCCACGATCCCTTGTTCCAAATCCCCGTTCGCGGGGTTGACACCTATCTGACCAGCACAGTAGACTGCTCCAGCGTCAATCGCCTGTGAGTAAGGTCCGATGGGAGAAGGAGCAGAGTTCGACTTTACCTCTTTGTTCATTCCAAATTCGCCTGCCGAAACCGGACTTAAATCGCTTACCCGTCTTCATGCATTGAAGTCTAAGCCTACCTCAGGAGGCTTCTGAGTGTGTTGTAGATTTCGCTCTCTCGCTCGTACTCTAGGATCTCCTTTCGGTCCATGTGCTGAAGCATTCTTGAGGTCACCTTCCCTTTTTTGACAACCAGAATTACCCTTCGACCTGCCTTGTAAGCCGCCATGATCTCCATCCCCACGCCTATACTTGGTTCCGTCACATCGGCGACCAGTACGTCGCTCCTTTCGGCCCCATCCTTGTCTCTATGGAACACGTTCACTTCGGACGGGTTCGAGTTTTCAATCGGGCCTAGGACCCATGGAGATGAAACATGGTGTCCTGAATCTTCTATGGCCTTTGCGATGATCTGAGCTCGCTCAAGAGCTCGATTTGCAATCATAGGGACCGAGAGATAGACTTCCATGCATTCGAGGCGCCGTCGGCCCCAGTTTAATCCTATCTTTGTAACTGAACCTTGAGAGCTGGAGGACGCGTCTTTGAGTGCGTGCACTTCTCAGGGCTGTGAGCGTAACAGTATGTGGCTCCGCATATGTGGCATGAAAAGTAGAAACCGACACCGAGTGTCCTACCACAGAGCCCACATGTCGGGGCTATCTTCTGCTCCGAGCTTGTATAGGTAGCCATACCACTAAAATTAGATGATTCCGCCTGCTTTTAAGATAATGGATTATACTTCCATATTTTATTGTGGGGGATGTGCGAAAGTGTATTTCACGTCCCACCGTTGGTCAAGTGAATCTATTGTTGAATGCTAGGCTGCCGCCTGTTTAGCGTTTGTAGCCTATTTTTCTTAGAAATGCCTGCCTCTCTGCCTTTTCCATGTCAGATTCCGGCTCCTTTGAAGTGGTCCCATCGATCACCCCGAGTATGCCGCGTCCCTTCCCAGAATCGGCCACGATCACGGTCACAGGATTTCCCGTTGCGCAGAATATCTGAAGGACTTCCTCGACGGCCTTGACCCGATTCATCACGTTTATTGGGAAAGCACTTCCCAAAACGATCACGAAGCTGTGTCCGGCCCCTATTCGCGTTGCAAAATCCCTGGCGAGGCTTGTCGCGGCGGGGTCGGAACCATCGAACCTGACGAGGGCCTTCCCGGACGCCTCGCAGAAAGCAACGCCGAATTTCAACCCAGGCATCGACGTTGCCAAGGTCTCGTAGAGGTCTTCGACGGTCTTGATGAAGTGAGCCTGGCCTATCAAGATTTGACTGCCCTCCGGGACCTGGATGTCTACCTCCACGATGTTCATTGGGCCTACCTCCGATTGGGGCGTTTCAAATGCCTTTTGCCAGTCCTAGGGCGGGGCCTATTCACGACTCGTTTGGAACGACTAACTCAACCTGGTCTCCGAAGAAGCGCCTCGTCATCCCGCTGGCGGGAGAGTCGAAGGGGTCGATGCTCACCACTATGGGGAGATTCCTCACGGCGTGTCCAAGAAGTAGACACATTCTTGGGGGGAGGGTCCTCACGATGGCCCTGACGGTATCCGAATCTGCCATGGATGCCTGCGCCACAAGCCCCAGGTCAGAATCGCTGCTGAAGTTGTAGAGGAATATGTTGTCCACCTGTCGGTAGATTTTCTGGTCAATGGCGTCCGGCTGGTTGGTCACGAACACCGTGAAGACCCCAAAGTGCCGCATCCTCGTGATCAAATCCTCCCAGTACGTGTCCCTCAGGTAGAGATGGGCCTCCTCCGCAAATAGAAAGACCGGTGGGATCTTACGCCGTTCGAGTAGCTCCACGATTTTCGAAAGCATAAGCTCGACTACCATCCTTCGGTTAAGCGGGGAGACCCCGCTCAATGAGACGACCAGGGCCCCGCCGGACCTGTTCAGTGTGAAGAAGTCCTGGAGGTCAAACTGCTGGTGCGGGGAATCAGTGAATAGACCGCTCGAAGCAAGGGTGTGGAACCTTGCGAAGAGGGCGTCCCTTACGAACTCGTTGCACCTCCACTGCTGGATGCCAGCCTCCAGAGAGGCGAGAGTGAGCTCGTCCCTGTTGTCCAGTTGCTCCCAAATCTTCACGAATTCTCTGAGAGAAGTCCCGGGCATGTCGAGTGAGTGCGAGAGAAGGTTCGTGATGGGCCTTAGTCCAACCGAACTCAGTGAAAACTTGAGGTCCCGGCCAGGGCGGAGGACCTTGACCTTCCGACTCGGCAATGCCTCTGTCCCGTCCTTGCGCTGCCCTATGGTGCCGTACTCGTCGTTCAGATCGAAAACTACTGAATAAGCGTCATTGTCGAGAAGCCCTCTTAGTAGAATCTTGGCAAGGTGCGATTTCCCCGATTCCTTCCTCCCGGTGATGACGGTGATGCGGCCGTCCAAAGCCTCGGCTGGGATGCTGAAGACCGATTCGGAGTCGACAGCCCCTATCCGTATGCCCCTTGCCCCTAGCGGCTCCACGGCACCCTCCAGGTCCTCGACCATAAGCCTGGAGACGCTCGAGCTAGTCCTAGATGGCATCCAGTTGGCCCTAGGGGTGAGCCTCCCCTTCGATATTGTCCCTCGCGCCTTACACATCAGTATCCTCATGTCGCGAATCAGAGTCGAAATCGTTGTCATTTCTGTCGGGTCCGAGGTCACCCCCGGCGCCGAAGCAGACAGCACCTCTTCGCGGGCTATCTCCTCCTCTATCCCCTCGACGTCGAGGTACCTCTCATCGTACACCTGCAGGACGAGGCTCCGTTGGGGCTCCGCGGCGACGAGATAATCACCCACGCGGACCTGCTCCCTTGGTGATGCGATCACAAGTATGTCGTCAGACTCCTTCTTGAGTATCTTCAGATTCTAGGCACTTCCTCTGAAACCACCCAGAGCTATCTTCCTCAGGGAGAAAGTGGAGAGCTGCCTGACCTTGAAGCGCTTTGCCACGAAGGCTTTGATGGCTTGACCCTCTGCCCTCGAGAAGATAGAAAGGTGATGCGCGACCTTCAATGAATCAGGATAGCCGGACGAGAAGGCGTCATTCCACATTATCCTTCCCAGTGTCGTTTGCGCCGGCTCATCCGTACCGCTGAGATCTAAACGGAAGATCAGCCCGTCCGAAGTGAACTTGGCCAGGACTGTCCTGACCGGCCCATCGTCAACGCCGTAGTAGCACGGGCCAGAATTTGAAGTTAGAGCGCTAACCGCCCCCTCTGAGAGTATCAGGTTGCTCGACTTCGAGAATCCGACCAAGCAGTTCTGCCTTCCCGGCCAATGGAGCGGACGTCCCGAGAACTGCCCCATGGGATGCTTTAGAGAACCGTCTGCCATCACGATCGTTTCCTGCTCGCCTGCTACGAGCGCATCGACTACTCTCCTTTCCACAGCATTTCTGATGAACCTCTCGGCGACCGCGTGGTCAGTAAGGAGAAGGTCTAGTTCGGCTCCAGAAATCGGATGCCTTAGCCCCGAAAGCCCATTCGAGGTCGCGTAGACGAGGATGGGTCCCAGCCGGAAGAAACGTCGCAGTGAGCCTTCGAGGGAAATCCCCACCGCCGTCCTGGCGGCATAGAGCGCCCCCTGCGACGTTTCACCGACGAGAACGCACGTCGAGTCGACTGAAGATACTGGTCGCCCTTCTTTGATTGGTAATATGCACCCAGGGACCAGTTGTTCATCAGTCGCCTCGAAGTACGGGTAGAGCTCCCTCCCGTATCTGCTGAAGACGAAGGCCTTCCCCGAGAGTTCGCGGTCGGCGTCTTCCGAGAGTTCGGCGAACGCTTCTTCGAATTCTCTGGCCACCGTGTCAAGGACGGCAAGCTGTTCGTCTTCGAGCGTGGGGATGGTAGCTATGGCCATGTTGCGCAAGATGGCCTATAACAAACAGGGTAGATAAGTATTGCGCATGTTGGGCATGCGCAACAATTATAAGGACGACAAGTCAGAAAGTTGATCTCTCGACATGGAACAAGCGATCCAATTACCTCTTGAGAAGGACGCAGATGTTGCCAGTTCAAATAATGGCAACTTGAGCAACAGGCGCAACAAGATACAGTTGTCAGAATCCGAGCGTCCCCCCAGCGTAACGGTCAGGCTGAAAAGAGGTTCATGGGAAATCGAAATCACGACTCAGGAGGACCGAGTACAGCAGGCCGTAGAGAGCGTACTCGCCGGCATGGCTTCTAAGGAACAGGCCTTGGTTCAGTCACAAGAACAAGAACCCGATGAAAGGAGGTTCGAGACTTGCAGAGGAGTCATGGTAACGATGTGGAAGGAAGGATGGTTCGCTTCGCCGCGTGCCCTCTCAGAGGTTCATGAAGAAATGAGCAGAAGGGGCTACCATTACGACAGGACGGCGGTTTCTCACACTTTGGTCGACCTCGTACGAGAAGGTTCGCTCTTTAGGGACGGGAGTATGCGGAACTACAGGTACATCCAGAAGTATCCCTTCAAGGGCCAGCAGGCCTGAGCTTTTTCGAAAGCTGCTCCCCGAGCCTGTTCGTTCCGACGGTCGTGATCCTGTACTTTCCTCCTTGTTCTGAATCAACTCGTTCAACCAAGGCAGACTTTGTGAGCTCGCTTAGTCTCGAGCTAATTGTCTTCGGGTAAAGGCCTGTTGCAGCTTCTATCTCCCCGACTCCCATAGCGTCGGACTGAGCCTTCCCGCTCAGGCTAGCTATCCTCGCAGCCACAAGTTGAAGCAGTATCACATCTCTGTCGCTGAGCTTCTTCTCTTGCGTCCAGACTCTGGGTCCCTCAGGAGTTACTCGGACGAATTCTTTGAACATCTGGATAAGGTCATTGAGTGAGTAGTTGACGCTGATCGTCCTTGCCAGGTCCATGTTGGGGATTACTTTCGAGACGAACTCGTGCAGGGAACGCATAACAACTTCGGGGGAGCCTGAAAATTCCACCTTCGCATCCTCGTAGCTCACGGATATCGAGAGTTCTCTTTCAGAAGACAGGTCCCTAATCAGCCCCGCCACCGTCCGAATTCTGGTCTGCTTAAATTAGTATTGGGGTATCGGTGAACTTTGGCAGACGACAGATTCCAGAAATGGGGGACTAGTTTGATTGCGACACGGTTAGTTCGTCGAAGACCTCACCATCGGCAGGCTGAGGAGAGCTCGCCATGGTCAGGGCGGAGGTGTACACGTACTCACCATCCTCCGCTTTGAATCGTCTCAATTTCGTGGTCTTGGCCAGCCTCAAGAGCGCGACAGCAACAGACTGCTTCGGATAGTTCAAACCATACGACTGGAGAGCCTCTCTCACGTCAGACAGTTTCTTTCTCTCCCTTCCCCATGGTCCCGAGAAGAATTTCCCGATCACATCAGCGAGGGAGTCCCCCTTCTCCAGGACGACCATCGGGAGCTTTGATGAAAGCCCTTGCCCTGAGACCTCGGGAGCAGGCTCAGGCTGGCGGTCCTTCTTCTCCCTTGCCACGTCCTGACTCTGTGCAGGGAGCTTGGAAGCGAGTTCAGGGACCAGGTCGATGGCTTCTCGGAGATGCTCTGGATCAGCCTCCACTTCCACCTCGGACTGGCCCGACCTGACCCTAATCTTGGTCAAATTTGATAACCATTGTTCAAGGGTTGAGGACATTTAAGTCTACAAGGGGAGCCGAAAATCTTCTTTCACTGTTGTCAGGACAACGTGGGTGTTTGCCCTTTCGACGAAGGGCACGGCGGGCAAGTCTTTGGCGAGCCTGCCCAACCGGTGTTGATGGGTATAATTGCGCTCTAACTCCGCCATCGACTTGCCCCAGTCTCGATACCGAAGTCTCTCCAAATCCTCCACGCGAGATCCTCGTCGAACCCGCAAAGTCCGGATGTGTCCGGCTGGCTAATCCAAGTTATCCCATTGACGAATCCTCTCGCAATAATTTGACCCTGAAGACCCGCTCGGTTGTACAAATCTCGGGTTAGAGATCGACGCCCAATCTTGGAGTCGTAAACCCAATTCCTAGCTAGGTCGTACAAGTCCAACTGAACCCAATCCCCTCTCGGGCCATGACTTCTCTTGGCCAGTTGACCCGTATTCCAATTCATCATGTATCCAATTTCTACCAGTATGCCTTCTGCGGCAAGGATGCGCTTCAAGTTCATCTCTCCTTCTTTCCCAACGAGGACGGGATTTCTGATAAAGTGTTTACGTATGATACGATAGTCAGATTTCGTATTTAATTGCCA
>Ga0099828_10002463_pt1 | contig 12722 bp, 9 predicted proteins | sample CZO8metaG_2_FD_79338 | JGI IMG/M metagenome (GOLD analysis project Ga0099828, IMG submission 79338) | Vadose zone soil microbial communities from the Eel River Critical Zone Observatory, Northern California, USA - CZOApr15con2H1.8 metaG | ecosystem: Environmental > Terrestrial > Soil > Vadose...
ATCGCCGGGCCGTCCTGCTCGTAGCCGAGCCGGGCAGCCAGCGCACTGGAGGCACGCCCGTTTCCGCGCAGCAGGGCATCCTCGATGAGATCGCGCCCCGACCGCTCCTGCGCGTCGGCAATGCTGCGCTCGATGAGAAGACGCAGGGCCAGAACGAGACATCCGCCGTGGATCACCGTCCGGTCCAGGGCATCCAGAGGGGCTGACCCGATGAGCAGATGCCCGAACACGTCGCGATCGGTGGCCACTGTCTGCAGGAGGAACAACCCCCCGGTTCCGGTGGCGACCTCGATGGGATGCGAGTTCGGGTCCCGGCTGAGCCCGTCGAGCGCCCGGCGAAGCTCCGCCGTGCGCGGCAGCGCGGCCTCCGGCACCCCGTACGGGCTGCGCGCGTGCGCAATGACATGACCTGCTGCGTCAACCAGCCAAACGGGCGCTTTCAGCTGGCCCGCTAGATGTTCGATGATCTCGCCGACGCCTTTGCCGTGCAGGACGAGGTCAATGAGATCCTCCTGAAGCCGCAGGGCGCGCGACAGCAACTCTCCTTGTTCGCGGAGCACACCCAGCAGCCGAGCCTGCTCGCTCATCTGAGCGTTCTTGTATTCCTGAGTCCGGGCCACGTACAGCGCAGTCGAAGTCTGCGCCCCGAGCGCCTGGACCAGCATCAAGTCCTCTGGCAAGGCGCCGACGGCCCCGCCCGCCAAGAGGAATCCCACGCAGTCGGTGCCGACTCGCAGCGGGATGGCGAGCAACGCCTTTACGCCAGCCAGCCGGAGCCGGCCCGGCAACTGGGCCTCCTCCAGCCGGGCGGGGCGGTAGACATTCAGCTGCGAGCAGAGCCTGACCAGAATGCTTGCGATCCGGGCTGGAATTGGCTGCTTACCGGCGTAGCGGCCGACGAGACGCATCTGCTCGCCCGAACCCTCGGGATACCACGCCACCGCGGCCAGCGGGACTCGCGCGATCGCGGCCAGGCCACCGGCGGCTAATTCCGCCGTGTTCTGCTGTTGCGGTGACGAGTGCATGAACGAGCCAAGCAGCATAACGGCGTGCAGCCCGGCCATCGTCTCGCGCACCTGACCGTCTTCGCTGGTGGCCTTGCGGGCGCTGGGGCTCGCGCCGGCCCGAGCTTCCCTGGTCACTCGACGGCGCTTTCACGAAGGAAGAAGTTCGGATCGATCCGGTGCGGGTTCTGCATCTCGATGCCATTAAGGATCACGCGGCCATGGATGCGAAGGAGGTCGAAGATCTGCTCGCCGCCGGTCTGCGCCAGGTCATACAGGCACAGCGTGATGGCGGAGGTGCTCCCGCAGTGCTGCGAGTAGCGAGCCTCATACTCGAGCAAGCGCTCCGTGCCGGGGCAGTCCCGCAGGCTCCAGCTCATCTCACCGATCACGCACAGCACTGGGTAGCCCCGGCGGCCGCTCTCCTCGTACGCCTGCGCGTAATAGTCCACCATTCGGGCTGGGTCGAAGGTGCCGTCAGCCAGATAGGCATCCGCGGAGTCGATGAGCTGCAACTGCCCCTGGCCTAGAGCCCCCTGGACATCGACTCCCTCGGCCAGCAGTTGCTTCCCGACCTGGTCAGGAGCCTCTCCATCGGAGACGTAGATCACTCCGCACGCCAGCCAAAGCGCCTCTGCTATCAGGGGGATCACGAATGCGTCGCGCTCATCATCGCCACGGTAGAAGACGCCTACATGATCGCCTGCATGGAGGCGAACAGATTCGAGAACAAGGTCCACCTCGCCGTGTGTCTGATCCGTGGAATCGAGCATCCAGACCACCTCCCAGGTGACGATGATACGTGGCGTCCATATCACCCTTGGTGACGAAACGGGCGGTCGAGATTGTCCTTTCCGGACATATAGGGGCCCGTGACCGCCGATTGCCCAAATACGCGCGGCGTGTTCAACGGCGTGATGCGCGGTCCGCGCTGGTAGGCGTGGCGTCGTGAGGTGAGACGGCCGCCGCGCGACGGACCGAGCAGTGTGCACGAGCGCGGTCGGAGGCTCGGCCGTCGACTCGTCACATCCGGACGAATCCGGTGTGGGGCTTTGCCCGCAGCAGACGTCGTTGGCCGTCGGCGCCGTCCGCATGCTGATGAGCATGGATCTGTTCGGGGGGCTCCCCAGCAATCTGCCATGGCACGACCGTATTGACCGCGCCGCGACCGGTCGGGTCAGCGAGCCGGCCGGAACGCGGCGCACTCGTTCATGAACTGCCAGAGCAAGGAACGACGGGGATTCAGTACATGCTCAACGCCAGCGCGACGGGCACCAAGGCCCTCAGCAAGGTTGTGGTGAGCGTACCCGGAGGGACGGTCCACATCCGCGGGCTGGCTCCGAGCAGGTTGCCCTGACTGGGCGGTTGCGCACCGCCCGGGCCGCGGTGATCGCGTATTTCGCCATCCTCGGCATGGCCGAGGGTGTCTGGGTTGTCCGCATTCCGGCGGCCAAGGCGCGGCTGCACCTCTCCGACGGGCGGCTCGGCGTCGCCCTGCTTGTGGGCCCGGCCGCGCTGGTCCTGGTGATGCCCGTGGCCGGCCGGCTGGCCGACCGGTTCGGCAGTTCCAGCATCACCCGCCCAGTTGGCGTCATCGTCGCCTTCCTGCCGGTCATCCTGAGCTCGGCGCGCACCATCGGCCTGCTGCTGGCGGGGCTGCTGGCGTTCGGCGGGGCTGGGGGGATGCTGGCGGTGTCCATCAACGCCCAGGCCGTGCAGGTCGAGCGAACGTATCGGCGGCCGCTGATGGCCTCGTTTCATGCCAGCTACAGCTTCGGCGGCCTGTCCGGGGCGGTGACAGGCGGGATCCTCGCCTGGGTCCGGGCCGGGCCGGTCGCTACCTGCCTGGTGGTTGCGCTGCCTGCGGCGGTTGCCGCGGCAACCGCGGGCCGCTGGCTGCTGACCGGGTCGGCGCTGGCGCACCACGGGCGGTTGGTGCCGGACTGCCACCCGGCAGCGGAGTGTGAAGGGCGTCGGCCCAGCCAGACCGAGCCCAGCCAGACCGGGCCCAGCCAGACTGGGCCCAGCCAGACCGGGGCCAGCCAGACCGGGTCCAGCCATGGCACCGTGCGGGAGGCAGGGTCAGGCCGAGGCTCATCACGGGTCTTGGCGCTCGGCCTGCTGGCGCTCTGCGCCGTGATCGGTGAAGGGACCGTTGGCAACTGGAGCGCTATCTATCTGCGCGACGACCTTCGCACAACGTCGGGGCTCGCGGTGTCGGGGTTCGCCGCATTCTCGATAGCGATGACCGTCGGGCGCCTGCTCGGCGACCGGTTGGCGGCCCGTTTCGGGCCGGTGCGCCTCGTGCGCGGCTGCGGGTTGCTGGCCGCCACAAGTCTGGCTGCCGGGTTGGCCAGCAACGAACCGGTGGGCGCGGTCGCGGGTTTCGCGCTGTTCGGCGCCGGCCTGTCGTGCGTGGTCCCGCAACTCTTCTCGGCGGCAGGCAACGCCGACCCGGACCAGCCAGGGACCGGCCTGGCCCGGGTGGCCGGCCTCGGCTACATCGGCCTGGTCGGGGGCCCGGTGCTGATCGGCGCGTGTGCCGCCCTCACCGGCCTGCCGTTGGCGCTGGGCATTCCTGTCCTGCTCGGACTCTGCGTGGCTGCGAGCGCCCGGGTCCTTGACCCGTTACGCCCGCCAAGACGGCCCGCCGCCGTCGCGGTCAGCGCAGGCGCTCCTGCCGGACCGGGCGGATCAGCATCCCCCTGATCGCGGCTTTATCCGCTGATCGCGGCAGCTCGTTGATCGCGGCCAGGTCGCGGTAGGTCGTTGATCGCGGCTGATCGCGGCAGCTCGTTGATCGCGGCCAGGTCGCGGTCTGACAGCTGCTTGATCCCGTTGATCGCGCCAGCCGCGGCGAGATCACCGGCCCGGGCCGCGGAGGATGGCCATTGCCGCGTTGTGACCGCCGATCGCGCTCACCCCGCCGCCACGGCGGGCACCGGCGCCGCAGACCAGCAACCGCGGGTGCGCGGTCTCCACGCCCCACCGGCCCACGTCGGCCGGCTCATCAGCCCACGGCCAGGACAGATCGCCATGGAATATGTGCCCGCCCGGCAGCCCGGCCTCCGCCTCCAGGTCCACCGGGGTCTTCACCTCGAGGCACGGGCGCCCATCGCTGTCGCGGAGCAGGCACTCCTCCAGCGGCTCGGCGAGGACCGCGTCGATGGAGCGCAGGGTCGCCCGCAACGCCTCGTCCCGTGCGGTGTCAGGGTCCGCGCGAAACAGCCGGGCCGGCATGTGCAGGCCGAACACGGTCATCGTCTGGGCGCCTGAGGCCGCTAGTTGCGGGCCCAGGATGGAGTCATCGGTGAGGGAATGGCAGTACGCCTCGCACGGCGGCACAACGGGAATGTGCCCCGCGGCAGCCTGCGCGTAGGCGGCGTCAAGCGCCGCGTACCCCTCGTTCACGTGAAACGTGCCGGTGAAGGCGTCGCGTGGGCTGACGCCGCTGTCGCGCAGTCTCGGCAGCCGAGACAAGACCATGTTGATCTTCAGCTGGGCGCCCTCAGGGTGTTCGGGAGCGGCGTCGCCGAGCAGCGGGGCGAGGGTGGCCGGAGCCAGGTTCGCCAGGATGTGCCCCGCTCCGACCGCGTACTCGTCGTCTCCCTCGCGCGCCCGCACCTCGCCGTCCGGGTCGATCCCGGTAACCTCGGCGCTGGTGCGGATCTCCGCCCCCGCGGCCAGGGCCGCCTGTTCCAAGGCCCGGCTCAGCGCGCCCATGCCGCCCACGGGCACCTTCCACTCGCCGGTCTGGTCGCCGATGACGTGGTACAGGAAGCAGCGGTTCTGCGCCAAGGCCGGATCACCGAGCCTGGCGAAGGTGCCAATGAGCGCGTCGGTGGCCACGACCCCGCGCACCGTGTCATCCGCGAACCGCTGTTCAAGTGCGGCGGCGACCGGGTGCTCGATCAGCGCCTCCCAGGTCGCGTCATCTCGGGCCAGCGCCCGCATCCCGGCCCGCGAGCGCAGCGGCTCGGTCGTGGTCGGGAACATGCGCTTGGCGAGGGCCAGTGTCGCGGCAGAGAACCGCTGCCATGCCTGCCAGTCGGCCTCGCCGCTGGTGACAGCCGCGAACGACGCGGCTGTGCGGGCATCGTCCCCGGTGTCCACCAGCAGGCCGGTGCTTCCGGTCGGCGTGTAGGAGCCGATCCGCCGCGGCCGCAATTCCACTCGCAGTCCCAGGTCCGACGCGATGACTGAGGGCAGCAGGCTCACCAGGTAGGAGTAGCGGGACACCCGCGCGGCCACACCGGGGAACGCGGCCGCCGACACGGCGAGCCCGCCGGTGTGCGCCAGGCGTTCCAGGACGAGCACTGACTTGCCGGCCCCGGCCAAGTAGGCAGCGGCGGCGAGGCCGTTGTGGCCCGCGCCCGCCACCACCACGTCGTAGCGGGAGCGGCGCGCCCGCCTAGGCTCAGTCTGCATGGGTTCAGTCTGCCGCGCCGGGGCCACCTGGTCGCTGCGGTCCGCGCGGCCTCTACGGTGGGGGGATGGATGACAAGGAGATCCTGGGCCACATTGACGAGCTGATCGAGACCGAGCACGAGTTGCGGAGCAAGGTCGCGGCCGGGGAACTGTCCAGCGCCGAGGAGCGGGCCCGGCTTCGGTCGGTAGAGGAGTCCCTTGACCAGTGCTGGGACCTGCTGCGGCAGCGCCGGGCACGGCGCGAGTTCGGCGAGGACCCCGCGGAGGCGGCCGAGCGTCCGCCGTCCGAGGTGGAGGGCTACCTCCAGTAGCGCGGGCCGCGGGGCGGATGCGCTAGCTGGGTCCTGATAACCGGATGCCGGTAGACGGATGCGGCCGGTCGTCAGGAACGCGGCCGGTTATCGGGAACGCGGCCGGTCATCGGGAACGCGGCCGGTCGTCGGGGAAGTCGATGAAGAGCGGGCGCATCGGCGGCAGCCCGTCGCCGTGGCAGGTCCGCATCTGCTCCATGATGTACGGCCGCAGCCGTTCACGCAGGAACAGCATGTCGCGGATGCGCTCACGGGCAGCTCACCTCGCAGGCCTCTGCGTCATGAAGGGACGGGGGACGTTAAGCGGGGGTGTGGTCGCGGGCCGGGCACCGGCGCTCAGCGGCCCAATGGGGCGGGCGCGCTGCTGGCGCGGATGGTCAGGGCCGGAGGAAGCAGGACCACTTCACCGGCCCGGCCGTTCTCCAGCCGCTGCATGACCAGTTCGACTGCCCGGCGGCCCATTTCCTCGGCCGGGATGGTGACCGAGCTGAGGTGCGGTGAGGTCTGCTCGGCGACCTGGTCCGGGCAGAGCGCCACGATCGAGACGTCCTCGGGAACCGTCCGGCCGGCGGTCCGCAGCACGCTCAGCACGGCCGGGATGATGGCCTCGTTCTGGACGATCAGGCCGGTCGTGCCCGGCCGTTCCTCAAGGATCCGGGTCACCGCCCCGGCCGCTGCCTCGTGGCTGCCCTCACAGGGACGGTGCACAAGCCGGACGCCCCGCTGGGCCGCGCCGTCCGCGATGCCGCGCAGCGTCCGTTCGGCGAATCCGCTGTGCCGCTGGTACACGGCCTCGGCCTCGCCGATGAACGCCAACTCGCGGTGGCCGAGCCCGGTGAGATGCTCAACGCACAGTTCCCCAGCGGCGGCGAAGTCCAGGTCGACGCAGGTCAACCCCCTGGTATCGGACGGAATCCCGATCAGCACCGCGGGGATGCCGACGTCGAGAAGCATGGGAATGCGGTTGTCGTCCATGCTCACGTCCATGAGGATCATGGCGTCTGCCCGGGCACTGACCGCGACCCGCCGGATACCCTCAGCGCCCTCGTCGTTCGTGAGCAGCAGCACGTCATGCCCGAACCTGCGGGCCGTGGTCGTCACGGCGATGGCGATCTCCATCATCACCGGCACGTACAGATCGCTGCGCAGCGGCACGACCAGGGCGACGATGTTGGAGCGGCTGCTGGCCAGGGCCTGGGCGCCCGCGTTCGGATGATAGTTGAGCAGTTCAATGCTGCGTTCGACTCTGCGGCGGGTGCTTGCGGAGACCGTCCGTTTGCCGCTGAGCACATAGGAGACGGTGCTGGCTGCGACACCAGCGTGACGGGCCACGTCAGCGAGTGTCGTCGCCATGATGGTCCCTCCTGATTGCCGCCACCCAGTAGCGTGGCGCGATGCGTCCACGGGATCGGCTCGGCGCTTACGAAGCGCTTCGATGTGCGCTCTCACGTCTGCTGCGGACCCAGAACCCCAACGATATCACCGCCCCATTCTGGATCTTCATGCCTTTATCGCAGGTAGCGACGGCCGGGTCGGCACCGCTACGGTACCGCGTCGCCCGGCTGGGATGGCGCCCGGCACCGTCCGGGCACCATCCCAGCCGTCCTGCTTGGCCGTGCTCGAAGCGCTTCACGGGCGAGGCATCTAGCTCGGCCTAGGCACGGTGCGGGCAGGCAGCTGAGGAGGTAACCGCCCGCCCGCACCGTGAGATGCGGCCGCCGTCGAAGCGCTTCGAATTTGCGCCGAGGTTACGTCAGCCCGGAAGGGCAGGCAAGAGGTAACCGGGATTTCATGCAACAAGCCCGCCAAGAGGTAACAGGAAAGCCGCGCGCGCGTTGGTCGGGGGGCTCTGTGCGCTCCGGCGGCGGCCTGGTGCGCGCTCCGTCGGCGGCTCTGCTGCGCCCTGGCGGCGGCCTGGTGCGCTCTGGCGGCGGCCTGGTGCGCTGCGGCGGCGGCTCTGGTGCGCTGCGGCGAGGGACGGCGGGTTGGGCCACCCTTGACAGGCGCACGGTCGAATGGCACCGTCGAAGCGCCTCGACCCCCAGAAACCTGAGAGTCGCGGATGCCGCTGGGTGACCGGGCCGAGCTGCCCGCCTTCCTGGATCCGGGCCTGCCGCTGCGCAAACGCGCCGACGATCTGCTGCAGCGGCTGACCACCGCCGAGAAGGTCGCGATGCTGCACCAGCACTCGCCCGGCGTGGGCAGGCTGGGGATCGCGCCGTTCCATACCGGCACCGAGGCTCTGCACGGCGCGGCCTGGCTCGGTCCCGCCACGGTCTTCCCGCAGGCCGTCGGCCTGGGCGCCACCTGGGACACGGATCTGGTCCAGGCCGTGGGCACCGCGGTGGCCGAGGAGGTGCGGGCCATGCACCGCCGCGACCCGGCGGTGAGCCTCAACGTGTGGGCACCGGTGGTCAACCTGCTGCGGGACCCCCGGTGGGGCCGCAACGAGGAAGGCTACTCAGAGGACCCGCTGCTGACGGCCCGGACCGCCATCGCCTACTGCCGCGGCCTGCGCGGCGACCATCCCGTGTACCTGCGCACCGCACCGCTGCTCAAGCACTTCCTGGCCTACAACAACGAGACCGACCGGTCGACCACCTCGTCAGCGCTGCGGCCACGCGTGCTGCACGAGTATGACCTGCCGCCGTTTCACGCGCCGATCGCCGCTGGCGTCGCCGTCGGCGTGATGCCGTCCTACAACCTCGTGAACGGGCGGCCGTGCCACGTCAACCCCTACCTGGAGGGCGAGCTACGGCGCTGGCCAGCTGGTGAGCGGGCCGGTGACGAGCTCGTCGTGTGCAGCGACGCGGAAGCCCCGTCCAACCTGGTCGACGTCGAGCACTACTTCGCCGACCACCCGGCAGGCCACGCGGCCGCTCTGCGGGCGGGCGTGGACAGCTTCACCGATCACGGCGAGGACCCTTCGGTCACCATCGGCCGGATTACCGAGGCACTGGAGCGCGGGCTGCTTACCGTCGCGGACGTGGACCGCGCCGTGCGCCGGCTGCTGCTGCTCAGGCTACGCCTCGGGGAGTTCGATCCGGACCTTGACCCGTACGCGGATCTTGGCGCGGACTCAACCGGCGCGCCACGGTCGGTCGGTCGATCAAGCCGCCTATCGACCGATCTATCAGGTGGCCAAGCGACCGACGATCTATCAGGTGGCCAATCTGCCGGCGATCTATCAGATGGCCAAGCGACCGACGATCCATCAGGTGGCCAATCGGCCGATCGATCGGCTGCGGGGGATCTGGCGCGCAGCGAACTCGCCCGCCGGGCGGCCAGGCAGGCCATCGTCTTGCTGAAGAACGACAATGGCGTGCTGCCGATCATGCTGCGGCCCGGCTTCCGGATCGCCGTCGTGGGTCCGCTCGCCGACAGATTGTGCGAGGACTGGTCCAGCGGGACGATGCCCTACCAGGTCACGGTGGCCGAGGGTTTGCGGGAGGCGGCGCGGCCGCTGGGCGGCGACATCGCCTGCGCGGAGGGCACGGACCGGGTGGCGCTGCGTCTATCGCCGGCCAGGCACCCGGCGGGCGGCGAATCGGCCGGGCACCCGGTGGGCGGCGCGTCGTCCGGGCGGCCGGCGGGCGGCGAATCGGCCGAGGGGCCGGAGATCGGCGAGTTCGACGTCTTCGGCTGGGGTTGCAACGTGATCACGCTGCGGAGCGCCGTCAGCGGGCGCTACCTCACCGTCAAGGAGGACAACTCGCTCGTGGCCGACGCCGTCCGGCCGAACGGCTGGGTGGTCAGGGAGGCGTTCGTCCGCGAGCCGCAGGCTGATGGCAGCGTGCTGCTGCGCAGCGCCGCGACCGGGCGTTACGTAACGGTCGATGAGTCATCGGGCCGGCCGGCCGCGGCCGCGCGCGATGCCGCCGGGGCGCAGCGCTTCACCTGGCGGGTCACCCGGGACGGGATCGAGCAGGCGGTGCGCGCGATGCGGGGCGCGGACAGCGTCGTGGTCGTCGTGGGCAACGATCCCCTGATCAACGGCCGCGAGACCCAGGACCGGGCCACGCTCGCGCTGCCACCGCAGCAACAGAGGCTTGTGGAGGCGGCCCGCGCTGTCCACCAGCGCGTGGTGCTGCTGGTGATGAGCAGCTACCCGTACGCGCTGACCTGGGCCAGGGACAACGTTCCCGCCATCGCGTGGACCTGTCATGGCGGTCAGGAGACCGGCCGCGCGGTCGCCGACGTCCTGTTCGGCGGGCATGACCCCGGCGGCCGGCTACCGCAGACGTGGTATTCGTCCCTCGCCGACCTGCCCGGCTTGCTGGAGTACGACATCATCAAGGCCCGGCGGACCTATATGTACTTCGAGGGCACGCCGCTGTTTCCGTTCGGCCATGGATTGTCTTATACGACGTTCAGCTATGCGCGGCTGCGCCTGGACGCGGCCGAGGCGCGGGACGGGGACACGGTCACGGCCGCGGTCGAGGTGACGAACACCGGGACGCGCGACGGCACCGAGGTGGTCCAGCTCTACACGCGCGCGCTGGCGCCGCGGTGCCCGCGCCCGCGACGCGCGCTGGCCGGGTTCGCGCGGGTCACGCTGCGGCCGGGCGAGAGCAGCACGGTCAAGATCCCGCTGCCGGTGTCGTCACTGGCGTTCTGGGATGTCGCCACGCACCGGATGACCGTGGATCCCGGCAACTACGAGGTGATGGCGGGTTCGTCAAGTGATGCCATACGGCAGTCCACGCTCCTGACGATCCTCGGCAGGAGGCCTGGCCCGCGGCAGATCGGCGCGGCGATCGCCGCCGCGGACTTCGACGACTACGACCAGGTCACCCTGGTCGACGCCACCCCCGAAGACGGCGATGCGGTCACGCCGACCTCCGGCGGCCCGGGATGGATCCTGTTCCGCGCGGTCAGCCTGGCTGAGAGCGGTAGCGGCGGGCTGGCCGTCACCGTGCGGGTGGCCAGGGAAGAGCCGGGTGAGGCCAGCCTGGACCTGTGGTGCGATCACCCGGCCGATGGCCGGTTCCTCGGCTCCGTGGCGGTCCGTGCACCGGAGGCCGCTACGCGTGGGCCGAGGTCAGCGCCGGCCTGGCACCGGCTGCGGGCGTCCGCGACCTCTACGTCGTGCTGCGCGGCCGGCAGCGTCTGGCATCGGTATGCCTTCGCGGCGTGACGGGAGGTTCCCAGCCGCGATTCGCGAGCACGGTCCTGCCACGGGAGCCAGCTGAACTGGTCTGCGGCCGCCGGGCCCCACCCCGGCCTTGGCTGCGTGCTCGCTCGCACCCCCGGCACCCGCCGCCAACCTGCACGGTGCGGATTTGGTGTCGTCGGGTCGGCCCGGAGCCAGCGGCTCAGTAGGCTCTAGACGGGAGAGCAACCGCCGAACAGTGAGGTGTGGCGTGCGCATCGCGAGATTCGCCCGGGGCGGCGACGTCGCCTACGGCGTGGTCGGGGAGGCCCAGGGAGATGGCGCCGCAGGTGGCGGCGGGGCGGCCGGCGCGGGCAGCGGCCTGGTCATCGCCGAACTACGCGGGCACCCGTTCAGCCCGGGGGAGAGCGTCCAGTTCACCGGGGCGAGCTTCCCGCTCGACGACGTGCGGCTGCTGGCGCCGGTCCTGCCGAGCAAGGTGGTGGCGGTGGGCAGGAATTACGCGGACCACGCGCGTGAGATGGGCGAGGAGCCGCCAGCGGAACCCGTTCTCTTCCTCAAGCCGTCCACCGCCGTGGCGGGCCCCGGGGACCCCATCGGCTACCCAGTGAAACTCACCCAGCGGGTCGACTACGAGGGTGAGCTGGCGGTGATCATCGGCAGGTTGTGCCGCGAGGTGCCGGCCGCGCAGGCAGCTTCCGTCATCTTCGGCTACACCTGCGCCAACGACGTGACCGCCCGGGACCTGCAGGCCAGGGACGGGCAGTGGACACGGGCCAAGGGGTTCGACACGTTCTGCCCGCTGGGCCCGTGGATCGAGACGGACGCCGATCCGGCCGATCTGGCCCTCACCACATCCGTGAACGGCGAGGTCCGGCAGCGGGCCCGCACCTCGCAGTTGCTGCACGACGTGCCCGCCCTGATCGAGTACATCACCGCGGTGATGACGCTGCTCCCGGGCGACGTGCTGCTCACCGGGACACCGGCGGGGGTTGGCCCGCTGGAAGACGGAGACGAGGTATCGGTGACCATCGAGGACATCGGCACGCTGGCCAACAGGGTGGTGACCCGTGACTGAGCACCCGGCGGGAGGTCACGCCGGCGCCGCTGACGGGCATCCAGGCCGAGTGCGGGTTCGGTTCGCCCCCTCGCCGAGCGGCGATCTGCACGTCGGCAATATCCGCACCGCTCTCTACGACTGGGCGTTTGCCCGGCATACCGGCGGCACGTTCGTGCTGCGGATCGAGGACACCGACCAGACCCGGGTGACCCCGGAATACATAGACTCGGCCCTGGACACGCTCCGCTGGCTGGGCCTGGACTGGGACGAGGGACCGGTCGTGGGCGGGCCGTACGGGCCGTACCTGCAGAGCGAGCGGCTGGGCCGTTATGACGAGTGGGCGCGGCGGTTCCTGGAGACGGGGCACGCCTACTACTGCTACTGCACGCAGGAGGAACTCGCCGAGCGCCGGGCTGCCGCGCGGGCAAGCGGCGGCCCGAGCGGATATGACGGCCACTGCCGCGACCTGACCGCCGAGCAGGTTGCCGCCTATCAGGCCGAGGGCCGCAAGCCGGCGGTCAGGTTCCGGATGCCATCCGGGTCGACCACATTCTCCGACCTCGTCCTCGGCGAGGTCACCGTGGACAACGCGCACGTCCCCGACTTCGTGCTCGTGCGTGCCGACGGATCCCCGCTGTACACGCTGGCCGTCGCGGTCGATGACGTGCTGATGAAGATCACCCACGTGGTGCGCGGGCAGGACCTGCTCTCTTCCACCCCGCGCCAGATCGCGGTCTACCGCGCCATGGGCGTCGCCGAGGACGAGTTCCCCGCGTTCGCCCACCTGCCCTACGTCCTTGGCAAAG
>Ga0099828_10002465_pt1 | contig 12717 bp, 10 predicted proteins | sample CZO8metaG_2_FD_79338 | JGI IMG/M metagenome (GOLD analysis project Ga0099828, IMG submission 79338) | Vadose zone soil microbial communities from the Eel River Critical Zone Observatory, Northern California, USA - CZOApr15con2H1.8 metaG | ecosystem: Environmental > Terrestrial > Soil > Vadose...
CGCCCCGCGGGCCGCCGCCGGCGGAGCGGTGCGCTGCGGCTGACCAGGCAGCGGGCGCGGCCGCGATTCGCCGGGGAGGAGGCTGGCAGCCCGCGGCTTGACCTGGCCCTTGCGCGGCTTGACCGGCGCCAGCCGCGGCTCTGGCTTGGCCTTGGCCGACCGCACCCGGGCCCGGCCGCGCATCGGCGGCAGCACCACAGCGCCGAGCACCGCCGTCCGTATCCGGTCCAGCCGCCGGATGCTGTCGGTCGCCTCGCTCTGCCTGGTGCCGGAGATCTCCATCACAACGAGAGCCACGTCCGCGAATTCGGCCAGGCTGAAGGTATCGGCGCCGTCCCCGGTCGCCTGGGCCTCGATGACGACATACCGCGCATCCCGCTGTAGTTCGGCGATTATCCGCCTGGCCGGGTCGTGCTGCATGTGATTGAGCGCGGCCGCGGTGTCCACGCCCGGCGTGATGACCCTGAGCCCCGCGACCTCGGCCGGCCGCCTGGCGACCTCGCCGACCGTGGCCGAGCCGGCCAGCACCTCGGCGAGCCCGCGCCCGTCCCCGACGCCGAGTAGCTGGGGGGTGACCGCGTCGCGCAGATCGGCGCAGACCAGGATCACGTCGGCCCGGGTCCTGGCGAGGGTGGCCGCGAGGTTCGCCGCGACCACGCTGCCGCTCTCGCCCGCGGAGGTACCGGCCACCAGGATGACGTGGTTCCCGTCGCCGAGCCCGGCCGCGACCGTCTGCGCCAGGTCGGTGAAGGCCCGGCCGGTTCTCGACCGCGGGGACACGATAGACGCCTGCTGGCTGAGCCGCTTCAGCGGGAGGCTGAACAGGACCGGCAAGTCCAGGAAGCGCTCGACGTCCGCCGCGGCATGGATCCGGTCGTCGCCGCGGTCCACGGCGAACGCGAGCGCGAGGCCGATCAGCAGGCCCACCACCAGGCCGCTCGGCAGGTACAGCAGCGCCCTCGGGCTGGCCGGCGCGGTCGGCACCGGGGCGTAAGTGTAGATCGCGCCGGGGTACGTGTTGATCGATGCGCCCAGTGCGGCGACCCCGTTTCGCAGCTGCGCCACATCGCTGCTGAGGTTCGCCAGTTGGCCCTTCGTGACGGCTGCCGCCCCGGAATTCGGGCGCTCCGACCTCAGTCTGGTCCGCAGCCCGATGACCTTTGTCTGCTGCATCCTCAGCTTGAGGAGCAGCACGTAGCGCTCATTAGTGATCTTGTTCTGGGCGGCCTTCTGGCTGACGGTCAGGTATGCCTTGGCGAAAGCGTTGGCGCACACCGCGGAACCCTTTGCCGACCCGGCCTTGCAGCTGATGCTGAGTATCGCAGTGTTGGCCGGCACGGCCACGCTGACCTGCTTGGCAAGCTGGGTGGGGGTGCGGTTGCTGTTCAGGGACTTCGCGGCCTTCGCGGCAACCAGGCCTGACTGGGCATCCTGGGCCTCGGTGTCCATGTTGACATTGAGTCCGCTGGCGGTACGGTTGCCTGCGACGTTGTTGGCGTTGGCGGCGTTAGGCCTGACCTGCACGCTCGTGGTGGCGATGTAGGTCTTGGGCGCAACCGTGACATAGGCGGCCGCCGCCAGCGTGCCCAGGCACGCCAAGCCGAATACGATCCACCACCGGCGCCGGATCACGCCGACGTAGTCGGTCACCTCGAATGAGTCCGATCTTGACGAGCTGGCCATTCCGCGGTACTCCTCACGCTGCGCCTCAGCCCCCAGGTGCGCGGGGACGGCCAACGGCCGAGACTGGTTGGCGGATAGTTAACTTAGATAAGAGCATAGGTCGCCAGCAGGGAACGCAAACCCGTCCGACCCCCCGTAGAGCCTGATCAAGCTTAATACATCTCGGTATGTGCTTATCCGGCGGTTGCCAGCCTGGGCTGCGGCCGCCCCGCCATGTCGGCTATTGTAGATCTTTTCACGGAGAACCCGGCTGTTGGCCAGATCGCGCCGCCATCGCGAGCCACCTCGCGGCCTGGCAGCCGTGCGGAAGCAAGCACCTGTATCGTCGGCCGCTATTCCGCGCCTCTCCGTGGGGGGCAAGCGCATCACCAGCAAGGTCACGGGCGAACAGCGGGCAGCTCGGCACTGGGGAAGGAATCCGGCGAGATAGTGGAACGCGTACTGGTCACTGGCGGGGCGGGCTTCATCGGTTCGCACCTGGTCGACTTCCTGCTGGACTCCGGGGCGAGCGTGCTGGTGGTCGACGACTTCCGGCTCGGCAGGCCCGGCCACCTTGAGCTGGCCGCCTCGACCGGCCGGCTGACGATCCTTGACGCCGACATCCGCGGCTCGGCCTACGTCCGGCCGGTGGCCGAGTTCGGCCCTGACGCCGTGTTCCATATGGCCGCGTTGCATTTCATCCCCTACTGCAACGCTCACCCGCAGGAGGCACTCGACGTCAACGTGCTCGGCTTGGACGCCGTGATCCGGGCGGTCCGCACGTCGCCGCTGACCACCTTCGTGTTCCCCTCCAGCGGCGCGATCTACGGATTCGGCGACGCGGGCTGGCCGGAGACGGCGCCGCCCAGGCCAGATGAGATCTATGGCATCTCGAAGTGGATGGGCGAGCAGCTCATGGCCAGGTTCCACGCCGACCGGCCGGAAGTCCGGACCGTGGTGGCAAGGTTGTTCAACACCTACGGCCCCAGGGAGACCAATCCGCACGTGCTCCCCGCGATCATGGCGGCCATGCGGGATGGCCAGACGATCGGGCTGGGGAACCTCTGGCCGCAGCGCGACCTCATCTACGTCACCGACACGGCCAGGGCAATCGCGGCCACCGCCGCCGGGCACGGCTTCGACGTGTTCAACGTCGGAACGGGCACCGGGACCACGATTGCCGACGTGCTGGCCGCCATCGAGGCCATTCGCGGCGAGCCGCTGGACGTCCGGGATGACCCGGACCGCAGGCGGGCAGGCGACGGGCATCTTATCGCCGACCCGGGCAAGCTGATGGCAGCCGGCTGGAAGCCCGAGTACGACCTCAATGCCGGACTCCGCGAACTGCTGGTGTCAGAGGGGCTGCTGTGATGGCCAGCGAGGAACCGGCCGCGCCCCCCCTGCCGCCTGCGCTCTCTGCTGAGCTGGGGGCGCGCTGCCGGGCCGGGAAGCGCGAGTTCCTCGGCATCGGCCTGTCGTGCATGCCTGACGCTGACTTCGTCGACGCGGTGCGGAACGCCGTCAGGACCAGGTCGCGCCTGACCGTCTCGTTCATCAACCCGGACTACGTGGTCCGCGGGCACCGGACGCCCGGCCTGGTCGGGAAGATGAACGGTTTCGACGTCGTGCTCCCGGACGGCTGGGGGATCGTCCTCGGTGGCCGCGCGCTCGGGCTGCCCGTCCCCGACCGGCAGGGCAACGATGACATCTGCCCCAGGGTCTTCGAGCTCTCCGCCCGTGACGGCTTCTCGAACTTCCTGTTCGGCTGCGGTGAGGGCGTGCCCGAGGCGGCCGCGAAGAACCTTGTCGCGGCATTTCCCGGGCTGCCCATCGCCGGGACCCTGCACGGCTACTGGGACGTGACCCGCGGGCATCCGGGCCGCTACGACGAGGCAGACGTCGACATGATGGTGCGGGCCATCAACGCCGCCCGGCCCGACATCCTGCACGTCTCGATCCCGACGCCGATGCAGCAGGACTGGGTGTGGGAGGTGGCCGGCCTGCTGGACGTGCCGGTGATCATCACCGGCGGCAGCTACCTGGACCACCTCGCCGAGCGCGTCTACTGGTACCCGCGCTGGGTGAACCGGATGCGGCTGGGCTGGGCGTACCGGCTGTTCCGTGAGCCACGCCGGCTGTGGAAGCGCTACTCAGTCGATCTCGTGACCTATGGCCGGATGGTGCTCAGGCAGCGGCCCGCCGCCCAGGCCCGCCGGGCCGCGCGCTAGCGCCGGGGGCGCCTTTCCTGCCCAGCGCGAGCCCTGGCGGCGGCCGGACCGGTTGTGAGCTATGGCAGGCTGGACGGATGACCCGCGCCAGGCTCGACAAGCGCCCCGGCGAGGTCGCCGCCATGTTCGACCAGGTTGCCGAGCGCTATGACCTGCTGAATGACCTGCTGTCGCTCGGCCAGGACCGGCGCTGGCGGCGGGTCGTGGCCACGGCGGTCGGCGCCCGCTCCGGGCAGCGGGTCCTCGACCTCGCGGCGGGCACGGGAACCTCGTCACGGGCCTTCACCGGGGCGGGCGCACACTGCGTTGCCTGTGACTTCTCGCTCGGCATGCTGCAGGTGGGAGCGCGCAGGCCAGCCGCGCGGGTCGCGTTCGTGGCCGGTGATGGGCTGGCGCTGCCGTTCCGCGCCGCGTCCTTCGACGCCGTCACGATCTCCTTCGGCCTGCGGAACTTCGCCGATCCCGATGCCGGGCTGGCCGAGCTGCTGCGGGTCACCAGGCCCGGCGGGCGGCTCGTCGTCTGCGAGTTCGGGCACGTCCCAGGGCGGCGCCTGAACGCCCTGTACGAGCGCTATCTCGCCGCCATGCTTCCTGCGGTCGCCCGGCGGCTGTCCGGCAACCCGGCGGCGTATGAGTACCTGGCCGAATCGATCGCCGGCTGGCCGGCCCAGCCAGAGCTCGCCCGGCGGATCGGCGCGGCCGGATGGTCGGCAGTCGGCTGGCAGAACCTGACGATGGGAGTTGTCGCCGTGCATACCGCGCGGCGGCCGGCCTGAGCCTGCTCCGCCGACGCTGGCCGGAGGGCCGACTCGGAGCCGGCCGGGGTCACGGTTTAGACTGCGGGAGGCAAGCACTTGTGAAGGTGTTCACAAGATAGTCAGGACGGGTCCGTGACCGAGCAAGTACCCCTCGCTGACGCTCCGGACATGGCATCGCGTGACATCAGCTCCGCCGGCCAGTCTGCGCGCGCCCGGCGCCGAGGCGGCAGCGGTGGCATTTCCGGGCCGGGCGGCGACTGCGCCGACGTTGTCGTGGTCGGCGCAGGCCCCGCGGGCTCGGCGGTTGCCTTCTACCTGGCCGCCGCGGGCCTGGACGTGCTGGTGCTGGAGAAGACCAGGTTCCCCAGGGAGAAGGTCTGCGGCGACGGGCTCACCCCGCGCGCCGTCAAGGCGCTGACCGGGATGGGCGTGCCGATCGGTGAGCGGGACGGCTGGCTGCGGAACAAGGGCCTGCGGATCATCGGCGGCGGCGGCCGGATCGAGGTTCCCTGGCCGGACCTGTCCAGCTATCCCGGCTTCGGGATGGTGCGGACCAGGCTGGACTTCGACGAGATCCTGGCGCGGCACGCGGAGAAGGCCGGCGCCCGGCTGCTGGAGGGCGTCAACGTCACCGGTCCGCTGCTCGATGACCGCACCGGCCGCATCATCGGGGTGACGGCGCGCGAGGCTTCCGCGGAAGGTTCCGGGCGCGCGGCGGCCGCCGCTGGAGACCAGCCGGAACGGATATTTCGCAGCCGGCTCGTGGTGGCTGCCGACGGCAACTCGTCGCGGCTGTCCGTTTCCATGGGGTTGCAACGGCGCGACGACCGGCCGATGGGCGTCGCGGTGCGCACCTACTACACCAGCCCCCGGCATGATGATGACTACCTGGAGGCGTGGCTGGACCTCTGGGACGGAAACGCGCTGCTGCCCGGCTACGGCTGGATCTTCGGCATGGGCGACGGCACCAGCAATGTCGGCCTCGGCCTGCTGAACACCAGTGCCGCCTTCCAGCACATCGACTACCGCGCGCTGCTGCGCCGCTGGCTTGCCGCGATGCCGGCCGAGTGGGGCCTGCGCGAGGAGAACAGGACGCAGCCGGTCCGCGGCTCCGCGCTGCCGATGGGGTTCAACCGGACCCCGCACTACACCAGGGGCCTGCTGCTCGCGGGAGATGCCGGCGGGATGATCAACCCGTTCAACGGCGAGGGCATCGGCTATGCGCTGGAGTCCGGCGAGATCGCGGCCCGGGTGATCGTCCAGGCGCTGGCCCGGCCAACCATGGCGGGCGCGGAGGCGGTGCTGCGCGGCTACCCGGCGGCGCTGAAAGACGCCTATGGGGGGTACTTCACGCTTGCCCGCACGTTCGTGCAGATGATCGGCCATCCCGGCTTCATGAAGTTCGCGACCAGGCATGGCGTGAAGCGCCCGGCCGTGATGCGGCTCACCATGAAACTGCTCGGGAACCTGACCGAAACCCGTGGCGGCGACGCGGTCGACCGCCTGATCAACGCAGTGTCTAAGATGACGCCGGCGGCCTAGCCGCGCGGAGATGGTGCTGCCTCCGGCGATGGCCCGGGAGCAAGCGGAGGTGATGAGAGCGATGAGCTTGTACGTGCCGATCCTGGTGCTCGCGGCGCTGGCCGCCGTCTTCGCCGTCTTCTCGCTGGTGCTGGGCTCACTGGCCGGCCCGAAGAGGTGGAACCGGGCGAAGCTGGAGGCGTACGAGTGCGGCATCGAGCCGACCCGGCAGCCCAGCAGCATCAGATTCCCGGTCAAGTACTACCTGACGGCGATGCTCTTCATCGTTTTCGACATCGAGATCATCTTCCTGTACCCGTGGGCGGTCGCCTTCGACCGGCTTGGCGTATTCGGGCTGGTCGAGATGGTGACCTTCATCGGCACGGTTCTGGTCGCGTACGCCTACGTCTGGCGGCGCGGCGGTCTGGAGTGGGACTAGCGATGGGCCTGGAAGAGAAGCTGCCGAGCGGGATACTGCTCACCACGGTCGAGAAGGTGGCCGGGTACGCGCGCAAGAGCTCGGTCTGGCCAGCCACCTTCGGGCTTGCCTGCTGCGCGATGGAGCTGATATCGACCGGTGGCCCGCGGCATGACCTGGCCAGGTTCGGCATGGAGCGGGCATCCAACACGCCCAGGCAGGCCGACCTGATGATCGTGGCTGGCCGGGTGAGCCAGAAGATGGCACCGGTGCTCCGCCAGATCTATGACCAGATGGCGGAGCCCAAGTGGGTGATCTCGATGGGCGTCTGCGCGTCCAGCGGCGGCATGTTCAATAACTACGCGATCGTCCAGGGCGTCGACCACGTCGTGCCGGTGGACATCTACCTGCCGGGCTGCCCGCCACGCCCGGAGATGCTGCTCGACGCGATACTGAAGCTGCACGACAAGATCCAGAACATGAAGCTCGGCGTGAACCGCGAGAACGAGGTCGAGGACCTGGAGCGGGCCAGGCTGCGCCGGCTGCCGCTGGCGGCCGGACTCGGCGACGCCGCGGGCAGCGCGGCGCCCGGGGTGGCCAGGTGACCGGGGAGAAAGCCGGGGACCAGCAGGCCAGCGCCGAGGAAAAGGCGGCGCTGGCAGGCCGCGGCCGGCTATCCGGGCAGGTGGCGCGGACCGGCATGTTCGGCACCGAGACCACGGGGGACACCTCGGGCTACGGCGGGCTGATCATCCGGCGGCCGCTGGCGTTGTCCAGCCCGCGGCCCTATGGCTCGTACTTCGACGACCTCGCCGACGACCTCAGCAGCAGTCTCGAGCAGGCCGGCCTGCCGTTCGGCGACGCGGTCGAACGGGTGGTGGCCGACCGCGGCGAGCTCACCCTGCACGTCAGCCGGGAGCACCTGACAACGGTGGCCGCCCGGCTGCGGGATGACCCTGCCCTCGCCTTCGAGCTGTGCACCGGAGTGTCCGGCGTGCACTACCCGGCCGACTCCGGCCGTGAGCTGCATGCGGTCTACCACCTGGTGTCGCTCACCCACAACCGCCGGCTGCGCCTTGAGGTATCCGTGCCCGACAGCGACCCGCACCTCCCGACGATGGTGCGCGTCTACCCCACCTGCGACTGGCATGAGCGGGAGACCTGGGACTTCTTCGGTATCGTCTTCGACGGGCACCCGGCGCTGACCAGGATCGAGATGCCCGACGACTGGAAGGGCCACCCGCAGCGGAAGGACTACCCCCTGGGCGGCATCCCGGTCGAGTTCCGCGGCGCCACGATGCCGCCGCCGGACGAGCGGAGGGCGTACGAATGACCTCGCGCACCGATACCGAGGCGGAGGGCCGCGTCTACAACGTCGGCGGCCAGGACTGGGACGATGTCGTCGCCGCGGCCGATCAGGCCGGGGACCGGCCGGGCGAGGAGCGCCTGGTCGTCAACATGGGCCCGCAGCACCCGTCCACGCACGGGGTGCTCAGGCTAATCCTGACGCTGGACGGCGAGACGGTGACGGAGCTCCGCCCGGTCATCGGCTACCTGCACACCGGCATCGAGAAGAACATGGAGTTCCGCACCTGGATGCAGGGCGTCACGTTCTGCACCCGGATGGACTACCTCTCGCCGCTGTTCAACGAGGCCGCCTTCTGCCTGGCGACCGAGCGGCTGCTCGGAATAGAGGCCGCGATCCCGGAGCGCGCGTCGGTCATCCGCGTGCTGATGATGGAGCTCAACCGCATCTCCTCGCACCTGATGGCGATCGCGACGTTCGGGCTGGAGCTCGGCGCCACCACTGTCCTGCTGAACGGGCTCCGCGAGCGGGAGAAGGTGCTCGACCTCTTCGAGCTGATCACCGGCCTGCGGATGAACCACGCCTACATCAGGCCGGGCGGCGTTTCCCAGGACCTGCCATCGGGCGCGATCGAGAAGATCAGGGAGTTCGTCGGCGTGATGCCCGGGCTCCTCGGCGACCTGCGCAAGCTGCTCGATGCCAATCCGGTCTACCTGGCCAGGACGAGGAACATCGCCTTCCTCGACCTGGCCGGCTGCATGACGCTCGGCGTTACCGGGCCGGTGCTCCGCTCCACCGGCCTGCCCTGGGACCTGCGGAAGTCTCAGCCCTACTGCGGATACGAGACCTACGAGTTCGACGTGCCGGTGCAGGACACCTGCGACGCCTACGGGCGGTACCTCGTCCGGATGGACGAGATGGAGCAGTCGCTGCGGATCATCGAGCAGTGCACGGACCGCCTGGCCGGGCACAGGCAAGCCGATGACCGGGTCATGATTGCCGACGCTAAGATCGGCTGGCCCGCGCAGCTGGCCCTCGGCCCGGACGGGCTCGGCAACTCGCCCGACCACATCAAGCACATCATGGGCCAGTCCATGGAGGCGCTGATCCATCATTTCAAGCTGGTCACCGAGGGCTTCCGGGTGCCGGCCGGCCAGATTTACGCGGCGATCGAGTCGCCTCGCGGCGAGCTGGGCTGCCACGCGGTCAGCGACGGCGGCACGCGGCCGTACCGCGTCCATTTCCGCGACCCGTCGTTCGCCAATCTGCAGGCTCTGCCCGCGATGTGCGAGGGCGGCATGATCGCCGACGTCATCGCCGCGGTGGCCAGCACCGATCCCGTGATGGGAGGGGTGGACAGGTAATGGCGCTCAGCGACGAACAGCGCGCCAGGCTGGCAGCGGATGCCGCCGAGATCATCGGCCGCTACCCGCGATCCCGCTCGGCGCTGCTGCCGCTGCTGCATCTGGTCCAGGCCGAGGAGGGCTATGTCTCCGCCGACGGCCTGGCGTTCTGCGCCGGCCAGCTCGGCCTGACCGAGGCCGAGGTCACCGCAGTCGTGAGCTTCTACACCATGTACAAGCGCCGGCCGGTGGGCGACTACCACGTCGGCGTCTGCACCAACGCGCTGTGCGCGGTGATGGGCGGCGACGCCATCTTCGCCGACCTGCAGCAGCATCTCGGCGTCGGCAACGACGAGACGACCCCCGACGGCAAGATCACCCTGGAGCACCTGGAGTGCAACGCGGCCTGCGACTACGCGCCGGTGATGATGGTGAACTGGGAGTTCTTCGACGACATGACCCCGCAGTCGGCGCGTGCGCTGGTGGATGGCCTGCGGGCGGGCGCCGACATCTCGCCGACCCGCGGGGCGCCGCGGCTGTGCAGCTGGCGGGAGGCGTCCCGGATTCTCGCCGGGTACCCCGACGATCAGGCGACAGCCGGCCATACCGCCGGGCATGCCACCCTGGCGGGCCTGCGGATCGCCAGGGAGCACGGCTGGGAGCCGCAGCCGTCCGGTTCCTCGCGGTCAGCCGCTCGCCAGCCCGGCACCGCGGCGGGAGGCCAGCAGTGACCTCGTTGCTCACGCCCGAGCTGACCGCCCGCTGGGACGAGCCGGACTCCTTCACCCTGGCCGCCTACCGGCGCGCTGGCGGTTACCAGGCGCTGCCCAAGGCGCTGCGGATGCAGCCAGACGACCTGGTCCAGATGACGAAGGACTCCGGGCTGCGCGGCCGCGGCGGTGCGGGCTTTCCCACCGGCATGAAGTGGGGTTTCATCCCGCAGGGCGACGGCAAGCCGCACTACCTGGTGGTCAACGCCGACGAGTCGGAGCCAGGTGCCTGCAAGGACATTCCGACCATGCTGGCCAACCCGCAGGCGCTGATCGAGGGGATCGTCATCGCCTGCTACGCGATCAGGGCCGACAAGGCGTTCATCTACGTGCGCGGCGAGGTGCTGCACGTGATCAGGCGGCTGCATCACGCGGTCGCCGAGGCGTACGCCGCGGGATTCCTCGGCCGCAACATCCTGGGCTCGGGCTTTGATCTCAACGTCGTGGTGCACGCCGGCGCCGGCGCGTACATCTGCGGCGAGGAGACCGCGCTGCTTGACTCGCTGGAGGGGCTCCGCGGCCAGCCGAGGCTGAAGCCGCCGTTCCCCGCGATCGCCGGCCTGTACGCCTGTCCGACCGTGGTCAACAACGTCGAGTCGATCGCCAGCATCCCGTACATCATCAACAACGGCGCCGCCGACTTCGCGGCGTTCGGGACCGAGAAGTCCAAGGGCTTCGGGATCTTCTCGCTGTCCGGTCATGTGACCACTCCTGGCCAGTACGAGGCGCCGCTCGGCACTACCCTGCGCGAGCTGCTCGGCCTGGCGGGCGGCATCCGGGCCGGGCACACCCTGAAGTTCTGGACCCCCGGCGGGTCATCCACACCGCTGTTCACCGACCAGCACCTCGACGTGCCGCTGGACTACGAGTCGGTGGCCGCCGCCGGTTCCATGCTCGGCACGCGATCGCTGCAGATCTTCGACGAGACCACCTGCGTGATCCGCGTCGTGCTGCGCTGGACCGAGTTCTACCGGCACGAGTCGTGCGGCAAGTGCACGCCGTGCCGTGAGGGCACCTACTGGATGGTGCAGGTGCTGGAGCAGCTGGAGCGCGGCGAGGGCAGCGAGGCAGACCTGGAGAAGCTGCTCGACATCTGCGACAACATCGTCGGCCGGTCGTTCTGCGCCCTGGGCGACGCCGCCGGCATGCCGGTCATCTCGTCGATCAAGCTGTTTCGGGATGAGTACATCGAGCACTCCAAGCACGGCGGCTGCCCGTTCGACCCGTCGGCGTCCAGCCTTTTCGCCAGGGAGCTGGCATGACCATCCAGGCGAACGGGAACACGCCCGGGGCGCTGGCCAGGCCCGCCGACGGCATTGCCGTCACCATCGACGGCTTCGAGATCACGGTGCCCAAGGGAACGCTGGTGATCCGCGCCGCGGAGCTGCTCGGCATCCAGATACCCCGGTTCTGCGACCACCCGCTGCTCGATCCGGTGGGCGCCTGCCGGCAGTGCCTCGTGCATATCGAGGGCCAGCCCAAGCCGCCGGCCTCCTGCACCACCGTCTGCACCGACGGCATGGTCGTGCGCACCCAGCTGACCTCGGAGGTCGCGGAGAAGGCGCAGCGCGGCGTGATGGAGATGCTGCTCGTCAACCACCCGCTCGACTGCCCGATGTGCGACAAGGGCGGCGAGTGCCCGCTGCAGAACCAGGCGATGTCCACCGGCCAGGGCGAGACCAGATTCGACGGCACCAAGCGCGACTTCGCCAAGCCCGTGGCGCTGTCCGCCCAGGTACTGCTTGACCGCGAGCGCTGCGTGCAGTGCGCTCGCTGCACCAGGTTCGCCGAGCAGATCGCCGGCGACCCGCTGATCGAGCTGCTCGACCGCGGTCCGCGCGAGCAGGTCGGCGTGGCCGAGGGCGTGCCGTTCGACTCGTACTTCTCAGGCAACACGGTGCAGATCTGCCCGGTCGGCGCGCTGACCAGCGTGTCATACCGGTTCCGCGCTCGCCCTTACGACCTGGTATCCACGCCGAGCGTCTGCGAGCATTGCGCGGCCGGCTGCCGGCAGCGCACCGACCATCGCCGCGGCGCGGTCACCCGCCGCCTGGCCGGCCACGATCCGCAGGTGAACGAGGAGTGGAACTGCGACAAGGGCCGCTGGGCGTTCACCTACGCCAGCCAGCCCGATCGGCTGGTGACGCCGCTGGTCCGCAACGAGGCCGGGGTGCTGGAGGCTGCCTCCTGGCCGGAGGCGGTGGCGGCAGCGGCCCGCGGACTGGAGGCCGCCCGCGGCCGGACGGGCGTGCTGACCGGCGGGCGGCTCACCGTGGAGGACGCCTACGCCTACGCGAAGTTCGCCAGGCTGGCGCTGGCCAGCAACGACATCGACATGCGGGCGCGGCCGCATTCTGCCGAGGAAGCCCAGTTCCTGGCCAGCCAGGTGGCCGGCCGCGGTATCGGCGTGAGTTACGCGGACCTGGAGCGGGCGCCGGCCGTGCTGCTGGCCGGGTTCGAGCCGGAGGACGAGTCGCCCATCGTGTTCTTGCGGCTCCGCAAGGCGGTACGCAAGCACGGGCTTGCCGTCTATTCGCTCGCCGCGCTGGCCAGCCCCGGCCTGTCCAGGCTCTCCGGCATGCTGCTCCCGGCCGTGCCGGGCACGGAAGGCGAGGCGCTCGGCGCCCTGGCCGCGGCCCACGCCAGCGACGCCGATGCGGACGCGGCTAGTTCCGCGGGCGTGGCTAGTTCCGCGGGCGTGGCTAGTTCCG
>Ga0099828_10002467_pt1 | contig 12713 bp, 6 predicted proteins | sample CZO8metaG_2_FD_79338 | JGI IMG/M metagenome (GOLD analysis project Ga0099828, IMG submission 79338) | Vadose zone soil microbial communities from the Eel River Critical Zone Observatory, Northern California, USA - CZOApr15con2H1.8 metaG | ecosystem: Environmental > Terrestrial > Soil > Vadose...
CCATGTCCTGCAGGAGATCCTGACCGTCAAGTCGGACGACATCGTCGGCCGCGTCAAGGCGTACGAGGCGATCGTCAAGGGCGACAACACGCTCGAGGCCGGCATCCCTGAGTCGTTCCGGGTCCTGGTCAAGGAGCTGGAGGGACTCGCGCTCGGGGTCGAGATCCTGAGCGAGGACGAGCGCCAGATCGTGCTCAGCGAAGAGGACATCCCGGAGATTCCGCTGGACCTGGGGATCAGTCTCGAGCGTGAGGAGCTCGGTGAGGACTCGGGCGAATGAAGGCATCGTTCGCCCTTGTTGCCTGCGCCGCACCCTCACCCCTACCCCTCTCCCCTGAAGGGAGCGGGGACTTCGATGCAGTTGCTGTGAAGGAGTATTAGTGCTCAAGCTAGAGAACTTCGACGCACTCCGACTGTCGCTGGCTTCGCCTGACACGATCATGTCTTGGTCGCACGGAGAGGTCACCAAGCCGGAGACCATCAACTACCGCACGCTCCGCCCAGAGCGGGACGGTCTTTTCTGCGAGCGCATCTTCGGTCCGACCCGGGACTGGGAGTGCCACTGCGGCAAGTACAAGCGCTACCGCTACAAGGGCATCATCTGCGACAAGTGCGGCGTCGAGGTGACCCGCTCCAAGGTACGCAGAGAGCGCATGGGCCATATCAAGCTCGCATCGCCCGTGAGCCACGTCTGGTACTTCAAGGGCATTCCGAGCCGCATGGGCTTGCTGCTTGACATGTCCCCACGCAACCTGGAGAAGATCCTCTACTTCGCCAACTACATCGTCACGGACGTCCATGAGGAGGTCCGCCACGACATGCTGGCCGTCCTCAACATGGATAAGGACGAGCGGGCGATCAGGCTTCGAGCCGACATCGAGGCCAAGACCAGGGAGCTGCGGGCCGAGCACGAGGGCAAGGCCAAGAAGCTCAAAGCCGAGGTCGAGGCCGAGGTCGCGCGCCTGGAGGAGGAGCTCCAGGACTCGGTAGACGCCCTAACTACGCAGGGCAAAAAGCAGACCGAGACGATCAAGGCTGGGATCGGCACCAAGTCGCGGCGGGCGCTGACCGTCGGCACTGACGACGACGAGGAAGTCGTCGTCGAGAAGGGAGAGGTGCTGGGCCGGGAGATGTCCCGTGCCATCCTGGCCAAGGTCCAGGAGAAGATCGAGAAGCTCGAAGCCAACACCAAGGCTGCTCAGAGGCGCGCCAAGGACCGCCTGGATGCCGACCGCAAGGCGCTGGAAGGCCAGATCGAGGCTGCCACCAAGACCCAGCGGGACGCGATCCAGGGTGAGCTGGAGGCGCTGCAGCAGGAGATCGAGGCCACCCGTGCCGACGTAGAGGCGCTGCACCCCAAGCAGATCCTCACCGACACCCAGTTCCGCGACTTCCAAGAGCGTTTCGGCCGCTGCTTCAGGGCGGGCATCGGGGCCGAGGCTGTGCGCGACCTGCTGTCGCGCATCGAGCTTCAGCCGGAGATGTACAGACTGCGCGAGGAGTCAAAATCCGCGAGCGGCCAGCGCAAGCAGAAGGCCATCAAGCGGCTGAAGGTGGTCGAGGATTTCCGGAAGTCGAACGCCAGCCCGACCTGGATGGTGCTCGAAGTCCTGCCGGTCATCCCACCCGAGCTGCGCCCAATGGTCCAGCTGGATGGCGGCCGCTTCGCCACCTCCGACCTCAACGACCTGTACCGCCGCGTCATCAACCGCAACAACCGGTTGAAGAGGCTCCTGGAGCTCGGCGCGCCTGAGATCATCGTCCGCAACGAGAAGCGCATGCTCCAGGAGGCGGTCGACGCGCTCATCGACAACGGTCGTCGCGGGCGCGCCATCACGGGCACGGGCAACCGCAAGCTCAAGTCACTCTCCGATTTGCTCAAGGGCAAGCAGGGCCGGTTCCGCCAGAACCTACTCGGCAAGCGCGTGGACTACTCGGGCCGCTCCGTCATCGTGGTCGGCCCTGAGCTGAAGCTCTACGAATGCGGGCTGCCCAAGAAGATGGCGCTCGAGCTCTTCAAGCCGTTCGTGATGCGCGAGCTCGTGAACAAGGGATACACCACGAATATCAAGTCCGCCAAGCGCATGGTGGAGCGAAGCCGGACCGAAGTCTGGGACGTCCTGGACGAGGTCATTCGCGATCACCCGGTGCTGCTCAACCGCGCCCCGACCCTGCACCGCCTTGGCATCCAGGCTTTCATGCCGGTCCTTGTGGAGGGCTCGGCCATCCAGATCCACCCTCTGGTGTGCGCAGCCTTCAACGCCGACTTCGACGGCGACCAGATGGCCGTTCACGTTCCGCTCTTCAGCGGCGCCATCGCCGAAGCCAAGAACCTCATGATGTCGTCACAGAACATCCTGTCCGCGGCCGACGGGCACCCGGTGGTGGCGCCGACCCAGGACGTCGTGCTCGGCTGTTACTGGCTGACCGCAGCTCGAGGCGACCAGCCAACGGAGAAGGATCAAGCCAAGCTCCGCGTTTTCAGCTCGCAGAACGAGGTGCTGCTGGCGCTTGAGGCCGGGGTCGTCAAGCTCCAGGAATGGGTTCGGGTCCGCATCGGCAGCGAGCTCGTGACCACCACGCCTGGGCGTGTTGTCTTCAACCAGCCCCTGCCGGTCGGAAGAGAGCCGCAGGCCACGGCGCCTTGGGAGGGATCTCGGCTTGCAGAGTCGGCTCGCCCAGCCGGCGGCGCCGCGGCGTCCGCAAACTTCCATGACACGGCGATGGAGCCGCTGCCGTTCCAGAACGCGCACTACGACCGCAAGCTGCTGCGCACGCTGGTGTCCGACCTGTTCCGTCTCTACGGCAGCGAGACGACAGCGTCCGTCGTCAACGACATCAAGCGGATTGGGTTCCGTTATGCCACCCAGGCCGGCATCACCGTTTCCGCCATGGACATCCCGCACCCTGAATCGAAGTGGCAGACCATCCACAGCACCGAGAAGGAGGTCGCCGACGTCGAGCGCATGTACCGCCGCGGCGTCATGACCGAGGACGAGCGATACCGCAAGGTCATCGAGCTGTGGCAGCGCGCCTATGAAGAGGTGGGCAATGCCACCGAGCAGGCGTTCGACAAGTTCAGCCCCATCTGGATGATGATGGGCTCAGGAGCCCGCGGCAACATCCAGCAGATCCGCCAGCTGGCCGGGATGCGTGGCCTGATGGCCGACCCTACCGGCCGCATCATCGACCTGCCCATCCAGGCCAACTTCACAGAGGGCCTGACTGTACTCGAGTACTTCATCTCGACCCACGGCACCCGCAAAGGCCTGGCCGACACGGCCCTTCGCACCGCAGACTCCGGCTACCTGACCCGCCGTTTGGTCGACGTGGCCCAGGACGTGATCGTTCGCGAGGAGGACTGCGGCACCACCAATGGAGTCTGGATCCGAGACATCAACGTGGAGCGGGCCAAGAGCGATCCGGTGTTCGAGAAGATCGCCGGCCGCGTCACTGCCGAGGCCGTGGTCGTCGGCGGCAAGACCATGGTGCCGGTGGGCACCGCCATCACCGACGAGGCCGCGCGCAGGATCATCGTCGCCGGCGTCCCGGTCAAGATCCGCTCAGTGCTCGTGTGCGAGGCGCGTGAGGGCGTCTGCCGCACCTGCTACGGGCGCAACCTCGCCACCGGCAAGATCGTAGAGATCGGGGAGGCGGTCGGCGTCATCGCCGCCCAGTCCATCGGCGAGCCCGGCACCCAGCTGACCATGCGCACGTTCCACACCGGCGGTGTCGCCGGCGTCGACATCACCCAGGGTCTGCCCCGTGTGGAGGAGCTGTTCGAGGCTCGCATCCCCAAGGGCAAAGCCATCATCTCCGAGATCGACGGCGAGCTCGAGATCATACGGCTAGAGGGCTCGCGCAAGGTCCGGGTGACGTCCAAGGAGGTATTCGAGGTCTCGTACCCGGTCGAGACCAAGATGCAGGTCCTGGTCAAGAGCGGGGACGACGTCATGGAGGGCCAGGAGCTGGCCCGGGACGCCAAGAGCAACGTCGTCCGTACCCGCCACGCGGGCAAGGCGACGGTCTCCACCAAGGAGATCACCGTGCGGACGCTCGACGAGGAGGTGCGCGAATACCCGATTCCGCACCAGGTCCGAATCCGGCCTGAGCTCGATCGCCGCGACAACCACAAGGTGATGATCAAGGCGGGCCAGCAGATCACCGAGGGATCGATCTCCCCGCAGGAGCTGCTGCACATCCTGGGCAAGGAGGCGGTGCAGACCTTCCTCGTCGATGAGGTGCAGAAGGTTTACCGCAGCCAGGGCGTCGACATCAACGACAAGCACATCGAGGTCATCGTCCGCCAGATGATGCGCAAGGTCCGCATCGACTCGGCGGGCGACACAGGGCTGCTCCCCGGCGAGATCGTCTCGCAGTGGGAGTACGAGGAGTCCAACGCCCGGGCGCTGGCCGAGGGCGGAGAGCCCGCCACCGCGCAGACCGTGCTGCTCGGCTTGATCAAGGCCGCGCTCAACACGACGTCTTGGCTCTCGGCGGCCTCCTTCCAGGAGACGACGAGGGTCCTCACCGAAGCCGCGATCAGCGGCAAGGTGGACCGCCTGCGCGGCCTCAAGGAGAACGTGATCATCGGCAAGCTCATCCCGGCGGGGACCGGCCTGGACTACTACAAGAAGCAGCGTGAGCAGGCCGCCAAGATCCTGGAAGAGGAGCCTATCGACCTGGAAACCCTCTCGGTCTAGAACCCCTCAAAGCGATTTCCCTCCCCCTCGGGGGAGAGGGTTAGGGTGAGGGGCTGAGAGCAGGACAAGGGCGCCGGTTTCGGTTAAAGTCAGCGCTACGTGCACAAGGGTCGCCCGCCAAGGGTGGCCCTTCGTATTTGTAATGAGAGGGAACCTAAGGTTCCCTCTCATCGCCGCTACGCGGCTGCTCTCTTTCCTGGCGGTTGGGACTTGCTTTAAAGGTTCTCCCTGCCATGCAGGGCGACTGGATGATTGATTGGCGGACGGCCTGGCGGAGCCAGGCCTACCGGCCACGCGGGTAAACGGGTTCCATATCATTCCGGTGGTGATCCCCAGGCCCTGGCGAGTTCGCGCCATAGCGCTCGCCATGCTCGCCCTCCTCACCAGCGCAGCAACCTGCAACCCCAACTCCATCACGACAGGACCGCTCCTGGCGAAGGACCAGACCCTGCGCGTGGTGCTGGACGACCAGCCCCAGACCTTGGATCCCGGACAGACCCAGTACCCGTACGAGACGGCTGTCCTCCGGACCATCGCCGAGCCGCTTCTCAAACCGCTCGCGGACCTGAGCGGGGTCTCACCCGCCGCGGCTGAGAGTTACGAAACGCAGCACGATGGCACGGTCTACGTGTTCCATCTGCGCAGGACGGCCCAATACAACGATGGACAACCGGTCAAAGCCCAGGACTTCGTCTACGCATGGCAGCGCCTGATCGACCCCCGCCAGGCTGCCCCCACCGAGACCTTCTTTGCCGCTGCCGTTTTCAACGGCGCCCAGGTCGCCGTGCTCGACCCTCAGCGGGACAAGGACAGGATCGACCCCGCCCTCGGCACCCTGGGCTTGAAGGCGCTCGACGACCTGACCTTCCAGGTCACCCTGGCCCGCTCTGACCCCGCCTTCATCTGGATCGCCGCCATGCCCGCCGGAGCGCCTATAAGAGCGGACGTGGTCGGCAGGTACGGCGACCGGGCCTGGGCGGCCAAACCGGAGTCGCTGATCACGAACGGGCCCTTCATGGTCGGCGCGATGACGGCCAACACCAGCGTCAAGGTGGTGCGCAACCCTCATTACTGGGGCGGCAGGCCGGTGCTGACCGCCATCGACTTCGAGATTGTCAACGACGGCGCCGCCGCCCTCGCCCGGTACAAGAGCGGGCGGCTCGACGAGATGGGAGTCCAGCCCGCGCAGGCGACCCAGGTGGCGGGCTCTGCCTCGCTCCTGAAGGAACTGGTCAAGACGCCCGCGCTGACCGTCTACTGGATGGCGTTCAGGTTGAGCTCGCCACCACTCGACAATGCCAGGCTGCGGCAGGCGATCGCCGAAGCCATCGACCGCGAGGCCTTCGTCGCACAGGTCTTCCAGGGCCAGGCCATGCCGGCCGAGACCTTCATTCCGAAAGGGATGCTCGGCTACACGCCAGGCCTCGGCACCACGCAGCACTTTGACGTCGTCCAGGCACGCGCGTCATTGGCTGCATCCGGGCTGAGCGCGAGTCAGCTGATGGGCATCAAGCTCTCTTACGACCAGACGTCCGACTTCGCCAAGGCCACCGCAGCTTTCGTCAGAGATCAGGTGAAGACGAACCTGGGCGTCGAGATCACACTCGATGGTGTCGACACGAACACGATGAGCTCCCGGCTTGGCAGCGGCGATTTTCAGATCGCCGGTCCGGTGGGGTGGACGGCGGACTACCCCGATTACTCGGATTGGTACCCCATCTTTCTCAGCACCAACTCCAACAACTTCGACCTTTACCACAACACCCAGTACGACCACTTCGTCAACGCCGCGGCCACGGACATCCAGGCGGGGCGGCGGGGCCAGGAATATCAGCAGGCTCAGCAGCTCCTGGTGGGGGACGCCCCGGTGGCCTTCCTGGCCCAGTCTACGAGCTGGAACCTGGTCCGGTCATACGTTCGGGGCGTGACCACCAGCGCCGTCGACGACTGGCCCGGCGAGCTGTTTCCGGCGCAGATTTACATCGCCCAGCACTGACTTGTCCCCTCCCCCCATCGGGGGGAGGGCCAGGGTGAGGGGGCCTAAGTGGCAACCACGTCAGGCCACCAACCAACTTTTCAAAAGCCGCCATCACCTAACCTTATAGCGGCATTGGCCGAATTCCTAGGGCGGTGGCGCGTATACGGCACTTGACACCCCGTGGCGAGGGGCAACAGAATGGGGTTCTGGCCGAAGAGGCTGGTGAGTAAGACTTGTGGCCGGCGCACTCTCGCCCCGGGGCCCTGGCGCCCGGGAAGAAGGCTGCAAGACTAAGTCTGAGAGGTAAGACGCGTATGCAAGTAGGTACACGTACGCGAGCACTCGTGCTCGCCAGTGCAGGGCTGTTCGTGGTCGCCGCCTGCGGCCCTACGAACGCCGGACCGACCATCACCCTGGCCAGCAACCAGGAGCTTCGTTTGAACATCGGTGTCGAGCCTGGGACCTTCGACCCCGGGCAGCAGCAGTGGAACTACGAGGCGGCAGTCGGCCGCAACAACTTCGAGACCCTCCTCAAGCCCACCAAGGACTTGAAGGGAGTCACCGGACTGGCAGCTGACAGCTACACGGTTGACAGCACCGGCACCGTCTACACCTTCAAGCTTCATTCAGGTGCCAAGTGGAGCGACGGCCAGTCCGTCAAGGCCGCCGACTTCGTCTACGGCTGGCAGCGGCTCCTCGACCCGCGACTCGCAGCGTCTTACGCGTCGTTCTACTACTCCGTGAAGAACGGCAGCAAGGTCAACAACATGGATCCGAAGGATCCCGGCATCGACGCCGACCTACAGACCCTCGGCCTGAAGGCGGTCGACGACAACACCTTCCAGGTCACCCTGGAGGCTCCGGCCGGCTACTTCAAGTGGGTCGCTAGCCTGTGGACGGGCGCACCCGTCCGCAAGGACATCGTCAGCAAGGCCGGCAAGGACTCCAGCGGCAACGAACTGTGGGGCGCCGTGTCCCCTTCCGCCGTCACCAACGTGATCGGCAACGGGCTGTTCAAGGTCTCAGAGGTCGTCCCCAAGGACCACATCACTCTCGTCGCCAACCCGAACTACGCAGGCAGCCAGCCCAAGCCGACTCTTACCAAGATCACCGAGTACGAGATCAACGATGAGACAGTCGCCTATGCCAAGTACAAGAGCGGCGAGCTCGACATGGTGGGCGTGCCTCTGCCCGACACCGACCTGGTCAGGGGCGACGCTGTTCTCAGCAAAGAGCTCGTCATCAACCCCGAGCTGACCGTCTTCTGGATCGACGTCAACGTCAAGAAGGCCCCCTTCGACAATGCGAAGGTACGCGCGGCGTTCGCGCAGGCGATCGACCGCGATTCCATGGTCCAGAACGTATTCAAGAACCGCCATGTCTCCATCACCACCCTGATCCCCAAGGGCATGCGTGACTTCAACCCGTCTATCGGGTCGGGGCAGGCCTTCAACCCCACCAATGCGAAGGCTGCGCTCGCGGCCTCCGGCCTGACGGCCGACCAGTTGAGCGCCATGAACATCACTTACGAATACCGAAGCAGCAGCGCCGACAACAAGACGATCGCCCAGTTCGTGCAGGCGCAGCTGAAGACCAACCTCAATGTCAACATCCAGCTCGCCGGGAAGGACTCCAAGACGGTGAGCAAAGACCTGCGCACGCTCAACTACCAGATAGGTGGTTTGTCGGGCTGGGGCGCGGACTATCCGGACGAGCAGGACTGGTATGACATCTTCATCACCGGTTCCGGCAACCAGTTCAGCGGCTACGCGAGCAGCGCGTACGACAACGCCGTCAACGCCGCCGACTCGGCGGTGGACCAGACCAAGCGGGACCAGCTCTACAACCAGGCGGGGCAGACGCTCGTTAACGACGCGCCCGTCATCTTCCTCTACCAGCGAAACGGCTGGACGCTTGTCAAGTCCTACGTCAAGAACGTCAGCTACACACCCATCGACGACTTCCTAGGAGACTTCTACACTTCCAGCATCCAGATCGCTCAGCACAGCTAGGAGTCAATTGGCAGTGGCAAGGGGCGCCCCCCTAAGGGGCGCCCTAATCCCTCTTCGGAGACGGTCAGGGCGAGGTTGGACCCTCGCCCTGTACGTCGGGCGCCGGCTCCTGTGGATGGTGCCGGTGCTCATGTCGGTCATCTTCATCACCTTCTTTCTGGCCCACATCGCGCCCGGGAGCCCGTGGGACAAGGAAGGCAGGCAGCTCAACGACGCCACCATACATAACCTGAATATCAAGTACGGCCTCGACAAGCCGATCTGGACGCAGTTCGGCCTCTATGTCTGGAACGTGCTGCACTTCGATTTCGGGAGCTCATACCAGCACCCCGGGCAGACGGTGAACCAGCTCATCTTCCAGAGCTGGCCCTACACCTTCACGCTGGGCAGTGTCTCGTTCATATGCATCCTGTTTTTCGGCATCTCCTTCGGCGTGGTGGCCGCGCTGAGGCAGAACACCAAGGTCGACTACGCCGCCGTGGCGCTGGCCACGATCGGCGCTTCGGTCCCGAACTTCGTCGTCGGGATCTTCCTGATCATCCTTTTCTCCAACTTCCTGTACAAGCTGACCCAGGCGACGTTCTACCTACCGACCGGCGGCTACCCGCAGGACTTCCTGCACATGATCATGCCGGTGGCCACCCTGAGCTTCCTTCCGATCGCCTTCTTGACCCGGCTCACACGCTCGAGCACGCTGGACGCCTTACGACAGGACTACGTGCGCACTGCCTGGGCCAAAGGCCTTCGCGAGCGGCTCGTGGTGACGCGCCACGTCCTCAAGAACTCGATGATCCCGGTTGTGACCACCGCCGGGCCGCTCTTCGCCACCCTCATCACCGGCTCCGTGATCGTGGAGACGGTTTTCCAGATCCCAGGCATCGGGCGCTCGTTCGTGCAGTCGATCGACTCCCGTGACTACCCGATGATCCTCGGCACCACGGTGCTCTACGCAGCTCTCGTGGCCGTTCTGAATCTCGTGGTAGACGTGACCTACGTCTTCATCGATCCGCGTGTGAGGCTGACCTGATGGCGGCAACCGCTATCGCCGTCGAGGTTGCAGATTGGGAAACCCCCGAACAGATCGGGCTCTGGACCGACGCCTGGAGGCGCTTCCGGCGCAACCGCCTCGCCGTCACCAGTCTCTTCGTCGTGGTGTTGATGGCGCTCACGGCGATCGGCGCCCCACTCCTGGAGCGCATCGGCCTCCTGCAGGACCCCACGGCCCAGGACTTGATACACACGTACGCTCCCATCCTCTCGCCGCACCATTGGCTTGGCACCGACGAACTCGGCCGCGACGTCTTTTCCAAGGTCGTATTCGGCGCCCAGGTCTCGCTGTCGATCGGGTTCTTGGTGCAGGCCATAGTTCTCGTGATAGGGGGCACGATCGGGCTGACCGCAGGCTACTTCGGCGGCTGGATCGACAATGGGCTGATGCGTTTCACCGACATCATGTACGCCTTCCCCGACCTGCTGTTCGTGCTCATCATCGTGGCCGCCCTCGGGCCAAGCTTCATCAACATCTTCGTCGCCATCGGCCTGGTCAGCTGGGTCGGTCTCGGCAGGCTCGTGAGGGGTCGGGTGCTCTCGATCAAGGAGAAGGAGTTCGTCGAGGCCGCCCATGCGGCGGGTTCGAGCCCGGCCAAGATCATCTTGAAGCATCTCCTTCCCAACTCCCTGGGCCCTGTGATCGTCGTCCTCACCTTCGGCATCCCAGCCGCCATCTTCACAGAGGCCGTGCTGGACTTCCTCGGCGTGGGGCTTCGCCCTCCATGGCCAAGCTGGGGCGTGATGGTCTTCGACGGTTACGCCGCCAGCGACGCTTACCCCAACCTTGTGCTCGTGCCATGCGTTGCCCTGTCGATCACCATGCTTGCGTTCAACTTCATCGGTGACGGGCTGCGCGACGCGCTCGATCCGAGAATGCGCCGCTAGCGGGGTAGCCGGATAGTTGGCTGAGCCGATCCTCCGGGTCGAAGACCTGAGGACCCAGTTCTTCACCTCCCGGGGAGTCGTCCACGCCGTCGACGGCGTCAGCCTGTACGTGAACGAGGGCGAGACCGTGGCCGTCGTGGGAGAGTCAGGTTGCGGTAAGACCATCACCGCTCTCTCCATCCTGCGGCTGGTTCCAGACCCAGGCCGGATCGTGGGCGGGAAGATCCTGTTCAAAGGCCGCGACGTCGTCGACATGGACGACGACGCCGTCCGCAACTATCGGGGCAATGACGTCTCGATGATCTTTCAGGACCCGATGACGTCGCTGAACCCGGTCACCAAGGTGGGTGCGCAGATCAAAGAGGCCATGACCGCCCACGACCGGTTCACGCCGGCCCAGGCGACCGAACGGGTTGTGCCACTGCTCAAGCGGGTGCGGGTACCCGCCGCCGAACGGCGTATCAAGGACTACCCGCACCAGTTCTCGGGCGGCATGCGGCAGCGCGCCATGATCGCTATGGGCCTCGCCAACGAGCCCTCGCTGCTCATCGCCGATGAACCGACCACCGCCCTGGACGTCACCGTCCAGGCCCAGGTCATCCAGCTCTTGAAGCAGCTGAACCGCGAGCTGGGGACGGCCGTCATTCTGATCACTCACAACACGGCGCTAGTCGCCAGCATGTGCGAGCGCATCATCGTCATGTATGCGGGCCGGATCGTCGAGGAAGGGCCGGTCGAACGCATCTTCAAGAATCCCGAACACCCTTACACGTGGGCCCTGTTGCGGTCCGTCCCCCGCGTGGATGAGGCTCGCAAGGGCCGCCTGGTCTCGATCCACGGCCTGCCGCCCGACCTGGTGAGGCTGCCACCCGGGTGCAAGTTCCACCCGCGCTGCATGTTCAAGATCGACCGCTGCTCGCGCGACGAGCCGGAGCTCGAGGATGTGGCCCCCGGCCAGCGGGCGCGCTGCTGGGTCAAGATGAGCACGGTGTCCGAAGAGGCGCGTGAGGAGGCGCAGGCGAGCGAGGTGGCCACGGACGTCGCCGCAGAGATCAAGAAGCGCATGCGCGCGGACGCGAAGGCGTGACGGCGAGCGGCCAGGCCGCGGTAGCGGTGGCGCGGTCTGCAGCCGGCAATGAGATCGTCCGCGTTGAGGACGTCTACAAGTACTACCCCGCGGCTGGAGGCGAGGTCGTCCGCGCGGTCGATGGAGTCAGCCTCCAGATCCGCCGCGGCGAGACGTTGGGGTTGGTGGGGGAGTCCGGCTGCGGCAAGTCCACGCTGGCGCGCCTCATCACCGCGCTGCAGCCGGTCACCGGTGGAAAGGTGCTCTTCGAGGGCCAGGACCTCAGCAAGCTGCGTGGCGGACGCATGCGCCGCGTGCGCAGGTCGATGCAGATCATCTTCCAGGACCCGTTCGCATCACTCGACCCGAGGATGACGGTCGGAGACATCATCGCCGAGCCGCTCGACAACTTCGGCCTCGCGCACGGCAAGGAGCGCCACCAGCGGGTGCAGGAGCTCCTGCGGCTGGTCGGGCTCAATCCCAACTTCACCAACCGCTACCCGCACGAGTTCTCGGGCGGCCAGCGCCAGCGCATCGGGATCGCGCGGGCGCTTTCTGTCAGCCCGTCGTTCATCGTGTGCGACGAGCCCGTGTCCGCGCTCGACGTCTCCATCCAGGCCCAGATCATCAACCTGCTGCAGGACATCCAGAAAGAGTTCAACCTCACTTACCTGTTCATCGCGCACGACCTGGCGGTGGTGCGTCACCTTTCCGACCGCATCGCCGTCATGTACCTCGGCAAGGTGGTGGAGGTCGCCAATCGGGTCGACATCTACGAGTACGCGCAGCACCCGTACACGAAGGCGCTTCTCAGCTCGATCCCGGTGCCAGACCCGGCGCTCGAGCGGAACCGCGAGCCAATCCTGCTCAAAGGCGAGATCCCGTCCCCGGTCAACCCGCCGTCCGGCTGCCGCTTCCACACGCGCTGTCCGATCGCCCGGGCGCCGGGCGTCTGCTCGGAGCAGGAGCCGCCGCTGGAGCCGCACGGCCACCGGGACCAGACCGCGGCCTGCCATTTC
>Ga0099828_10002472_pt1 | contig 12706 bp, 8 predicted proteins | sample CZO8metaG_2_FD_79338 | JGI IMG/M metagenome (GOLD analysis project Ga0099828, IMG submission 79338) | Vadose zone soil microbial communities from the Eel River Critical Zone Observatory, Northern California, USA - CZOApr15con2H1.8 metaG | ecosystem: Environmental > Terrestrial > Soil > Vadose...
CATCGCCGCGGACGGCGGCTCGCTTCGGATCGTCGCCAGGCACAGCACCGGCTCGGCCGAGAGATTGTCGCCCAGGTACTCGACGACCCCGAGCGTGTCGGGGTCAGACCAGTGCAGATCCTCGAGCACCACGACCAGCGTGCCCGGCCCGGCCAGTCGCCGCAGCAGCCGCAGCACCGCCTCGCCCCGCACCGCTGGAGAATGGTCACTTCCCTGGCCGTCGCCGACGGTAGGGATAATCGCGCGGAGCGCTGGCAGCCACGGCGCCAGGTCAGGGTCGTCGGGGAAGCTGCGATCCCGCAGCAGCTGGAGCAGCGCCTCGGTCAGCGGCCGGTACGGCGTGCTACTGCTCGCCGGAACTGCCCGCCCCGTGGCCACGGTCGCCGCTCCGGCTATCGCCTGGCTGGCCACCTCGCGGACGAGCCTGGACTTGCCGATGCCCGGCTCGCCGGTGAGAAGGACCAGGCTGCCGGAGCCATTGACGGCAGCGGCGAGCGCCGCGTGCAGCACCGCGGTCTCCGTGTCCCGCCCCACCAGCACGGGGCACAGCGCATCTGCCACACCGACAGTGTGCCCGCGCCTGATCGCTGGTCGCGGTACAACCTGGTGTTAGGCGGCTCCGGCGCCCTCCGCAACGGCCTCGTCGACCTCGGCCTGGCGGGCGGCCAGCTCCGCGGCGTACTTCTCCGCATCGACCCGCTCGGCGATCTCCTCATCGTCGCGCATCAGGGCCTCGAGGTCGGTCTTCGCGGCATCGATCACGCCGAGGTCGGTGTAGGCGTGCCGCACCTTCGGCCCCCACAGCCCGATGTCCTTGACGCACGGCACGATCCGGCTGAACAGCAGGGTGCGGAAGGCCTGCTGCACCGGCGAGTTCTCGGTGAACTCCAGGCACTCCGCCACGTCAAAGCCCATCCGCTCCCAGACCTCCTGGGCCCGGAACCGGTTGCGCATCAGGTAGCAGCCCTCGACGATGAACTCCTCCCGGTCCGCCCGCTCGGCCTCGGTGAGCTCGGCGTAGTAGTCGCGCAGGGCCAGCCGCCCGAACGCAACGTGCCGCGCTTCGTCCTGCATCACGTACGCGAGCAGCTGCTTGACCAGGGCGTTGTTAGCCAGATCCCGGTGTACGCCGAACGCGGCAAGCGCGAGGCCCTCGATCAGCACCTGCATGCCGAGATAGGGCATGTCCCAGCGGGAATCGCTGAGCGCGTCGGCAAGCAGCTTGGCCAGGTCGGGGTTGACCGGGTAGTACAGGCCGATCTTCTCCCGCATGAACCTGGCGTACAGCTCGACGTGCCGCGCCTCGTCCATCGCCTGGGTGGCGGCATAGAACTTCGAGTCCATGTCCGGGACCGACTGCACAATCCGCGCGGCGACTGTCAGCGCGCCCTGCTCACCGTGCAGGAACTGGCTGAACAGCCAGGCGGACAGGTGATGGCCGAGGTCGTCCCGTTCCTGCTGGGAGAGGATGTCCCACTGCCGCGAGCCGTAGATCGGGCAGAACTCGTCGCTCTGCTCCATCACATTCGCCGGGTTCACCGGAATCGACCAGTCGATCCGCTTCGCGGCGTCCCATTGCTTGTCCTTGCCGCGCTGGTACAGGTCAAGCAGGCGGGTCCGGCCGTTGTCGTATTCCCAGTTGAAGCGGGTGGCACCAGTGGCGGGCACATCCCAGGTGCCGGGCGGGACGGGCGTTGTGTAGTGGTCGTAGGTGCTCACGGCGGCTCCCCGGGTGCTTGGCGGCAATCGCGCCTAGCCTCATTACTACTCAGTAGCTTGCGGGAACGCAAGGGCCGATGACCGTGGGGTGATGGCCGGGGGCGCGGGGGGCGGCCCTTGGGGCGGGGGTGATGGCCGGCAGCTTGCGGGGATGCCGGGTCCAATGGGCTGCGGGTGGTGGCCGGGGTGCGGGAGCGCAACGGCCGGGCCCCGGCGCGGATGCCGGGGCCAGGCTCGCTGCAGTTGCGCGGCCGCCGGGCTAGGGCAGGACGCTCCCGCCGCAACGGTCCATGGCCAGCTCGGCCGGCTGACAGGGCCTGGCTGGACTACTTGTGCATCGGGTCCTCGTGATCGGCATGACCGGCCAGCTCCAGCTGGAAGGTGGAATGCTCCACGTCGAAATGCCCGCGCAGGCAGTCCTGCAGCCGGTCCAGCATCGCCCCGCTGCGCCCGTCGGCAAGGATCTCCGCGTCTACGACCACGTGCGCGGAAAGCACCGGCAGGCCGGAAGTGATCGTCCAGGCATGCAGCTCGTGTACGCCGCGGACGCCGCCCAGCTCGGTCAGGTGGCGGCGGACCTCGGTCAGGTCAATGCCACGCGGGCTCGCCTCAAGCAGGACGTCGATGCCCTCCCGGAGCAGGCGCCAGGTTCTTGGCAGGATCAGGAAGCCCACGGCCAGCGAGGCGATCGGGTCGGCCAGGTTGAAGCCGGTGACGGCGATCACGATCCCGGTCACGATGACGGCCGCGGCGCCGATGGCGTCCGACCCCACTTCAAGGAAGGCTCCGCGCACGTTGAGGCTCTCCGCCTGGCCGCTGCGGAGCAGCAGCAGCGAGGCGCCGTTGGCGGCGAGTGCGATCACGCCGAACACCACGACAAGCCCGCTGTGGACGGCCGGCGGCGACATCAGCCGCCGGATGGCCTCGGTGAAGATGAACGCCGCCATGCCGAAGAGCAGCACTGCGTTCACCATCGCGGCCAGGATCTCCGCGCGCGCATAACCGAAGGTGCGCTGCACGGTGGCTGGCCTTGCGGCGAAGTATGCGGCCAGCAGGGACAGCCCGACCCCCGCCGCGTCCGCGGCCATGTGCGCAGCGTCGGCCAGCAGCACAAGCGAGCCGGTGATGACGCCGCCGATGACCTCCGCCACCGCGATCAGCGCAGTCAGGGCGAGGACAGCGGAGAGTGCGCCCCGGTGCCGTCCGGTCGCGGTGAGCCGGCGGGAGTGTGCGTGCCCGTGCCCGGTAAGCCCGGGCCCTGGATTGTCCTGTGGCGTCATGTCTCCTTGCCGGGGGGCCGGCGGCCGCGCCGCGGCTTGTCTCCATCCTGCCCGGCCGGACGCGGTGGATTCACGCTGCCTGGCGTCAGCAGCTCGTAGGCAGGGTTGATCATGACAGGGCCGCCGTCTCGCATGCCGACCGGCCCGCGGAACCTGACCCGGGCGCCGCAGTCGAGTCCGGCGATGTGCGACCGCCCGTAGAACAGCGCCGTCAGCTGGCCGGTCGAGTCCGCGATCTCGGCGGCGAAGACTGTGTTGCGCTCTACCGGGCGGATCTCGACCGCGTAGATGCGCCCCTCCACCGTCGCCCGGCCTGGCTTGGTCAGGGAGCCGATCGCGGCCACGCCGGGCGGCGGGACTGGCCTGTCGTACGCATCGGACGCAACCTTCGCCGGGTGCGTTTCGGCGGCGGCAGCCGCGGTGGCACCAATCTCAGTGGCACCAGGCTGGCCGGCACCCGCACCGGCACCCGCCGCAGCGGGTGCCGGCTGGTCAGCCCGCACTGCCTGGTCGTCATGCACCGGCTTCTCCGCAGCCGCGGGTTTTCCCGCAGCCGCGGGCTCTTCCGCAGCCGCCGGCTTTTCCGCAGCCGCCGGCTTTTCCGCAGGCCCTGGCTTTTCCGCAGCTTCGGGTTTCTCCGCGGGCCCGGGCCTTTCCGCACTTCCGGACTGGCCAGGGTGCGCTGGCTGGTCAACGCGCACCGGCTTCGCGGCGTCCGCGCCGCGCCGCTGCTCGTCGACCGCCCCCGCAGGGCGCTCCTGCAGGGCTTCTAGCCTGCTTTCGACATCGAACGGCACGATGGTGGCCACCGCATACGGGATCCTGCTGACTACCCTGGCGATCTTGTCCGCGGTCCCGTCGTGCAGCAGCCGGCCGAGCAGCGGCGAGTAGCTGCGCCGGGGCAGGATCGCGGTGACCCCCACACCGGGCAGCGCCGCCTCCGCGCTGACCAGCTCGGCGGCGGCCCTGGCCAGCCGGCGGTCCGGGCAGTCGATGAAGTCGAGCGTGATGCCGGTGTTGGCGTTCAGCCAGTCCTGGCGCAATTTCGGCGCCTGGGCGGTGTCGATGACCAGGTGCACAGCGCGCAGGGTGGTCGGCCGCAGGCTGCGCGCGTAGCGCAGGGCGGCAATGGTCGCCAGGTCGAACTCGTCCACGAAGACGTAGACAGTCCGGCGCGCGTAGGTGGGCGGTGCCGGCGGCTCCTTCCGCAGCAGGCCGATGCGCTCCAGGACGCTGGCTTCCATGCGGTATTCCCGGTTCACCCGGATAAGGGCGAAGACCAGGATCGGGAAGACGAGCACCACGAGCCAGGCGCCCTCGGTGAATTTGACCACCGCGAAGATCAGCACGACGAGGGCGGTGTAGACCGCGCCGATCAGGCTGATGACCAGATGGCGACGCCGGCCCGGTGCCCGTTGCGTGACGAAGTACCTGGCCATGCCGAATCCGGCCATCGAGAATCCGGTAAACACCCCGATCGCATAGAACGGGATCAGGTTGTTGACCACTGCCCCGACGACGATCAGCAGGATGAGGGAGACCACCGTCAGCACGATGATCCCGTTGGAGAACGCCAGGCGGTGGCCGCGCTTGGTGAGCCAGCGGGGCAGGAACGAGTCCTCGGCCACGAATCTGGCCAGGAACGGGAACCCGCTGAAGCTGGTGTTGCCGCCAGTGAAGAGGATGGCCGCGGTGCCTGCCTGGACCAGGAAAAAAAGGACTCGGCCGAGCAGGCTGTGGCCGAAGATCAGGTCGGCCTCCTGGGCCAGCACCGTCGGCACGCCCTTGGTGTAGGGAGTCGCGTGCGTGACATGAGCCATCCAGGAGATCCCGGCGATAAGGAGGGCCACGATGGATCCCTGGGTCACCAGTATCTGGCGGGCATTGCGGCCCTCTGGCGGCCGGAGGGCGCTCACCGCGTCGGAGACCGCTTCGATGCCCGTCAGCGAGGATCCGCCGTTCGCAAATGCCCTCAGCAGCACGTAGATCGCGCCAAACGTGAACAGCCCGGAGCCGGGATGCCCGTGGCACCCGTTGCAATATGCCCCGGCCGCTATATGCACACGGGGCAGCTCGCTGAACGCCTCACGGACCAGCCCGGTGACGATCATGAGGATGACCGTCCCGGAAAACAGGTAGGTAGGCAATGCGAATGCCCGGCCGGCTTCCCTGATCCCGCGAAGGTTCCCGTAACACATGATCAGGATCGCGATCACCGAGATAATCAGCAGGCCGTCATGGCGGCCGAGCGCGGGGAACGCCGATACGATCGCCGCACTGCCCGCAGCCGTCTGCACGGCAACGGTGACCACATAGTCGATCAGCAGCGCTACCGCGGCAACCTGGGCGATGCGCGGGCCGAAGTTCTCCCTGGCCACCACATACGAGCCGCCCGCCCGGGTGTAGACCGACACCACCTCGCGGTAGAGCAGCACGACAAGGGCGATTCCGAAGAGGACAACCGCGGTCATCGGCAGCACAATCGCGAAGGCCGCCGTGTAGCCAAGGAACTGGACGAGCTCGATGAGGATTTCCTCGGTGCCGTAGGCGGCCGACGAGATCCCGTCGCAGGACAGCACGCCGAGCGCGAGCGGCCTCGACAGCCGCTGCTCGGAAAGCTGCTGGTTGATCAGGGGAGGGCCAAGCAGGCGGACCTTGACCGAATACCAGAAAGTGTCCGGCAGGCTGCCCTGGCCGCCGAGCATCGTCACCGCACGCCGCATCGCCACGCCGCTGGCCTCCGCTCGGTCGCACCCTTGAGCTGTCCACGGTAATGAACTAGAAGTTACTCTTGGAATCGAGTGTCCCCTCGGCGCACTAGGACTATCTGCGCCAGCGGGTGAGACCGCGGGCCCCCGGGCGGCAGACCGGACGGATCGTGCGCGCGGCCAGGCTGGCGAGGCCGCGCGGAGATGTTGCCCCTGAGACAGAAGTCAGGACTTGCTATCCCAGGCCGGGGAGTTTCGTGGGTAACCCTCTGCTCACCTGCGGCTGCCACGGTGAGCCGGGTAGCACGAAGCAGGAGCGCCCGTGTCGGCCGGCCAGTCCGCGGGCGCACCGGGTAGGCGTGGAATGCGCAGCTTTGGCAGCGCGCTCCGGCAGCGGTGCGGGATCTGGGTAGTGCCCCCGTGACAGGCTGGTCCGGGGAGGAAGCAGGCTGGTCCAGATACCAGCACAACGATCGCATCGGGCTACCGATCAGAGAGGCAACGCCATGACGACGACACCGGCCGCATCGGCACCGCAGGCAGGCAGCGCACAGACGCTGCACCTGTCTGAGCTGCTGCGGCGCCCGCTCACCGACCGCGGGGGCGAGTCGCTCGGGCGGCTCTCCGATGTCATCGTCCGGCTCCGCGGTGCCGAGCACCCGGTGGTGACCGGGCTGGTCGCAATGGTGGGCGGCAGGGAAGTGTACGTACCGATCGAGCAGGTCAGCTCGTTCGACGGCGAAGTGCTGAAGCTGACAAGCGCGAAGCTCGACCTCCGCAGGTTCGAGCGGCGCGACGGGGAGGTGCTGCTGCGGGCCGACGTGCTCGGGCACCGGCTGATCGACGTGGAGCACGCGCACCTGATCAGGGCAGCCGACCTCGAGCTTGAGCAGCGGGACGGCGACTGGGTGCTCACCGGAGTTGACACGCATCGCAGGGCCCGCCGGTGGCTGGGCATCGGCGGGTCGCCCGGCAGAGAGCCTGGCGAGCACCCGTTCCGGGAATGGGCCAAGTTCGAGCCGCTCATCGGCCATTCGAGCAGCGCGCTACTGCGCGGCCCGTTCGCGCGCATCCGCCGGCTGAAGCCGGCCCAGATCGCCGACCTGCTCGAGGACGCGTCCAAGGAGGAGGAGACCGAGATACTCGGCCACGTACATGCCGATCCCGAACTAGAGGCGGACGTCTTTGAGGAACTCGACGAGGACCTGGCCACCCGGCTGCTCGGCGCCCGCACCGACACGGAGATCGCCGAGGTGCTGGCCAGGATGCGCGCCGACGACGCCGCGGATGCCATCGCCGAACTGCCGCAGCGCCGCCGCCAGCCCGTGCTCGACCTGCTGCCGCCCGGCCAGCGCACCAAGGTGCTGACCCTGATGGGTTTCAACCCCACCAGCGCGGGCGGCCTGATGGGCGTCGACTTTCTTGCCGTTCCCGCCGGGGTCAGCGTTCAGCAGGCGCTGGATGCGGTGAGCCAGTCGGCCAGCCTGCAGCCCGAGGCGCTCACCAGCGTGCATGCTCTCGATGAGCGCGGCAGGCTGTGCGGAGTCGCCAGGCTCGTCACGATCGTGCAGTCGGACCCGGCGGCCAGGCTCAGCGACGTCTACGACGATGACCCCGTCCGGGTCGGCGCGGACACCGACGTGGTCGACGTCGCCGTCCTGATGAGTGACTACAACCTGATCACGATCCCGGTCGTGGACGACCGTCGCAAGATGATCGGCGTGATCACGGTGGACGACGTTCTTGAGGTCACCCTGCCTGAGGACTGGCGGCGGCGGGAGGCCGCGCAGCCGCCCGATGCGCACCGCGGTGAGCCGACGTGAGCGATGTTCCTGAGCGCCCGGTTCCGCTGCACGAGGGCACCGGGCACCAGGACGCCGGGCACCAGGACGCCGGGCACCAGGACGCCGGGCACCAGGACGCCGAGCACGAGGGCGCCGGGCACCAGGACGCCGAGCACCAGCGCACCGAGCACCAGCGCACCGAGCAGCAGGTCCCGGACGTGCCGGGCCCGGGGCAGCAGACTCCGGATGGGCAGTCCGCCGGGCCCCAGACCCCGGTGGCCATCAGGCGGGCGGCACCGGATTCGCCGTCGCCCGCAGCGAGGTCCGCACCCGGCTCGCCGCCATCCGCCCGGGGCTCGCCGCCAGTCGCCCGGGGCTCGCCGCCATCCGCCCGGGGCTCGCCGCCAGTCGCCCGGGGCTCGCCGCCAGTCGCGCCGGGCTCGCCGCCAGTCGCGCCGGGGTCGCCGCCAGCCGCACCCGGTTCGCCGCGATCCGCCCGGGGCTCGCCGCCAGCCGCCCGGGGCTCGCCGCCCGTCGCACCGAGATCGCCGTTGGCCGGCTCAGTGCCGCTGCCGGGCATCGCCCGGCCGGAAATGACCCTGGCCCAGCCGAGCGCCGTCCTCGACGAGGCGCATCTCGGTGACATCGAGGGCGCATTCGGCCGGATCAGGCTCGACGACCAGCACCGCTCCAACCTGCGGCGGCGGCTGGTCACGTTCCTCGCCATCGTCGGACCCGGCCTCATCGTGATGGTCGGGGACAACGACGCGGGCGGCGTGGCCACCTACGCGCAGGCGGGCCAGAACTACGGTTACAGCCTGCTCTGGGTGCTGCTGCTGCTGATTCCCGTGCTCATCGTTAACCAGGAGATGGTGGTCAGGCTCGGCGCGGTCACCGGCGTCGGCCATGCCAGGCTGATCAACGAGCGATTCGGCAAGTTCTGGGGCTGGTTCAGCGTGGGGGACCTGTTCCTGCTGAACTTCCTGACCATCGTCACCGAGTTCATCGGCGTCTCACTTGCGCTCGCCTACTTCGGAGTCACTCCCTACATCGCGGTGCCGATCGCCGCAGCGGTCCTGGTGGGCATCACCCTGAGCGGCAGCTTCCGGCGCTGGGAGCGCGCCATGTTCGCCTTCATCGCCGCGAGCCTGCTGCTCATCCCGCTCGCCCTGGCCTCGCACCCGTACTACGGCCAGATCGCGAGCCACTTCCTTATACCTGGGATCCAGGGCGGCATCAGCTCGAAGGCGGTGCTGCTGGTCATCGCGATCGTCGGGACGACGGTCGCGCCCTGGCAGCTGTTCTTCCAGCAGTCAAACGTCATCGACAAGCGGATCACGCCGCGGTTCATCCGCTACGAGCGCGCCGACACCGTACTCGGCTCGCTCGTGGTCGTCGGCGGCGCCGCCGCGGTCCTTATCGTGGCCGTCTACGCGGCCCGCGGCACCGGGGTGGCCGGCCGCTTCACCGACGCCCTCGGGGTCGCCCATGCGCTCGGCCACCACAGCAGGGTGCTCGGAGCGGCCTTCGCGATTGTGCTACTTGACGCCAGCATCATCGGCGCATCCGCGGTGACCCTCTCCACCAGCTATGCCTTCGGTGACGTGTTCAACATCAAGCACTCGCTGCACCGCAGCTTCCGCGACGCCAAGTCCTTCTACGCCAGCTACGCGGCCCTCGTGCTGCTGGCAGCGGGCGTCGTCCTCATCCCGGATGCCCCGCTCGGGCTCATCACGGTCGGCGTGCAGGCGCTGGCCGGAGTCCTGCTGCCGAGTGCGAGCGTCTTCTTGCTGCTGCTCTGCAACGACCCCGAGGTGCTCGGGCCCTGGGTCAATCCGTTCTGGCTGAACGTGCTGGCCAGCGTCATCGTGAGCGTTCTGGTGATGCTGTCGGGCACCCTGGTCGCCACGACGCTGTTCACCCGCCTCAACCCGGCGGCCACCGTCATCTGGCTCGCTGCCGTCCTGGCTGCAGGCCTGATCGCCGCCGCCATCAGGCTGCGGATCGTGCGCGCCCGCCAGGGACCGCGCATTGCCCCCGGGGCCGGGATGTCCCGCGCGGAACGCAACAGCTGGCGGATGCCGCCACTCGCCCTGCTCAAGCCGGTGGCCTGGTCACCGGGGACCAAGGTCAGCGTGCTGCTGCTGCGGGCCTACCTGGTGGTATCCGTGGTGCTCCTGGTGGTTGCGGCGGTCCGGCTCGGCAGCGCCTGACCCGCGCTGACAGCGCCCGGCCGGCGGTATCCGGCCCGCCCAGTGGCGGTCCCCCGGCCTGCCCGGTGCGGCCCGCCGGCCTGCCGGTGCGGCCCGCCGGCCCCACGTTGACCGTCCGCCCACGTCGGCCCCCGGCCCCATGTCAGGCGGCGTCCGGCACCAGCGTTGCCGCAATTGCGTGCGCTCGGCTAGCCTGGGAGCCGCGCCCGCCCGCGATCTCCGGGCCAGGGCGGCTGGGTCAGCCCCGAGCGGAGGAGGTGAGGGTCAATGCCAGGTGAAAGTACCAGCAGCAGTTCGAGCGATCCTCACGAATCCGCGCAGACCTCGCAGCGCTGACCGCAACGTGCCGGCGCAGGGATGCCCGGGGCCCGCGCCGGCCCGGACAGCCCGGAAGCTCCCGGATCGCCGGGCTGATTGCTGCCCGCCGTGCCCTGCTGCCTGAGAGCACTGAGTGCCTGAGAGCACTGAGCGCCTGAGAGCACGGAGCGGCGGTAGCTGAGTCCAGCGAGACATCCGTTCGGCACCTTGGTCGCCTGCCTGGCAGTGCATGCCAACCGTGCGTGCCAGCCGTGGCTGGCGGCCTGCTTCGGCCAGCGGTGCCGGGTCTGTGCCCGAAGCCCCCAGTGGGCAGATCGGGAGACCTGTCATGCCACGAATCCAGCTTTCCCCGGTGCGATGGGCGCGCCTGGCCACCGCCACCAGGCTGCACCGGCGCGTCCTGCTGCCCGCCTTCGCCGGATCCGCCGCTACCGGCACTGCCGGGGCCGGCCCGGGCGGTGCCACCGTAGCCACGGCCACGGCCACGGCCACGGCGCCCCCCGGCATCGTCACCGGCACGGCGCCCGCCGGCATTAGCGCCGGCATCGCCACCGGCAGCGCCGCGGCGGGGACAGCCGCTCCCCCGGCGCACCTCGGCGACATCAAGGGCACCTTCGGCACCGTCCGGGCCGGTGCCGAGGACCAGCCGGCCAGCTGGTCCCGGCGGCTGCGCTGCCTGCTCGCGATCATGGGCCCCGGCCTGATCGTGATGTTCGGCGACAACGACGCGGGCGGCGTCTCCACGTACGCCCAGGCCGGGCAGAACTACGGCACCCGCCTGCTGTGGGTCCTCGTGCTGCTGATCCCCGTGCTGGTTGTCAATCAGGAGATGGTCGCCAGGCTCGGCGCGGTCACCGGAGTCGGCCATGCCAGGCTCATCCTGGAGCGGTTCGGCCGGTCCTGGGCCGGGTTCTCGGTCGGCAACCTCATGCTCGTCAACGGGCTGACCATCGTCACCGAATTCATCGGCGTCGCGCTGGCGGGCAGCTACTTCGGCGTGCCGCGGTGGATCAGCGTCATCGCTGCTGCCGCATTGCTGGTGGGGTTCACCATCACCGGCAGCTACCGGCGCTGGGAGCGCTGGATGTACGTGCTGATCGCGGTCAACGTGGTAGTCATCCCGCTGGTCCTCAGCGCGCACGTCAAGGCGGCCCAGGTTGTCCGCGGCCTGGTACTCCCCGGGCTGCCCGGCGGGCTGAACGCTGGCGTGCTGCTGCTGGTCATCGCCATCGTCGGCACCACGGTCGCGCCGTGGCAGCTGTACTTCCAGCAGTCCATCGTGGTGGACAAGCGGATCACCCCGCGGTGGATCTCCTACGAGCGCGCCGACACGGTGATCGGCTCGTTCGCCGTGGTGATCGGCGCGGCGGCACTCATCTCGGTCACCGCGTTCGGCTTCGCCGGCACCGCGCTGCACGGTCACTTCACCGACGCCGGTGCGGTGGCGGCCGGCCTCGGGCACACGGTCGGCCAGCACGCGGGCGGCCTGTTCGCGCTGCTGTTGCTTGATGCCTCGCTGATCGGCGCCGCGGCGGTCACCCTGGCTACCTCGTATGCGCTCGGCGACGTCGTCGGATCCCGGCACTCGCTGCACCGCAGCGTGAAGGAAGCGCCGCTGTTCTACAGCTTCTACGCGTTCTTCCTCGCCGCGGCCGGGACCGTGGTGCTGATCCCGGGCGCGCCGCTCGGCCTGATCATCGAGGGAGTGCAGGCGCTGGCCGGCGTCCTGCTGCCCGCATCCACCGTCATCTTGATCCTGCTCTGCAACGACAAGGAGATACTCGGGCCATGGGTGAACAAGCCCTGGCTGAACGGGGTCGCCGGGGTCATTGCCGGCGTCCTGGTACTGCTGTCCCTGACACTCACCACGGCGACCCTGTTCCCGCATCTGAGCGGCAGGCAGCTCGCCGCCATGCTGACTGGCGGGGCGGTGATCGGGCTTGGCCTCGCCGCGGGCTGGCTGCTGACGCGGCTGCTCTCGGCCAGGCGGCGGCCGGCCGGCCCGCAAGCCGGCCATCCGGCGGGCCCGGTGCTGGCCGCCGAGCGGCTCAACTGGCGGATGCCGCCGCTGGCGCTGCTGCGCCGGCCGGCCTGGTCCCCGGCGCGCAGGGTCGGCATGTTCAGCCTCCGGTGCTACCTCGTCGGTGCCGTCGCGCTGGTCATCGTCAAGATCGTGCAGCTCGCGGCGGCGCACTGAGATAATGCAGCAAGCATCCCGCCGGAATGCCCGACCCCTCGGCGCAACCCGTACAACGCCACATCGAGCGGTCAGACCCGTACAACGCCATATCGGGCGGGTTGCGGAGTCTGTCCAATCAGGTGAACGCGGCGACACTGAGATAGTGCGCGGAGCCGAGCGGAGCCGCGCGGCGGCCGGCGATTCCTTCGGTACGCTCCGATCGGATGGCGCCGGCAATCGCGCCGCAGGAGACCACGGACCAGGGAGTTGACTGACGCTCATGGACATAACCGGCGCCCCGCAGGGCGCGAGCAGCCTCAGCGCCGCTGACGGCGAGGGCGACGGCGTCGAGGTCGCGACGGAGCCAGGATCCAAGGAGGGCAGCGACCACGTCATCACGGTTCGCAACGCCAGGGACCCGGACGGCCCGAAGCTGGTCTTCACCCCGGACGAATGGCAGGCCTTCGTCGCCGGGGTCAAAGACGGCGAATTCGACCTGGCCTAG
>Ga0099828_10002473_pt1 | contig 12704 bp, 9 predicted proteins | sample CZO8metaG_2_FD_79338 | JGI IMG/M metagenome (GOLD analysis project Ga0099828, IMG submission 79338) | Vadose zone soil microbial communities from the Eel River Critical Zone Observatory, Northern California, USA - CZOApr15con2H1.8 metaG | ecosystem: Environmental > Terrestrial > Soil > Vadose...
AGTCGCTTGGATTAGCTTCCTCATCATGGTCTACAGCCTCCAATACATGAAGGGCGAGTTCGGACTCACACGCTACTGGTTCCTCATGAACCTCTTCATCGGCAACATGCTCCTCCTCGTCCTCGCCGATAATCTGCTGTTGATGTTCTTTGGGTGGGAGGGAGTCGGTCTTTGCTCGTACGCACTCATCGGTCACTTCTATCATGATGAGCCGGATCACTGGGTGGGAGTCCCCGGCGACACCGCGCTTGGAGTGCCTCAAGCCTTCTCTCCGAGTCACGCGGGGATGAAAGCCTTCGTGATGACGAGAATTGGTGACATCGCTCTCCTCATCGCAATCCTTCTGATTTTTGCGACGGCCAGGACCTTCAACTACGACGAATTGGCGACAAAGCTTGGTCAGCCAGGCAACTGGGCCTCAATTTTATCCGGGCTAGGATTGCTTCTTCCGACCGCGCTTCTCTTCTTCGGGGGACCTATTGGAAAGTCCGCCCAGTTCCCGTTACAAGAATGGCTCCCAGACGCAATGGCGGGACCAAGCTCCGTCTCAGCGCTAATTCACGCGGCTACAATGGTGAAAGCAGGAGTGTTTCTCGTAGGAAGAATGGGCCCCATCTTCTACATAGCAATGTTACAGTTCAACCTAGTCACTCCCTTCTTCGGCACAATCGCCTGGATTGGCGCCTTCACCGCCTTCCTCGCCGCAACCCAGGCCACTGTTGCCCGGGAAATCAAGAAGGTTCTAGCTTATTCGACCGTTTCTCAGATAGGCTACATGATGATGGCACTCGGCATCGCTGGGCTGAGTGCAGACTTCATCGCTGGATACTCTGCGGGGTTATTGCAGCTAATGAGTCACGCGATTTTCAAAGCTTCTCTCTTCCTAGCAGCGGGGTGGGTCATACACGCTACGGAGACACGCTTCATGGACCAGATGGGAGGACTCGCTAAGGCGATGAGGCTTACATCAGTCTCAATGCTCCTCGCCGGCCTCTCTCTAATCGGTATTCCTCCCTTCAGCGGATTCTGGACAAAAGACTCGATACTATCCTCTGCCTTCCAGAGCAGCCAATTTCTCTTCTACGGAATTGGTCTTGCAACAGTATTGCTGACCGCATTCTATACGACGAGAATGCTCGGGATCACGTTCGCAGGCAAATCCAGCAGCCACTTGGACGAACTCGCGGAGGAAGGAAAGCCCGTTCACGAAGCTGGTCTGATCATGCTGGTTCCATATCTCACACTTGCGGTTGCAAGCCTAGGACTTGGAATCTTCTATCCATTTTACAGTGGACCTCTAACCAACTACATTGCTAAAACGTTACCCACAGCGCTAACGATAGGATCCGTCCCGGGTCTATCGATTACGGAGCTGCTACTCTATGGGGCAAGCATTGCCATGGCGGGGGTCGGCATAGCCCTGGGCTACCTTCTTTATTTCCGAAGACCATACGTCATTGCGACAAGAGTCACTGGTCTCCGAGCTTTCCTTTGGCATCGCTGGTACCTTGACGCGATCAACTATCGAGTGTTTGTTGGCGGACTAACGAGCGCGAGCCGAGGATTGTACAAGTACGTCGAGCAGGCAATCTGGGATAAACTGAGCTCGACTGTGGCACGCGATGTGATAGATTACTCTGAAGCCAGCGGGGTCTTGGACTCGGAAGTTGTCGACGGAGCCGTCAACGATGTAGCAACTGTGGGCTCGCGTCTGAGCAACCTATTGCGCCGAATGCAAAGCGGAGTTACTGAGCAGTACATCATTTCATTCGCGATCGGGATCGCCCTCCTTCTAATCTACATGATTTTTGTGGTCGGAGCTCGCTAGGATTGCTCGGAATCCTCACGCTCATCCTCTTTCTACCAGTGGTCATGGCAATCCCAACATTTTTGCTCGGGAAAAAGCGAGAGAGGCTGGCTAAGATAACCGGCATAGGGACTACGGCCGTTGTTTTTGGAATTTCTCTGATCGTAGTTGGCCTGTTTCAGTATGGTAGTCCAGGTTTCCAATTTACAGACACTGGAGAATGGGCCAGCACTTTCGGACTGAACTACATCGTGGGAATCGACGGGATCAGCCTGCCTCTGCTAATCCTAGCCTCCCTCCTCTGCCTCCTGGCCGCTGCCGGATCTAGAGACATGATCAGCAGCAGACAGCCAGAATACTACGCGCTCTTTCTAATCTTCGAGACGGGAATAATAGGCGTGTTCACGTCGCTGAACCTGATTCTGTTCTACGTTTTCTGGGAAATAGTGTTGATCCCGATGTTCTTCTTCATCGGGATCTGGGGAGGACCGAGGAGAAAGTATGCTTCTCTAAAATTCCTCATCTTCACCTACGCGGGCAGCGCGATCATGTTATTCGGCTTCGTGGCTCTCTACGCCTGGACCGGTAGTCAAGGAACTCCCTCTTTCGATTACAGCACAATCCTCACGAGAGCAGCAAATATTGCCATGCCTTTTCAAGTAGCCGCTTCACTCGCAACTTTTGTTGGATTCGCAGTCAAACTGCCAATCTTTCCTTTCCACACATGGCTTCCGGACGCACATGTCGAAGCTCCAGCACCTGTGAGCGTTCTGCTCGCGGGATTACTGTTGAAGATGGGTGGGTACGGACTCATCAGATACAACCTATTGCTGTTCCCCGCAGCCGACAAACTTCTCTGGCCAGTATACACTGCGATAGGACTCATAACGATGATTTACGGAGCGTCCGTAGCGTTCGTCGCGCAGGACATGAAGCGCATGATTGCTTTGACAAGTGTGAATCACATGGGATACGTGTTGTTGGGAGCGTTCACGCTGGGATCGATCGGAATCTCCGCGGCTGTGTTCCAGATGTTTGCCCACGGATTAGCTGTCGGAATGCTCTTCCTCATGTCGGGCTACATCCACGATCACACGGGAACACGGAACATAAACGAGCTGAAAGGCCTACGGGGAAGGATGCCGAAGACGACTCTCCTTCTTATCCTAGGGTCGATGGCAGCGATGGCTGTCCCAGGATTCGCCAACTTCATCAGCGAATACCAAGTGATCCAAGGAGCACTGAGTACAAACTATCTCTTCGCGCTGGCAATCCTCGCTCCCGCGCTGACAGTCGGGTACTTCCTCTGGATGTTGAGGCGAGTAGTCATGACCCCTGGAGCCGGTCCTAAGAACGAGATACCGCGGCACTCACTAATCATTCTAACCGCATTCCTCGTTCCACTACTTGTTTTCGGAATCTACCCGTCGCCATTACTTGGAAGCGCGATCAAACCGACGGTCGACCACCTGCTCTCCATACTCTTTCCAGGGGGAAAATAAGATCACAAACCTCTGGATCCTCACGCCCTTCCTGACACTGGCAACATTCGGATTACTCGTCACTCCGGCAGGGCTGATCAAACGCGGCAAGACCCCCATGGGGATTGCTCCCTACGCGGGGTTGACCGGATTGGTCATCGCGCTGGGCTCTACAATATGGTTAGGCTTCTACGGAGGGCCTTCCCAGATTTTCGGTGGATTCCAGATCGACCTTTTCACCTATTTCTTTACGGGGGTCCTTCTCCTCGTCTCGCTATTTGTCGCGATATCATCCCTTGAGTTCATGAAAGGGGACGCGAACACAGCCCCATACTTCGGACTTCTCCTTCTGTCAACTCTGGGGATGATCGTTCTTGCCGCCTCAATGGATCTCATTCTTCTCTATGTTGGTTGGGAACTCATGAGCATTCCTACCTACGCTTTGACGGCGATTAAGAAAAAGGACCCTAACTCGAACGAGGCAGCGGTCAAATTCTTCGTAATGTCCGCTCTATCGTCCGCCCTGCTCGTCTTCGCCATATCGCTGACGTTCGGGATAACCGGGTCTACCGCTCTCTCAGCAATCGCGAGTTCTCTTGGAACTCTGACAGGGGATACTAGGTCATTCGCTTTGATCGCCATCGTAATGTTTGTGGCCGGGTTTGGCGTCAAGATGGCTGTGGTTCCTTTCCACATGTGGATTCCAGACGCCTTCGAGGGGGCCCCGACGACGGTCAGCGCCTTACTGGCTGCGGGAGCGAAGATGGCCGCATTTGCGGCCGCATTTCGTGTATTCATCGTAGCATTTGGCACTGTCAACATTGATTGGTATTCGACGTTCGCAATTGTAGCGATTGCAACGATGACCTTGGGTAATGTTGCTGCGTTGATGCAGAAGAGTTTTACGCGCCTTCTCGCGTATTCCAGCATCGCTCAGGCTGGGTATGTCATGATAGCACTCGCTGCACCCATCACAGCGAGCGGATCTCCTCTAGGACTTACAGGAGGACTCTTTCACGTACTCAACTATTCGATAGTCAAGACGGCGGCGTTCGTCGCTGCGGCGGCCGTTGCTACGAAATTGCCCTTGAACACTCTAGATTCTTTCAACGGGCTCGCTAAACGAATGCCACAGACAGCGTTCAACATCACCGTATTCTTCCTAGCGTTAGCTGGCGTGCCTCCGCTCAACGGATTCTTCAGCAAAGTCATGCTCTTCACGGGAGCAGTTTTCTCTCCCTACTCTTGGGGAGGCTACTTGGCAATCGCTGCTTTGTTGAACAGCGGTTTTAGCATGAGCTATTATGGTTGGCTGATTAAGAGGATGTACTTTGACGATCCGGCAGACTCGTCAAGAATCAAGGAGCCTCGAGCCTACACGAGCGTCATGTGGATGGCGACAGCCTTAGTGTTCATTATCGGGCTCTATCCAGATCCTTGGATACGCCTAGTCCAGAGCGCCGCTGCTTCCCTCGTCCCCCCTCACTGAGAATCCCAACTTCGCGTTAGTCAGGCCAACAATATCCGCGACACTGTTGACCATCTGATCCTTCCGGAAACCTCGTTCCTCAGGGCCCAGTTCGATCTGAATGATTTGGACTGACTGAGCAGACGAGTTGTCTGCTCCCCTATCGTTGCCTTGGCGGCCCAATACTCTATTTCCAGATTGGTCCACCTCAGGGTTGAGGCCAAAGTGGGGTTCAAGTCCACTCCTAATTATGTCAAGGAATTCTTCAGAGTCTGAACCGTCTCCTTGACTCTTGACCGTTATTCCGGGCTCTGCCGCTCCACTAATCGCAATGACGCACTTGATTCCATACTCTTCAACGAAATCTTGTACACTTTTCTCCAAGTTCGCGTCGGCCGACTGAGTTTCGTCTCCGCTTTGGGGCTGCTTTCTCGCCTTCGCGATGATTGCCCAGCTTTTTGACAGAAGCGCTGCCTCCTCAACAATTTGTCCAGTGTAGAGGTCGCGTTTCGAAGTCGTAGTGTGAGGACTGAATAGAAGAACTAAACCCTCACCCACAACTTCTGTGTGATGTGGATGAATAATCTTTAGTGGCATTTCGAGATCCGGAAGAATTACTTCTGCGGATCGATAATCAATTCATATCAATAAACGATTCTTGGTCTCTCGTACCGATCAGGTTTCAAGTCCAACGTGTTGCGATATCTCTCTAGCCATCTTCACCGCTTGAGTCTCGTTTTCTACTCCTCCTATGAGAAATCGTCCGTTCCGGAAGAGTGAGACCGTGAACTCTCGATGTCGATATACGAGAACTGAGGCTGTGCTCAGAAGAATCTTGTCCGTAGGGATACTGTTTCCTATTTGCGAGAGCTCTATTGTCAGGTCTTTCAGAGGAAGAACGTTTGCTGTGTGTTCTCCACACAAGAAGGTCACTAGTCTATCAGATCCAGATCTATCACCATTACTGTTTCCGCATCCTTCACAATCGTGTCGTCTCGCTAGTTTAGTAAGCAGGAATTCCGGACCTGCCATATCGACTGTGACAAGTTTGTCGCTCCACTGATTTGGATTGCCTAAGAGGAATCGAAGGGCTACTCCAGTTCCTAGGGCTCCAGTCAGACCCGTGATCGACGGGCTAACTCCGAGAGTTTCGCAGCTGTCTGCAAATCTGTCGGCAACCTGAGGCATGACGCATGCCAGACACGCCGTTTTGGGAGGGTTTAGCAGTGCTATGTGAGCTTGATCCGCTATCGCGCTCGCAAATAGATACGGAGTTTCGCTCAGAACTGCAAACTGGTTGAGGACATATCTGGTTCGAAAGTTGTCAAGACCATCGAATATTAGGTCCACGTCTCTCAGAAGATCGCTCGCATTTCTATCCGTCACAGTTTCGATCACAGGCTCGATATTGCACCATCCGGCTTCCTCCGACAATCTATCTGCTATGACCTCTGCCTTGGGATGATAGAGGTCGTTCATTGATGCTGAGTGTAGTCTTTGGAGATTTGTGCTCTCGACGATATCTTGATCGATGAGCTTGAGGCGTCCAACCCCTGATCGGGCCAAGTAATACGCAGCGGCGCTTCCTACCCCTCCGACTCCTATGATTGCTACCGAGGACTCTTGCAGTTTCTGGAGTCCCGCTGGCCCAATACCTGGAATCAAGATTTCCCTCGAGAAGTAGTCGAGTGATCGCATGCTCAATGCCAGAAAGTGGCTAGTAAGGACCCTTGATGTATCTTATCGAGCCGTCACACTACGGGAACTTCGGAGATAATGCTCCCGCAGGACAGGCATCTATGCATGCCATGCACAGGATGCATTCTGAGTCGTTGAACTTTTTCCAGTCGAGGTCAAGGATTGGTATTTGCATTGGGCAGGCGGTCTCGCATTCCTTGCATTCTGAGCATTTGATCGGGTCTCGATGCATTCCGAGGAGGCTGTTCTTCTGAGTGACAGCCATGATAGCACCGACTGGACATACGTAGCGACACCAGAATCGAGGAATCCTCCAAGCAGCATAGACGAACCCGACCAAGACAACAACGTTGAGCCATGTTAGGGCCGAAATGTGCCCAAACCATGATGAGAGATTGCCGATGCTCAGGTCTGAACTCTGACCTGTGCCGAGGAATCTCCATGACCCCGCGAGGATCGCGGGAAGGGTTCCGAACAGTGTGCCGTCAGGGCTAATCGCAACGAAGAGTCCATCAGCCAAAGGTCCTAGACTCGTCCTGTAATCATTTCCGACGCCGTAGTAGACAGCGAGTCCCAGTGATCCGCTGATCAGGAACGCGAAAGCTACTAGTACATACTTCAAACGAATCCAGTAAAGATGTGCCCTTTTCTCGACGGAATCGACACGGCCCTTGACGCTTGTGATCACGTCTTGAAGAAAGCCGACGGGACAAATCCATCCGCACATGAATCGACCTAGAATCGCGCCCACTACTAGCATTATGCCAAGGGGGAGCCATGGGAAGAGGCCGTTCTCGAGGAAGAGTGTGATGGCGTCCATTGTGCTGGTCACCTGCGCTTGCGACTTTACGCTGGACACAATCGGGAGGACAACCCAAGAGCGCGTTCCGTTAAATGCAGGAACGAGGCTAGCAATGCCGATTCCGCTGAAAAGCACGAAGAATCCGAGCTGAACGATCGTTCTTACAGGCCAGTAGTAGCCACGAATCCTGATTTGCCCGAGCCGGGAACGGAGGCCACTCTTCCGGTCTATCTTCGCGTCGGAAACTCGCGTCTTCTCCATTTGGCTGGACCTATCCAAAGAAGGGGACGAACTGTCGGACGAGTTGTTGAAGGATGGCCCATTGTTGTTGGTAGACTCCGACCATCATCGCCGCAAGCCCAAGAAGCAGAGTAAGCGAAGCTATCACCCGATTCAATGAATCTCACATGGCCGTCCTGATAATCGATTGGAGACTCTCGGATCCTTGGTAGTTATATCGTTTCCGAAATCATAGCGCGAGTCAACAGGTGGTAAGGCCTAAGGTTTAGTTAGTTTATCGTCGGGTGCCTCTTTGACTTATGGACTGGTTTTCGGCTCTCGTCGTTTATCCTGTTGGCTGTTAAGTCGGTCTGGCAATACTATGTTCCATCACGAGAGGTTCTGTTGCTGTTGGAGATATTCAGGAGGATGGTCAACGAGTCCGTACGGATAGGTCTAGCCAACGACGTATCCTCGCTGAGAAAGCTCTCAATACTCTCCTACAACCAGCTCGCCCAGTATGATTCTCCCAGCTGCTACAAGCTCTGCGCGATAAGCAGAGCAGCAGGAATACTCGCGGCTAGAAAGAAGAGCCTCAGGAGAGGCTTCCCGACCAGAATACCCTATGCTGTCAGACCCTGTCTCGTCTCCTGTTACAGTTTCAAGACGAAGAACGGAGGACTAGAGATTCCAGTCGCGAGAGGGAAACGTTTGAGCATACCCCTGACCAACCACACAATAAACGTCATCTCTCAACCATGGGTCGAGGTTCGTTCCTTCACCCTTACCCGGAACAGGCTCTGCCTCTCTATCGCCCGCGAGGTTGCCACGGTAGAATGCACCTCTACGGTTGGAGTGGACCGTAATCTTCGGAATCTCACAGTCGGAAACGACCAGGAGACTCGTCACTACGACCTCTCGGAGACTGTGAGTATAGCCAGCACTACGATGCGTATAGTCGCCTCTTTCAAACGGGACGATGCGAGGATTAGAAGGGTCATATCCTCGAAGTATGGAGAGCGTAGAACCGCTAGGACTGGTCATCTACTCCATACCGCCACGAAGACAGTTGTAGAAGCAGCGGTCCAACAGAGACAGGCAATAGCGCTGGAAGATATTCGAGGCATACGCTGTCTCTACCGTAAGGGTAACGGTCAGACCAGAAAGTATCGGGGCAGGATGAACGGATGGAGCTTCAGTGAAGCCCAGCGACAGCTAGAGTACAAGGCCAGATGGGTAGGCCTACCCATTATTCGTCTGTCTAGGCGTGAGACCAGAGGATCCAGCATGACTTGTCCGATATGCGGGGAGAGACTCCAATCGGATAAACGACTGGAAAGAAAACTCTGGTGCGGAAAATGTCGAATAGTGATGGACCGAGACAGGGTGGCGGCGGTTAACCTGGCTCGGCGGGGACGGGTGAGGTTCGCACGTTCCCGGCCTCTGATAGAAGCGCAAGGCGTAGCAGTTGAAGCTGTGAAGGGGAACCCGACGCCTACGGTAATCCCCGGAGTCGATGCTACGAAGCTAACTCAACCGACGAAGAGTTAACAGAACCGACAAGTCTTTAATACGATATTTGAAAGGGTTCGTATCGATTCCTTATCGAGCTCCGTGGCGAAAACGAAAACTCCGGTCCCCAATAGAGGGCAGAGTGGGTATTGATGTCAGTAGCGTATCGAAATTGTGCCCACTCCGGAGGCAGACTTCCACGAAGATCTTCTAGAAGGTAGAAGCTCATCGGTGTAGCGGCTCATAGGGAATTGGCCGAGGTGCCGAAAGTAGGGACTGTCGGCTGATAATGAATCCTACAATCCTAGCCCTTAAATACGATTTGGGTGATTCGACGAAAAATATTGCTTTAGAGCGACCGCGGACATGTCGGACGACGAGAAGAAGCCAGCGCCTCAAACCAGCACTACTCCCTCGCCTTCTGCAAAGGCGCCGACTGTTCCTCCCCAACCCGCAAAACAAACGTCAATGGCAAAGACTACCAAAATCTCCCGAAGGGCATTCGTCGTGGGCGCACTAGGTGCATCGACACTGCTGGCAATTGGCGCCTTCGCGTTGCCAAATGCGCCATCTACAGGAATTCTGGGTCCGTTGATTCCAGCCAAGCAGGGTCCCACTGTTGTTGCAAAATACCAGACGCAACCTACTTCGACCGGAACCGACCTGAATTCAAGATATCAGAACGTAGTCGGCTCCGTTGACGTTTATGACGCTTCCAAATATTCGGAGTTCTTCTATTACCCCTATCCGGTTATGGATAGTCCGTATTACAAGAACGTGATCACTCGGCTCCCTGATCCTCTTGTAAACCCGTTTTATCCAAACGACGATGTACTCAAGCATGTGGCGGCGCTGAATCTGACCTGCGTCCACCTGAGATGCATAGTGAATCCAGGTTATGCCGGTAATCCCGGCTCAGGAGAATTCAGGCTACAGTGCCCATGTCACGGAAGTCAATACAGATTGAAGGACGGCGTCCCAGTGGCCGGTCCTGCCTACGACCTTGGACTTCTTCCTCTGCCGCGCGTGAAACTATCTTACGATTCAACTACAGGAAACATAATTGCGACAGACTTGGATGGGGTAGCCGGAGTTGGCCGGACAGACTAACGCGAAGAAAGGGGTCTTAGACCCAATCATCGAGCTTCTCCGATGGATATGGGACAGGCTCGAACGAACCCTTCTACTCGCCATAAAACTCGTCTTTCCTTCTCGCTTCATCAGCCCCCTCGGATTCCTAGGAATGCTCACCGTGATAGTATTCCTAATCCTTGGAGTCACAGGGGCGCTTCTCCTATTTCACTTCCAGCCAATCTTTGGGGATTGTCCGCCAGCAACACCCGGCACAACGTATGTCCCGGCTCCGACGTGCAATTCGGCGTTCAATAGTGTCTCATCGATAAACAATCAAGTGAACTGGGGATTCCTAATCCGGAATATTCACTATCAAGCCTCCAACGCCATGGTCCTTCTAGCCGTCATGCACATGTTCTACCAGTACTTCGCGGGCCGATACAAGCTCCGATACGAGATTCTCTGGGTCACCGGAATTATTCTCGGCGTCGTCACGATAATCGAGGCCTACACTGGATATGACCTGATCTTCAACATCCGAGGACAGTTGGCCATAAACATAGGGCAGACGCTGACCTATTACACTCCAGTCTTGGGAGCGAACCTTGCACAGATAATCTTCGGTTTCAGCTTCAACGACTTGACAATCCGATTTTATGCGTTCCACGTTTTCATAATTCCGATAATAATGCTGGCTATAATGTCCATCCATCTACCGAAAAACCTCGTCTTGGACATTCCGGTAGCTTCAGCAATTACCGGGATCATTCTGATCCTTGGAGGGCTTTTCCCTGTGGAAGTTGGAGTCCGATATGATCCCAACCAATTGACGCAGATCACTTTTCCAGAATGGTACTTTACCAGTCTCTACGCATTCATCCGGACCCAAGGCCTCCCGCCATTCATAGCGGGAGCCATAATTCCAGGTGTTTTCGTGCTGATTTTCACAGTCGTGCCCTTTTTCGATAGGGGCAGGAAGATTGCGATGGTCGATAGACCTTTCTGGGTTGCACTGGGAGTTGCATCGCTCGGACAGATAGCAATCGTCACTGTGTGGGGATTCCGAGCAAGCAACCCATTCCAACCGTTGCTCACTGAGGGCCAATTGCTTATCGATCCCGTTCTCTTCGCCGGTTCTCTGCTCATCGCAACGGCACTTTCCTACGGTTTCGTCTATGCATTCGTGAGATGGAGGAGGGCAAAGCTCGACGCACTTCGCGCCGCTAAGAAACCAATACCCTATCGCAAAGTGCAGCCGTACCTTTTGACGAAGGGCGAAGTTTACGCTCTTCTTGGAGGTCTCTTACTCTTGCAGGCATTTCTCGACGTGGCCATCTTCCGTGCGTTCCTAGACACTCTCAACAACTTTGCGCTCCTGGAAATCGGAATGGTGTTGGTCGCGTTCGCCGCGACCGTTCATATATACAGAGTCAGTGCTCAAGTGAAATAATAATGCAAGTGCCGAAGAAACACTTTCCAATCGTCGGACTTCTTGGTCTAGTAGTGGTCTTTGCCGCCGGTGGAGGAGTGTATTACTATCAGTTTGTCCTTCCCCACACGACCGTCACCTACACCCCTTCAAATCGACTAGTCTTCATGACTGCGATAGTTCAAGAAGAAGGCGGGTTCCACATCACCAACACAGCCTTTCTCAATCAGACTAACCTCCCAGCATTTAATGCAACAACGGGTGCCAACATGACCAGCGTGAAGTATCAGAAATATCCTGGCGAGTCTGACAACAAGACGATTGACGCACGTCTCGGCGACAGAATTACATTCTACATATTGGGCGAGAATTCCACGAGTTCAGATCCAAATCTCCACCTCTCGAAGGGTCACGGTTTCGACATAATAGGAGGGTCATTCACTGTTGATAGTTCAGCGAACAGTCCCGGAGTCCTCGGAGGAACGAACCCGTCGAATCCACCGATCCCATTTGGCAAGTGGTACAGCGTGACTGTTACTTTCAACGCTGCCGGGACCTATACGTATCTATGCAGTGTCAACTGTAGTACACTTCATTTCATGATGAATGGCCATATCGTCGTGACATAAGGCGGCTCAACTGCTAATTCAGAAACAAAAGGCAGTTTCTGCCAAAAGCCAACTTCTCACTTACTACGAGTATACCAAGCCGAAAATATGGTATCTTCTAGTCTTCACTTCTCTCACCGCAACTTTTGTCGCAACCAGAGAACTCTCAGTCTCTCTCAGTCCACTAGGCTGGTTGATGACGGGAGTTGCTATCATAGCAGGAACCGCGGGGTGCAACGCTCTTACAAACTATCACGACCGCGACATCGATGCGCTGATGATGCGAACACGCCATCGTCCTCTCCCGTCAGGCCGCATTACGCCTAGGGCCGCTCTCACATTTGGGCTCGGACTAATCTCAATCTCACTAATCCTAGCAGCTCTACTGAACCTCTTCTCTCTTCTCTGGATGGCACTGGGAATCATGGACAACGTCGGAGTCTACAGTCTACTCCTGAAGAGACGTAGCTCGCTGAACATTCTCTTAGGAGGTTTTAGCGGTGGACTCCCAGTGTTGTTCGGATGGTCCGCTGTGACTTCTGGACCCATAGGTAGTTTGCCACATCCCATTTTTCCTCTTCTGATGGCCGGTCTAGTCTTTGTCTG
>Ga0099828_10002476_pt1 | contig 12694 bp, 14 predicted proteins | sample CZO8metaG_2_FD_79338 | JGI IMG/M metagenome (GOLD analysis project Ga0099828, IMG submission 79338) | Vadose zone soil microbial communities from the Eel River Critical Zone Observatory, Northern California, USA - CZOApr15con2H1.8 metaG | ecosystem: Environmental > Terrestrial > Soil > Vadose...
AGCGAGATGGTGAAGCACACATGTTCTCTCCGCTTTTGCTCGTTTTGCCGCCAGCATAATTATACAGATTCCGCCCATTTAATTCCAAAATTTACAAAGAACCCAACACTCACCGGGCCGAGAAAGCGTACGTTCGAAATATTGTCGTTCATATGCGCCCCGTTCAAAAATACTCTCCTGATATAAGAAACGGGCGTTCCTGTAAGAAGTTTACATAAATCGAAGATGTGCTCGTAAGGTCGGTAAAGTTTAGAATTACAACAAAAAATCGAGCACCCTCACCCTTGACACAAAATAGACGACAACGTATACTTGAGTTAGGTAGAAATCGCGAGACCTGAGTATCTACTTTTTTGACAAGTCGGCGTGTTTCACTGGGTCTCCTGACGAATGTCTGCGCCTTCCTCATCTGTATCAGGTCTGTGGCCGTCCCGTCTCTCTAGCTTTAGTCCTCACCACTCAAGGAGGCAACGATGTCCATCTGTCCTGCCAGTGGATTTTTCATACAGAGCCAACCTGGCGGTGGGCACGATCACGGCAACTTCGAGGTGGTCATTCCAACCGCACTCCCCAATGGTGGTTTCTCCCACTACTGGAGAAATAACGCGGCTTCGGGGCTGCCCTGGTCCAAACCCATCATTTTCGGGACCTACAGGTATACCAGTATCGCGGTCTGCGAGAGCGACTTCAAGTCAGTGCATAGCAACAAGCAGTTCAATTTCGAGCTGCTGGCTCGGCCACAAGACCGCAACCAGCCGGCTCTTGACTTCGCTTGGCACGAGAACGGGGGCCAATGGCTCTGGCATGGACCCTTTCCCCTTCCGTTCAACAAGGGCGTTGCCAACCCTTCCATCGTGGCAGCACGTAGTTGGGTTACCTACGGGGACACCGGGCCGCTGCACGCCGTGATTCCTCGCGCGAACGGAGGATTCGACTTCTACAGCCGGCCCGGACCCGATGACCCGACCGCAACGTTCATTTGGCAGCTGATCGATACGGTTGACGGGCCTCTCTTTCAGGGGGCGAGTCTCATCCTGTCCTATGTCCACACCTTTGACCATCTGACCGACATAAGTAGCTATGGTGACTTCGTCGTCGCTGCCGTCGCCCAGGACGGAACGTTGCAACTCTTCTGGAAGCGGTTCGGAGTAGATCCTTGGCAGGGCCCGTTCTCCTTCGGCCGGGAGATCCTGCCGGGCATCTTCGGCAACGTCTTCGTAGGACGTCCCAGTCTCATTCAGACCAGCTATAATGAGATCTCGGGGCCCATTAATCCCTTCGCGGTCGAGCACTATGGCAACTATGACTTGATTGTGCCTCTCCAGGGTGGGGCATCGCTCACTTCTGGAAGGAGAATGGGACGGTGCCAAGCAGCAGTTTAGCCGAGATCACCAACGGCTGGAACGGGTATCAGGTCTTTGGCAGAGGGAACTACACCGAGGTCTCCATGATCCAGAGCAATTTCGGCGGCACCTCCGATGGCCACCTGGAGGTTGTCGCCCACAATCCTGGGATGCAGGGCTTCGACTTTTACTGGCGAGATGATGATCTCACCACGTGGCACGGGCCCCAATTCGTATCCTGATACCGATCGGAATCGCCAACACGCTGAAAGTTGTAAATTTTGGAATTAAATGGGCGGAATCTGTCGAATTTTACTAGTGAGCCGGTAATGCGCGAAGCAGCCCACCGAGCCGAAACGGGACGAGCGAGATGGTGAAGCACACATGTTCTCTCCGCTTTTGCTCGTTTTGCCGCCAGCATAATTATACAGATTCCGCCCATTTAATTCCAAAATTTACATACAAAGGAACCGTGACAATCCACGTAGGGGAGCCTGTAGAAGGAAACTTCACGAGCTTTTACGTGGCAACGACAGCGAATAGCCAGGGCAGGATTGATTATAGCTGGAGCGTCACTTGTGTCTTTGGACAATACACTGCCTTCGAGGTCAGGTCTACTGGTAACTGTCGTTTGACGGATAAGTTGAATCTTACGCAACTTTGCTGAGAATGGAAAGAAACTCATCCGTTGGAAACGTGCCGATGTGCTCCGCGAGCCAAATGGCTTTTTCGACCTTCTCTGATCCGTTGCTTGAAGCAGCAACGTTGCGTAAGATTCAATTTATGATATTCCCGACAGTAACTCTAGCCATAAAACGTCGAATACCACGGGCGCGTCATGTTGAAATGAAGTTGTCTTCTTCTAGATGACAATGTAGTTCCTTACGGACATTGTAGGTCGAGAGGTAATCAGTTCTACCTGTAATTTGAACAGTGCAAAAACCCCGAGTAGCTTAGCGTTGGTTTTTGTCCGCCTGCTACCGGAACCCCGACAAGGAAGCCTGTTTCACCATCTTTAATGGTGTATGTGATGCCACCAACCGCTGAACCTATCACAGGACGACCGCAGGCCATCGCTTCGAGCGGGGTAAGCCCAAACGGTTCATACCATGGAGTTGTTACTGCGACATCGCCTGCACTGTAGTAGTAGCGCAGTTCGTTAGGCGGCCGGCTGCCGATAAAACGCACGCGATCTGCGATGCCCAGTTCTGCCGCCAACTTCTGCAACTCACCAATCTCAGGAGTGGCTTTAGGGTCCGGCTCCACTGATTCCCCACCGACGACCAACAGCGTAACCGACGGTGTAGGAGCGTTCTTCACACGTTCATTCTGCCTTACAAGCAGGTCCAAGGCCCGGACAATGTTGCGAATGTCTTTTCGTGGCAGCATACGACCAACGTAGACGATGACTTTCTCTTCCGGAGACAGCCCGATTCTTCGCCTGGCCTCATTGCGGTCCACCGGCTTGAATATCCTGATGTTGATCGCCGATGGAATAATGACAATCTTGCCTGGGTCAGCCCCATAATCGTTGACCAGTTCGGAGCGCTCATTTGGGCACTGGGCGATGATTCTACCGGCCTTTCGGATCACGTCCAACTCGATCCTGATTCGATCGCCGGGGCTGGTATCGACTTTCTTCTGGTAACGACGCTTGGTCTTGCCCATCGCGTGAAAGATCTGGACGAAAGGGATGTTAAGTCGGTTCCGCAACTCTGTTGCAACCCAACCAGACATCCAGAAGTTGCCGTGTATCAGGTCATAGTGAGTCTCATCAAGTTCCATAAAACGTAGCAAGGAGTCCTGAAACTCCGGCATGAACGGCCAGAGTTCATCCTTCGGTCGTGGCTGTACCGGCCCAGCTAATAGACTCACAACTCGTACCCCCGGCGCCCATCGGGTGATCTCAGGCGTGTCAGGATTATCGCGACGGGCAAAGACATCGACGACATAGCCCTGCCGGGCAAGATTCCGGCTCACCTCATCCACATAGACATTTTGTCCACCTGCATCGGCACCACCCAGGGTGGCGAGTGGGTTGGCATGTTCACTTATAAACGCAATCCGTGGTTGTCGATCCATCAAATCCATTCCTCTCCGTACCCTATAAACGGGACGTTTCGTTCAGTACATCTCTACCGTTGGCAAGATGAGATCGAACGCTATGTTCCAGTCTCGGATGAAGCGATCGAGACCGAAACGTTCGCGGGCAACGGCCCGTGCATTTCTTCCCAGCCTGTACGCTTTCTCGTGATCGGCAAGCAGGAAGCGCATGCATTCGATCAATTCATCGACATTGCAGGAAACATAGCCTGTTTCGCCATGCGAAAGGACGGTAGGAAGTTCAGTTGTTGCAAAGGCTACGATCGGCATACCGATAGTCATCGCCTCGATCACAGCCAGGGGCAAGCTGGTATAACGGATCGGGCTAAACAGGAAGCGGTAGTCTGCCATGAGGCGATGTAAGTCACGGTATGGGATATCGCCGAGACCACCAAACACTTCGGTCTCCATGCCCACGACATCGAGTGGTACCGTTTGCCGCACCTGGAGAAAAACATCGTAGCCTGCGATGCGAGGTCGTTTCTGCATTCCATTAACGACTGTGATTCCGCATTCGCGGTAACCTCTGTAGGTGATTGAGGGGTCAATAGCGACACTATGCTCGATTACTACAGTAGGGGTGCGTCCATTGTCCCACATCAATCTGTTGTAGTGAGTAACATGGACCAGCAGTACATTTGCATCATCGACCGGGTGGTGTGTATCGACAGCATGAGGCTTTGGCGTATTGTGTTCCAGGTAGATCTTTGGCAAACGGCGCTGCTCTGCACTCAGAATTTCAAACTGGTCCTCGAAGTAGTTCTTAGGCGTCTGGTAGATGATGAGATCGAGTTTCAGATCACGTACCTGCTCGGCTGGCACTTCGTAGACAGAGTCGGGCAGGTCGAAGGTTGGACCTCGACCGCCGTAACCCTCTGGATGGCCCGATTTGATAGGCAGGTACCAATCGTGCTCGATGCGAGCAAGAGTATTCAGGTAGCCGCCATGGATATGCCAGATGAGAATTTTCAGACGCCGCATGAAACTATTCCTCTCGCAAGTAGGTTCTCGGCAACTTGAAAGACCATATCAGGACTGACCCAGCGCAAGCAGCGATGGTCAATCGGGCATTCCCAATAGCCGCAAGGACTGCACTCGACCGGAAGCCGTACGATGGGATGGCGTATTTGGTCAAGCGGAGCCCAGCGCCGGTAATCCGCCGGGCCGAAGATGGTAATGCTTGCAGTGTCAACAGCATTCGCAAGGTGAGCTGGGCCAGTATCATTGCTGACAAACAGATCCAGTTCACTGATCAGCGCGGCCAGTCCTCCAAGCGAAGTTTTGCCAGCCAGGTTGATTGGTTGTGTCACCATCTGCTCTATTACCGTCTGTACAACGGCCTCTTCATCAGGACTTCCAGTCAGGATTACTTGTGCATTGAATCGCTGGACAAATGCATCAGCAAGCGAGGCAAAGTATCCGGCGGGCCAGCGGCGGGCCGGTAGACGTGCACCAACATGTAGTCCAATCCAGGGACGATTTGCACGCGGCATTCTGCGAAGTAGGGCTGTAGCCTCCGCGTGGTCTTTATTGCACAGTGGAAACTCCAATTTGGGATCGAACCTGGGATCGCCAAGCCTAGATTCCGGTATACCTCAGGTTGATCATCCGGGTAAGGCGCTCCAAGCGTCAGCCCTTCAGGTCGTTTATCCTCGTAGTAGCCAACCGTCATCCTACTCCCAAGCGCAAGAGCGAATCGATTGCTTGTCCGACCGCTACCGTGCATTTGAATGACGAGGTCATAACCATAGGCTTGTTGTTCCTCGACGAAACAGGCAGTTCGCTCAGGGACGACATCGACCTCGGCAATACCAGGGAAGCCGACGAACTCGACGAAGCGATCCACGTAGCTATGAAGACGCCGGACAAAGGGCTGCGCCCACGGCAGTCCAATCAGGGTAATTTCGGCACCGGGAAAGTCGGCTCGTATCGCTCGCAATGCGGGTACCGCTAGCAACAGGTCACCAAGCTGAAGAGCACGGAAGATGGCGATACGCCGGGGATTCCATTGTACTTCTGTCCAGTCGATCATCGATTCCCTCCTGCCATGAGCGATTGGTCACTTATCTTGCTGGTTGTCGTATCGGCCAGCAGTGCCTCGACTTCTTCGACCACCTCTTCAGGTGAAATATCAAGACAAGGTAGACCGATTGAACACTCGAGAAGATAGCAGGGGTGGCATAAAGTCGGACGACTCAGAAGCCTGGAATGCGTTGCTCGCGGTCGCCACTGCTCCTCATAGTCCGTACCAGAGAACAGAACGACCTCGGGTGTCCTTACCGCGTCAGCAAGGTGCATGGGAAGCGAATCATTGCAGATCACGAGTGCGGCTTGTTCGATAAGTGCCGCATACTCTGCCAGCGTCGTTTCCCCGACAAGACCGTGCGCCTGGGGAACATGCTGAAGTAATTCCTGGATCAGTGGGGCTTCCCGCTCAACACCGATCACGAGCAATGGCCAGCCTCTCCTCGTTAATAAGCGAGAAAGACCCCCAAATCGCTCTACTGGATAGCGACGTGCCTGGGCGCTTGCTCCTGGGTGGAGGAGAATAAATGGAGTGTCTGAGTTAAGCCCAGCCCTGGCAAGCAAGGCCGGGACAGTTGTTCGGGCCTCGTCAGGGATAGCAACCATGAGCTGTCGATCCCTGGCAACAAATCCTAGACTCTCAACAAGACGCAGGTTTCGTTCAACTTGATGAAGTTCGTCTGGGGCTCCCCGTAACTCAGTGGTCAAGATACTGCCGCCAAACTCCTTCGACTCACCGGCACGCAGCGGAATGCCTGCCAGATAACAAACATAACCGGGAACATGCGGCGTCTGGCTGAAAGAGGTGAAAATCAGTGCGGCATCAAAATCCCGTTCTGAGAGCAAGTTGAGAAGTTTCATCTCGTACGCTGGATCAAAGGGAAAATGACCACTGACATCTTGCCAACTGGCACGCCAGACAATCACGTCGTCAATCCATGGCAGCAGTGGCCCGGCAGTCGCTCCTCCTGGACTAGCGAGCAAAGTGAGATGCGCCTGTTGAGAGGTTTCTTTCACCGCGCGTAGTGCAGGCCCGAGCATAATCACATCACCGATATTGTCAAGGCGAACCGCCAGAATATTGCGTGCTGCCAACCATTCGTTCAGCAAGCTACCCCCCAATCACTGATTACTGCACCTCTGGTGCATACATTTAATGCCCCTGGACATGTCTCCTTGAGTAGCTCCATGGCGGCACTGACGACCATCTCTGGTGTGACCAGGCGCAAGCGCCTGCTCGCTCGTCCTCGGTTCCGGTCACCACAACTGTTGCGCCAAGGCGCTCAACCAGTAGATCAACGACTCGGGCGTACATCTCCCATGGGTAGGTACGCGCTGGCATACTACACCCTGGGTGAACCACAACCAGAGGGCTCTCTTGATCAAGACCGCGAGCTGACAGAAGATCGAAGACGTCTCCCCTGGCTGAGTCTGGTACCTGTAAAATCAGGTTGTGGTCGTTTGTCATGAGACCGATCGAGCCAACCAGGTCAAGCCCGCGTTCGACCTCGTGCATCATACGTTCAGGATGTTTGTGGCGGGTGGTCAAGAGCGAACCAGGACCATCAATAGATGCGGCCAGACGCAGCGGGATATCAGCCAGATAGCAGAAGTAGGCTGCTGGGAGTGGACTCTGGTGGTACGAAGTGAAAATGGTTGCACCATCAAATCGGCGCTCTCGGATCAACGCGATAATTTTTTGTTCCCTCTGGCTATCTTGCGGTAGCTTGTGCCAGGGATCCATCCAGGGAGCTTCGTAAAGGATCACGTCATCAATATCGGGATTGAGTCTGGCAACCTGTGCGCCTACAGGACTCGCCAACAAGGTCAGCGTGACTCCAGGTAGCGAGGCTTTTATCGCGTGGATGGCCGGGGTAGTCACCAACACATCACCAAGGTTATCTAGCCGGATAGCCAGGATTCTTCGTACCGAACGCCATTGCTCGTCAATCGTCGTTCAACCTCAATCCTATCATCAGACGCCAGGGCTATAATCCGGTCAATCACACTGCTCGTACTTATGCTGTCGGCCAGCGGGAGGATCACGATGCGACCACCCACTTCGTGCACTGCCTGGGCCTCGGGTAAGACCTCATCGGCGTAATCTCCACCCTTCACGTGGATATGGGGACGCAACATGCTTATCAGCTCAGCAGGAGTGTCCTGGTCGAAGAGGACTACATGGTCCACCGCGTCGAGTGCAGCGACAAGCGCCATTCGGTCGCGCTCGCTGTTGATTGGTCGACTCTTCCCTTTAAGCCGCCGGGTACTACGATCGCTGTTGATACCAACGACAAGAACATCACCAAGTTCTTTTGCCTGGCGCAAGAACTCTACGTGTCCAGCGTGGAGGATATCGAAGATGCCGTTGGTGAAGACAATCGTACGACCGGCAAGCCGCTCTCTATCAAGCTGTGTGGCAAGTCGCGATAGAGCCTCCTGTGGCCCAACTTCTGTCAAGGAGATATGATCTGTCAGACTCACGCGCTGGAGCAGTTCCTGGTAATTCACGACAGATGTCCAACGCTTGGTGACAGCGATCCCCGCAGCATCGATTCCAATGCGTGCAGCCTTATCAATGCTTGCTCCAGCTGCAAGCGCCAGCGCCATAGCTGCTGCGAACGAATCACCTGCGCCGACATCGTTGGCCTGCGGTACAGGATGGACAGGCAGGTGCAAGGCTGTGCCATGACAATCAATCAGAAACACTCCTTCAGCGGCCATGGTGATTGCAGCGTGCTCAGCATCGATCATTGTGAGCAATTGCCGTCCAATGCGCCCAATCTCTGATAGGGGAGTTCCACTCTCACCAGTGAAAGCACCCGGACGGGACACCCCTAAGAAGGCACCTCGCCCATGCTCTACGAGCAGCTGCGCCTCTAGGAGGTTAGGCGTAATCACCGTCGCACCTACATCTCGGAAGCGGTAGAGATCCTTAGAGTCGATCAACAGCACCTTTGGATGGGCGGCTTGCAACACCCGCAATCGGTCAATCAATTCATTCGACACGACTCCATAGCAGTAGTCGGACACCACAACCAGATCGCAATCTGGATAGACTTTTTCGAGATTTGCAAGTAGATGTTTATGGCTTTCAGAAGAAGAATAGTGATGCGTTTCCTCGTCATCGAACCGCACGACGTACTGACCATCAGCCAGGATGCGCAGCTTGTGCAGTGTGCTTGCGAACTCATCTTCAACTAACCAGGAATCGTCAACATCCCGCTGGCGTAATGCCGACCTGAGCAACGTACCAGTCGTATCACTTCCGACAAAGCCAAGGAAAACCACATTGGCATCAAGCGCACGAAGATTAGCAGCGGTATTTGCCGCGCCGCCCGGTGCACGCAGTTCGGCAGTCTTACGCACAATGGGCACCGGACCCTCTCTACAGAGGCGGGCGGCAGTTCCTTCGAGGTAGGTATCGAGCATAGCATCCCCGATCACCAACGCATGAAGATACCGAAAATCCCGGATAAGTTTCACTACTGCGGTCATAAATTTCCTCCCGCTCTTGATTTGAAGAATGCAGCTGAATGCACACTGCCGGATTCATGAGCTAAATGCCAGCTTGGTGGACTATAGACTAGCTCTGAGGGTGGACCGAGAAACTCACATGCTCTGATGATCCGCAAAGCGTGCAGTGTGTCGCGCGCGACGAAGTTAGGACAACGAATCTGCTCTCCAGGGCTTTGCTCAGTCCCAAGATCGACAAGGATGGTACGACAACCTATCCGGTTGCCTGCTTCGACATCATCAAGGATGTCACCGATAAACCAGGAAGATTGGAGATCAAGATCAAGGTCCTTGGCGGCTCGCAACAACATACCAGGCTGTGGTTTCCGACAGTCACAGCGCACAGCAAGCTCTGGAATCACTCCTGCAGGGTGATGTGGGCAATAGTAGACGGCATCAAGCCACACTCCTAATTGCTCAAGCTGACTGGAAAGGTATTCATGCATCCGCTGCAGATCAGCTTCGGTGAAAAACCCCCGCGCGATGCCTGCCTGATTTGTGATTATCACCAGACGGAATCCTGCTTTTTGCAGGAGTCGCAGTTCCGGGCCAATGCCATCATAAAGATGCAGTTGCTCTGGCCTTGATGGATAACGTCGAGGATGAACTAACGTTCCGTCACGGTCGAGAAATAGAGCCCGGTGCTTCATTGCGCTGCATCTCCTTCACAAGCCGCAAGTTCTGTCTCCGCAATATCGCAGAGGATATGGGTCACTACCATATGGAGTTCCTGAGCGAGAGCAGTATCGACGACTGGCACATGCACCGTCACATCAGCCAGGCATTCCAGGCGGTTTGGTCGGTCGCCCGTTATCGCCACGACGGTCATCAGGCATCGCTGCGCCGCTACAGCCGCGCGTACTAGATTCTCAGACTCTCCGCTTGTGCTGAAGGCAATCAGCAGGTCACCAGGCTGACCGAGTGCTAAGACCTGGCGAGCGAAAACGTCCTGGTAACCATAATCGTTCGCCACAGCGGTAAGGATCGAAGAATCAGTCGTGAGGGATAGAACTGCGTAGGGTGCTCGATCGAGCTTAAAGCGGCCAACCAGTTCTGCCGCGAAATGCTGTGCCTCGGCAGCGCTCCCGCCGTTTCCTGCCACAAGGACTTTGTGTCCGGTTCGCAGTGTCTCGACGAGCTGCGTTACGACCTCTGTCAAAACCATGGCTCGCATTGTGAACTGAGCCAGTGCAAGATCTAGCATCGTACGATGGCAAGCAAGAGCATTCACAATGGCATCATGATAGTTTGCCTCTTGTGTTACCGACTGGTCAACGGCGATACGTTCCTCTTGGCTTAACATCGCCTCATACTTTTTGTTCTCTCTCATTGACAACTTACGTGCTTTGTAACTGCTTAAGACTCCCCACCCCTTCGGTGGTTCGCAAGAAGTTTTGCTGCGGGCTTGGCTGACTGCAACTGCACAATCCCCAGCAAAAGCAGACGCGAGCCACCGGAGGCGACGAGGAGTTAGGTTCCTGAATAGTTATCGTTCATATTAATAGTGAATACTCTTCGGCTTAGTTCCGAAAGATACAGCCGATGTGCATTCATCATGTACAACACTAACCAAAGTCGATGGATTATAACAAGTCAGCAGTAAAAACTTTAAGTCGATTTTAACTTTTGCCAAGCTTTTTTTAACATTTCGTAACTCTTCCAGTGGTTCGCAAGAAAAGATTGACACTTTTTTCGTTCGTAGGGCGTGAATGTTTAGAAGTAGATACAGCCAAAGGGGAACGCCCGAAAGGAAGAGAAGAGATGGCGAAAGAAAAATCCGAACCTTCCTGTCAAATTTTTCGACATGAAGGCTCGGAAAAGAGCCTTACTTACGCTCACTTTTTTCCGAGCCTTCGTGTCATTTACCAAGAGGGTTGCTCCGTACCCGTCTTCTGCCCACGCACGACATGGGGGTTCTTGCCGATACTGTCAAAAGCCATCACCTCGGATCACAGCAGCAGATAGCCCCCGTCTACCAGCACGAGCCTGCCAGTCATGTAGTCGGACAGGCCACTGACCAGGAAGTAGACCGCTCTGGCGATATCATAAGGGGTCGCATTGCGACCTAAGACGGATCGTGGGGGTATCTGAGAGATGTCCATCCCTTCTCCCATAATCGCTGCTGTCGCTGCTCGCGCGCTAGGCGTATCAACACCGCCAGAGCAACCGCACTCACCAGGGTCTGATATTGACCCAATTCCTTTGCCACCGACGTTCTGAGTTTTCCTGATCATACGTGGCCGGCATCGGATGGCAGCTACTGCGCCACAGATCCCCCGTCGACTGGCATCGGTACCCCTGTCATAAATGATGCTTCATCTGAACAGAGCCACGCGACCGCGTTGGCCACTTCTTGCGGCGTTCCCAATCGATTCACTGGCTGCAGCGCGAGTAACTGAGCCCTGACCTGCGGGTCGCTCGCAAAGCGCTTTATCATGGGCGTATCGATCACCCCTGGGCAAACCGCATTCACACGAATGCCTGCTTGTGCATACTCCAGTGCCACTGCTTTGGTCAACCCAGCGATGCCATGCTTGCTGGCAACATAGGCGGTGATTCCTGGGTTCCCGACAAGTCCAGCCACTGAGGAGGTATCGACGATCGCTCCTCCTCTGCCCTGTTTGAGCATCTGGATGACCTCATACTTCATACACAACCACGCGCCTTTGAGGTTGATGCTGATGACACGGTCAAAATCCGCCTCGCTGTATTCAGCAATCGGGGCTGTGCCTCCCTCAATGCCTGCGTTGTTGTGTGCACAATCGAGCCGCCCATACGTTTCAACGGTTCTGCTTATGAGTGTTTCAACCTCCTTTGCCTGCGAGACATCGGTTTTGACGAAGGTGGCCTCACCTCCCGCCTCGCGAATCAAGCGCACCGTCTCGTTGCCGCCTTCAGCAACGAGGTCGGCGACGATCACCTTTGCCCCTTCCTGGGCGAATTTTTGGGCCGACGCTCTGCCAATGCCCGACCCTGCCCCGGTGACGAGGGCCACTTTGCCAACGAACCAGTTTGCCATATGGTTGTTCCTTTCTTAATAGGCCTGTTAGGCTCACCGACAAAATAGACAACGCTAAGCTCTTAACTGGCTTCACAGGCCAGTTAAGAGGAAGCTTCTCTCTTTTCCCACCTGCCCAGAACAGTTGCTGAGTGACGAGTAGCTCGCGCCCTTTGTTTTTTCATGCATTTTTTTCACTACCGGCGTGAGCCAAAGCGCTTGTCTATTTCGTCGGCGGGCCTAAGAGGCCGTTCATAGGAATGCCTCGTCGCTCGCCTGCACCTATCCGGTGCAGGCGGCGTGTGCGGAGATGCACAGTGGACTCGGCCCACTGCGTCTCTTCCGCGAGAGAAAATGGACTGCCTCTGCCAGGCCTATGTGCCCATCGCTCGGCAGGACTGGGCACAGCTTCGACAGGATGCCGCGCAGGCGGTGAGCTGCGCGTCCCCTGCGAATTGCTCACAGCTCGCCGCACAGCGATCACAGAGATCGGCGCACAGCGTGCAGAAGCGTCCGGCGAACTCCGAGTCACGCGCCATCAGGCCGATACAGGTTTGGCACAGGGCGATGCAGTCGAGCAGCAGGCGAATATGGGTTGCTTCAGCATGCGTGCCACCTTGTTGGAGACAATACATGAGTGCCAGTTGACATGTTTGACGTTTAGACTATAAGGTCCCGTCCGAACCGTGTTGCAAGGTTCAGGAGAGAG
>Ga0099828_10002478_pt1 | contig 12691 bp, 13 predicted proteins | sample CZO8metaG_2_FD_79338 | JGI IMG/M metagenome (GOLD analysis project Ga0099828, IMG submission 79338) | Vadose zone soil microbial communities from the Eel River Critical Zone Observatory, Northern California, USA - CZOApr15con2H1.8 metaG | ecosystem: Environmental > Terrestrial > Soil > Vadose...
GCACGCCAACTCCTGGTTCCACCTTTGCTGTCCCCTTTCTGGTTGTGGGAAACGTCGCCCTGAGAAAGGTATCGTCATACTCAATAGACTTGTGAGCCCGCTCGCCATCGCGTTTCATACTGAGTTCATACGCTTCGCGTGGGGTCATACCAAGAGCTGGATGCCGGATGGTCTCATATTCCTCATCGGCCCACTGCCCGACACGCTCTGCAAGCTTCGGCAAAGTCCAGACAGCCAGGCGTTTGGGATCTGTCGCATTGGTCGCGGTGCGTGGCTCTCGGGTGGCCTGCGTGTTTCCCAACAGGTGATAGAGAAATTCTGTTTCCATCGCGCCAAACAAACGTTCCTGGGGCGATCCGAATCGTGGCTCGGCGGCTGGCCGTTGATGTTTACGGACGCGGTACAAAGCGAGTAACTGCTCAAAGTAGACGCTGTGGAACTCCGGTCCTCCATCGACCGTAATCGCTGTCGGAAGTCGCCCGTAGCGCTTCACACAGAGCCGGAGCGCCATCATACACGAACGGTAGGAAGGCGGGTCGAAGGTCAGATAGAACGACGCAATGCGCCGGGGATGGGAAAGGATGAGCAATGTCAGCCAGCATTTTCCCAATGGGTGACCGGTTCTGGAATCACAAAGAACCAGATTGAGTTCTGTGTGATCGAGATGGGCCATGGACCAGGCGTATTCACCATGCCGACTGACTGTTCTTTTGGTAAATGTCCTCCGATGTGAGCAGGTTTGGCCCTCCGACATAAGCACTTGCCCTCCAATGTGAGCGACTTCAACCAATTTACTTGAGCAAACCGCTTCACATCTGGGATATCATCAGAAAAAGTTGTAAATACCCCGAATACTGTTGGCAGTCGCCGCATCCTTGTCGTCTGGATAGGCTCTGTCATTGGTGAGACGCATCCGTTACGTCACTGTGACGACAGGAGACAAGCCAGCAACGACGATGGCCAACACGTGATGGGCCATTCCCTCTTTCGAGATGCTTTGGTCTCCACGGCACCATTGCGCTGCGGGACCGAAGATCGCCCAACTGATGACCTGCGCTGTGGTTTCTACTCCTTCCTCTCGCAAAGGAACCTCTGATGGGGCCTGCTTGAGCCATCTCAAGAGGAGTTCATAGAGTTCCTGCTGGATTGCTATCTCGAAGAACGGCTCAAACTGCCGATTGGATGGTCTGGCATACCGACGCGTGAGTGCCATAAAGTCGAACACGGCCAGAATCAGCCGGTGCAAGGTCTCTCTCTGCAAGGTGGAGGAGGCAGGAAGCTGGTGTTTTTGATAATGATGACCCTGCCCGCTTTGCTACTCTCCATTCTGCCCACTAACGATAGGGCCATGGCAAAATGCTAACAAACATTCTACCCACTGTTACTATCACCCAGACCACTCCCACCTGTATTCTCATGAGTAGTTGAGATGGAGATACGAGATCAGTTATGTAGATCGCCGATAAGCGTGGATTGCGAGCGAAGCTCAACCCTTGTGGGGATAATCCCCCCCTAGTGTTCGATTAAATACCTGTTTTTGAGATACATACAGCAACCCCTTGATCCTCAGACTTGTGCTGCCCCTGCCTCCGTGTTGCATCTCAAGTATACTCGCTTACGTTTATCGGCGCAAACTTGCGGCTTTCCTTGCCAAGGATTCTATGGTTTTGAATTTCTTAGCACGGATAAGTTCGGTTGGCGCTGGCCAAATTCCTCCTACACATCGAATGCCAGGAGTACTTAGCCACACAGCCGCATTGCTTCCGTTGATTCCTCCGGTAGGACAGAAACTTACCTCTTGATAAGGACCAAGTAGTTCCTTAAAGTAGTCAATCCCAAGAGCTACACTTGGGAAAAACTTCAGAAAGGTAAAACCCTTTAAGAAAAGCCCATGTATCTCAGTCGGTGTGATTGCTCCGGGTAACCAGGGTAATGATTGAACCATAGCTGCTGAAACCAACTCCGATGGTGCTCCTGGCGAAACAACAAAATGGGCTCCTACTTCTTTAGCTTGACTGAATTGCTCAGGATAAAGAATAGTACCTGCACCTACACGAGCTTCTCGGACGGAAGTTGCAATGCGCTCTATTGCTTCAAGTGCTGCATCAGTACGCAGCAATACCTCTATTACTGGCAAACCACCAGCTACAAGCGCCTCTGCTAAAGGAACAGCATCTTCCGTATCATCAATTGTCACGATAGGGATTACAAGTGTATCCCCAATAATGTCGTCCCACTTCTCAGACTTGGATTTGTCAAGGAACATTCTGTTCTCCTTCTTCTCTACTGCCATCTTGGGTATTACCTAAATAAAGGGAGAAATTTATCTAAACCTCTCACCAGAGGATGTGATCCATCAGGCTTTCGCTGCCCCTATTTTGTCTTGGGGATGTTTCCGCTGGACATAGCCTCGATTTTTATGCTCATCGAACATACTAAGTATTGACCTGTAATAGGTATCAGTAAATAACCCAGGTGCTTCAAAGTAAATTGCGGGACGATCGTAATAGTCCTTTGGAAACATTGGATAGAGATGCACAAAGCCAAAAGTACCATTAGGCACGAAAGCGTCAGATGGTAATCCCTGCTTTTTCTTTGGCACCGAAAGAAATGCAAAAAAGAAATGTGGTAAGGTGCTTTCATAGAGTTCCCAAGAACCCGCACTCGTTTTCGATCCTAGTCGAATATTGCTTTCCGATTGGCTCACCATTAGCTTTAGCCTCTCTACAGCATTACCCCATTCCATCTCCACTGTTTGCTCTCGTACTTGCCAATCTGGCTCATAACCAAATAACATCAGAGCTTGAGCCTTGATTGCGGGAGAAGTTTTCAAAATGTCTGATGGATGATAAACCCACTTGATATCAATTTTTTTGTTCTCAACTGCATCAATGAAATAACTTTTCCAGTCAAGAAGACCTAGTGGACTGGTTGAAACTATGTACCAGGTTGCTACTTCGGAGTCTTTAAGCTGCTGTTCAAGGCGATCACCAAAGGGCTGATGGAATTTTATAAAGTTAGTCCAATTTGATGTAATGCCAGCGATACCTAGTTGAAATGCAACGTTTGTTAATGCAACAGACTCAATAGCTTTCTCTATTCTAGGCATATGTGTACTGTTGATGGATTGGATACCCTTCTCAATTCTGTTGAGACTGGAGAGACGCTCTATAAGAGCAGTGAGGCCTAGAAATCCAAGTATAGTTACAACAACTGCCTGGAATTGCATCCCCAACCTGAGACCGAAAAACGCGAAAAATACAGCCCCAAATGGGACAAGAACTTTGAGTAATTCTAGCAAGCCACCTACTATAGTTGCTACGGAAAGCCCTAATAGCCATCGGTTCATTTCTGTCCCTTTCTGTGGTCAGGTAGTAAAGTCATCTTTTTGTGAAGATCAAGATTGCAATGCGCCCAAAGTGCGGGGAAAAGTTAGCCTGCGTCTGTTTGCATCAATCGCTGCCGGAAGCGATAGGACTCTCCAACAAACTCCAGAAGTAGTAAGTGTAACATCCTTGCTCTTTCCTTTCATTGGAGCGGACAATTATCTACCTCAAACAGTATCATAGAGCACTTCAGGTGGCAAGGGTCTCGTTAGCAAAAGTATATTTTTGGGTGAAAAACAGTGGGCTGGCCAGTATCAATTTATCACTCAGTGGGCAGGATGTTGATTAGCAGTTTTGGGGTAGGTGGTCGCGTGTCTTCCCAAATGATCACGCATCGCCTTCGCGCATTGAAAAACCCTTTCTCCACCAAGCCCTTCACCCGCGTCAATCATCATTTCCTGCCAACCACGTCCCAATCCGTTTTTCCTGTTGTAGACCAACGCTTGCCCTTCACCTCGGTCTGGATTTTGCGTGGCTCGTGCGGTGGGAATCGGAGGGTGCCCTTGACTGGGGAGAGCGAACGCGTTCTCGAACAGTCAGGACATTCCACCACAGTGACGCCACTGTCCGTAAATCGTTTGAGATCGATGGAGATCGCCGTTCGAGAAAACGTGCATTTGGGTGATGTACTCGTTTGCACCGGTTCTTTCGCCGTTTCCACCGTTTTCGTCGGGTTCTGCTGCTCATTTTCCTGGACTGTTTGCCGCTCCGGCTCGTTCCCGTTCGCACGATCTTTCGTCTCTGCGTCCTGATCTTCGACCGGAACGTCAGGGCCTGCTCCATCAATGATCCGAAGCGTATCATGACGCAGCACGAGCAGTTCTGCGGCGGACTTGAGCCGCTCGGCCCGCACATTCGTTTCTCCAGCCTCATACGTCCATTCCAGGACGGTCGTTACCAGCTTCATCAGGTTATCCATCGTGACGCGGCCTGAGTGGGTCGGGTCGAGGACCGGATGCGTGAGCCAGGAGTAGATCGTGCCTGCCCATTGGTGCAAGTTGAGCTGCGGAAAGAGTTGTTGGAACACCGTTTCCAGGGTGGCCAGGATGTCGCGGACTTCTTCGCTGGTATGGCCTGCAATCCGGCAGAACGGTTGGAGTTTGTCCAGACGGCGGCGGAATTGCAGCCAGGTCGGATCAGGCAGATCGAGCGTTTCTTTCAAGGGAATTGTGGCTCCGCGCCCCGCCGCCACCAGACACAACCCAAGCGGATAGCCATACTGTAAGTGCCCCTGGTCCGTCACTTCCTTGATGAGCATCAGGTGCTCAAGCGAGAGGTCATGCGCATCATCCACAATCAGGCATTGTGTCCCATACTGGTGCAGATGTCCCATGAGTTTGGGCTTGCGCGTGCTCCAATGTCCTCGCAGCGGAAGACCTAAGGCCGTAAAAAACTGGTCACCTAACGCCTGCTCATCGTCGTTGTTCTTTGGAGCCACAACAGCGAGAACGATACGGGAGCCGGTCGTTTTGCCTGAGCCCGGATCGGCGACGATCACATGCCAGCTCCGCTTGTACCAGGCGGAACGCAGCATGGCCTGGAATCTTCGTGCAAAGGCCGTCTCAATAAAGAGTTCTGAGCGAAAGAGGGGATGGGTCATGGGTGGGGTTCCTCTCGCATGGTGCGAACGGGTAAGACACGTACAGGACGATCAGGATCGACATCCGGGACAGCATCCGGCAGTGTTGGCACTGCCCGTTTCTTGGCCTCGATCCTCGCTAAGTGCTCGGTGACTTCTGCTGGATGAATGTCTTGGCGTTGGCGATCCCATTGACGGCCTTGCTCACTTGCGCGAATCTCTGCGCTTCGGCGACGGCGAGCAGCTCCTGCTTCGTTCTGAATGCGAGCGCGGACTGGCAGCCCTTGTTCACGGGCGATCTTCGCTTGCTCCTCGTCGTGTTTGCGCATGGCTCTGGCTTCCCACTCACTCACACGACCGCCCATGAGTTGGGGGCAGTAGGCTTCGCCAACATATTCGCCGCCGACGAAGATGTAGAGCACTCCCACATCGCGACGGTCGTAATACACCTCGAACTCGCGGCCCTGGAGGCGTGAGAGCAGGCCGGGACACACATACCAGCGTCCCTGAAATGAAAGCCTGTTGCCGTTTTGCACGCGATACCCATGATGGGGCGTCTTGCGATTTTGCGCCTTCATAAGTAGCAGTTTCAGATCATCTGGCGAGCCTAGATATTGTGGCACCCCAGATGCCGTCACAGCCTGTTCCCACAGCACACAGGGGCGTTGCCGTCGAAGGTCATCGAAGGTTTGTTGATAATCATCAACGATGGCTTGATAGAAACAGCGCTCTAGCTCTTCCAGGGTCATCCCTCCCGCTTGTGCCGCTGTTTCAGCATTGTGGACGCCGTACGACGAGTTGGGGAGTCTCTTTTCAAAACGTTCCGTCATCCACCTGAAGAGCGATTCGACCGTTCCTTTTGCGGATGGCGCGTACGGTGGGGCTTGTTCGGTGATGATGCCAAGCCGATCTACCAGGACAGACCGGGCGCGCTCGGAGGTGAAGATCTTCCCTCGGTCATGGAAGATAATCGCTGGCTTTCCAAAACAAGGCCAGGAATGCTCGCACCCGTTGATTCCAACCAGGTGATCTTTCCTTTCCAGGCTCTGCTTGACCAGGCGCATATAATCCTCTTCCTTGAGTGGCCCCAAAGCCAGAACCGCGCCGAGGATGGCCGCCGTTTTGACACAGATGAGCACTGCCGCATGCACACGGCTGGCAACCGTCTCACCAGAGGGAGTAACGACGTACAGGTCCATCGTGTGCTCATCGACCTGGGTGAGGAGGGCAGGAGCCGGAATGGAGAGCACAAAGGACTCGGCAGACTCACGGGAACGTGGAACTGATTTGGCCCCTTCGCGCATCGCCACCAGTTCCGGCTCCATCTTCAAGTGCTGCACGGCTGTACGCACTTGTTTGTAGGAGGGAAGCTTGACGGTTGTTCCGGTTTCTGATCTCAAGCGCGCTGCCACCTGTTGCATTTCGGTATGCTCCCGGATCGCGGTCATGGACAACCGTGTGGGGAGCAAAAACAGCCGACGGATACACTCGGCGAAGGCCGGGTGAAGTTGCGTCACCCCACGATAGCTGCCATGAGGCACACAGGCAATCTGACCGAGTTGCCTCGTCCGTCTCACCAATCGCCCCAGCGTCGAACGGGGGATGCCCTCCTGGATCGAGACACTGGTTTGGGTGGCCCCGGCCAGCACCAGTTCCACGGCTCGCAGATTCCGGTGAAATTGTTCTCGTTGTGACTCTGGCAATGTGGAGGCATCAAATGTTGGCCCCGGAACAAGCCGGGGAGATTCAGACGAGATGATTGCCACCTTTTGTACCGGTGGAGGCGCGAGCGTGTCTGGCAGGGGTGAGGGCACAAGCGCCGGAGCATCAGGAGGAAGCAGGCCTAGAGGAAGATGACGAGAGAGCGTGAACTGCTCCAGATCGACCAGCAGATGTCCTTGCGCTGCGCTATCTCCCACCACTTTCCAGATCGCTGCTTCCACCAAATCGACGGGAAACTGATGTGAAAGTCTGGCTGCCACCTCTGCCACCTCTGCCATTTCTCCCCAAGGCCAGACCTCCGGCAAGACAGCGGCAATGTCGCCAAAGGCGGGAAACGTTTTGCGTCTGGCGTGCAAGAAGACCAGGTTGTAGTGGCGACGTTTGGAAAGATGACGTTCCGTGCCAATCCAGAAGGTGCCTTGTTGCAGGCGTGCAAGCCTTCGTGCCGCTTCCGCTTTGGCGAGGTTGCGATCTCCCCGTTTGTCATCCTCCATGCCCGCCTCGGCGATGAACGGTTTTCCGTTTGTCAAAGTGCCCACCGCATCGGGCAGATAATGATGGGGCTTATCCTCAAACGTGTAGCCGATGGTGAATGGCGCGTGTTTTGGGATGGGCAGTCGATAGGTGGTGGCAAACTGCGGGCCGATGTCGCCACGTGTATAGCTCGCAACTAATGGATGATATTCAAGCCAGAGCAGTAAGCGTTCTTCGAGCTGGCTACAGAACGGCTGCCGGATGGTGGTGCCCGTTTTGAGGCTCGGAATCCATCCAGAAATGGAGCGGCCTGCTATTTTGAACAGATCAATGCCTTCGATTGCTGGTGCGACCATCAGCATTTCTCCTGTAAAAGCAGCAAAGGGAGCGTGCCAACGGGAAGTATCGTCTCTCGACGCGCGCACGTCATTTACACGTTTCAGAAGCAGTATACCAGATGTGGAGCGATTTTCCCAGGAACTTTTGTACCAGTGCTCATATTGAAGGGCAAGTGCTTACGTTGGAGGGCCAAACCTGCTCACTTGGTCGGGCATTTACCAAGAGGCCAATCACAAATTGCATCGTAGGCAGGAACGAGGATCAATAGAAGTAATTTCTCCAGGACTGATTCGGGTTGCCTCCGATGCAATCCCAAATCTGCAATTGTACACATCTCCTTTCAGATGTTTAGGTTCATCGCTCATGGTGAGGTTCCCGTGAAGCGGAGTGAGGCAAGCAGGACGAGTCCTTTACACTATCTGCACCCAACCATTCTCTGACTTTGGAAACGTGCTCGGGACATCCGCAAAGAACCAGAGCTGGCCCTGGATTCTCGGCTGCAATTCAAGAAGAGTATGCACAGTCCGTACGAAAAAATCTCCAATTTGTGGGTTGGGAGGAAACGGAGCTATTCTTTGACCGGGAGGGATTTTAGCTGGAACGATTCGCATCTGGGCACTACTCGTTCCCTCCTGGGGATCTGTAGGAAAGGATTCGAATATTCCACCATGGCCGTGAGTACTATGACCGACGATACCTGCTTGAAATTCTGATCTGAATACTCCTCCAGGACCGTTTAAACTATCACCTATGACCCCCACAGCAAATTGACTTTGCCCAAAGACACCAGATGTGGTTGTGCTCACTGGATCAGGAGGTGAGCCATGGCTATCTCCATCGGCAATGCCCTTCACGCCATTCCCCCCACCCACGCCATTCCCTGCATCACGGTTACTACTAGAGCCTTGGACGCCCACCGGTCCTGTGCCATCAACACCCACCGCATTCACCGCATTTCCTGTGCCACTGACACCCACCGGTCCTGTGCCACTGACACCCACCACATCTCCTACGCCGAAGACTCCCGTACCTGGGTCAGGCACTTCTAAGAACTTATCCGAAAACCGCACAATTTCCATTGGACTAAGCGGCCAGGAGAAGAGCACGAGCCTGGAAGCGCGCCGCCTGCTGAAAGCAGATCAGCGCATTGGCCAAGCAGAGAAAGGCCAGATAGCTCCTGGGGAGCTTGTCCCAGCGAATGATGAGGCGCCGATTGCGATTGAGCCAGGCGTGCAGCCGTTCCACCACGAAGCTTCGTGGACGCTTGCCTGGCTGCCGCTCGGCCGCTTGGGCCAGTTGCTCGGCAGTCGCCGGATGGCCGTGATTGCGGTTCCACCAATTGGGGCGCACATGCTCGCTATAGCCGCGCGCTTGCACCTCGCCCAGCGTGCTTTCGTCGTCATAGCCGGCGTCCAGGCTCAGATGCTGCGGGTGTGCCTCATCGGGCTGTGGACGGGCGATGACGATGGCATCCAGGGTGGCCGCCGCCACGATCATGTCGGTGCGATTGGCGGCCTCCAGCACCACCGCCAGCGGCAGCCCATGCCCTTCACGAAAGCCCGAGAGCGCTTGGTGCCCCGTTTGCGGCGCTCCACTGGATTGGCGCCGGTGGCGCCGCCGCCGAAAGGGGCTTTGATCTGCGTCCCATCCAGGCTCTGCCACGTCCAATCCAGCCCCTCCACCTCGTCAAACTCCTCTAAGCCTGCCACCCACAAGCGTTCAAACACCCCTTGGCTCTCCCACAGCCGAAAGCGATCATACGCCGTCGAGGGGGCGGCCAGCTCGCGCGGCAAGGCATTCCATTGGATCCCCGTTCTCAGTACATACACAATCGCCTCGAACATCTGCCGATCATCGTTGGCGGGTCGTCCTCCTTTGGGATGGGCAGGCCGCGCTGGAATCAAGGGGCACACGCGCTCCCACACTTCATCACTGACTTGCCACGGTTTGGTTCTGCTCATCGCTCTCGTCTTCCTCCTCTGCTCCTTTGAACTTCTGTTCTGCTCTCCTCCATTCTACCACATTCCCGCCGGTTTTCGGATAAGTTCAACAGAGGGATGCTGCTTCAACCAGGCTGCGACGCTCTCCACAGAGCGGTCAGGCAGCAGATCAATAGGCCGACTCTGCACGAGGCTCACAGATCAGCGTCCCGTAACGCAGTCGGCGTTTGTGGGCCCAATCATCCACACCAATCACGCGCGGGGAAGATTGCGCCGACTGTTTCCAGAGACGAACCAAACGCAAGATGGTATCGCGACTTCCGCTGATGCCGAGCTCGCTTCCGGCGTCGGCTCCGGCCTGGCCGCCGACTCTGAGTCCAAGCTGAGAGAGGGCTTCTTGCAGTCGGTTGGTGCGCTGGGCGTAAGGACGACAGAGCTCTGGGAGTCGTTCAGCGAAAATCTTTTGCGCGCACGTGCTCTTTTTACAGAAAAAACGACGGACATGCATGATGAGACGGATGGGACGCCCGATGGAGGGGAGATCTCGTAGTGTGCGTGTATAGCGACTTTGGATGTGCGAAGATTGAGTCCCACAGGAGGGGCAGCGAGCCATTGGAGACGTGGTACGCAAGGTCAGGGTGATCTCAAAAGCTACCTCTACTTCTTCAACTTGGACATCAGGAAGGTCGGGAAAAATGATCATAGAATGTCTTTGAGTCCTCAAAAATGGAAAGGGAAAAAGAAAAAATGTTCAATTTCTTAGTATACCACATCCTTGATCAGCGAGGTTGCGTAAGAACCAGGAATTAAGTCAAACGACAATCCCTGGTTTGGTCAGTCGTTTGAGAAAGCGGTGGTCTTGCTCCACCACGTTATTGAGATATTTGACCAGGCCTCTCGTTCTACACACTCGGGAAGCATTCCGGTGGCTTTGAGATCGGCAATGGCTTTGGGATAGGCAGCGTTCTTATCAACATTGATCACGCGCGGGGTCGACAGGCTTTCTGGCAGATCAGCCGAAACCGCGGGCTCTTCCACCTGCTCCTGGATCCTAGGAGTAAGAGAAACGGAACTGGCTGTGGAGTGCAGCGCTTTGAGGAAGAAGCGCTTGGCGGCCTCGGCATCCCGCGTCGGGCTCAAGAGAAACTCGAGCGTGTTCCCGAAGGCATCCACTGCCCGGTAGAGGTACATCCAGGTTTTTTTGACCTTCACGTAGGTCTCATCCACCCTCCAGGAATCGTTGCATGCTTTCAGGTGCGGCCTGCATCGTTTCTCCAGATCTGGAGCATAGCGCTGGACCCAGCGGCAGATGGTGGTGTGGTCGACGTGCAAACCCCGCTCTAGCATCATCTCTTCCAGATCTCGGTAGCGGAGCCGAATACCGCAGGTACCAGCGCACGCAAAGCAAAATGATGTCGGCTTCGAAATGACGCCATTTGAACGGGGTGGACTTGTCCATGAAGCAAGTTCCTCTCACGCAGCAGAATTGACCCAAGTTTACAGCATCACCCTTATGTTTGCAACACAACCGCTGTAACTCCCTCCACTTCGATAGATTTGGTACTGGCATAAGTGTCGGTGCTTCCGTTGGAAGTGGTATACCCATAATTTGACCGTTATTCGTTGATTTTATTTCAGAGTACTTTCAATTTCTGCCTTACGTTTCTGTAGAGCATCCATTCTTTTCATGATATCGTTCATCTCTTTCTTGATCGCGTCTAATTCAGCCTTGTTCTTAACAGTCATCAAGTACTCATTTCCAAGCTGATCTGAGATGTACTTTTCAAGTTGGCTTCTCAACACCCGTAGATAAGGATTTCCCCAAATTGATCCCTCGCGATATTCAAGATGTCCTGAATTAATACCTTTGATAATGAAATCCCTGCTGATGCCGTATTCTTTCTGTGCGGTTACATCACTCAGGGTCGCTCCTTTTTTATTCCATTCTCCGTACTCTGCCATATCTTTTATTCACCTCGAATAGTCCTGTGTGATAATGTGCTTATTTATACTATGCCAATTTTGTGCTTTGTCAAGCTTTATCAATCGAGGAAACTGTTCAGACTTGACCTAAAGAAGTTTTCATGGTCAAGGTAGCCAGACATTGGTGGAAAGGATTGAGGTGCTGTGCCATCCAAGTACCAAAGAGACTAGCGAGTCCCATGCGGGTCTGGGAGCCTTTGGGGCTGCGAGTTCCCCCACTGGTCTTCCGGGCAACGACCAGTGGACGCACACTGCGCTCCGCCAGATTGTTATGGGCTGGAACCCCAGGCACCGCGACAAAGACAAACAGTTCGGGGAGAAACTTCTCCACACGCTTGCAGAGGGTCTGCATAGGAGTAGAGGAGTGCACATAAGGGGCACAGATCTGCCACAGGTGCTGTTCGAAGGCATGCTGTTGTGCCACGCGAGCCAGGCTCTGTTTGCGTGGTGAAGTGGTCGGATCAGGACCATTCTCAACCCAGGCGACGGCCTCATCATAGATGGCTTTCACCGCCTTGGCCCATCGCAAGAGTTGCTCATCGTGCGGATGCTGCTCTTTGAGGTCATGTCCATCGCGTAAGAAATGAACCCGGGCATCCGTTGATGCAACCCCTGATGGATGTTGTACCCCGCGTAAAAGTCACTGCCCAGGACTCCGCCGAAGTCCTCGCCAATTAGCTCTTTGACCACTTCCCCTCCACGAGAATGATGGTACTCGTAGTAGCGAATAGTGGGAGTACTGACGGCCCAGATGTAGCCATTGATGCCATCTTCGCGCCAGCCCGTCTCATCGGCTTGGATAGCCGGGCTGGCGCGAATCTCCCTTTTGAGCGCATCGAGGTGGGGCTGCATGTGTTCTTTGAGCCGATGCAACAGTTCCACAATCTCTCCGACGCTGAGCGTGACCCCGTGCATCGTGAGCAGTTAGGCCTGGATCTGTCGAATGGGCAGACGCATCACCGTGCGCAAGGTAGCGATCAGGCTCGCCAGTCGCACTCCGATCCGTCCTTGGCCTACCACCTGCTCGTGGAAATCCACCGGGGCTTCATGCCATTTTTGACAGCCTGCACACCAGCCTTTGTAGATCCGATGTTCCGTCACCTCGATTGGTGGGGGCTCTGGCACATCAATGACCTCGCGCATGCGGGCCAAACTGATGCCACCTAGCAGCTTGTCGGAGAGAACGGAGCAGCGGTCAGGCCAGCCGCTCGGTCAGCGCGTGCGTCCTTGACGGCACGGGCGGAAGCGACTCAATGGAGCATAGTCGC
>Ga0099828_10002484_pt1 | contig 12676 bp, 7 predicted proteins | sample CZO8metaG_2_FD_79338 | JGI IMG/M metagenome (GOLD analysis project Ga0099828, IMG submission 79338) | Vadose zone soil microbial communities from the Eel River Critical Zone Observatory, Northern California, USA - CZOApr15con2H1.8 metaG | ecosystem: Environmental > Terrestrial > Soil > Vadose...
GCAAACTGTGAGAACTCGTCCACCAGCGATTCGAGCGCAGCCACCTCGCGCTCGATCAGCCCGGCACATTCTCCGACCAGACTGGCCAGTTCGCTTTCCTGCGGCCAAGCGTCCGGACCCGAGGCCGCGCGGTGCCGGTCGAGGTAGCGGCTCAGCCGCTGGGCGGAGAGCTGGATGGGCGTCAGCGGGTTTTTGATTTCGTGCGCGATGCGCTGTGCCACTTCCTGCCAGGCGGTGGCCTTCTGCGCGCGGAGCAGGTCGGTCACATCGTCCACCACGACCACGAAGCCGGGGTTGGAGCGCCGCGGCCCGAGCGAGCTGACCGTCACCGCGGCGTGCAAGACGCGCCCAGGCAGCGCAATTTCCAGTTCCTTCGACGCCACGCCCATGCGCAGCGAGCGGCGCATCAGGTGCTGCACGCCACGCGCGGCGTCTTCTCCCACCAGCGCGTCCAGGGTGCCGGCAGTGCGCGCTCTCTCGCCCAGGATCTTGGCGGCTGCCGGATTGGTGCGCACGATCGCGCCGGAATCGTCCAACGAGATCACGCCGGTGGGGATGTTTTCGAGGATGGCTTCCATCAGTTTGCGGCGGCGCTCCAGCTCCTGCACCGCCTGCTGCAGGCTGCGGGTGAATTCGTCAATCTGCCGCCGACTGTCGTCGAGTTGCGCGGTCATCTGGTTGAAGGAGCGCACCAAGATGCCCAGCTCGTCCTGCGCCTGTTCCTGGATCTGGTAGCCGAAGTTGCCGGCGCTGACTTCACGCGTGGCCTCGGCCAGCGCCTGGATGGGCACCGTCACCTGTTTCGACAGGAACAAGGCAAACCAGGTCACGGCAAACAGCAGCAGGAGAGTGAACAGAGACAACACCAGTTGCATGTTTCTCTTGAGGGCGCGGTATTGCTGCTTCTGCTGGGCGTAGGCCAGCGATTCCTTCTCGATTTGCGTGTACCGCTGGAGGAAATCATCCGGCATGCGCCGCGCAGCAACCAGGTACCCCCCAGGCATTGGCGCACTGACGGCAATATAGAAATGGTCGCCAGCCTGCCATAGCTCAATGCCACTCGGCAAGGTACGTAAATCGCGAGCACGGGTGATGGGCGCCTCAAAGGGACGCGCCACGCGCTGGTCGTACTGCCACAACCGCTCCGTTCCTGTCTGGAACTTACTGTCGCTTTGCAAGGTCCACGCCGCGTCGGCCCCGGCACCCAGCACCAGGCGCAACGCCCTCGAAGCGACGTTTGCTTCTGAGCCCTTGGCTTTCCGGACCAAAGCCTGCGCAACGGCGTCCTGCGCGATGCCCTGCAGCCGCGGAATCTCTGTCCGGCCCAGTCCCTGCAATAGTCGCGTGCTTTCTTCCGCGGCGATTTCCAGCGGCCGCGGGAACCACCGAGCGAGCGTCCGATTCAGCAGCGCGTAACTGACCCAGAACATGAAGACGATCGGGAGCAGGGAGATGGCCATCGCGCCCAGGACCATTTTCGTCTTGAAGCGCGAACCCAAGTGCTGGGCGCGCCGCTCAGCCCACAACCGCAGCAGGCTTCGCGTCAAGATCAGGCCGAAGACCAGAAGCGCCGCAACAATGAAAGTGGAGAGCGCAAAGAGGACAATAGCCTCGCTCCACTGGCGCTGCTCAAACGGCAGCTCGAGCGAGCCGAGCGTAAACACGGCTGCCAGCAGCACCGCCACCAGCAGCCCGCCGAAGGCCAGCCAGAGCCGGGTTTTTCGGCTGTGCGTGCTCACTTGCGGCCCTCCAGCTTTGGCAAGGGGCTCGACAACAGATACGGCCCAAGCGGGCACTCGCTGCAGCGGGGTTCCTGCGGCCGGCACCAGTTCTTCCCGACGCTCACCAGCAGCGCGTGAAACTCATTGAAGAGCCTGGGGTCGCGCGGCAGTTTGCTTTCGAAAAGCTGCCGGACCTCTTCATAATCCGCGTTCCCTCGCACCAGCCCGTGCCGCAGTAGGATGCGCTTGGTGTAGGCATCGACGACGAACACGGGGTGATTGCCGGCGTACAGCAGGATTGAATCCGCCGTCTCCGGACCGATACCGTGGACAGCCAGCAGCCGTTCCCGCAGCTCGGCCGTCGGTGTCCAGAACATTCGCGCGAGCGACCCGCCGAAATTCTCGCGCAGGAAACGCACAAAGGCCTTCAGCTTTTTCGCCTTCTGGCGGAAGTATCCTGAAGGCCGCACCAGCCGCCCTAACGTGCCCAGCGAAACCGGCTCGAGGGCCCGCGGGGTCAGCATGCGTCTCCGGCGGAGGTTGGCGAGAGCGCGCTCGACGTTCACCCAGGCGGTGTTCTGCGTGAGGATGGCTCCGATAATCACCTCGAACGGGGTCCTGGCCGGCCACCAATGCATCGGTCCCAGTGCAGCGCTCAGCGTCTGGTAGAACTGTGGAAGCATCGCCGGTGAGTTCAGCGTTTCATGGCCGCGGGGAGCGGCCTTGCGGAAACCTCGGCATTCGGCGCCATACGTTTTGGCCGCCTGAGACGCATCTGCGGAGCGCGCCGTTTGCGAACTTGCCACCATTATAAAGCCTGCAAGCGCAAGATAACGGGGTCGTCCGGGCAAGTCAAGGCGCGGTGTGGCGGAATCACCACATTGTCTCAAGTACTGGGGGGTTACCCGTTTCACTACGACCAGGGAAATTGGATTCAGGAGGGTCCCTGGGTTCTGCTAACTTTTTATCCTTGGGTGTGCGAATCCCCGGGAGTCTGTGGATGTCGGCACGTTTGGGTGAAATACTGATCAAAGAGAGCCTCATCACGACCGAGCAACTCAACCAGGCGCTGCAATACCAGAAACAACATGGGGGGCGTCTCGGAAGTTGCCTGATGAAGCTGGGGTTTGTTACCGACGACGAGATCACGGCGGTGCTCTCGCGCCAGTATGGAGTGCCCTCGATCAACCTGAAGTATTACGAAGTGGAAGCCTCGGTGATCAAGCTGATTCCACAGGACACCGCAGTGCGTTACCAGATTGTGCCGCTCTCGCGGGTGGGCTCGACGCTCACGATCGCGATGACCGATCCCACCAACGTCTTCGCGATGGACGACATCAAGTTCATGACCGGCTTCAACGTCGAGCCGGTGGTTGCGTCGGAATCAGCCATCAGCGAGGCGATCCAGAAGTTCTATGGCGAGGCCGAGACCGTCGAAGAACTCAGCAAAGTGATGAAGGACCTGGCCGGCCAGGAGGCCGCCGACCTGGAGCTCACCGCGGAAGAGGAGGAAATGGACCTGGCCGCGCTGGAAAAGGCGGCCGAGGAAGCGCCGATCATCAGGCTGGTGAACATCATCCTGACCGACGCGGTCAAGCGCGGCGCCAGCGACATTCACGTCGAGCCGTACGAAAAGGAGCTGCGCGTGCGCTTCCGCGTTGACGGCGTGCTGCAAACGGTGATGTCGCCCCCGCTGAAGCTGCGGGACGCCATGACCAGCCGCATCAAGATCATGTCGAAGCTCGATATCAGCGAGAAGCGGCTGCCGCAGGACGGCCGCATCATGATCAAGTACCGCAAGGACGGCAAGCGGAAAGAACTTGACTTCCGCGTCTCCACCGTCCCCACCCTGTTTGGCGAAAAGATTGTCCTCCGGCTGCTCGACAAGGAGAACCTGCGGCTGGACATGACCAAGCTGGGCTTTGAGAGCGAGTCGCTCGCGAAGTTTGAGCGCGCCATCTTGCGCCCCTATGGCATGGTGTTGGTGACCGGGCCCACCGGTTCCGGCAAGACCAATACCCTCTACTCTTCCATCGCGCGACTCAACACGCCGGAAACGAACATCATGACCGCCGAGGACCCGGTGGAGTTCCAACTGCCAGGCATCAACCAGGTGCAGATGAAGGAGCAGATCGGGCTGAACTTTGCCGCGGCACTCCGCGCCTTCCTGCGGCAGGACCCCAACATCATCCTGGTGGGCGAGATCCGCGACTTCGAGACCGCGGAGATTGCCGTGAAAGCCGCGCTGACCGGGCACCTGGTGCTCTCCACGCTGCACACCAACGACGCGCCCTCCACCATCAGCCGGCTGATGAACATGGGCATCGAGCCCTTCCTGGTGGCCACTTCGGTCAACCTGATTTGCGCTCAGCGCCTGGTGCGCCGCATCTGCAGCAATTGCAAGGAGCCGCTGGCAGTCCCCGAGCAAGCGCTGATCGATGCGGGCTACACCCTGGAAGAGGCCAAGGCAACGACGATTTATCACGGCCGGGGCTGCGGCACTTGCAACAAGGGCGGATACAAGGGGCGCCTCGGGCTCTACGAGGTCATGGAGATCAACGACGAACTGCGCGAGCTCATCCTGGTCGGGGCCTCGGCCCTGGAGCTGAAGAAAAAGTCTCTGGAGCAGGGCATGATCACGCTGCGCCGCAGCGGTTTGGTCAAGGTGGCAGCCGGGCTGACGACGCTGGAAGAGGTTTTGCGGGAGACCGTTTTGTGACGAGGGGCGAATTATGGCTGGCATTACGCTGAGCGAACTGCTGAAAAAAATGATCGAGATGGGCGGCAGCGACCTGCACATCACCACGAACAGTCCCCCGCGGATCCGCGTGCACGGCAAGCTCCGCCCCTTGGACACGGCCCCGCTGACTGCGGCCGACACCAAGGCACTGGCCTATAGCGTGCTGACCGACGCGCAGAAGCACCGCTTTGAGGAGAACCTCGAGCTCGACTTCTCCTTCGGCCTGAAGAACCTCGCGCGCTTCCGCGGCAATATCTTCAACCAGCGCGGCGCGGTCGGCGCAGTTTTTCGGACCATTCCCTGGGAGATCAAGGGATTTGAAGCCTTGGGGCTGCCGCCGGTGGTGAAATCGCTGTGCGACAAGCCGCGCGGGCTGATCCTGGTCACGGGTCCGACCGGGTCGGGCAAGTCCACGACCCTAGCGGCCATGCTCGACAAGATCAACAGCGAACGCGAAGAGCACATGATCACGATCGAGGACCCCATCGAGTTCCTGCACAACCACAAGAAATGCCTGGTGAACCAGCGCGAGGTGCATTCCGATACCCATTCGTTTGCCAACTCGCTGCGCGCGGCGCTCCGCGAAGACCCGGACATCGTGTTAATCGGCGAGATGCGCGACCTGGAGACGATCGAATCGGCCCTGCGAATCGCCGAGACCGGCCACCTCACCTTCGCCACCCTGCACACGAACTCGGCGGCGTCCACGATCAACCGCATCGTGGACGTTTTCCCGGCGCACCAGCAGCCGCAGATCCGCGCCCAGCTCTCCATGGTGCTCGAAGGCATCCTTTGCCAGGCGCTGTTGCCGCGCGCCGACGGGCGGGGTCGCGTGATGGTGATGGAGATCTTGATCCCCAACGCCGCCATTCGCAACCTGGTCCGCGAGGACAAGATCCACCAGATCTATTCGGCGATGCAGACGGGGACGACCCAGAGCGGGATGCAGACGTTCAACCAGGCGCTGGCCAACGCCTACTTCAATAAACTCATCGCTTTGGAAATGGCGCTTTCGCGTTCGTCCAATCAGGACGAATTGCACGACATGATTGATCGGGGCGTGACCTCGCTGCCGCAGGCGCCGACGCGGGGCAACGCTCCGGTGCGCCGCTAGGCGCATCGCTTGGGGACGATCTTGTCGGCAAGGGATTTTCGGGAAGCTGGAGGTTAGGAGGGAACAACGATGCCCGTATACACCTATCGCGGAACCAGCCGCACCGGAGCCGCCGTCAGCGGCGAACAGGTGGCGACGAGCAAAGCCGAACTGGCCGCGCTGCTGCGCCGCCAGCAGATCAACGTCACCAAGATGTCCGAGAAGGGCAAGGAGTTCGCCCTGCCCGGCTTCCGCAGCGGCGTCAAGGCCAAAGAGCTGGCGATTTTCACGCGCCAGTTCTCCGTGATGATTGATGCCGGATTGCCCCTGGTGCAGTGCCTGGAGATCCTCGCCGGACAGCAGGAGAACCGCACTTTCCAGAAAGTGCTCACCGGGACGCGCGCCGCGGTCGAAGGCGGCGCCACGCTCTCGAACGCCATGCGCCAGTTCGACAAGGTCTTTGACCAACTGTACGTGAACATGGTCGAAGCCGGCGAGACCGGCGGTATCCTCGACACCATCCTCCAGCGGCTCGCCACTTATATCGAGAAGAACGTCAAGCTGAAGCGTGCGGTGAAGTCTGCTTTGGTCTATCCGGTATCGGTCCTGCTGGTGGCGGCGGGCGTGATTACCCTGCTGCTTTGGAAGGTGGTGCCCGTCTTCGCCACGCTGTTCGTCAGTCTGGCCGTGGAGCTGCCTCTTCCCACTCGCATCGTCATCGGCATGAGCAATTTCATCGGCAGCATCTTCGGTTTCCTGATCCTGGTGTTCTTCGTCGCGTTCGTCATCGGCATCAAGCTCTGGCACGGCACCCCCAAGGGGCGGATGATGCTCGACGCGCTGCTGCTTAGGCTGCCGCTGGTGGGAATGCTGCTGCGCAAGATTGCCGTGGCGCGCTTCACCCGCACCCTGGGAACGCTGATCTCAAGCGGCGTGCCCATCCTCGAAGGTCTCGACATCACCGCGCGCACGGCGGGCAACGCGGTGATCGAAAAAGCCCTGCTGCACGTGCGCAAATCGCTCGAGGCCGGTCGCACGCTGGCTGACCCGCTGAGGGAAACTGACGTGTTCCCCGGCATGGTCACGCAGATGATTGGCGTGGGCGAGCAGACCGGCGCGATGGATGCCATGCTGCAGAAGATCGCCGACTTCTACGAGGAAGAAGTGGACGCCGCAGTCAAGGACTTGCTCGCGGCGATGGAGCCGATCATGATCGTCTTCCTCGGCGTGGTGGTTGGCGGTATCGTGATTTCCATGTACCTGCCGTTGTTCTCGCTGATTGCGAAGCTCGGCGGCCACTAGCGAGCGGGGTGCCTCGGGCATGGGTCATGGCGGCGGGGGCCTCTGGGCTGCCGCTCCGCCAAGCGATACTTCCTGCCGGCCTGAGCCTGTGAGTTCGCCCAGCACACCGTGGCAGACAGGTCTACCCTTCATGGAAGGCGTTCAAAACGTCCACGAATGGCTGGGCTGGCTGACCCGGGTCCGCTTTCTGCTGATCACTTTTCTGCTGGCCATCGTCCTGCTCCTGCAGCAATACACCGAGTTGTTTGTTCCCACCAAGTATTTCGTGTCGCTGATTGTGCTGTGGTACACCCTGGCCATCTTCTACGTCATTCTGCTGCGCTGGATTCCCCGGGCGTGGTGGCATGCCCCGCTCGAGATCGCGTGCGATGTGCTGATGGTGACCGGGCTCGTGTACGTCACTGGCACAAACGAAAGCTATTTCATCTCGCTTTACCTGCTGGCCATCATCGTGGCCAGCATTCTGTTTTCGCGCAAAGGCACGTTCCTCATCGCCGGCTTCAGCTTTGTGCTGCTGGGCACGCTGGTCGAGCTGAGCTACTACGACAAGATTCCCCGCACGGCCTTGGCGACGCCCAACGCGAAGGGGTTGCAGATCTGGATCCTGAGCAATCTGTTTGGCTTTCTCACGGTGGCCTACCTCTCCAGCCTGCTAGCGCAGACCCTGCGCCGGAAGGGCGTCGAGCTGGAGGAGAAGCGCGAAGAGCTGCAGGACCTCCAGGCTTTCAACGAAAACATCATCCACTCGATGCGCGGCGGCCTGCTGACGACGGATCTGGATGGCCGCATCCTTTTGTTGAACCGCACCGGCGAAGAAATCACCGGCTACCGCTTTGAGCGCGTGCGCGGCCGCCTCGTGCCTGAGCTGTTTCCCGACCTGTGGCTGCCGGGCCAGCCGGGCGAGGGTGGCACATTGATACCCCGCAAGGAACTTGATTTCCGCACCGCCGACGGGCAGCAGCGCTTCCTGGGGATTTCGGTCTCGCCGCTGCGTACCCACGAGCGGCGCATCAGCGGCTACGTATTCAACTTTCAGGATCTGACGGAGTTGCGCCGGCTCGAGCAGGAGGTGGCCACCAAGGAGCGCATGGCCGCACTGGGCCGCCTTTCCTCCGCCATCGCGCACGAAATCCGCCAACCCCTCACAGCCATCGCCGGCGCGGTCCAGGAACTGGCGCACCTGGTGCCGTTGGAGGAAGACGAAAAGCACCTGGTCGGCATTGTCAGCCGCGAGTCGGAGCGGTTGAACCAGATCATCGGTGATTTCCTGAACTATTCGCGCGAGAAGATCTACGAGTTCTCCGAACACGACATCGCCGGGCTGTTGGACGAAACCCTGACACTGCTGGAGCGGCACCCACAACTGAACGGCAAATACCGCATCGAGCGGGTGTTCGCGGCGCGCCCCGTGCCCGCCCAGGTGGACGCCAACCGCATCAAGCAGGTCTTCTGGAACCTGTGCGACAATGCGCTGCGCGCTATGCCCGAAGGCGGCACGCTCACCGTGCGGCTCGAACTGGCCCCCTTCTGGGTGCGCATCCGCTTTCGCGATACTGGTATCGGCTTAGACCCTGCTCAGCGGGCCAAGATTTTCGAACCGCTGCAGTCCAGTTTTGCAGGGGGCACAGGGCTCGGCTTGGCCATCGTCTATCAGATTGTACAGGCGCACAGCGGGCGCATCAGCGTGAACTCGGAGAAAGATCACGGGGCGGAGTTCACCGTCGAGCTGCCCCGCGCAGCCTAAAACCGCGGGTAAGGCCAGGCGGGAGAACAGGCCCGCCGTCGATGAAAAATACCGCAGCCGTCTCGAGGTAGGGTAGAAGAATGGCCCACATCCTGGTGGTGGACGACGAGAAATCCATCTGCGAGTTGCTGGAGATCACCTTCCGCAAGCAAGGTCATCGGGTCGAAGTGGCTGCCAGCGGCGAGGCCGCTCGGCGTCGCCTGGAATCCCAGATCTTTGACATCGTCATCTCCGACATTCGCATGCCGGATTGCAGCGGCGTGGACCTGCTGAAATTCTCGAAGGAGATTTCCCCTTCTTCCGTTTTTCTTCTGATCACGGGTGTGCCGACGCTGGAGACCGCCGTGGCTGCGATCAACTCTGGCGCGGACCGCTACGTCATCAAAGACCACCAACTGGTGGATCAGTTGCGGCGCGCCGTTCAGCAAGTCGCGGAAAACCTGAAGTGGAAGACGGAAGCCGGCTACTTGCGCCGCGAGCTGCGCCGGCTGACCGGGTTGGACAATATCATCGGTCGCAGCCCCAAAATGCGCCTCATCTTCGATCTGATTCAGACTGTAGCGCCGCAGGCCAGCCGGGTGCTGATCACCGGAGAAAGCGGCACGGGCAAGGAGCTGGTGGCGCGCGCGATTCACGAGAATAGCCCGCGCGCCCAGACCCCCTTCATCACCATTAACTGCGGCGCCTTTCCCGAAACTCTGCTCGAATCGGAGTTGTTCGGCTATGTGAAGGGCGCCTTCACCGGGGCGCAGGAAAACCGCCAGGGGCTGTTCCAAGCCGCGCATGACGGGACGCTCTTCATGGACGAGATCGGTAACATGACGCTGACCATGCAGGTAAAGCTGTACCGGGTGCTGCAAGAGGGGAAGGTGCGGCCGCTCGGTAGCACCGAGGAGCTGGACGTGGACGTGCGCGTCATCACCGCCACGAACAAGGACCTGGAGAAGGAAATCGCCGAAGGGCGCTTCCGCGAAGACCTTTACTACCGCCTCAGCGTTATCCCCATCCATTTGCCCGCACTGCGCGAGCGGCGTGAGGATATCCCCTTGCTGGCCCGCGCGTTCCTCGAACGGTTTCGCCTGGCCATGGAAAAGCCCGTCGACGGCATCGACCCGGAAGCCATGCAAAAGCTGGAAGCGTACGATTGGCCGGGCAATGTCCGCGAACTCGAGAACACCATTGAGCGCTCGGTGGCTCTGGAGACCGGCCGTCGCATTTCCGTTGGTGTGCTGCCGGCTAAGATCAGCGGTTACGACCCCACGCAGGTTGCCGCGCCGGCGGGCAAGGACGGAGTGATCGCGATTCCCCAGGAAGGCGTGGACTTTATGCAGCATATGGGGGAGACAGAGCGACGCTATCTTCTGGCTGCGCTGGAGCGTGCCGGCGGGGTGCAAAGACGAGCCGCAGAACTTCTGAAGATGAGCTACCACTCCTTCCGTCACTATGCCAAAAAGCACAAGCTCCAGTAAGGACTCCTTCGCGCCAGTGAAAAAGGTTGACCCGGACTGCTTCGCTGAACTATTGAAACACAAGAGAGAACCTAGCCAAGCGACGCAGCCGCATCACAGTGGAAGTGCCCTCTGGTCCTTTGAGTCGGAGAATGCAAAATGATAAAAGGCGCGGCAGGCGAACCTTACCCATTGGGCATCAGCTTTTGACCGATGGCGAAAAGAGCCAGTTCCAGGCGATTCGAGGCTCCGGTCTTATCAAAGATGCGGGTCAGGTGATGTTTGACAGTGTCCTCACTGATGGAGAGTCTCTGCACGATGTCTTTGTTCGTGCAGCCTGACACAATCGCTGCAATAATTTGGAGTTCACGTGGGGTCAGTCCGAAGGCTCTTCCATCCTCTTCCTGGGAGCTGCGAGGCATCATTTGGCGCAGACACGCGAGTAGGTCGGTGACTATTTCCCGCCCCACCCAGTACTGGCCGGCCATCACCGTGCGAATACTCTTGATCACCAACTGTGTGGCCGCCTCCTTTAGCACCACGCCGTGGGCCCCGAGTTGCAGGGCCTCAACGATTTCCCGCTTCTCGATAGCCACCGTCAACACGATGATGTGCATGGGAAGAGAGGATCTTGTCAGTTCGTGGAGCGCTTCCAGGCCGGAGACTCGAGGCATGGCTAGGTCGAGCAACAAAACATTCGGTTGCAGTTTGCGCGCGAGCTGGATGACCTCTTCTCCGTCGGCAGCGTCCCCGACCACGCGAAAGTCCGTCTCGGTTTCCAGCATCGCGCGCACGCCGTAGCGGAACAGCGGATGGTCGTCGGCAATTAGGATGCGAGTGACTTCAGTGTTCTTATCCATGGACCTTTTGGGGGAGGGTGACTTCGAGCCGTGCGCCTTGGCCCGGCTGAGAGACGATCGCTAGTTCACCTCCAATCACACGCACTCGCTCCTGGATCACCCGCGGCCCTTTGCGGCCAGCTTCGAGCTCGGCCAGACCGAGGCGTCCGCACAAATCAAAGCCGTGACCGTCGTCGGCGATTTCGAGCTTCCACTGATCGTTCCGCGCAGTAAACCGCACCTGGACAGCCGCGGCGCCGCTATGCTTGCGCACGTTGAAAAGGGCCTCTTGAACGATGCGGATGATCTCGTGACAGACGCGGGCCGGCAGCCTCGCTCCGTTCGCGTCGGAAAGAAAAGTGGCGGTGATTCCTGTTTCCCGCTCGAACTTTTCCACCCAATCTGCCAGGAAACCGGGGAGATCTTTCGGGTTGAGTTCAAGGGGCTTGAGTTTCTCCATGAGGTCGCGGAGATTTAGGACCTCGCGGTGTATGAGCTCCTGGACACCAGCGAGTTGTTTGACCTGCTCGGGGGAGTTCCTGCTGGCTTGGCGGTTGATCACCTCGATTTGCATCTCAGCAGCTAGCAGGGACTGGATTGCCCCGTCGTGGAGCTCGCGGGCGACCCGCGCCCGCTCAAACACTCCGATCTGAGACCGCAAGCGGCGCACTAGGTAGACACTATAGATGGCGGGCCCAGCCTCGCGGAGCACCCTCTGGAGAAAGCGCAGGCCCGCTTCCGGGTCGAACCCGTCCGAGGAATCGAACAGAAACACAGTGCCGGTCCACTGGTTTCCAAGCGCGAAGGAAGCTGCGAGTGCCGACCGGAAACTGCGTGCGACAAGCTGCGGGGGCGGCTGAACGGGGACCCCATCGCGCATGCGCCGGCCTGTCCCGTCCAGCGCCACCACGTCGAAATGGCCGTTACGCCCGCGGACGGCATACCAGGCCTCGGTGCCGCTCGAAAACAGGTAGGTGGGGCGGTGCGACGAGTCGAGTTCGAACGTTTGCAGTGCTATCTCGTGGGTTTCTTCCAGGCGCGAGACTTCCCAAAGAAAAGTCCTCTCGCTGCTGGTTTCCTGGGCGACCAACAGCGCTTGGTCCGCGCCGTAGAGTTGCAGGATCTCCCGGAAGATCGCTTTCATTGTTCCGCGCAACCCGGCACTCGCCTGCGCCTTACTGATGATTTGCGCAATCCAGTGGGTTTCGGCATGGAGCTGCTTTTCAGCTTCTGCGAGATAGCCAACAAGGAGACCCATGAGGAGAAGGTGGGCGGAGCGCATGATGAGCCGGTTGGGTTCAAACTGGCCTTCCAGAAACCGCCCCATGGGTCCGGTTCCGGGAGTTAAGGTGGGAACCAGAAGCGCTGCTTCGCCTAGAAGGAATACTACGGTCATGCCCGCGGTGAACACTGTCTCTCGAAATCCCCACCGATACGCCGCGGCCAGCAATACGAAAACAAGAAAGACGAAGAAGGGGCTGTTCGGTCCCTGAGTAAAAAGGGTTAGAGCGGTGGCCCACAGAACGTCGGCGGCGTGCGTCGCAAGCCTTAGTCGTGGAGTTACTTTCGATTGAGCCCGAATAAGCAGCAACATGGAAACGCTGAATAAAGCGTACAGAACCAGTAGCCCGCGGACCAGTGTGAAATAGCGAGTTGGTTCCGTGGCATCGAAGTGAATCGCGATAAGCCCGCTGATGGCTAGGAAGACGCGCGCCGTGGCTATCACGCGCTCAACATGCTCCGCTTCGCCGGGAACAGTGGCTCCGCGGAAAGAAGGCCAGGCCCGACC